>ERZ772930.14-NODE-14-length-88801-cov-60.2324_pt1 | contig 88801 bp, 76 predicted proteins | sample MGYA00511685_ERZ772930 | MGnify/ENA primary metagenome ERZ772930 (study PRJEB29015, sample SAMEA2738053) | human oral metagenome | biome: human oral; feature: human-associated habitat; material: saliva | place: China | collected 2226 ... | reverse complement strand
GACCAAAAACGGTTTGAACAACGCCGGCAACAAAGTGACCAACGTAGCCGCCGGTACCGACGATACCGACGCCGTTAACTACGGTCAGCTGAAAGAGACCAACGCCAACGTGGCCAAAGGTCTGAACATTGCCGCCGACAACGGTAACGACGACAACGTCCAACTGGGCGAAACCGTTGCCTACCGCAGCAGCGACAAAAACATCGTGACCACCGTGTCTGACAACCAGATTGACTTCAAACTGGCCAAAGACATCACCGTTGACAGCGTGACCGCAGGCGACAGCAAACTGAATACAGACGGCCTCACCATTACCGGTGGCCCGAGTGTGACCAAGTCAGGCATCAATGCCGCCGGCAACAAGATCACCAACGTAGCCGCCGGTACCGATGACACCGACGCCGTCAACTACAGCCAGCTGAAACAGCAAAGCGCCGCCGCCCGTACCGAAGTTGCCGCCGGCACCAACATCAAAGACGTGGTGAAAACTACCGGCGCCAACGGCCAAGACATCTACACCGTCAACGCCAAAGGCACGACTGCGAGCGCCGGTTCCGACAAGTTGACCGTTACTGCTGCCGCAGCAGACGCGAACAACGTGACCGACTACAGCATCGACTTGGCTGATGGCACCAAAGCCGAAATCCAAAAAGGTGTGGACGCCAAAACCACCGTTGACACTAAAGGCCTGACCTTCAACGGCGACAGCGGCAGCACCAATATCGAAAAACTCGGCTCCACCGTGACCGTTGCCGGCGACGACAACATCACCACCGAAGCCCAAGACGATAAAGTGACTGTTAAGCTGAACAAAGACCTGGTAGTAGACAGTGTCAAAGCCGGCGACACCACCGTGAACAACGACGGTGTGAAAGTAGGCGACGATGTCGCATTGACCCAAGACGGCGTTAAAGCAGGCGATGTCAAACTGACCAAAAACGGTTTGAACAACGCCGGCAACAAAGTGACCAACGTAGCCGCCGGTGACCTCAATGCCAACAGCAAAGATGCCGTTAACGGCAGCCAACTGTTTGCGACCAACCAAAACGTAGCGACCAACGCCGCCAATATCGCCAAAGGCATCAACTTCGGCGGTACCACCGGCAGCAACAACTACGCATTGGGCGACACCATCAATGTCAAAGGCGACAGCAACATCATCAGCGAAACCGTAGCCGGTGGCGCACAGCTGAAACTGGCCGATGTATTGAATGTCGGTCAAGCGGCTCCGGTGAAAATCGATGGCGACAAAGGCGAAGTCAGCGGCTTGAGCAATACGACTTTGGGCGGCAGCGATTTTGCCCAAGGCAAACGTGCGGCGACTGAAGAGCAGCTGAATGCGGCCCAAGATCAATTGGTAAATGTATTGGGTGGCAATGCGGCCAATAATGGCGGTAACATCAGCATGACTGATATTGGCGGTACTGGTGAGAACAACATCCACGATGCAATCAAAGCCGTTAATGCAACTGCCAATCTGCCTTTGACTTTCGGCGGCGACAGCGGCAAAGACGTTGAACGCAAACCGGGTACGAAGTTGAATATTGTTGGCGGTCAAACCGATGCAGCCAAACTTTCAGACGGCAATATCGGCGTTGTAGCGAATGGCTCTGATAAGTTGGAAGTCAAATTGGCTAAAGACTTGGCAGTTGACAGCGTGAAAGCCGGCGATACCACAGTCAATACTGACGGCGTGAAAGTTGGTGATGTCAACCTGACTAAAGCCGGTTTGAACAACGGCGGTAACAAGATTACCAACGTTGCAGCCGGTACCGATGATACTGATGCGGTGAATGTTGCTCAGTTGAACAAAGCTGCGGCTGCGGCTAAGACCGAAGTCGTTCAAGGCGATAACATTGTTGTTACTCAGGATGTCGGCGCCAATGGCCAAACCATTTACAAAGTGGCTACCGATAAAAACCTGAAAGTTGACAGCGTTACCGCAGGTGATACCGTGATGAATAATGACGGTGTGAAAGTTGGCGATGATGTTGCATTGAACAAAGACGGCTTGAAAGCAGGTGATGTGAACCTGACCAAGGCTGGCTTGAACAATGGCGGCAACAAGATTACCAACGTTGCGGCCGGTACGGATGACACCGATGCAGTCAATGTTTCTCAACTGAAACAAGCTGCGGCGGCATCTAAAACTGAAGTCGTCCAAGGTAAGAACATTGTTGTGACTGAAAAAACAGGTGACAAAGGTCAGACTGTTTATGAAGTTGCTACCGATAAAGACTTGGACGTGGACAGCGTGAAAGCCGGTGATACTACTGTTAATAATGATGGTGTGAAAGTTGGTGATAATGTTGCATTGAACAAAGACGGCTTGAAAGCAGGCGATGTGAACCTGACTAAAGGCGGCTTGGACAATGCGGGTAACAAAGTTACCAACGTAGCGGATGGCGACATCAACGCCAACAGCAAAGATGCCGTCAACGGCAGCCAGTTGTACGCAACCAACCAAAACGTAGCTAACAACGCTGCGACTATCGCTAAAGGCATCAACTTTGGTGGTACGACCGGCAGCAACAACTACGCATTGGGCGACACCATCAATGTCAAAGGCGACAGCAACATCATCAGCGAAACCGTATCCGGTGGCGCTCAACTGAAGTTGGCTGACGAGATTAGCGTGAAGACAGTGAATGCCGATACCTTCAAAGCAGGCGATACTGTGATGAACAACGACGGCGTTAAAGTCGGCGATAAAGTTGCGTTGAACAAAGACGGTCTGACCGCAGGCAATACCGTGGTCAACAACGATGGCGTAACCATCGCTGCACCGACTGAAAACAATCCGAACAACCAAGTCAAACTGTCTCCTGTCGGTCTGAACAACGGCGGCCAACGCATTACCAACGTGGCTCCGGGTAAAGACGGTACAGACGCGGCAAACGTGAACCAGTTGATTGGTTTGGGTACCGAGTTGCAGAATAACATCAACCAAGTAGGTAAGAAAGCCTACGCAGGTGTGGCCGGTGCGATTGCCCAAGGCTCGATTCCGCAAGTAACCCGTCCGGGTGCGACCGGTATCGGTGTCGGCAGCGGCTACTACGGCGGTCAGTCTGCCATGGCCATCGGCGTGTCTGCGATGAGCGACGGTGGCAACTGGATTGTCAAAGGCAACTTCTCGGCCAATACCGACGGTCATGTCGGTGTCGGTGCCGGTGCGCTGTATCAGTGGTAAGTTGGCAATGACAGGCAACTAGATTTACTGCCTGAATAGGGAGGCCGTCTGAAATTTTAGGTTTCAGACGGCCTTTTTTTCTGAAAACACTTGAATTTAGACTATCTGAAACGATATGCTTCATCTATTTACCGCATGACTCTGAAAGAGAACAAATGAGCAAAACCATCCATTATTTGAAAGACTACGCCGCGCCTGCGTACCGTATTCTGAAAACTGACCTGCATTTCGATATTTTAGAACCGCAAACCATCGTCAAATCCAGTCTGACCGTTCAACCTGAAAGAGCAGGGGAGCCATTGGTATTGGATGGTTCGGCAAAACTGCTGTCTGTGAAAGTAAACGGCCGGGCCGTAGATTATGTGTTGGAAGACGAAAAACTGACGATTGCAGGCGTGCCGTCTGAAAACTTCACGCTGGAAGTGGAAACTGAAATTCTGCCTGCTGAGAACAAATCTCTGATGGGTCTGTATGCTTCCGGCGGCAACCTGTTTACCCAATGCGAACCGGAAGGCTTCCGCAAAATTACCTTCTATATTGACCGTCCGGATGTCATGTCTAAATTTACCACCACGATCGTTGCAGACAAAAAACGCTATCCGGTGTTGCTGTCTAACGGCAATAAAATCGATGGCGGCGAGTTTTCAGACGGCCGTCATTGGGTGAAATGGGAAGACCCGTTTGCCAAACCAAGCTATCTCTTTGCTTTGGTAGCAGGCGATTTGGCGGTAACGGAAGATTATTTTACGACCATGAGTGGCCGTAAGGTCAAAATCGAGTTCTACACCACGGAGACAGACAAACCTAAAGTCGGTTTTGCAGTTGAATCGTTGAAAAATGCGATGAAATGGGACGAAACACGCTTCGGTTTGGAATACGACTTAGATATTTTCATGGTCGTTGCCGTCGGCGATTTCAATATGGGCGCGATGGAAAACAAAGGTTTGAATATTTTCAATACCAAGTTTGTGCTGGCCAACAGCCGTACCGCGACCGATACCGATTTTGAAGGCATCGAATCTGTTGTCGGCCACGAATATTTCCACAACTGGACGGGCAACCGCGTGACCTGCCGCGATTGGTTCCAATTGTCGCTGAAAGAAGGTTTGACTGTATTCCGCGATCAAGAGTTTTCCGGCGACCGAGCCAGCCGCGTGGTACGCCGTATCGACAATGTCCGCATGCTGCGCTTGTTCCAATTCCCTGAAGATGCGGGCCCGACTGCACATCCTGTCCGCCCGGCCAGCTATGAAGAGATGAACAACTTCTACACCATGACCGTCTATGAAAAAGGTGCGGAAGTAGTGCGCATGTATCACACCTTGCTCGGAGAAGAGGGTTTCCAAAAAGGCATGAAGTTGTATTTCCAACGCCACGACGGTCAGGCAGTAACTTGTGATGATTTCCGTGCCGCAATGGCAGACGCAAACGGCATCAATCTTGATCAGTTTGCTTTGTGGTACAGCCAAGCCGGTACGCCGGTTTTAGATGCTCAAGGCCGTCTGAAAGATGGAGTGTTTGAATTGACCATCAAACAAACCATTCCGGCCACGCCCGATATGGCGGACAAGCAGCCGATGATGATTCCAGTCAAAACCGGTTTGCTGAACGAAAAAGGCGAAGCAATTGAGTTTGAATATCAAGGCAAACGGGCGAAAGAGGCGGTTTTGGTATTGACCGAGGCCGAGCAGACTTTTGTGTTGGGCGGCGTTAATGAGCCGGTTATCCCGTCTTTGCTGCGTGATTTCTCTGCACCGGTTACCCTGAACTATCCATACAGCGAGCAAGAATTGGCCACTTTGCTGGCGGCAGATGAAAATGAGTTTGCCCGTTGGGAGGCTGCTCAAACCCTGTATCATCGTGCCATTAACGCCAACCGTCAGGCATTGGCGGAAGGCCGTCCTTTGCCGGAACACAAAGCATTGATGGACGCTTTGGCTTTGGTGGTTTCCGGTGACTTTGATCCGGCATTCCGTGCCATTTTGCTGCAAATGCCGTCTGAAACCGATGTATGGGCAGAAGAAGAAAATATTGACCCGATTCAGGTTCATCAGGCGCGAGAAGCCTTGCTCAATGCCGTTGCCGTTAAGTTCCTACCTCAATGGCGTGAGCTGAACCGTCAAGCTGCCGAGCAAGAAAATCAAGCCGATGTCGCTGTTCGTTATGAATACAGCCCGGAATTGTCCGGCTGGCGTACTTTGCGTAATGCTTGCAGGGCATTTGTCCTTCGTGCTGACGTTGCGCATATCGAACATGTTGCGGAAAATTACGAAGCAATGGCGCAAAACATGACCCATGAATGGGGTATCTTATCCGCAATTAACAGCAATGAAAGCGAAATCCGCGATCGCTTGTTGACGCAATTTGCCGATAAATTCGCCGATGATGCTTTGGTAATGGACAAATACTTTGCCCTGATTGCTTCAAGCCGCCGCAAAGATACTTTACAGCAAGTTCAGACGGCCTTGAACCATCCTAAATTCAGCATTGAAAACCCGAATAAGGCCCGTTCTTTGTTGATCAGCTTCAGCCGCAATATTCCGCATTTCCATGCAGAAGACGGCAGCGGCTACCGCTTTGTAGCCGATAAAGTGATGGAAATCGACCGCTTTAATCCGCAAGTTGCCGCCCGACTGGTGCAGGCTTTCAACATCTGCAACAAATTGGAAGCCAACCGAAAAGCCGTCATGACCAAAGAATTGCAACGCATTAATGCACAAGAAGATTTGTCCAAAGATGTGGGCGAGATTGTCGGTAAGATTCTGAATGAAAAATAAAGCTTGTCTGTTGACCTTATTGTAATTTGGCAATAAGGATAGATAGACTAAAGGCCGTCTGAAACCGATTGGTTTCAGACGGCCTTTTATATATCAACGCTTAAACTAATTTTCGTTGAGAGTAGGGAATAAGAATAAAAAAGAGCCTGCATAAAACAGGCTCTTTTTTATACTAATCCGAAGATTAGAATTTGTGACGCAGGCCAACCAAACCAGAGATGGTTTCAACTTTGTGAGGGCCAGACTCAGCACCACGCAACCAGCCGGCAGAAACCAGAGCAGTAGTGCGTTTAGAGAAGTCGTAGTCAGCACCAACGATAACTTGGTCGTATTGAGTGCCTTTCAGTTTTTTACCGTCAACTTTAGCTTTGAAGCCGTGAGCGTAAGAAACGCGAGGAGTTACGTTACCGGCGCGGTAAGCGGCAGTAGCAGCAACTTCGATAGTTTCAGTAGGACGGCTATCCAAGGCAGCAGCAGTACCAAATACTACGTTAGAAGCGTTAGTAGTGGCAGAATTTACAACGCCGTTAGATTGGGCTTCGGCGTAGTCACCCAAAGTTTCCCAGTTTTTAGCGTATTGGCCGGCTACAGACACGAACAGGTTGTTAGCATCGTAACCACCTACCAAGCGGTGTACGTGACCGTCTTTTTCAGAAACGGCGTTTTTACGGAAACCACCAGCGTATTGACCGAAGAAACCAGAGTTTTCGTAGTTCAGGCCAGCGTAGTAAGTGTCACGGGTAGCGTCGTTGTGAGTGTATTTGTCAGAAGGGTTAGCGTTGTCGCGTGGAGTGTATTGTACACTTGCGCTAAAGCCTGAGAATACAGGGCTGTCGTAACGTACAGATACTGCACGCTCGTCAACACGAGTGAATACAGACATGTTCAAAGCGCCGTTGCTGCTTTCCCATTGGTCAACATTGTCGCTAGAGTCTTTAACAGTAGAGTTCAATTTGCCGGCACGGATTTTACCGAAGCCGCCTTCCAAACCGATGAAAGATTCGCGAGAAGCCCACTCTTTGTCACCACCGGCGATAGAAGTGTTTTGTTCAACTTGCCAGATAGCATTCAGGTTGTTACCCAAGTGTTCGTGGCCTTTGAAGCCGATGCGTGAACCGAAGTCAGCGATTTCAGTAGCAGTTTTAGAGCTTTTCTCGTGACCCAGTTTAGCAGCAGTTTGTTCACCCAATTTTACTTTGGATACTTCAACGCCGGCTTTAATTTGACCGTACAGAGTTACGTCAGCCATAGCTGCAACAGGCAGAGCCGCCAGGGTCAGGGCAATCAGAGATTTTTTCATTGCTGTTTTCCTTTTTTAAGTGTGAAGAAGCGAGCATTCGTTCTTCTTATTACGACATCGTTCTGTTTCAACGATTCCATGACCATAATATAAAGGTTATGGCTTAAGAAAACAAATTTTCCTCTCGTTTTAGGCGTATTTTGTTGGGAAACGTTGTTTTTTGCAGACAGAGTAGGTATAGGAAATGGTTGTTTATTTCGTAATATGTTTTTTTAAAAGGAAATTTTAGGAGAATCATGAAAGACAGTTTATAGAGGTTGGCGAGTAAATGTTGTTTATATTGTTTTCAGACGGCCTTGTTGAGTGTGATTTATAGTGTATTGGGTTTTAAAATTATAAAAAACCTGCCTGAGTGATCAGGCAGGTTTCATTTGCTTGAAAGACAGATTAGTTTTTGTCTTGGTCAACCAGTTTGTTTTTGGCAATCCAAGGCATCATGGAACGCAGTTGCGCGCCGACTTTTTCGATTTGGTGGTCGGCAGTCAGGCGACGGCGGGCAGTCATGCTGGCGTAGTTGGTCGCGCCTTCTTGGATGAACATTTTGGCATATTCGCCGCTTTGAATACGGTACAGCGCTTTTTTCATCGCTGCTTTGGTTGCAGGAGTCACTACTTCAGGACCGGTAACGTATTCACCGTATTCGGCATTGTTGGAAATGGAGTAGTTCATGTTGGCAATACCGCCTTCGTACATCAGGTCAACGATCAGTTTCAGCTCGTGCAGACATTCGAAGTAGGCCATTTCTGGAGCGTAACCGGCTTCAACCAAAGTTTCAAAGCCGCATTTCACCAATTCAACTGCGCCACCGCACAATACGGCTTGTTCGCCGAATAGGTCGGTTTCGGTTTCTTCGCGGAAGTTGGTTTCGATTACGCCGCCTTTAGTGCCGCCGTTGGCTGCTGCGTAAGACAGGGCGATGTCTTTGGCTTTGCCGCTTTTATCTTGGTAAACGGCGATCAGGGAAGGTACGCCGCCGCCTTTCAGGAATTCGCTGCGTACGGTGTGGCCTGGGCCTTTAGGGGCGATCATGATAACGTCGAGGTCGGCGCGAGGGACGATTTGGTTGTAGTGTACGTTGAAGCCGTGAGCGAACGCCAATACTGCGCCTTCTTTCAAGTTAGGCTCGATTTCGTTTTTGTATACGATAGGTTGGTTTTCGTCAGGCAACAGAATCATTACAACGTCGGCTGCTTTGGTTGCTTCAGCAACGGTGCGCACGTCGTGGCCGGCTGCTTCGGCTTTTTTCCAAGAGCCGCCTTGGCGCAGACCGATTACGACATTTACGCCGGAATCTTTCAGGTTTGCTGCGTGTGCGTGACCTTGTGAACCGTAACCGATGATGGCAACGGTTTTGCCTTTGATCAGAGAAAGGTCAGCGTCTTTATCGTAATAAACTTGCATTTTATTTCCTTAGTGTAAGAGGGTTCCGGATAATCCGGGTTGAGTTAAAAGTAATAGGGGCTTAAGCGGGGACTTGGTTCATCAAGACGATTTCCAATGCTTCGGTTTTTCCTTCGATGGATTTGACGAAGTTTTGGAAATGTTCGCTGGCATTGTGTTCGTCAATAGCTGCTTGGGATTTCCAGCTTTCTACGAATACGAAACGGTTGGGTTTGCCGATTTCTTGGTGCAGGTCGTAGCTGATGTTGCCTTCTTCTGCACGGCTGGCTTTGACCAATTCTTTAAACTGGGCAGCCAGAGCCTCGGTGTATTCGGGTTTGACGGTAACTAATGCAACGATTTGGATGCTTGACATGTTTGTCTCCTGCTGTTTTTCAGACGGCCTTTGTTGAAAGTAAAAGGCCGTCTGAACGATATAGCGTTAAATTTTCAAAATACGCTCGCCACGGCCGATACCGGCTGCGCCTGTGCGTACGGTTTCCAAAATTTGAGCACGACCGACTGTTTCGAGGAAAGAGTCGAGTTTTTCGGTGGAGCCTGTGATTTCGATGGTGTAGCTGCGGTCTGTTACATCAATGACGCTACCGCGGTAGATTTCGGTTAATCGCAGGAATTCGTCGCGGTCTTTGCCGACGGCGCGGACTTTTACCAACATCAGCTCGCGTTCGACAAAACGGCTTTCGTTCAAATCGACCACTTTGATAACTTCAATCAGTTTGTTGAGTTGTTTGGTGATTTGCTCGATAACGTGTTCGTCGCCATGGGTAACGATGGTCATGCGAGACAAGGTTTTGTCTTCGGTTGGTGCAACAGCCAGGGAGTCGATGTTGTAATCGCGCGCGGAGAACAAACCTACCACACGGCTCATCGCACCTGATTCGTTTTCCATCAGAATAGATAAGATATGTCGCATTTTTCTCTCCTTACGCTGACAATGTTTCGCGCATATGCGGCGGCAGAACCATCTCGTCCAAGCCTTTGCCGTTGCCGACCATAGGCAGTACGTTTTGTTTCTTGTCGGTCAAGAAATCGAGGAATACCAGACGGTCTTTTTGGTTTAATGCTTCCAGCAACGCGCCTTCTACATCGGATTTCTTATCCACACGGATGCCGATATGGCCGTAGGCTTCAGCCAGTTTGACAAAATCAGGCAATGAGTCGAAATAGGTTTCCGATTCACGGTTGCCGTAATAAAGTTCTTGCCATTGGCGGACCATGCCGAGGTAGCCGTTGTTCAGGGTAATGACGTTAACCGGAACGCGGTATTGGAAGCAGGTGGACAGCTCTTGGATGTTCATCTGAATCGAGCCTTCGCCGGTGATACAGAATACATCTTGATCAGGAGCAGCCAGTTTTGCACCGATGGCATATGGCAAGCCGACGCCCATTGTGCCTAAACCGCCGGAATTGAGCCATTGGCGGGGACGCTCGAATGGGTAATATTGGGCGGCAAACATTTGGTGTTGACCGACGTCGGAAGTGATGATGGCAGAATTATTGGTGATTTCGGCCAGTTTTTGAATAACGTATTGCGGTTTGATGATTTCGCTTTCATTATCAAACCACAGGCAGTTGCGCGAACGCCATTCTTCAATGCTTTTCCACCATTTATCCAATGAGTCGGCTGCAGGTGCAGATTCTTGCTTGCCCCACAATTGAATCATTTCGGACAATACGTTTTTCACGTCGCCGACAATCGGGATATCCACTTTGACGCGTTTGGCAATGCTGGACGGGTCAACGTCGATATGAATAATTTTTTTGGCTTTTTCAAAGAATTTGGACGGTACGGAAATTACGCGGTCATCGAAGCGCGCACCGATTGCCAGTACAACGTCTGCATTCTGCATGGCGAGGTTGGCTTCATAAGTGCCGTGCATGCCCAGCATACCCAAGAATTGGCGGTCGCTGGAAGGGTATGCACCCAAGCCCATCAATGTACCGGTACAAGGAGCGCCGATCATGCGGACAAATTTGGTCATTTCCTCAGAGGCATTGCCTAAAACCACGCCGCCGCCGAAGTAAACAATAGGGCGTTTGGCGGAAGCCAGCATTTGTACGGCCTTTTTGATTTGACCGATGTGGCCTTGTACAACCGGTTGGTAAGAGCGGATAAAGATGTCTTCTTGCGGATAGCTGAATTTAGCCATTGCTTGGGTGACATCTTTAGGAACATCGACAACAACGGGACCAGGACGGCCGCTTGCGGCGATTTGGAAAGCTTTTTTGATGGTGTCTGCCAACTCAGCGATATTGGTTACCAAGAAATTGTGTTTGACACAAGGGCGGGTAATGCCGACAGTATCCACTTCTTGGAATGCGTCTGTCCCGATAAGGGAGTTGCCCACTTGGCCGCTGATGACTACCAACGGAATGGAGTCGCTGTAAGCGGTGGCGATGCCGGTCAGCGCATTGGTCACGCCTGGGCCGGAAGTCACCAAAGCAACGCCGACTTTGCCGCTGACACGAGCATATGCATCTGCCGCATGTACGGCTGCCTGCTCGTGGCGAACCAGGATGTGCTTGAATTTATTGAGTTGGAAAAGGGCATCGTAGATTTCGATAACCGCGCCGCCCGGATAGCCGAATACATACTCGACACCTTCGGCTTTGAGACTTTGCACGATGATTTGTGCGCCTGATAATTGCATATTGACCTCTTTTATATGGCCTCAAACCAATAGGAACAATCCGCCTCACCACAGCACCTGTAATGCAATTCCACCAAGCAGCGATTTAGGGTACGCGCACTGAGGGAATACGATGACAGTCAGACTATCCAAGCAATTGGGAAGAAACACAGAGTTTGTGAAAAAGAGTAGAAACGATAACGCAATCCGACTGTACAAGCAAGACAAAATCTTTCATCTTTTAACGTTTAAGGAGTGAAAATAGATTATCGTTTGATTTTAAAGAAATAAAAAAACAGTTTTATTGAGCTTGATGTAGGTGGATTGTTGACAGTTTGAGTAAGGAGAAGGTTTTGCAAATGATAAATAGCAAAAAACCTCTTGATTAAATCAAGAGGTTTTTTTTAATTTGGTGCCCAGGGTCGGACTCGAACCGACACACCTTGCGGCGGGGGATTTTGAGTCCCCTGCGTCTACCAATTTCGCCACCTGGGCTAGCGAAGAAGTCGTCATTATAGCGAGTTCTCGAATCTTGTAAAGCAGTAATTGAAAAAAAATTGGATTATTTTTATATTTGTTTGATTTTTAATGAATTAAACTTTTTGCGTTTGATGGCTATCTAAATGGAAGGCAGATTTTTAAAACAAAAAAAGCAGTATTTATCTGCAAAAAGGGCTACATTTAATGTGTCAAACGCGTTAATATGAAGATGTTTTGTTTTTATATCGGCCGGGCGGTTGTTTGGCTTCACTTAATTTGAAACGGTTTTGGAGAAAATTTATGCTTTCCGTTACACGAACTTTCTTACTCAGTGCTTTTGCGTTGGCTGCTCTGGCTGCTTGTCAGCCTAAAGAGGAGGCCAAAGAGGCTTCTTCGACACCTGCGGCTTCTGCTGCGCCTGCTGCTTCCGGTGAGTCTGCACCCAAAGTGCAAGCGCGCGGTACCGATATGCGCAAAGAAGATATTGGCGGCGATTTCACATTGACCGATGGCGACGGCAAACCTTTCAGCCTGAGCGATTTGAAAGGCAAAGTGGTTATCCTGTCTTTCGGTTATACCCACTGTCCTGACGTATGCCCAACCGAGTTGCTGACTTACAGCGACACTTTGAAACAATTGGGCGATCAGGCTAAAGACGTGAAAGTAGTATTTGTCAGCATCGACCCTGAGCGCGATACGCCTGAAGTAATCGGCAAATACGTCAAACAGTTCAACCCTGATTTTATCGGCCTGACGGCCACAGGCGATCAAAGCCTGCCTGTCATCAAACAGCAATACCGTGTGGTATCGGCTAAAGTAAACCAAAAAGAAGACAGCGAAAACTATTTGGTTGACCACTCTTCAGGTGCATATTTGATTGATAAAAACGGCGAAGTGGCGATTTTCTCGCCTTATGGAAGCGAGCCGGAAACGATTGCGGCTGATGTAAAAACTTTATTGTAAAACCGTCGTTGGGGCCGTCTGAAATGGGTTGTGGATTTCAGACGGCCTTCTTGCTTTTGATACGGCAAAGGAGAAGAAAAAAATGACCGACACACTTTTAACGATTGCTTTATCCAAGGGGCGAATTTTTGAGGAAACCCTGCCGCTGTTGGCCGCCGCCGGTATTGTGCCTGCGGAAGAGCCGGAGAAATCGCGCAAGCTGATTATTGGCACGAATCATGACAACATCCGTTTGGTGATTGTGCGCGCGACCGACGTGCCAACTTATGTGCAATATGGTGCGGCGGATTTCGGTATTGCCGGTAAGGACGTGCTGATCGAGCATGGCGGAGACGGCCTGTATCAACCTTTGGATTTACACATCGCCTCATGCCGTATGATGGTTGCAGTTAAAAAAGGTTTTGATTACGCCGCCGCTTCCAAACCCGGCAGCCGCTTGCGGATTGCCACCAAATATCCCGACATCGCCGCCGAACACTTTGCCGACAAGGGTGTGCATGTGGACATCATCAAACTGTACGGCTCGATGGAGCTTGCGCCTTTGGTCGGTTTGAGCGACGCGATTGTCGATTTGGTTTCCAGCGGCAATACATTGAAGGCCAATGGTTTGGAAGCTGTGGAACATGTGGCTGATATTTCCAGTCGCTTGGTGGTCAACAAAGCGGCGTTGAAAACCAAATATGCGCTGTTGAATCCGATTATTCAGGCATTTGAAAATGCCGCTAAGGCCGTCTGAAAAGTTTTTGGCAAAACCTGTCTGCCAACCCAGTTTGAAAGCCCCGTCATGATGCAAAGCAAACCGACACTCGATACAATTCTTTCCCATCGTTCCATTCGCAGGTTTACTTCCGAACCGATTGCCGATGAAATCCTTGATACTCTGGTTCGCGCCGGACAGCAGGCTTCGACCTCCAACAACCTGCAATGCGTTTCCATCATCCGCGTATCCGACCTTGCGCTGAGGCAGGGGATACATGAAGCGGCAGGAAGCGCGCCTTATATTGTCCATTGTGCGGAATTTTTACTGTTTTGCATTGATTTTTCCAAACACAAGGCGATGTTTCCCGATGCGCAAATTGATTGGGCGGAAGTAACCCTGATTGGCGCCGTCGATGCAGGCATTATGGCGCAAAACGTATTGCTTGCCGCCGAATCGCTTGGGCTGGGCGGCGTGTATATCGGCGCGTTGCGCAATAATGCGCAAAAAGTGTCGGATGTATTGAACCTGCCGGATTATTGCGTGCCTTTGGTGGGGTTGTGCCTCGGTTATCCCGACCAAGACCCGCCGCTCAAACCGCGCCTACCTAAGGAAATGGTCTATGCCGAAAACACCTGCCCAAGCCTGAATGCCGAGGCGGTTGAAGCCTATAATCAGGCAGTGGCGGATTATTATGAGTTGCGCAAGGGAAGTCCGATACCTTGGAAGGAATCGCTGGCCAAAACCTTGGGCAATCCTGTACGGCCGTATATGTTGGCGTTTTTGCAGAAAAAAGGTTTTTTGAAAAAATAATGTTCAGACGGCCTGTGTGTGGCTGAGGCCGTCTGAAAACAATAGGAACGAAACAAGGAAGAGAGCAAACCATGAAGAAACTCGACACCCAATCCCCTGATTTTCAAGCCGAACTCAAAACGTTACTCGCTTTTGAAACTGCGCAAAACCCTGAAATCGACCGTATTGTTGCCGACATCTGCGCCGATGTTCAAAAACGCGGCGATGCGGCGCTGGTTGAATACACCAACCGCTTTGACGGCACATCCGCTCAAACCATCGACGATTTAATCCTGACACAAGACGATTTGCAGTCTGCGTTTGAGCGTTTGCCCGAAAACATTCAGACGGCCTTGAAAACGGCCGCGAGACGGGTGGAAAGCTACCATAAACACCAAAAAATGGAGTCGTGGACTTACGAAGATGAAGACGGCACGCTTTTGGGCCAACAGATTACGCCGCTTGACCGTGTCGGTATTTATGTTCCGGGCGGTAAAGCCGCTTATCCGAGTTCCGTCATTATGAATGCCATGCCTGCCCACGTTGCCGGCGTGAAAGAAATCATCATGGTCGTTCCCGCTCCGAAAGGCGAGCGCAACGATATTGTGTTGGCGGCTGCTTTTGTAGCCGGTGTAACCAAAGTGTTTACGGTCGGCGGCGCGCAGGCGGTTGCGGCTTTGGCTTATGGTACAGAATCTGTGCCTCAAGTCGATAAGATTACCGGCCCGGGCAATGCCTTTGTCGCTGCGGCCAAACGACGCGTGTTCGGCGTGGTCGGTATCGATATGGTGGCAGGGCCGTCTGAAATTTTGGTGATTGCGGATGGTACGACGCCTGCCGATTGGGTGGCCATGGATTTGTTCAGTCAGGCGGAACACGATGAAATTGCACAGGCGATTTTGATCGGTACTTCTCAAGCGTATTTGGACGAAGTTCAGACGGCCATGAACCATTTGATTGAAACCATGCCGCGCCGTGCGATTATTGAAGCTTCATTGGGCAATCGCGGTGCAATGATTTTGGCTAAAGATTTGGACGAAGCCTGCGAAATCGCCAACTATATTTCTCCTGAACACTTGGAACTGTCGGTCGAAAATCCGCAAGAGTGGGTGAAAAAAATCCGCCATGCAGGTGCGATTTTCATGGGACGCTATACCAGTGAAAGCCTGGGCGACTATTGCGCTGGCCCCAACCACGTTTTACCGACCAGCCGCACGGCGCGTTTCTCTTCTCCTTTGGGAACATATGATTTCCAAAAACGCTCCAGTCTGATTCAGGTTTCGGAACAAGGTGCGCAGAAGTTGGGTAAAACCGCCAGCGTGTTGGCGCATGGCGAAAGCTTGACCGCGCACGCCAGAGCGGCTGAGTTCCGTTTGAAAGACTGAGTGAAACGTTGAAGTCGTAAGAAATCAAAAAAGGGCATCTAAACAGATGCCCTTTTTATTGTGATGAAGATTTTAGCTGAGAAGGTATCAGGCCGTCTGAAAACAGGTTTAACGGTTTTTCAGCCAGTCATCACGCATTTGTGCGGCTTCTTCAAAATAGCGGTAAAGCTCGGTTTTATTGCCGTCTGAAAGGAGCTGTTCCAATTTGGATAATTGTTCTTTCAAATCGCCAGTCAGTTTGAGCAGGGCAGGGCGGTTGGCCAGGCAGATGTCTGTCCAGACGGCAGGGTGGCTGGAGGCAATGCGGGTAAAGTCGCGAAAGCCAGTGGCGGCATAGGGGAGATAGTCTTTTCCGTGTGGATGGTCGACCAAAGCGTGGACATAGGCAAAGGCGGCCAAGTGCGGCAAGTGGGAAACGGCGGCAAAAATATTGTCGTGTTCTTCAGCGCTCATGGTCGAAATTTGCGAACCAACCGCCTGCCACAGGCTTTTCAGCCGTCTCAGGCCGTCTGGAACCTCTTGGCCGTGTAGCGTAATGATAAGGCGGCTGTTTTGAAACAAACCGCAACGCGCGGATTTTGCTCCGCTTTGATCCGAGCCGGCAATCGGGTGGGCGGCAAAACATTGCGGCAGGCGGTCGGATAAGTGGGTGTGGAAGGCATTGAGTGCCGATTGTTTGGTGCTGCCGACATCGGAAACGCAGGCGGTGTCTTTTAAGAAGGGCTTGATGTCGCGGCATACTTCAGGCAGGACGGAGACAGGTGTGGCAATCAAAACCAAATCGGCATTGCTAATGCTTTCGGCGCAAATATTCGGATAGGCATGGTCGATGATGCCGCATTCGAGTGCGTAATTGAGGTTGTCGGCATTGGTGTCGATGCCGGTAACGGTTTGCACCAGTCCCAAGCGTTTGAGGTCGAGCATGAACGAACCGCCGATTAAACCGACGCCGATAAGGGTAATGTGGGGGAAAAAGGCGGAAGTGTTCATGGTTTGAATCCGGTACAAGTGGAAAAGCTTATTTTAATCCGTTATGGAGGTCGTCTGAAAGTTGTCATTAAGGTTTCAGACGGCCTTTTTTATGGTCGAATTTTCATGATTTAGGCATAGAAAACTCCGTTTAGTAGGACCATGTAACCGATTATCAGATTTTCATACACTAAAATAATCATCTGAATTAGTATAACGTCTTAAAGTAAGTAATTGGTATCTTAAAGTAAATTATTACATCATATTTTATTTTGATTGATATCGAATAAAATAACTCACTCAGAAAGAAGGAATTTATGAGTTTTTCACAAACCGAATTAGTCAATGCAATGCGTTTGCTTTCTACCCGTCTGCCACAGTTTCCAGAGCAGCAAAACCAAGTATCCCGCATGTTGCGCATCGTAACCGAACGTTTGAGCAGCCATTTGAACGAAAACCTGAAAGCGTTCGGCATCAATGAAAATCTGTGGTTTTCCCTGATGGCGGTTTACGTCAGCCCAAACAGCGAAATCCTGCCTTCACGCTTGAGCGACCTGATGGACTTGACGCGCACCAGTGCCACACGCCTGTCGGACGACATGGTTGAGCGCGGCTGGGTAGAGCGTTATATCAATCAAAAAGACCGCCGTCAGATTGTGCTAAAATTGACCCCTTCGGGTGAGACCTTCATCCACGAAGTATGGCCGCAAATTGCCCGTCAGAGCGGCCAGGCGTGGGAAGATTTCACGAAAGAGGATTATGACACGCTGCAACACCTGTTGGGTAAACTGTTGAACCGTTTGGGCAATTAACAACAGACGACCTGATGGTCTGCGGCAGGTACACATAAACGGAGTCTGTATGAAATTAGGTTTGGTCAAATCAAGCGTATGCGTTGCCGCTGTTTCGCTGTTGGCGGCATGTGCGCCGTTCGGCAAACAGTCGCTTTTGGATGAGACAACAGTCTATCCGCTGCCGCAAGGCCAATCTGCCGCTACTGCCCGAGACGGCTGGTGGATGAAGCTGAAAGATAAAAAATTAAACAATTTGATTGCTTCCGCCATTCAGACGTCCACCAATCTGCGTGTCGTCAAGGCAAGGTTTGAGCAGGCTCAGGCGCAGCTGGGCGTTGTAGGAGCCGCAAACAAACCGCAAGTCGGCTTGGGTGTAACCGGTATTGGTGCTTATGTTTCACCCAAACCTCAAGCCGGTATGGTCGATACCGACCATACATTGGTTTTGGCGAACGCAGCCTTACAAGGCAGCTTGGTTTTTGACTTTTGGGGTAAAAACCGAGAGCAGATTCAAGCTGTTTTAGGAAAAAGCAGGGCTGCGGTGTATGAAGCGCATCATATCCGCACCGAGTTGGCTCACGCCGTTGCCGCCCAATATTTTGCGTGGCAGATGGCGACAGAACAACTGGCTTTGCTGGATACGCGCATAGAGCTGGCGGATAAAGCATTGAAACTGATGCAACAACGCGTTAAAGCGCAGCTGGCTCCTGCCGATGCCTTGCACGCTCTGGAAATGGCGCAACAGCAATTACAGCTTGAAAAATCGGCATGGACTCAGAAAAATGAGAAAATCCGCAACAGTCTGGCTGTATTGACCGGCCGTGTACCGGGTGCATTGAATGGACAGGTTCCGGAAAAAATGGCGGCTGTGCCGTCATTGCCGGTTAGCCGTATTGAAGCGGACTTACTGGCGGCACGCCCCGATATCGCGGCGCAAAAAGCCTTGCTTGAAGAGAAATGGCATATTGTCAAATCGACCGAAGCAGAGTTTTACCCAAATATCGAGTTGAAAGTTTTGGCAGGTATGACGCACATTGATGCGTTCAATCTGATTCGCGGACGGACATCCGGTATGTTGGGCATTGTTCCGGCTTTGAATCTGCCATTGTTTACTTCCGGTGCGCTGCAATCCAAATTGGCGGGCAAACGTGCCCAATATAATGAGCAGGTTGCCGTGTATGACCAAACTGTTTTGAACGCCATGCGTTCGGCGGCAGATGCTGTAGTGGACTATCAAGGCCTGAAAAGCCGGCAAGATACTTGGAACAAGATGGTCAATATCGCCGATAAATCTGTGCAAAATGCGAAAGGACGTGTTCGTGCAGGCTTGGATAACGGCTTAACCGCTTTGCAAAAACAAGACGAAGCTGCGCGTACGAAAATGTCGGCGGTTCAATACCATGCAGAATATCTGACGGCTTGGAGTAACCTCAATGCCCAGTTGGGCGGAGGCTTTAAATTAAATAAGGAATAGACGTTTTATTAAAACGCAGGCCGTCTGAAAGTGATTTCAGACGGCCTTTTGCTTACCTTATTTACATTTGCTACCGGAAGAAATTATTGTAATGAATAGAGTGTAACTATAGAATATGACTCTTTAGCGCGTTAAACGCGGATATTGGGGACTGATGGTATAAGTCAGCTGCCCAGTAAGACAATAATATCGTTATCACATGTGCAGAATTAAAGTTAGGACTTATGGATACTCAATCAGAAAAAAATAATGTCCAAAAAGAACCGGAAGTAGCCGCTTCCGGTGCTAAAACGCATCGCAAACGCAATTTGGTCATCGTTACACTCCTATTCCTTATTGCGGCAGCCGGATTCGCTTTGGCGTATTTCCTGTTTTGGCAGCATGAAGAAGAAACTGAAGATGCGTATGTGGCCGGTCATTTGGTGATGATTACGCCGCAGGTGAACGGCACGGTGCGCAAAGTCATGTATGACGATACGGATGTCGTGAAAAAAGGCGATGTGTTGGTGGCTTTGGACGACAGTGATTTTCAGCTGGCATACGATCGCGCGCAAAATGAATTGATTCAGGCCATCCGTCAAAACAAACAGCAAACTGCGGTCAATTCAAAAGCCAAAGCACAAGTGTTGTTGCGCAAAGCTGATTTGGCCCGTGCGCAAGCCGATTTGCGCCGCCGTGAATCTTTGGCGGGTACGGAAGCGGTTTCCGGCGAAGAACTCAGCCATGCCCGCGCCGCTGTGGTTCAGGCTCAGGCTGCATTGAAAGCGGTTGAGGCAGAAGAAGTTTCTGCTCAGGCAGCGTTGGGTAACAATATTCCTCTGCGCCAGCAACCGGCAGTTCAGACGGCCATCAGCCACATCAAAGACGCTTGGCTGAACCTGCAACGTACGCAAATCCGTTCGCCGATTAGCGGCCAAATTGCCAAACGCAATGTCCAAGTCGGCCAACGTATCGCACAAGGTACGCCGATGATGGCCGTTGTGCCCCTGTCTGAATTGTGGGTGGATGCCAACTTTAAAGAATCGCAACTGCGCAAAATGAAAATCGGCCAGCCTGTTGAAATGACAGCCGATTTGTACGGAAGTAAAGTAGTTTACCATGGCAAGGTAATGGGCTTGTCGGCCGGTACGGGCAGTGCGTTCTCATTACTGCCGGCGCAAAACGCAACGGGCAACTGGATTAAAGTTGTGCAACGTGTGCCGGTGCGTATCAGTTTGGATGCTAAAGAATTGCAACAAAATCCGCTCCGTGTCGGTTTGTCGATGACTGTTAAAGTCAATATTGCCGAGAAGGGCAGCGGTAAATCCATGACTGCCGAAGCGGAACGAAACACTGCATTGCCGGAAACGGAAAGTGTGGATTGGAAAGCCGCCGATGCTTTGGTCGATAAAATCTTCGAGCAATACGCAAAATAATCTTTTCAGACGGCCTGAGTCTTTTATTGAAGGCTCAGGCCGTCTGAAATATTGATTCTCTTCAACCGACCGCTTTGGCGGTTGTCTTATAGTTTACAAATATGAATTATCCGCCGTTACAAGGGTTTAAGCTGGTGTTGGCAACTTTGGCGCTCAGCTTAGCCGTATTTATGGAAGTCTTGGACAGTACCATCGCCAACGTCGCCGTGCCTGTTATTGCAGGGGATTTGGGTGCGGCTACCACGCAGGGGACTTGGGTGATTACCTCATTTGCCGTAGCCAATGCCATTTCAGTCCCTCTGACAGGTTTTTTGGCCAAGCGGTTTGGCGAGGTCAAAATCTTTATCGCCGCTGTGATCGGGTTTGTCGTCACGTCATGGTTGTGTGGAATTGCACATAATCTTCAAGCCTTGGTTTTTTTCCGTGTATTGCAAGGCTTCATCGCCGGACCATTGATTCCCTTGTCCCAAAGCCTGTTGATGGCTTCTTATCCGCCAGAAAAACGAACATTGGCACTGGCATTATGGGCAATGACCGTCGTTGTTGCCCCTGTATTGGGGCCGATTTTGGGCGGTTGGATCTCGGACAACTGGCATTGGGGATGGATTTTCTTTATCAATATCCCGATCGGGATTTTGTCTGCAACTATTTCTTGGAAGCAGCTTAGACACAGGGAAACTGAAATCGTCAGGGCGCCAATCGATTATGTCGGGCTGGTGTTGATGATTGTCGGTATCGGCGCATTGCAAATGATGCTTGATAGGGGCAAGGAATTGGATTGGTTTGCCTCGGGAGAGATTATTGTTTTGGGCGTTACCGCTTTGGTGTTCCTGACATATTTTATTGTTTGGGAGCTGGGCGAGAAATACCCGATTGTCGATTTGTCATTGTTTAAAAATAGAAACTTCACGATAGGCGTTGTTGCTACATCGTTGGGCTTTATGGTCTATATGGGTACATTGACCCTGCTGCCTTTGGTGTTGCAATCAAATCTCGGCTATACCGCTACTTGGGCTGGCCTAGCTGCTGCACCGGTGGGCTTCCTGCCGATTATTCTGTCGCCGATTATCGGTAAGTTCGGCAATCGTGTCGATATGCGCCTGTTTGTCAGTGCCAGCTTCTTGGTTTTTGCCTACACATTCCATTGGCGCACCGATTTCTATGCCGGTATGGATATGAGCAACGTCGTTTGGCCGCAGTTTTGGCAGGGTTTAGGCGTAGCCATGTTCTTCCTGCCTTTGACCAGTATTACCTTGTCGCATATGAAAGGTAATCAAATTGCTTCGGCCAGTAGTCTGTCTAACTTCTTGCGTGTCTTTATGGGCGGTGTCGGAGTATCTGTTGTCAGCACCATGTGGGAACGACGCGAAGCTCTGCACCATACTCAGCTGACCGAACATATTAATTCATTGTCCTCAATCAGCAACCAATCTATTCAAGGCATGATGGCCAATGGCCTGAGCAAAGAGCAAGCCCTGGCTGCGATAAATAGTACCATTTCCCAACAAGGCTTTATTATTGGCTCAAATGAAATCTTCTTGGCAGGCAGTATCATATTCATCAGTATGATTCCCATTATTTGGCTGGCAAGACCTCCGTTTAGCGGTTCCAGCGGGGGAGGGCATTAGAAAAAACTTGTGTTAACTGAGTTAGGGATAAAGTAGGTTGCAAACGGGGAAAGAGTAAGGGTGTATCTAGTCATGATTGCCTTGGACTTATCTTTAAAATAGGGGCTGACGTAGATTAGCGGTTATGCTAGGCTACGAAAATGCAGATAACCAATTGTAAATTAAGCAAGAGAGTTCAAAAGAAACTACTTGAATTTTTTGTACTCCAAGTTACCGCCCGTTCTGCCGCCGATATTTTGGATATCCATCCTAATTCAGCAGCACTGTTCTACCGTAAAATCCGCACGGTTATCAACTATCATTTGGCCTTGGCTGCCGATGAGGTTTTTGAGGGCTCTGTCGAACTGGACGAAAGCTATTTCGGTGGACGGCGTAAAGGCAGACGTGGTCGCGGTGTGGTAGGGAAAGTGGTTGTCTTCGGCATTCTGAAACGCAACGGACGGGTCTATACCGTTGTGGTGGATAATGCCAAGTCTGAAACGTTACTCCCTGTCATCAAAAAGAAAATCATGCCGGACAGTATTGTTTACACGGATAGCCTGAGCAGCTACGACAAGTTGGACGTGAGCGGTTTCATCCATTACCGCATCAACCATTCCAAGGAATTTGCCGACCGTCAGAACTACATTAACGGCATTGAGAATTTTTGGAATCAGGTAAAACATGTCCCGCGAAAATACAACGGAATTGATCGCAAATCTTTCCCGCTGTTCTTGAAAGAATGCGAATTTCGATTTAACTTCGGCACACCGTCTCAACAGCTTAAAATCCTGCGGGATTGGTGTGGAATTTAGAGCTAATCTAGTACAGCCCCTTGTTTTATGTAATTGTGAAAAGATGAAGGCCGTCTGAAAATAGATGTTTCAGACGGCCCTAATTAGCGGTAGGTCATTCTTTAATTTTGAAATGCAGCCAAGCTACATAACCTTGTTCAAGATATTTGAAGACTTCACCGATGTTGGCAACTGGAGGTGGGTGATCACCAACAACTATGACTTCCACTCCTTTCATTTCGGGTTGAGTAATCAATTCAGCAAGGCCATCAAAAAATTGGGTTTGTAGGCTGAAATTACGACATAAGTCTGTATCATCAGGAAGGCCATATTCCATGCATTGCAATCTATGATTGAATAAATCTGATCTTGGATAATCAGCGTGACTGGTTAAGGTCATCCAATAGAATAGCCCTTTATGATGTATTTTAAAAAAGTTGGAGACTTCATCAAACAATACACTATCACATACCCCACCAAATGCAGAACATGTTTTTCTGCCTATCATGTTTTCAGCAGTCTTTATTTCATCAAATCCTGCTTTGGGATACCAGCTAAAACGGTCGTAAAGCTGGCTACTTGCACCATGTAAAGCAAAGGTGGCATACCCTTGTTTCTTCAGTATATTGGGAAGGCATTGAGTAAATTTTTCTTTGGAAGTACGTCGGAGAGCATATCCTCGAAGTCCGCCGTAAGCGCATAATTCTCGTATTTCTCCTTCAATAGTTGCACCAATAAAGTTGAAGCTACCATTCTCCCAAATAGAAAATTTATCTTTTTGCTCGGTTAATTTAGCAAAAACAGCATCTTGTAACTCTTTATTCTGAGGTTGTCCCCAGGATTCATTAACAATTATGAGAATTTTTTGAGAATGTGGATTTAATAGATGGGAAGTAGCTCGTTGTTGTTTTCCTAATGGAAGGAAAACTGGATCAGAAAAACCTGCAGTTAAAAAATCTGCATTTTGACTGCTTGAATAAAGTGAATATTGACTTTTTGCATAATAGAAATTATTTGCTCCAAAAATATTGGCTTGTGCAGATCGTTCGTAATACTGAAGGTGATTAGTGAAATAGGAAACAACGAATAATGGTATAACTAGTAAAGATGTATGCCAGAAATTGGTTTTTTGACTGGTTTTTTCCAAGATAAAAGGCATTAGCAAAACATAGAGTAATAAAATTCCAGTTAATACCTGATACAGTAAAGGGGCTTTCATAATGAACGGAGCGAGATACAAAGCACCTAATAAATCCATAAAAGGAAATTGCTGCATAACCAGCATTAACACATCAAATAATAAGGCTAACCAAAACGATAAGACGCCTAGCCATTTTGTTGGCTTCCATGGGAGAGTAAGTAAGAGAGTTGCCGTGATATAATCAAGATTAATGATAGGACGGGCAGTTGATGTAATGAGAGCTAGGATCCAAAAAATTATATTGGGTAATAATACTAGCAAGATAGCAAATCCCAAGAGTTTTATTTGAAATTTAGGTAGAGGAATTTGCGTAGATAAAAAAGAAAGTTTGCTCATATCTAAAATAGATTATAAGAAGAATATAGAATAATAATGTATGAAACGTAAGCAAAAAATATGCCAAATATTCAGTATAATAAATAGGGAGAGGCTGACTATATGGTAGTAAATAAAATAAAGAGGCCGTCTGAAATTTATTTTCAGACGGCATTTATTATCGTAATGTGATGATTCAGGCTCTTAATGACCTTGTTTTGGAGAGTTTTGTTTTTTGCTTTGATTTGTTTTCCGCGTTTGTATTTGGCTTTGTTCGGGGGTGTTTTCTTCGCAATGTATTTTTGTATTGTGGGAAATAAGCTTACAAGCTTTGTTTGCAGGATACGGGAAGGAAGTGTGTATCCATGGTGCCACCGCAAGACCAAACTGTCGTACCTTTAGTAGCCCCTGTTTTTGGAAAACTTGGTGTCAGGTGGATTTCGGTATTCTTCACAGGAACAGCGGCTTGATTACCGATGGCGGCAACAATGGTGCCATTATCTTCAATACGGACAATCTTTACATAGTTACCGACTTTATTGTCATCTGAAGCGAGTTGCTTGATATTGAGGTCAAGCGGCAAGCTGCCTTTATCTGCATAGGCTTCTTCAACATAGCTTTTCATACTGCCGGCCAACATAATGCCTTCTGCCACTTGTGCTCTGGCAACATAGTTTTGGTATGCAGGAAGAGCCGCTACTGCCAAAATGCCGATGATGCCGATAACAATCATCAACTCAATCAGGCTAAAGCCGGTTTGGGCTTTGCGTAGTTTTTTCATTTTTGAGTATGTCGTTTTCTTAGTTTTTATTTTATAAAGTAAATCCCATAACAATATTATGGGATTTACTCAAATTTGGATTGCTATTATAGAAGGTTAGCGACAAGAGGCAGGGCGGTATTTTGTATCGATAGTGCCACCACATGTCCAAGTAAATGAACCTGGATTATTAGCAGCAGAAGTTGCATCAACTGATGCTGAGGGAGTTAAAGTTAGTGTCTTGCTAGTAATGGCTGCGTTCACGTTAGATGAATTCATAGTAGCTGTAATTACACCATTAGTACCGATTGATACACTCTTAACATATTTGCCAGTAATTTTTGATGACTTTGCAACGCCTGCAGCCGCATTGTCGCTAGGGTAAGCACCTTTGTCAGCATAGTATTCAACCACAGCAGCTTTTTGGCCTTCAGCTAAGGCAAATGCTTCAGAAACTTGAGCACGTGCAGTGTAGTCTTGGTATGCAGGCAGGGCGATAACTGCCAAGATGCCGATAATCGCGATGACGATCATCAATTCGATCAGGGTGAAACCTTTTTGGATTGCTTTCATTGATTAAAACTCCAGTTTGAAAGTGTGAATAATTATGTTTAAGTAAAAAGTCCGTAATGTGCTTGGCACTTTGTATTATGAGTAAACCATAAAGTAAGAAGGAATATACAGCTTCCGTCGGGCTTGCTGCTTTGAGGCTTGGGCCTTATCGGATGTGTTGTTACAAGCAGTCGGTGTGCCAAGTGCGCAAAATTGATTAAAAATTTTATTTTTTATTTTTTATTCATTGTTTTTATTTGGTTTATTTTTTAATTTTTAAGTTTTATGAGGTTTTGTTTGAAAGTTTCAGGATTTTAGGGAATTTGGGTGGTTGACGTTTTTTGTCAGTTTTGTGTTTTTTGTGACAGGGAAGGGAGACAAGTTTGGGTGTGTGACGTTTTTTGTCAGAAATTAAGCTTGTTCAATAATATGTTAATTGATTTAGATAGACGGTATCTTTATGGATTAATCGGTAAGTTTAATATTTTTTGATTTTATTTTTTTGTTTTTTATGGGTTTTATTTTGTATACGTATTTTGTTTGAATATGGATGAGGAAAAGATTTGGAAGGAAGGATTTTTAAAGAGGGTTTGGTGTAATAGGTGAATGAAATTTTGTTATTGGAATTATATTCATATAGGTTATGATTTTTGAATGTAGTTTTATGTCAGAAGGAAGTTTTGGTTTCGAATTTTAAGGCTTTGGATTTCTTGAGTGTTTTAGAAGGGCATGTTCAGGATGTTTATATATTTGGATATGATTAGGGTGAGCAAAAAATGCTCACCCTATGTTTTTAAGATGTTCAGACGGCCTTTATGGGGTCAAGACTTCGATCAATGCCTGTTTTAGGGTGTTTTGGGTTTGCGGGTCTTGCAGGGATGGGCTGTAGGTGATGAAGCTGTCCTCAATGCGCTGATCCAAGGTAGTGATTTTGGCGTAGCGCAGGCTGATGTTGTGTGCGAAGAAGGTCTCGGCAATGTCGGCGAGGAGGTGGGGGCGGTTGACGGCGGTGATGTCTATGGTGTGCCAGCCGGGATAATCTTCTTCGGGGGTGATGATTACGGTAGGCGGAATGGGGATGTGGCGGATGCGGCGGCTGATGTGCGGGCGGCCGCTTTGTTTTTGGACGGTGGTATTGCCGTGGATGAAGCTGTTGAGCTCGGCTTCGAGTGCGCTTTGGCGGTCGGGATATTCTTCGGGCGGGAGATTGTCGGGAAGTTGAAGGATAAAGGTGTCGAGGATGTAGTCGTGTTCGGTAATGAAGGCACGGGCTGCTTGGATGTCGAAGCGGTGGCTGCTGAAGATGCGGCAGAGGCGTGCGAAGAGGCGGTCGCCATTGGGCATGAACACCATGACTTGAAGGCTGTTGCTTTGGGGGAGGATGCGGCTGCGGACGGCCGGACTTTGGGTGTCGTAGGCGAGGTTTGCGGTGTGCCAGAGGATTTCCCGTGTTTGATGGCGGACGTAGTATGCGCTGCCGAGGATGCGGCGGAGTTTCTGTTGGTTTTTGAGGGGAACGGCCGCGCGCGTGAGCTGATCGGTCGAGGCTTGTTCGCGTCGGTTGGGGAGGCGTTCGGGATCGTGGTGTTTTCTGTTTAAAACGGCGGCGGTGCTGTGGTAGAGGGTTTGGAGCAGGCTGGCGCGCCATGTGTTCCAAAGTTTGGGGTTGGTGCCGCGGATGTCTGCAATGGTAAGCAGGTAGAGTGCGTCGAGGTATTCACGCGTGGGAATACGGCGGCAAAAGGCTTGGAGGACATGGGGATCTTGGATGTCTTCTTTTTGGGCAACGGTAGACATGAGTAGGTGGTTTTCAACCAGCCATGCGAGGAGGTGGCTTTCTTCTTCGGTGTAGTAGTGGTTGGCGGCGAATTGTTGTGCGTCTTTGATGCCTTCTTTGGCGTGATCGCCGCCACGGCCTTTGGCGATGTCGTGCAGCAAGGCGGCGGTGTAGAGGACATGTGGTCTTGGGTAGGCCTGCATGATGGCGCTGGCTTCGGGCATTTCGTGGCTGTGGGTTTCGATGGCGAGACGGCGCATATTGCGGACGACGGTCAGGATGTGGTCGTCTACGGGGTAAATATGGAAGAGGTCGTGTTGGAGCAGGCCGGTGATTTTTTCCCATGCGGGGAGATAGCGGCCAAGTACGCCGTAGAGGTTGAGAAAACGGAGGGTTTGGGTGAGGCCGGTGCCGTGTTTGAAGAATTGGATAAAGCGGCGGCGGTTTTCTGGATTTTGGGTGAAACGGGCGTTGATTTTTCGTGTGGCCGCCCACCATGCGCGCAGGGTTTGCGGCTCGATGGTGGTGATGTTTTGCTCCTGCATGGTTTGGATGATGGTGAAGATGTGTTCGGGATTTTGTTCAAACAGGGCAAGGTCGTTGGCGGCGATTTGGTGGCCGATGCGTTTGTAGTGGCTGTCGATGGGGTGGATATGTCGGGGACGGCTGGAGGTTTGATGGTTTTTGAGAACCGGAATGAGGATGCCGTTGAGTTGTTTGATGGCTTTGGTGGCGCGGTAGAAGGTGTGCATCAGGGCTTCACTTCGGCCGCGGATGTCGGGTTGGGTATAGCCTAAGCTTTCGGCAACTTGGGACTGGTAGTCGAAAAGCAGCCTGTCTTCGGGGCGGTCGGCAGTAAGGTGGAGATGAATGCGGATGTTGGCGAGACGGCGGTAGCCATGGGCCAGCATGCCGGCTTCGGTGCGTGTGAGGACGCCGGCGGTAACGAGGGCGGTGGGGTTGCTGTCTATGCCTTGTGCTTTGGCTGTCCAGATAAGGGTGTGGATGTCGCGCAGGCCGCCGGGGCAGGTTTTGATGTTGGGTTCGAGTTGTGCGCCTGTGCCTTGGGATTTGGTGTGGCGTTGCTCCATTTCGAGGAGTTTGGCCTCGATAAAGGCGGCTGTGTCGCGGCGTATGTTGAGTTTGTTTAGAAGTTGGGCGGTAAGGTTGGCATTGCCTTGCAGGTGGCGTGCTTCAAGAAAGGCAGTTTCGCCGGTAATGTCATTTTGGGTACTTTGGAGGATTTCTTCTATGCTGCCGCTTTTGATGGCCGGATTGAGGCGTGCGTCCCAAAGGGTTTGGATAAATTGGGCGGTTTGTTGTTGCAGGCCGTCTGAAAATGGGGCCGAGGAAATAATCGCTAAGTCCCAGTCAGAATGGGGGTAGAGTTCGCAACGCCCGAAGCCGCCGATGGCAATGAGACTGATGTCGTCGCTGTCGGGAAAGTGGATTTGCCAGAGGGTTTGCAGCAGGGTTTCGGCAGCGGCGATATGGTCGCGGAAGTAAACGGTAGGGCGGTTGTTTTGGCGGTAGGCAGTTTCTACTGCGGCTTTTTGCTGCTGGTAGGTTTGGATGGCTTGTTGGACGGCGGTCATGATGGTGTCTGGCTGTGAATTAGGCTTGGGTATCGGCAGGCTCGGTCATTTGGCGGAGCATCTCTTGCGGCGGAAGGAGGAGTTTGTAAGGGGCAATTTTAAGCGCGGATGCGATTTTTTCGATGTTGGAAAGGGCAATGTTCCAGCGTTTGCGCTCGACGGCGGAAACGTAGGTGCGGTCAAGTCCGCATTGGCGTGCCAGTTCTTCTTGTGACCAGCCGTGATTAACGCGATAGAGACGCATGTTGTAAGCGATAACTGCGCGAAGGTCTTGCGGATCAGGCAGGCTTGGAGGGGGAGTGAGTTTATTAACCATGGCGTTTTGAGTTTGTGGTTTGAACGATAAGGGGATTTTATACTATTTTTGTGAGAGGAAAGGAAAGGCCGTCTGAAAGTTTTCAGACGGCCTTAAAAGGGGTAGGTATAAAAAAAAGGGGGTGGCTTTCGGCCACACCCAAACACACACACATCAAGAGGAAAGAAAAATCATTTAATAAGAGAGCTGGCTCTTATAGGGGGAAACTGGAGGATTCGGGCTTGGCCCTGAAGCATTGAAAGGCATTATAAATGAAAATAGGGTTGGGGTATTGATACAGGTCAATTCGGGCTTGATTTAGAAAATATATTTTTAGGATAGTGGAAATAAATTAAAAATAAGGTTTGATTGTGAATAAAAGTCATTAGGCCGTCTGAAAAATGGGTTTCAGACGGCCTGATTGGTTTAAAGGCTGCTACTTATACAATTAAGCTAAACCTTTATCTTTGGCTTCTTGCAGGCGGGCTTCAAAGTTGCTGAGATTGACGCCTGCCTGTCCAGCTGCGGCAACTACTTCGGCTACAGATGCGCCGTGTTGCACTTGATGATAACCCCAAAGCAGGGAGCAGCGAGTACCGGTACGGCAGAAGGCAAGAATAGGAGCCGGAGATTGTTGCAACAGATTTTGGAAGGCTGCAACATCGGCTGCGTTGATTTGAGGCGCAACGACGGGCTGGTGTGAGAATTGGTTGATGCCTGCCTCTTTAAACCAGTTTTGTACTTCGGCAAAAGCCGGTTGGTTTTCTTCTTCGCCGTCCGGGCGGTTGCAGATGATGGTTTGGATGCCGAGGCGTACGGCTTCTTGGACATCTGCTTCGGTCAGTTGGGGGGCGATATAGAGGGTGTCGGTCAGTTTACGGATGGGCATAGTTTTTCCTTTCTTTATATTAAATGGATATGTTGATTTCAGACGGCCTAGGAAGTGGCAGGCCGTTTGAAGTTTTATTTAATGATTGTACAACCAGTTTTCGAGTTGTTGGCGATCGGTAATGTGTAGCAGGGCAGTATTGGCTTCTGCTGCTTGAACTGTGATGCTGGTTTCGCGCAACAGGCCTTGGCGGAAGAAATGGATGGTGGTGCGTGTGCCGATAGGCAGTTTGCTCCACTGCGCTGCAAGGTCGTTGCAGGCATAGCCGCCTAAGGCGATGATTTTGTCTTGCGGGCAGAGCCCTGCATTTTCTGCGCTGCCGCCATTAAATACATGAGTCAGGACGGCATGGTCGCTGTTTTGTTTGAAACGTGCGCCCAAATCATTGGCGGGGGCAACCGATTGGGGTTCGCTGGCAAATGCTCCGCCGTGCTGGCGTGGCAGGGGGATAAAGTCGAGTTTGACACCTACGCTTTGCAGGCATTCTGCGAGCGGAAGATCATCGGTACTGTATAAGGCCGTCTGAAAGAAGGTTGCTAAATCTAAACCAGTCATTTCTTGGCAACGGGTTTGCCAGTGTTTTTCGGGTATGCCTTGATGTGTGTTGCACCAGTCGCGATAGTGTTGCTGCATCACGCTGTCGAGGTTGTATTTGCCTTGGCTTTTTTCACGGATGATGAGGTCGAGACAAAGTGCGGCCAGTGAGCCTTTTTGATAGTAGCTGACGATGGCGTTGGGGCTGTTTTCATCTTGTTTGTAGAACTTGTCCCATGCGCTGAAACTGGATTGGGCAAGTGTTTGTTTCAGACGGCCTTGTGTCTGCTGTACGCGTGTGATGTTTTGTGCAAGCAGGGTAAGGTAGGCTTCGGGGCTGATGGTTTTGCTTCGGGCTAGAAAGAGGTCGTCGTAGTAGGACGTAATGCCTTCAAATGCCCAAAGTTGCTCGGTGTAGTTTTCTTGGTCGAGATTGTAAGGTGCGAAGACGGCCGGTTTGATGGATTTGACGTTCCATGCGTGGAAGTATTCATGGGAGAAGAGGCCGAGCAATTCGGTATAGGCTTTGTCGGCTTCACCCATATCGTAAGATGGCAGACTGTGGCGGTCGGCGAGTAGGGCAGTGCTGCTGATGTGTTCCAGTCCGCCGTAGAGGTTGTCGCCCAGATGTAGTAGGAAAAGGTATTCGGTAAACGGGGCAGGGGAGGGGAACATCGCCAACTCGGTTTCGCAGATTTTTTGAATATCGGCGAGGAAGCGGGCGCGGTCAAAATCGGGGTAGATACCGCTTAATGCAATACGGTGGGGAATGCCTTGTGCTGCAAAGTCGAGGAATTCGATGATGCCTGTTTCAACGGGGTGATCAATCAGCTCGGCATATGAGGCCGTCTGAAAAGTGGTCGCCGAAATTTGTGGCAGGGTTGTGGCTATCTGCCATGTGTGCGGCAGGGTGGGAAATTCGACTTGGTGCGGTTGTTCCTCTTGTCCGTGTACTTTTAAGAAGAGGCATGCGCCGTCGAAAAAGCCGCGCTCTGTACTGAGGAATGAACCGCGAACAGACAAGTCGAATGCGTAGACGGTGTAGTAAATTTCCCACGCTCCACTGAGGGCAGGGGTTTGCCAATGGTTTTTGCTGGTTTGCGTCAGCGGCTGGGTTTTGCCGTTGCAGCGCGCGCTGATGTGTGTGATGTGGCGGGCAAAGTCACGAATGAGGTAGCTGCCGGGAACCCAGTTTGGCAGACTGATTTCTGTTTCAGAATCATTGGGTTGAGTGAGTGATAAGGTGATGTGCCATTCATGAGACAGAAAGTTGGGGGTAATTTTGTAATTAATCATAGCTATTGGTTAATTTGCTAAAGTTTATTAAGAGGAAGGGGTTTTAAAGGGTAGGCTTAATCTATATCAATAAAACTGTACGAAAAAGGGGGCTTGAAAAAATGCTGTGTCCGATTTATTGGATATGTTTAAATAATTTCTTGATTATAAAAGAAATGAGATTATGTCTCACTAAAGGTTTTATGCAATATGGAATGTAATTTTGCTTGGCATGTCTTGGTGTCTATGTTAAATTTAGAAAAATTTGAGCCTTGGCCGTATTGCGCTTTTCATAAACGTAAGGGTTGGGGTGAGATAAAAATTTTTTATACCCATAATTTATGGAGACTTCCATGGACACACAAACTTATAACTACAAAGTGGTGCGCCAGTTCGCCATCATGACTGTAGTTTGGGGTATTGTGGGCATGTTGGTCGGTGTAATTGTAGCCGCCCAATTATTTGCTCCATCCCTTGATTTATCTGAAATTGGACCTTGGTTCCACTTTGGTCGCCTGCGTCCGCTGCATACCAATGCGGTTATTTTTGCATTCGGTGGTTGCGGTTTGATCGGTACATCATACTACGTTGTTCAACGTACATGTAATACCCGTCTGTTTGGCGGTTGGCTGCCTGCATTTACCTTCTGGGGTTGGCAGGCTGTCATCGTGGCTGCGGCTATCAGCTTGCCTATGGGTTACACCCAAGGTAAAGAATACGCCGAGTTGGAATGGCCTATCGACATTTTGATTACGCTGGTGTGGGTTGCCTATGCTATCGTATTCTTCGGTACGATTGCCAAACGTAAAATCAAACATATTTACGTTGCCAACTGGTTCTACGGCGGCTTCATCTTGGCTGTTGCGCTGTTGCACATCGTCAATAATATCAGCATCCCTGCCGGTTTGATGAAATCTTACCCGGTTTACGCTGGTGCGATTGATGCGATGGTTCAATGGTGGTACGGCCACAATGCGGTGGGCTTTTTCCTGACAGCCGGCTTCTTGGGCATGATGTACTACTTCGTACCAAAACAAGCAGGCCGTCCTATTTACTCTTACCGCTTGTCCGTCGTTCACTTCTGGGCTTTGATTTTCACTTATATGTGGGCAGGTTCTCACCACTTGCACTACACCGCATTGCCTGACTGGACTCAATCTTTGGGTATGGTATTGTCTTTGATCCTGTTCGCACCTTCTTGGGGCGGTATGATCAACGGTATCATGACTCTGTCTGGTGCATGGGACAAACTGCGTACCGACCCGATTTTGAAATTCTTGATCGTATCTCTGTCCTTCTACGGTATGTCTACCTTCGAAGGCCCGATGATGTCTATCAAAACTGTTAACGCTCTGAGCCACTACACTGACTGGACTGTTGCACACGTTCACGCCGGTGCATTGGGTTGGGTAGGCTTCGTAACCATCGGTTCCGTTTATTACATGATCCCTCGCCTCTTCGGTAAAAACGAAATGTACAGCACCAAATTGGTTGAAGCGCATTTCTGGATTGCAACCATCGGTGTGGTTCTGTATATCGCCGCGATGTGGATTGCCGGTGTGATGCAAGGCCTGATGTGGGGTTCTTTGAACGAAGACGGCACACTGACTTATTCCTTTGTCGAATCTGTAAAACGTACCATGCCTTACTACATGATTCGTTTCACCGGCGGTCTTCTGTACCTGAGCGGTATGTGCATCATGGCATATAACGTTTACCGTACTGCTATCAGTGGTAAAGCAGTTGATGCTGAGATTCCTGCGGTTTCTCAAACTCAACACCACTAATGATAAGAAAGATAGGCTACCAAAATGAAATTACAACAATTAGCTGAAGAAAAAGTCGGTGTACTGATTGTATTCACCCTGCTTGTAGTCAGCGTCGGCCTTCTGATCGAGGCCGTCCCGCTGTTCTTCTCCAAGGCAGTTACTGAACCTGCGCCAGGCGTGAAACCATACAACGCCTTGCAAGTGGCCGGTCGTGATATTTACGTACGCGAAGGCTGCTACAACTGCCACTCTCAAATGATTCGTCCATTCCGTGCAGAAACTGAACGTTACGGCCACTACTCCGTTGCCGGTGAGTCTGTTTATGACCATCCGTTCCAATGGGGTTCTAAACGTACCGGTCCGGATTTGGCTCGTGTCGGCGGCCGTTATTCCGATGAATGGCACCGCATCCACCTGCTGAACCCGCGCGACGTTGTGCCGGAGTCCAATATGCCTGCATTCCCATGGCTCGCACGCAATAAAGTCGATGCCGAGGCAACTGTGGCGCATATGAAAGCCCTGCGTAAAGTGGGTACACCTTACAGCGATGAAGAAATTGCCAAAGCACCTGAAATGCTGGCCAACAAATCAGAGCTGGACGCTGTTATCGCCTACCTGCAAGGCTTGGGCTTGGCATTGAAAAACGTAAGGTAACATCATGGACGCTAACTGGGCTCGCTCGCTCTTTACTGTTTGGGTATTCATCAGCTTTATTTTAGTCCTCTATATTGTGTTCAATAGACGCAATAAGAAAAACTATGATGATGCAGCCAGCAGTATTTTCGATAATGACGAACAAAGGCCGTCTGAAAAGGACGATCAAGCTCAGTCAGTCCGTGATCACGGAGCAAAATAATGAACACAACATCCCAATTTACCAGTAGTTTCTGGAGTATATATATTGCCGTTATCGTCGTGCTCAGCTTCATCGGCCTGGCTTGGCTTCTGCTTTCGCAAAATGTTGTGAAACGCCCTAAAAAAGGCGAAGAAGTAAAAACCACGGGTCATGAGTGGGACGGTATTTCGGAGTACAACAACCCTCTGCCACGTTGGTGGTTTTGGCTTTATGTCTGCACATGGCTGTTTGGTGTCGGCTACCTGATTATGTATCCCGGTATCGGCGATTACAAAGGCCTGTGGGGCTGGAGCAGCCATGGTCAATATGAAGAAGAAGTTGCCAAAGCCAATCAGCAATACGGTAAAGTGTATGCTAAATTTTCCAATATGCCGATTGAAAAAGTGGCTAAAGATCCTGAAGCCCGTGCTATTGCACAAAACCTTTTCAATACCTACTGTATCCAATGTCACGGCTCAGATGCCAAAGGCTCTAAAGGCTTTCCAAATCTGACTGACGGCGACTGGTTGTGGGGCGGTGAACCTGAAAAGATTCAGGAAACCATTGAAAAAGGCCGTACTGCCGCCATGCCTGCATGGGGTCCTGCTTTGGGTGAAGAAGGCGTGAAAAACGTAACACAGTATGTTATGTCTCTTTCTAAACCTAAAGGCCAATATGACGAAGAACGTGCAGAACGCGGTAAAGTCCTGTTTAGCGGCCCACCTGCCAACTGTTTCACTTGTCACGGCGACAAAGGTCAAGGTATCCAAGGCCTCGGCCCGAATCTGACCGACGATGTATGGTTGTGGGGCGGTACTCAAAAAGCGATTACCGAAACCATTACCAACGGCCGCAGCAGCCAAATGCCTGCTTGGGGTCACTTCCTCGACAAAGACAAGCTGCACATCATGACCGCCTATGTTTGGGGTTTATCCAACAAAGACGGTAAAAAAACTCCTGCTAAAAAAGCTGAGCCTGCTCCGGCGGCTCAACCTGCCGATGCTTCTGCTCCGGCGGCTGCTTCAGCTCCTACTGCCGGTAAAGCTGCTTCAGATGCTAAAGCTGCTCCGGCTGCTGAAGCCAAACCTGCTGAAAAAGCAGAAGCGGCTCCGGTTAAGGTAGATGGCAAAGCTGTTTTTGAAGCCAACTGTAAAACATGTCATGGCGGTTTGATTCCAGGCGCTCCTGTCGTGGGTAAAAAAGAAGACTGGGCTCCTCGCATCAAACAAGGTAAAGACACTCTGCACAAACATGCTATCGAAGGCTTTAATTCTATGCCGGCTAAAGGCGGCAATGGCAGCCTGAGCGATGATGAAGTTAAAGCAGCTGTAGACTTTATGGCAAACGAGTCTGGCGCAAAATTCTAATTTTGAGTCAGATTGAAAAAAGCGTACCTAACAAGGTACGCTTTTTTATATTTGATAAAACCGATGAGAAAAGACATATTAAAGAGACTAAATATATAAGGCCGTCTGAAACATTCAGACGGCCTTTGTTCTTGTTTCAACCAAAATTAATCAATCCAAAGTGGATGTACTGCGTTTCAGGAACCATTCGCTGAAAGGCCACTCGACACTGTCGAGTAAGTTTTTGGTAATTAATCCCAATTCCGTATCGCCTTCAATTTGCAATTTACGGTTGAAAAATAAGGTATCGGGATCTTCCTCGCGCATCATCATGCGCATGAAGTCTATACCGTTGGCGGCCAGCCTCAGATCGGGGGTACCGCTGAAGTTGTCATCCAAGAATTTTTCCGTATTGGCACTAAACCGCACTTTAATGCCGGCATCCAAAACTTCGATTTCGAATTTTCTTCCGGCAAAAAGTTCCATATCGGCAGGCAGTAAACCTTTTTTCAGCATGGTATTCAATACGGAGACTAAAACAAAGCGCGGAGGTTTACCGGGGAGTTTGGTACCAATTTTCGCCATCCATTTGGGTAATATGATTTCAGGCAGCGCCATAATATGCCTCCTTCACGGTTTCAATACCGGGCTGACCGCGCCAATAGCCGTCAACCAGTGTTCCGGTGGTCAGTCGTTCCAACTCGGGGCGAACATCTTCCCATGTGGCTTTTCCGTCCAATACATCACGGTGAATTTGGATAATTTCAGCCATGCCGTGCATTTGTGGCGATAGTCTGAGCATATTCACGCCGATTTTATTTAAGTCTTCATGGTGGGGCAGTAGGTTTTGGCAGCCGTAAGACATGGTTTGGATGCCGTTGATGGTAAGAAACGGCTGGCCTTCGCGCGTATTCATGGCCATACCGTGCTCGTGGTCGAGACAGCGGAACTCGCAACTGTCTTTATTCAGATTGTAATGGCGGGCGGTAAAGCAACGTGATGAATAGGCGAGCGGCATTTTACCCCAAGCGAAGAGTTCGGTTTCAATGCCGTCTGAAGCCTTGATGATTTCGGCAACCTTATCGCGGCTCAGCTCAGACGGTGCAATCCAGCGGAATGCCCCTAATTTTCGGAATACGTCCAAAGTGGTTTCGTTGTAGATATTCAGGCTTGCACCGGCAACAAACGGAATACCGTGTTCGCGTGCCAATTTAACCGCCCCCATGTCGTTGGCTTCAACTTTGAACTTTCCCTGCTCCGTGATTTTGCGTAGGCGTTTCAGATCAGATTCACTTTCGAGCAGGACTTGTGAGGAAAGAATAATCTCCTTACCGCTTTCTGCCAGGTCTTCAGCCAGTCCGAACCAGTCAGCAAAGCGCATTTTCTGACGGCGTGAGCAGACTACCTCGCCCAAATAGACCGTGTCCAACGGCGTATCCAGCATGGAAACGTAAAATTCCAGCAGGGCTTCTTTTTGCCAGAAAAATAAAATAGGGCCCAGTGACAATTTCAATGAATTCATTTTTTCCCCCTTATTTCCATGGGCGGTTGTATGCGCCCAAAGTTGTCTGATGACCTTCCGAAACTTTGCTCAAGGCATTGTTCCAGGACGGATTGACTTTGAAATGCGACGGATCGGCTGCGGCTGCATCCAGTGCTTGGCGCAGGGATTTGGTTACTTGTGCCGTATACATCGGACTACGTTGGCGTCCCTCGATTTTGATGGCGGACACACCGATTTTGATGAGTTCGGGCAACATTTCCAAAACATTCAGGCTGGTCGGTTCTTCCAAAGCATAGTAGGTTTCATCATTGACTTCAAAGCGGCCTTTGCACAAGGTTGGATAACCTGCGGGTTCATTGGGTTTGTATTGGTCTATCAATACCTGGTTTAGACGTACGTTCATGCGGTCGGGCAGCTGTTCCCAGCGGACGGATTTTGCCGGAGAGCAGACCCCTTGCATATTGGGTGATTCGCCTGTTGCATAGCTCGACAAGATGCAACGGCCTTCCACCATCACACACAAACTGCCGAAGCCAAAGACTTCAATTTCCACATCAGTATTGTCAATCACATGTTTGACCTGATCGATGGTCAGCACGCGCGGCAAAACGGCACGACGGATGCCGAACAGCTCTTTCATCATATTGATGGCTTCGTAATTGGTGGCCGAACCTTGTACTGACATATGCAGGCGTAAATTCGGATGTTTGTCTGCCGCATACGCCATGATGGCAGGGTCGGCAACAATAATCGCATCGGCACCCAAATTCGCCGCCGTATCCACAGCGGCATGCCAACGCTCCACTTGGCCGGCTTGTGCGAATGTATTGATGGCCATCAGTACATTGCGTCCGCGCGCATGGGCGTAAGTTACGCCTTCCCGCGCAGATTTCATATCGAAATTCAGTCCCGGAAAGTTTCGTGCATTGGTCGCATCTTTCAAACCCATGTAAACCGTGTCCGCACCGTTGTCCACAGCGGTTTTCAGTGCAGGCAGGTTGCCGGCGGGGCAGACCAATTCTGGAATTTTCTGCATTTTGTGTTCCTCGTCTTGATGATAACCTCTATCGGGTTAATCAATATTTTGTAGAATTCCGAATATTTTATGGATTAATGACACAAGATATGCTGACTTAAATCAAATCGAAAAATTCATGTTGACGTGGACATATTGTTTACAAAATCTTAACAGACGTTGTTTTTTATATATTTCATGTGCTTAAAAATTTTGATGACGGATTTTGTTTCAAAATCGGCTTATGTTTTTAACTATCGCATTTATTAATTTTTACAATAATGGCGATAGAAAAATGAAAAAAGGCCGTCTGAAAATCTGTTTTCAGACGGCCTTTTGCTTTAAAGGGATATATTTAAGAGAGGCCCAAACGTTTATCGGGTCGGGTAAATACAAAAATAAACAGAGAAGTTAACGCGCCCAAAGTATCGGCAAGCATGTCTTTTTGCGCGTCCCAAATATCACCTTGAGAACCTAAGAATTCCAGTCCGGCCTCTCCGCCGTCGATGACGGCATATTGCCATTCGATGATTTCATAGGCGGCAGCCACGCTCATGATGAAGAACAGGGAGAAAAATAAGGCCAGCGGCAGATTGCACAGCTTGCGGCGCAGCAGCCATTCGGCCATCGGGTAGGCATAAAAGCCGATGATGTAATGGGCAATACGGTCGTAATGATTGCGGTTTTCGCCCAAAATTGGTTCAAAAAAGCGGTTGATGGATTCAAACGGTACATCTGCAAAAGTATAGTATGCACCGATGGAATGCATAATCAGCCAAAAACTCATGAATAAGTAGGCCAAGTTGCTGAAGCGGAAAATGCGGTAGGTGGCAACCAGAAGGAAGAATACGGATGCTACGGGGATGATTTCGGCGTACCAGACCGCGCGGTCATGGGGATTGATGCCTGACCAAACAATGAGGGCAAAGATAATTGTGGCAAGGAAAATGGGAAAGATTGGAGAGGGTTTATTCATGTTGTGTGTATGTAATAACAATGTCGCGTATTGTATAACGAATTGGCAGGGCTGGCAGTTTCATGCATTAAAGGCCGTCTGAAAACAGCTTTCAGACGGCCTGAAGTTTAGCCGTTCCAGAAATAACGGGTGATGTGGAAAAACACGGGTGCGGCAAAACAAATCGAATCCACACGGTCAAGCATGCCGCCGTGGCCGCGTATCATATTGCCCCAGTCTTTGACACCGTAATCGCGTTTGATGGCAGACATAACCAGGCCGCCAAAGAAGCCCATCAGGCAGACGATAAAGCCGATAACGGCTGCTTGGCCGTGCGAGAACGGCGTAATCGGCGCTATCAGAGCGGCAATGGCTGTGGCCGACAAAATACCGCCGACAGTGCCGGAAATGGTTTTGGACGGGGAAAGCGAAGGCATGATTTTTGCACCGCCAATCAGTTTGCCCCAAACGTATTGCAACACATCCGATACTTGCACCACGCCAATCAGGAAGATCAGCAACAGGATATTATTGCCGTTATCGAAGCCGTCCAAGTCCAGAAACATCAGCGCCGGAACATGGGACAGACAGAAAATGCAAATCATCGCCATCCATTGTGTTTTGGCGGCACGTTCCAAAAAATGCGCGGTTTGGCCGCTGAGGCTGGCAATAATCGGCAGTATCAAAAAGCCGTAAACCGGAATAAAAATGCTGAACATGCCGTACCAGCCGTCATAGACGAAATAGTATTGCACCGGTAGCAGCAGGTAAAAGCAGACTACCATGCTGTAATAGTCGCTGCGGCGGCGATAGACGAGGGTCATAAATTCGCGCAGTGCGGCAAATGAAATCAGGAAAAACAGTACAACCGTCCCGATTTTGCCGAACCAAAACGCGCCCAGCAACACCAGCGTCATCAGCCACCACGCGTAAATGCGGGCGTTGAGGTTGGCGATGGTGGCATTATCTGCGCCGTTTTTACGCTTGAGCCATTGTCCGATGATGCTGGCAAAACACAATACGGCAAATACGCCGACAAAAATATAGCTGGCTTGCGGAGTCAGATGAGCGGCGGCTTGTTCGACAATGATTTGTTGGGAAGTCGTAGAAAGGCTCATGCTTGTCCTCCTTTGTTTTGATGAACTTCAGATTCATTTTGGTGAAGTTCGCTGCGGTCGTTTTCAGACGGCCTGAGTGCCAGCAACGCCTCACGGCTGCGTGTCAAAAAGCTGTCTTTGTCTTCGTTTTCCTGCAAAGTAAGCGGCTGTCCGATATGGACTTCACACAAAAGCGGTATAGGCAGGATTTTGCCTTTGGGCAGTACGCGGCTGATGTTGTCTATCCAAATCGGCACAAATTCGGTATTGGGTTTGCTTTTTGCCAAATGATAAATGCCGGACTTGAACGGCAGCAGGATGGTGTTGTCGTCAGTGTTACGCGTACCTTCAGGGAAAATAATCAAGGAGTCGCCTGCGTTCAGCGCGTCTTTCATCTGTTCGGTAATCGCTTGCGGATTATCGCTATGACGCGGAATCAGCAAGGCGTTGAAAACGTTTTGAATGATGAAGCGTTTGAGTTTGCTTGTCAGCCAGTAATCCGAACCGGCGACTGGGCGCGTGGACAAGCGCCAGCGGCGGGGCAGGGAAATCCACACCAGCACAAAATCGCCATGACTGCCGTGATTGGCGTAATAGACCTTTTGGTGCTGATTGAATGTCAGTTCGTGCGGACTTTTAGGACGGACGCCCGTAAGAAAAGAGACCGACAGACACAAGGCTTGGTCGGTCAGCCAGGCAAGTTGTTTTTTGAGGAAGTTTTTCATTGTTTCTGCCTTTGGGAGTGAGATACCGCTAAGGATTTGGTTTGGGTAAATCAGCCAAAATAATCAAATGCTTTGGATAAGCAAAATTAAAAATTGTGCGGCGGTCAGGTATAAGCTTTTGCGCCATAGGGAAAGTGTGCCGTTTATCCGTTGGGTCAAAGTACGACTGCCTGAAATTTGACGTAAACCGTTTTGCTGTAAGGTGTGGTCGAAGTCTTCAGGCGGGTAGCGGTTGTCGGTAAAGTCTTGGAACACGCGGCGGTCGAAGTGAATGCGGATATGGCAGTACAGCAAAACCGCTGCCAAGACAAGTTGCACCGCAAACCATGCGCCGCCATATTTTGCCGACAAGGCGAGCAGCAAGGCGTTGCAGGCGGCAACATAATGTGCGGTAGAGAGCAGGTGGACAGTAATACGGCTGTCGGTTGCGTTGTTCATCATTATCCTTGTTTTAAACGGTTGGCCACAGCTTGGACTGCTTGGGCGGTGGTCGGCGATAATACCATTTGCGGCCGAGCCTGTTTGAGTTCGGCCTTCGCTTGCGTCAAGTCTTGGCAGCCACCATAGACCAGCAGCCACGTCAGCACCACTGCGGCACTTCTTCCATAACCTAAAGCGCAACATGCCAGCACTTTGCCGTGTTTTTGGCGTAAGGTTTCCAATATCAAGGCCGTCTGAACCAAATCGTTTTCAGACGGCGTTACCATATCCAGTAAAGGGAGGGAGCGATATTCTCCTTGATAGCTACGGCAGGGATATTCGGCGCATACATCCAATACGGCAGGCAGATGGTTTGAAATACCCAAAACGCTGCCAATCCATACATCATTGCGGACTTGTGCCATTTTCGCCTTACCGCGTAACCAATACGCCATGTTTAGCCGTACGCCCACCAGATAAGGCAACAGCAAAACCGTCGCTGCTGCCGATAATTTACCGTTAGCCTGTTTTTGGAATATGTTTGCATTTCCAGTCAAATAGGCAAAAGCCACCATCAGCAAAGACACGCTAATCCATATCAACCACAGCCACGCTCCACCCAGCAATGCGGGTAACGCCGTCAAACACGCACCAAGCAAATATAACAACGCAATCTTTCTTGAGCGTACATCACTTGAGCCCAGTTTTAACGGCGAAGTCATCTGACGCGGGAAAGCCCACAACACCAGCCAGCCGAGTAATGCTCCGGTCGGCACGTCAATAAAATGATGTTGATAAGTCGTCAGTACCGACAAGGCAATCAAGCTTTGCCATAAGAAAAGCGGCAGGCGGATTTTGGGAAAGCGCGTCCAATAAAATGCACCCACGATAATCGCCAGCGCGATATGCAAAGATGGCGCTTGGTTGTACGGCAAATCAAATGCAGCCAATGAATCAAACAGCCAGCCTGACAGCCCATCGGCAGGCGGTTTAGGCCACCCGAAACGCAGCGGAAACAGCACAAAGCAAACAGTCGCAATCAGTTGGGCGACTACAAGGTGCGCTACATATCGGTTTTGTTCATGTGTATCACGGCAAAGAAAAAATGCCGCGGCATACATCAGGTTCAGCGACCAATAAGGCACAATCGTCCATGCCCAAAACGGAATATTGCTCTCCCATGCAAAAGCGATTTCAGGTACATAGTCCAGGGATGCCGCGTAATGGTTGGAGAAGCCGTAGCTGGTGTAGAACAGGATACCGACTAAAATCAGCTTGAGCAGGGAGGTTTTGAGGGAGGGTTTCATGGGGGCGTTAGTTAATAATTGAATATTTTGATTCCGTAAACCTATTTGAGATAAGTGATATTCGTACCATTAATGCTAAGAACTTTTCTATCCAGTAGATGCTGTAATAGTTTTTCAGTTTCATAATTATTGGATTTTGCATGTGCTTTAATAGTGTTTCGTAATGTACTGACTTTACCTGGGCGTTTGGATGGTTCAACTGACAGTGCGGCAATTACTTTTTTCCACATGGTTTCATCAGGCAAATGGAGTATTTTCTTTTGAGATATGGGATTGGGATTAGTATGGGGAAATGGAGCATATTCAATTTTTCCATTGTTTTGGCGAATATGGTTTTGTTCGCGCAAATGGCGTGCAAAGGCTTGAATATCAGCTTGACTAATAGTAAGTGAGAGAGCATCTGCACGTTTCTGTACGGCATCTTGAAAATCAGTATAAGTTTTGGGTTTGATATTCAAAATATAACGTTGGATTTTCTGTAATAGATCATTGTCACTGATGTGGTAAATCACTATACCTTTCTCATCAACACTAATTAAGTTTTGTGTTTTAAGTTTATTAATAATATGAGTAGTTGTTGTTTCGCATTCTTCATCTGTTTTGCCTTGAAACTGTTCGCGTAAAATATATTTACATAGATTTTGTTGCAAATTATGTAAGCGAGATGGAAGAAAAGCATTTGGTTGACGCAAAGCAGTTAAGGCTGCTTGAAAATAAGGTGCTAATGACTGAGGTGGTTTGAGGGAATTTTCAGGTTGAGGGTGGGGTTCTAGTAGTTTTGTTGGAGGTGTAGTATTAATTTTTGTGTGCTGCACTTCATCTATATTTGCTAAGCGTACAACCCCTTTTGCCTCCTGCTTTTCTAAGATATGTTCTACTAAGATATCGTAACCACCATCACGAGAAAGTATACCAATTTGAGCATCTGTATCAGTAGCGATAATTTTTCCAAGATAATAAGAAAGATAAAAATCTAATGCGTTTTTACCTGATTTCTGTAAGTGAATAAGATGGACACGTTCGCCAAATGGAAGCAATGATGCCACTAAACTAATGGGTAATGATTTATGTTGTGTGCCTAAAAATAACCAAATATGAGTATCTTCAGTTGGTAATTTGTCCAGATTTTGCGGTTGGATATTTTCAAAGTCGATTAGTAAGTGTTTCATAGTATTATTTAATTGGGCTGACGTTTATACCCAAAATCCCTTTTAATATTATTTTTGTTGAGTTATTAATGCCCAACTTATATACCAGGCCGTCTGAAAGTTAAAAAATTGTTCAGACGGCCTTGATTTTTATTTCTTCACTGCCAAGCTCACGGTGAAAATACCGTCTTCGTCTATCCATTGATGGATTTTTTCAAAACCGGCTTTTTCAACCAACTGATCCATTTCCTGCTGACTGCGGCGGCGCATTACCCAGTTTGGGCTGCCTGCTTTGTGGCTGGTCAGGGCGCGGGCAATCATTTCCAGTTGCGGATGCCACGGCTGGCCGGTGTAGATCAGGTAGCCGCCGGTTTCAATGGCTTCTCCAAAGCCGTAGAGCGAGTTCAAAATCAAATTGTTGTCGGCAAACAATTCGTGCAGGCCGGAGACGATGCCCAGCGTTGGACGCGGCTGTAAATCGTGATAATTAGCGCGGTCGTAGGCATTGACTTCGTCGAAGGTAACCGTGTCTTGCAAGCCGCGCTCGGCAATCAGCTTGCGACCGGCTTCGACATTAATCGAACTGTAATCGCGCAAGCGTACGGAATCAGGCAATGTGTCGGTAGTTAGGGTATCCAATACATAGCGGCCATGACCGGACGCGATATCCAAAACGTGTACCGGTTTGCCTGCTTCACGCAGTTTGGCTGAGGCCGTCTGAATAGCTTTGCCGATATTGACTTTGCGTTGGCGAATGCCGCGCCAGCCGATGGCGTTGAGATAGTATTTGTCCACCCATACACCGAAAGCATTGCTGCCTTGCGGTTGATTGCGGTAGACGTAATCCAGCGTGCTGCCCGAATCAAAACCTGTTTCTTGACCGATTCTCAAGCCTTCACTCCAGCGCGAACCCAGTTTGAGCGAGGCGCGATATATTGCCCAGAATGCGCCGCGAGGCGTACAAACAGGTAAAGGCGTCGCCAGTTCGTCAGCTTCGCGACGGCTGTCTCCAAATAAGTGCGCTTGAGTCAGATCGACTTGTTGCAAAGGCTGATTGAAACGCTCGCGGATAAAGCGGCGCATTTCAACAAACGCGATTTCACGGTTTTGTTCGCCTAAAGTGTCATGATAGAAACCGGGCAGGATATGGCGCTCTTTAATATGGCTGCCCAAACGGTTGTAAAAATCGTGTTGCGGTTTGTGATGAACGACCCAATCGCTGCCTGAAATCAACAGTTGTACAGGCGTAGTAATGGCTTGCGCATCGGCAACGACGCGTTCGGCCGCTTCATATAAACCTAGCAGGATGCGCACAGAAATAGCGCGGGCAATCAGCGGATCATTGTCGTAGCTTTTTTGACGTTCGACATTGTGGGTCAGATAGTGGGCTTTGATATAGCTGTTGACAAAGAAATTGCCACGCCATTTTTGCATCATTTTCAAACCGGTACGGGCAAACGGAACATAGAGTTTGACTTTGAACGCAGGCGAAGCCAATACGGCGCAACGGATTTTCGGCGCGTAATCGTGCAACCAAGTAGAAACCAATACCGCACCGACACTTTGCGCAATCACGCATATGTTTTCAGGTTTGATGCCGTATTCGTTTTGGATGTGTCGGATAAAATCGTCCACATCTGCAACGGAAGTGCCAATACTCGGGCTATCGCCTCGTTCACCGGGGCTGTAACCATGACCACGCGCGTCCCAAGCAAAATAGGCAAAATCGTTGAAACCCAGCTCATCCGCTACAAACATCATTCGGCCGGAATGCTCATGTCCGCGATGGAACAGCACAATGGCTTTATCGGAGGAACCATCGGCAGCAGGGCGATAGCGGTAGAAAAGCGAAGTACCGTCTTGGGTATAAAAGTATTTTTGCTGTTCGGACATGAGAAACTCCTAATAGTCATATTTTTTGAACAGTATCATGACATATCGAATAAATGCAATGATTATCCGATAGACGGACGAATGCAATGATGGGGAGATATGTTAAGTGCCGATTATGGTCGATACGATGAGTCAGTCAGTGGTTCATTTAAGATTTTTAGCATTTTTTTCTCATGATCTTTTATCTCGCTTTCTGTCCAGTTTGTGTAACTCATCATAATAGCTTGTTTTAAGCTATCATAAGTATCCTTTTCTTTGTAATATTGCCGTTTCCAATCTGGAAGTTTATTACTGAAACTGGAATTTTTACTTTGAGATAACAAATATAGATTGCCAAAATTATCTAAGACATTTGTATCTAATTTATCTAGGCCAAAATCTTGAGAGGGATTTTGTGGGTAATGGTGCTCAACCGAGCTTCTAAAACTAAATCTAAAATTTTTCCAGATAGATTGTTTAGATTGGTCAATAGCTGAAAAGACCTCTACCTTGTCTTGATATTTCCATAATTGATAATCCAAGCGATTAAATACAAAATTTGGGACGTTTACTCCATCATTCCAAGACTTATGTACTGAAGAGATGGTGTAATTATCATTTAAGATAATTTTCATAAAATCCCTGTTTCCATTGCAGTTGTTTTCAAAATAAAATTTATCACAAAGATTTTCAAGAAACTGAATATATGTCTCTTGAGTAATACTTTTCTTATTCTCGAATAACCAACGCAATGTAGCATATAGCCAGTTTTTATAGATTCGGGATGGATTAGAAACATGAAACATAGAAAGCAACATTATTGCATTCTTGGTTTTATCATTGGTTTCTTGAGTATCAATGGAATCGCCATTGTCGATACCAAAAACATTTTTATAGTAATAATTCTTTGATTCTTCTTTTTTAATTTCCCATAAAGACCAATGCTCATTTTCTGAACGTAGTGAATTTGACTTAATAATATATTTATCAAATAAATATCGACAAGATAGCAATGTATCTATGAAATTTACAATCTTTTCTTTGTTCCAGTCTTCATTGTCAAAAGCACGCCAAAGTTCTTTTTCATCCAGAGGAATCTCTTTAAAGGTAGTTTTGTTAATGCCAGTAGGAAATTTTTCTAGATAAATTTTCAAGATATGCATTAAGAAGTTAGGGAAATCAATAACGGAATTAAAACGCCCATCTGTCTGCTCGTTTGTTTTTTCTTGGGAAGAGTGGATATCCCCATTATCGGCGGTTATTAATTGAAGAATCGATTGTTCTTCATTTGCGGAGCCGTTATCTGAATGTTGAGTTTTTTTTGCATCAGCAATATTCCCAATAATTTCATTAAATTTTTTTGGAATAGTATTTTCCCAATTCTTGCCAAAAATATTTTCTCTAAGTGTGGTTTCAATTCCCATTACAACATATCGGCTCATGTCAGAACACGCATCCCAAATTTTGGCAAAAATAGAGCGTTCACTATCTGTGTCTAAAACCTCCATCAAAGCAGCCTTGATAATCTCATGTTTTTCTAATTGCTCTCCCCGCGTATTCATAATTTCAAAGTAATGATTGAGGTCGGTGTCTTTGGGTACTTCGGTTCTAATAATTTTAACGTTTTCTTGTAAGAACTCTGCCAAACCCCTTCCTTCTTTTTCTGTTCTCTCAGTTTCCCAATATTTTTTTATTGATTTTAAAGCATTTTTAAAAACATCAGGTATGGAGTCAGAGTCAAGATGTCTTAAGGCATCGTCGGAGTCATTTCTATGCTCAAAGGATACATTACTAACAAAGGTATCTGATTTTAAGTAGTGCATGATTTTTAAGTAGTGCATGATTAAAGTCAGTGTGGTCAATCGTTGTTGTCCGTCTATGACTTCTAAATCTCCATTTCCTCTTTTATAAATGACTAAGCTGCCAATATAATAATTTTTCTCATTTTTCTCATTTTTCTCATATGCATTCCATAGGTCTTGGATAAGAAGGCTGATCTCATCATCTCCCCATGCGTAATTACGTTGATAAATAGGAATAATATATTTGTCTTTATTTAAATTTAATAATTCATTTATGGTTAATGTTTTTACGTAATCATTATTTGTTTTCATCTTTAATTTCCAAAATCTCTTTTATTTTAGGGTCTACATGTTTTGAAAAATTGACTTTTCCGGTTTGTTGAATAAAACGCATGACTTGTTCGGGTGTGATGGATCTTTCAATATAAGAAATTAATCCAGCTTTATCATGAACTTTATCATGAACTTTATCATGAACTTTATTTTCAATGGTCTTAAAGGTAATACGCCGATATTCTACCCGAGTACGGTAAGCCCATAGAAAAGCTTTGGTTATAAATTCTTCAAAATGGCTTTCTCCAAATTTATCAAAGTAGAACAATACGGTACATTCAAATAAATTTCTAATGTATTTATCACCAGTTCGATAGCTGTATTTATGATTGTTTAAAAAAGCCATTACTCCTTTTTCTAAATCAATTCCATTAATAGAATGAATTTTATCTAACAATCCATCCTTTTCTTTGAATAGTTTTTCATAGATGGCTGTATAATATTCAATGTAATCAAAGAAATATTTTCCATTGATTAACACTTGTGTGGCCTGAAATGCTGATATTGATCGATATAAAAATGGATTTTCATGTAATAATTTTTGTATGGTATGAGTAGCTAATATTCCATGTAAGTAAGGATAATCAACTTTTTCATGAACGCCTTTAAATGTATCTAATTCATCTGATGTAAATATTTCTGCATTCTCTTTGTAATGCCAGCGGCGAAGTCTAAATAAGATATAATTGATAATTTTATCTAAATTATTTATATCATTAGACATTGCAGATTTTTCCCAACGTTCGACACATTGGTGAATAATCCGCTCGTCTTTATCTCTCATGTCTCTTAAATGATAGGCTTTTAAGAGGTCATAAGATTCTAAAGGTTTGCCTCTGGCATTTTGTGAATCAAAAAATTGAAAAGCCTCATCTAAGTCATTTAATTCAATACAAACCATTTCACACCTCTTAAGGAGGTAATCCTTAAATTCATTTGTGAAATTATAGTTTTTAAGAAAATTATAGTTCGTTGTAATATTATTTTTGCTGATGCTATGATTCGGTTTTTCCTTTAAAAGAGACACATCCTTCCCCAGCTTATGAAGCAATAACGAGAGTGTAATAAGCCGCTGTTGGCCATCTACTATTTCAGAACGGTCTTTATCCTTATTTAAAACAATTGTTCCGATGCGGTATATTTTTTTCCCCTCCCTAAAATTTTGGAGCAGGTCATCGATTAATTGTTGTACATTTTTGATTGTCCATTTGTATGGTCTTTGATAATTAGGGATACTCAAATTTAATTTAAATATGTCATCAATCTTGAGTATTTCTGCTTTTTCTATGCTCATATAGATACCCCTTGGTATGAAAAATAGGTAAACATTATAGACTACAATCGGCAAATTACTACCGACATATCATCATAAACTCTTTGTTTCGCAATTAATTTACGAAACACAGTCAGACGGGACTTATCGTTATCATATTGTTGCCAAATTTTTTCTCTTATTTCTTCTGAAAGGGCATCACTTAGGCCGTCTGAACAAAGCAGCAGGCTTTCTCCTGCTTTAAGTGTAAGTTCAATATGGCATATTTTGTCTTGGAATTCGGAATAATCTGCTACTAGATAAGAAGAAACGCCGCCATATATGGTGGCGAAATCTTCTTCTTTTTTATCCGACAAACCATCCAGCAATTCGGAGAGTATCGAGTGATCTTGCGTCAGTTGCTTCCATTTTCCTTGTGTATCAATCAAATAGGCGCGACTGTCGCCTACGCTGATGATTTTGGTTTTGCCGGTGGTTTGGTCGATTTCTGCGGCAACAAAAGTGGTTGAGGAACCAAAATAATCTTCCGCCAACTCTTGAGATAAAGTAGCTTGTACATGATTGATGGTTTGACGGCTGAGTTTGGCTGTACGGCTTAATAGGTGCATGGCTGATTTGCTGGCTTTTTCGGGACGGTTGCTATTGGAAATACCGTCGGCTATCCCGATGATAAAGCGTGGACGGGTTTCAAGACGTGTTTCAGCGGTTTTGAGTTTATATTGAAACACTTGTTCGCCGTTAAAAAGGGCATCTTGGTTGTGTTGTTTGTTGCTGCCGATTTGTTGGCAAAAGGTGATTTCGCAAAATTTGTTCATGATTTGTCCATTTGTTGGGTGGAGATTCGCTGCAGGCTTTTCATCGTTTCTAACCCTCCGGATTTACACTTGTGCAATACGTTTGAAATTTGATGATTAAGGATCAAGGCCGTCTGAACAGTTTTCAGACGGCCTTTACTGCGTTTAACCAAGCACTAATTAACTGCTAATTTTGTCATGTTTTAATACATCCATCGAACCCGAATACACATTTTAAAAGGAAATCAAACATGAAAAAATTCTTATTGACCACCATCGTTGCTTTGTCTGCTGCTACTGCCGGTGCCAGCGATTATATCGAACACAAAATTTACAGCGACAAAAACTTCGAGCAAAACCGTGCTAAAGCCGTAAGAATGTTGGAACAACGCGGCTATCAAGTTCAAGATGTTGATGCCGATAGCCGTCGAGGTCAGCCTGTGTTGGAGGTTGAGGCTTTTAAAGATGGTCGTGAGTACGACATTGTTTTGTCTTATCCTGATTTGAAAATTATCAAAGAGCGCATCGATTATTAATATTTCGATATAAAGTGGATTGTCGCAGGGCTTTTGGTTCTGCGACAGTTTGCTATTTAGGCATTTAAAGAATGTAAAACAGCATGTAAATTACCTAAAATAAATGAACTAAATATGCTTTTTATTTTCCATTTAATTCAAAGTGTTTGATGTTGGGAGTCATGATATGAGTTTGAATGATTGGAAGGAAGATGGTCAGCCGAATCTGGTGGGCGACCAAGAAAAGCCTTTAAACGACGGCGCAGCTGCCGAATCCCAACAGAATGTTGATTTTTGGGATCACAAGCAAAACGGCGTTGTTGAAAACGAAGTTGAGGTTGTGGCTGACGCGGTAGAAATTCAGGAAGCGATAGAAGGTCAGGGAGTGGTTGAACATCCTGAGATGCCGTCTGAAAAAAGTGAGAAGAAAGCCAAACGTAAAAAAGACAAGGCGAAAAAGAAAAAAAATAAAGCCGGGGATTTGAATGCGCCTGATTTGTTGGGTACGAATAAGGGCGTGGAAACCATGTTCCGCAATGCCGTACGCTCAGAGATGGAATTGTTGGCGCTGGCGGCAACCAAAGCGAACATTATGATTTCGTTGAATGGTTTTATTGTTTCTGCACTGATGATTTCGGGCGCGTTTATTTTTTCATCGTCGCCCGAATTTTTGATTCCGGCCAGCACGTTTATGATTACTGCCGCCGCGTCTATCGTGTTTGCATTGCTTTCTGCTTCGCCGGAACGTATCGGCAAAATGCAGGCGGCGCGTACATGGTTTAAGGATTTTGTCCGCGGCCGTTCTAAGTTGCGGGATTTGAAAACCCGCCTCAGCAGTACTGAAACGCGTTTTTTTGGCGGCAGCCAACCCAATATTTTGATTTATGAAGACCGTGTGAAACTGCAAAAAGATCAATATTGGGAAATGATGCAGGAAATTATGGGCGACCGTAAACAAATCTATGAAAAGATGAGCGACCATCTTTACTGGCTCGGTTTGTTGGCGGATAAGCAGTTCAAATACATTAACTTATCTTACGCGGTATTCCGCTGGGGTTTACTGGCTTCGTTGGTAGCATTTATCGGCGTGAAAACATTGCCGTCATTACTGATGCCTCCGGCCAACAATGTGGCAGAGCTGCGTTCGCTGGGTATCAATATGTTTAATGGCGTATTTGAGCCTTCTGCTGTACAACAGCTTCCGGATGGTAAGTTGCTGATTGCGGAAGACGAACCCAACCATGCGTTCAGTATCATCAGCATTGATAAAACCGGCAGGTTTGTGGAAGACGAGGCATTGGATACGCGCGTGATTACCGGTTTCAAACGCCGTCTCAGCGACTTGGAGGCTTTGGCGAGTGACGATGAAGGCTTTATCTACGCGCTGACTTCACACTCACGTACCCGTAAAGGCAACCGCTCGCCTGACCGAGAACACCTGATGCGCTTTAAAATCCAAGATGGCAACGTATTGGGGCTGACCAGCTACGACAATCTGACGCAGGTTTTGGAAACCGATCACAAGCTGCATGATTTGATTCGCGAGCGAACCAAGGCTGAGGTTTCTTTTGAAGAAATCAATATTGAGGGCATGGCGTTTGATCCGGTGAAAAAACGTCTCGTTTTGGGATTCCGTGATCCTGAGTTCAACAACATGGCTTTGGTTGCGTTTATCAGCAATCCGAAAGATGTATTTGAGCGCAATGCCAAACCTGAGTTTGATGAAGTAGCTGTGATTGATATTGATGGCGGCGGTATCCGTTCCCTCAACTATGATCCTGTGTTGAAAACCTACGTGATTGCCAATGAAGTGAAGGATGAGAATGGACAGAAATTCTCACAACTGTGGACTTGGAGCGGTAATCCTACCGATGAACCGCAAAAAATCTCTCTGCCTAATCTGCAACACATTACCAACGTTGAAGCCGTCGATTCGATTACCGTTAACGGCAAGCCGCAGATGATTCTGATGGGTGATGAAGGTAATGCTTCACAGAAAATTACTGCCAAATATATGTTGGTAGATTACAGTCAACTGGGTAAACAGTAAGTTATCTTGGCTGATGGATAAAAGGCCGTCTGAAACCATAAACTATCGGTTTCAGACGGCCTTCTTGTTTTCAGTAAAACAGGTTGATGGGTTTAAATACTCTAATCAATGATGATTAATCCAAAAAAAGTGGACAAGTTTCAGACGGCCTTCAAGCCATTGATGACACGTTTGTAGCAGGTATAAACCAATGCCGCGCAGGCCAGCCACATAAGGATATAGAAAGTCGAATGGAAGCTGCCGTAGATTGCATACCATACGGCCAATGCGCCGATAAAGAATGCGCGGTCGCTTTTGCCGAATGGCCCGTCATAACGACGGTTGTTGCCATGAACTTGTCCTAAAACGCCGCAAAACTCAGTCATTGCCGCCAGCCAAATAAACAGGGCAATTTGCACGCCGCCGAAGGGCGCGATGAAGGCAAAAGGCAGATACAAAGCAGCATCGGCGACAATATCGGTGATTTCATTCAAATAGCCGCCTAATGCTGATTGCTGGCCGAACTCCCGTGCCAACATGCCGTCCATCGCATTCAATGCCATGCGGACAAACAACCAAATCGGCAAAAGCCAGAATAATGTGGATACACCTGCAAACAATGCTAAAAGCAAACCGATCAAAATGGAAACGGCACAGGCAAACAGAGTAACCTGATTGGCAGTAATGCCTTTTTGATACAGTCGCTTAACCATGGGGCGCAACAGGTTTTGAAATTTTGGTTTCAGGGCGTAGATGCTCATAATTATGCTATATAAAAGAAAATGAAGTGCCGTGATTATAGACGAAATCCGTTATAATCCGTCAATCTTCGAATCACGCGGTTCGCAAACCTCCCGCGTTAACAAAACTAGGAATTTACTATGGAAAAACAGCAGGCACTCGTTATTTTTTCGGGCGGGCAAGATTCAACAACCTGCCTGATTCAGGCAATTCAAACATATGGCCGTGAAAATGTGCAGGCCATCACTTTTCAATATGGGCAACGTCACGCCATTGAATTAGAGCGCGCGCGTTGGATTGCCCAAGATTTGGGCGTAAAGCAGACAGTGCTCGATTTGAGCCTGATGCAACAGATTACGCATAACGCCTTGATGGATGATACGGCATCCATTGAAACAACTTCAGACGGCCTGCCCAATACATTTGTAGATGGACGCAATGCTTTGTTTTTGCTTTACGCCGCTATTTACGCCAAAGGGCAGGGAATACGCCATATCATTGCCGGCGTGTGCGAAACCGATTTTTCCGGTTATCCCGACTGCCGCGATGTGTTTGTTAAGTCGATGAATGTCACGCTGAATCTGGCTATGGATTACGCTTTTCAAATTCACACGCCTTTGATGTATTTAACCAAAGCGCAAACATGGGCGCTGGCAGATGAAATGGGTGCATTGGATTATATTTGCGAGCATACGCATACCTGTTATAACGGCGTGGTCGGTGGTTGCCATGAATGCCCGAGCTGTATTTTGCGCGAGCGCGGTTTGTCGGAATATTTGGAAAGTAAAAAGGCCATCTGAATTAAGAGGGGCATCTATTTCCAATATCCAGTTGTACGAAAAGGCCGTCTGAAAAATTCATTTCAGACGGCCTTTGGCTATGGATTTTGTTCTGCTTAGAACAGTAAATCTGCCGGTTCGCTGCTTGCCGGAGCATCTTTCACAGGAGAAGAGGCTGGGGCAGTAGCTGGTTCGGAAGCGGCTTTAGGCGCAGAAGTAGGAGCATCGGTCGGAGTGGTTGCCGGTTTGGCAGCAGGTTTTGCCGGTTTCACCGGAGTCGGACGAACGCTTTGTTTCGGTTCGGATGCTGCCTTGTTTGTATCGTCGGTAGCATCGACTTCGATTTCAGTGCCTTGAGGCAATACCACATCTTTAGCAGGAGCCGGTTTCGGCATGACTTTAGGTTTGCTGTAAGCATCCGTGCCGCTGGTCCATGCCAAAGACTTCAAAGGCGATTTGAGTTTTACGCCTTTGGCGCAGGTCAGACAGTTTGCTGCGCCGGTGCGTCCTTTCAGGATTGCATCCACACGAGCGGCAGGGATGGTTTTACCGTGCGCTTTTGCCCAGGCGGCAATGCTTTTTTTCAGGGCAGCCGTATCAAGGTTTTTCTTGTCATAAGGGTCACGATAGGCAGCCAGCCACAAGTTTTGGTTGGCATCTTCGTTCAGGCTTGCCATCTGGTAGATAACGGAGGCAGGAGAACCTGTTGCGATGGTTTTGGCGAATTCCAATGCATCAGGCGATTTCATGCGTACGCAACCATGGCTGCGGACACCGGGTACGCTGGCAGGGGCATTGGTGCCGTGGATACCAAGGCTCAATTTAGGGTCGCCAAGACGGACAAATACGGGGCCCAGCGGGTTATTTGGACCAGCCGGTACGCTTTTTACGCCGTCATTGCGTTCTTTTTGGATGGATTTAGGGATGTGCCAAACCGGATTGTAGGCTTTTGCGCCGATTTTATGTTCGCCCAGGTTGGTTTGGGTCATGGCTTTGCCGACGGCAACGGGATAAATTTTGCTCAGTTTACCGTTGTCGTAGAGGAACAAACGTTGTTGCGTAATATTGATAACGACGTGTTGTCCGGAAGAGGCGGGGGAGACGTCTGGAATAAGTGTGTTTGCAGCAGCGGCTGAAGTTAAAAGGGCGGCTGTCAGGCCGAACAGTATTTTTTTCATGTCGTCTTTTTTTGTAGGGTTTGAAATGAAAGTTTTTGGCGCATGATACCTGAAACTCTGTGTTTTTGTGAGAAAATATGCGCTTTCGGTATTGGAAGACAGTCAAACGGTCGGGCAGCGGCTGAGTGACGGAAACGGTGTGGGTGTGAAAGAACAGTATCAAGAGACGGAAGTTTTTTCTTTGGATTATGAGGGCAGGGGTGTTGCCAGAGTTGATGGGAAGACCGTATTTATTGGCGGTGCGCTGCCTGGAGAGCGTGTAACGTTTACCATACATAAAGAGAAAAAGCAGTTTGCAGAGGCTCAAGTTGAAAAGGTTTTGAAGGCTTCTTCCGAACATGTTGAGCCAGCGTGTTGCTATTTTGATACATGTGGTGGCTGTTCGCTTCAACATGTTTCTTTTGAGGCGCAAGTTGCATTAAAGCAACGGATTTTGGAAGAGCAGTTGGAACGGATAGGTAAGGTCAAGCCGGAGCTAATTTTACCCCCTTTATATGGTTACTCCTGGTATTATCGCGATAGAGCGCGTTTAAGTGTTTCGATGGATAAGCAAGGCCGTCTGAAACTCGGTTTTCAGGCCAAAAAAAGCCATGATGTCGTTAATATCCGCCATTGCCATATTTTGCCCAAATATGTGTCCGATAGATTGCCTGATGTCCGCAATTTGCTGCAAAAGCTGCATGATGACGGTGTAAAAGTAAAATTTGTTGAGTTTTATTGCGGAAAAAATGTGACGGTGCTCAACATTCGTTTCATAAATCAACCGTTTGGACAAATATTAAGCGAATTGCGTAATTGGTTTGATAAGATATTGTCGGGTGCTGAAAAGGCATGGCAAATATGGTTGCAGGATCATGCCGAGCCCTTGCCGTTTTACCCTGAGAACGCACCTGCTCTGAACTATACTTTTGCTCAATTTGATGTGGAAATGCCTTACAAACCTGGTGATTTTACGCAGATTAATGCGCAGCTGAACGAAGTGATGGTGGCAAGGGCTGTCAGACTTTTAAACCCTCAAAAAGGGGAGCGGATTGCCGATTTGTTTTGCGGTTTGGGCAATTTCAGTTTGCCGCTGGCAAAAAGTGGTGCATCGGTTGTTGGCATCGAAGGCGCCGATTATTTGGTTGATAGGGCAAGGGAAAATGCACGCCTGAATCGTTGTGCCGAGGATATGACGTTTTCTGTTGCAGACTTATTCGATACCGATGAAAAGACTGTTGAGTCGTGGGGAAAATTTGACAAGATGTTGCTGGATCCTCCGAGAAACGGGGCTTATGCTGTTGTCAAATCACTACACAAACCGTTTTTGCCTCAGAAGATAGTGTATGTTTCGTGTAATCCATCAACATTTGCACGAGATGCCGGTGTCTTGGTTGATAAGGGCTATAAGTTTAAGGCGGCGGGAGTCATGAATATGTTTGCACAAACCTCGCATGTTGAATCCATTGGTGTGTTTGAGTTGTAAATTGGTATCAAGTCCTTTATGTGAGTAGGGTTTTTAATGTAAAAATGAGTGCATTCATGTTATCATCATTCGTTTGGGGAATGAATAACGTTGAAGTTGCGCATAAAGCAACAGATGTTAATAAATGCAGTTTGCAGCACAAGACCGGGAGGTGTTCTTGAACTATCAACTTTTAACTATTTTTTTGCTGGTGCTTTTTTTGCTGGTGTTGGTTTTTGTTCGTCATAAACAAAGTAACAATTCAGGCAAACAAAGCGCGCATGCATCAAAAAGCGGCCGTACATCTGCTGCTCATACAGCCTCCTCTGAGGATGGAAACGACTGGATTGAGAAAGTCAACCAGACAGTTTCCAATGTGGATAATCAAGACTGGGAATGGGGTGGAAGCGGCTCAAACGATGCAACAGCTTCTGTTTCCGCACAAGAAGTCGATCCGTTGACCGAATATCAGGTTTATAAACAGTTTGGCTATGAGAGTAAAGCAGCGGAGTCTTTGGCCGGTTATCTCAATACTTTGGAAGACGGCGCTCCGGAAAAACTGGTGCATGAATTAATTGGTTTGAATCTGCGTGTCGGCAATATCGACATGCTGGCGGATACGCTTGAGCGTCATAGTGCTTCCCTTTCTGAAGATAGCGTAGCTGAATACCTGAAAGCCGGTCTGGCTTTGGATTCTACTAACCTGCGCCTGCGTGTTTTTGCCGAGCACCATCTTGGTTGGAATATGCAGGAAGTGGACCGTCAAATTGGTGAACAAAGCGGTTTGGAAGTTGCTTCCGACGAGCATATTGCCTTTGAGAACGATTCGGTCGAGCGCATTGTCGTTCCAGGTATGGGCAAGCGTGCGCCTATCGTATTAGGCAAGAAAGATTTTGGCGAAATCAGCCCCGAAGAGATGGGTGCGGTTATTGGTTTTGCCAAACCGGAGCGTAGTGCAAAAATCCTGAAAGATAAGATCAGCTACGAGACTGCTTTACATCAATACAACAAAGCAATCCAAACTTCTGCGAAGCCTGCTGGTCTCATTATCGATGCCTTGCGTCTGGATTATCAGAATGAAGAAGTAGGGCAGTTTGCCAAGCATCTGTGGAAGCTTTACCACTCTTTGGGTCAATATGGCCGTCAAGTAAAAGAACGTATGCTTGGTTGGGGTTATAGCCTTGGTTATCACGAAATTTTTGATGACTTGGAAAAAGGGCCGTCTGAACAGCAAATTAAAGAGATTGGCTTGAAACGCGGTTATATTCAGCCAAGTTCTTTGCAGATGAAAGCCAAATATCGTGAGTTGGTTCAAAAAGACTCTTCAGTTATCAGCGCCAGCTCTTCACCAGCTGATGAAGCTCTGAAAGAAGTGGAATCTTTGTTGGCCTACGGTCAGTTGGATTTGGCCATCGGTACTTTGGAACAGGCTGTTCTGCAGTATCCTCAAGAGTCGCAGTTGTACATTATCTTGTTTGATTTGTACGAACGCGTTGAAGATTGGGGACGTTTGGAACAATTTCTGCGCTTATTGCGTGAGCGTGTTGTCAGCCTGCCTGAAGAGGTTGTTTTGGCAATGAGCCGTCTCTTGCAACGAATGAACCAATATTCAAAAAAATAAGATAATCGTAGAAAGTACGAGTGATGAATAATCATTTACCAAAAATTAAAACCATACGGGTTATGTTACAGGAGATGGGTGAGCAACAGCAGGCGGTATTCCGTATGGCATTTAAAATGCACAATACGACGAATTACGTCATCGTTTCCCCTGATTCTGATGAAAAACCGGACTTGATATTGGTTGATACCGATACTCCGGCAGGTGTAGAAGCTTGGAAAGAGTCGAAGAAAACTTATCCGGAAGTACCTGTGGCTATGTTTTCTTCCGAGTTGCCGACAGTAACGACTCCTTATTTAGCTAAGCCGGTCAAATTTGATACCTTGTTTCCTGTTTTGCGCAGCCTGGCTCACGGCGGCAATGTTTTTGAGCCGTCTGAGCAACAAGCGGCTGAAGAGAATAAAAGACAATCAAATTCCGACGGTACAAGAAAAGCAACCATTCGTCGATTTAATCCAAATAAAGGCTTGTTGGGCGCGCTAAAATTTGCCAGTCAAGGACACCAAGATATTGCCGTCTTGCATGAAGGCAAGCCAATATTAATCGTGTTTCCTAGTATTCAACGAGTACTGTTGACAGTCAGTGCCAATGAGTTGGAGAAATTGTGTAAGAACGATAACTTGGCTGTCGTGTGTAAGGCTGTTCCTGATAATCCTCAATGGAAAGAAAAAGCCAAAGTTACCATTATGTCATGCTTGTGGCAAATGGCTATTTGGACTGCATCAGGCCGTCTGATTTATCCGATGACACCGCAAACTGTCTTTACACTCAAGCGGTGGCCAAACTTAACTCGTTTGGCACATGTTCCGGAATCTATGCGTTTGTCGGCATTTCTGACAAAAACGTCTGTTAATCTGAACATCCTCTATAAAGTCATGCCTTTAGAAATGCCTGATATTTTGAACTATTTATCGGCAACATATATGACAGGCTTTTTGGCGACAGATACAGAGTTTGCAACTGATGCGAACAATACGCCTTCGTTGAACGAACAGATTGATGTGAATAGCAAAGACGTACCTGAAACAGCAATGAGTAAAGAGGCTCAAAAAATTGCCGGTCCGTCGAAAGAACAACCTCGCGGCCTGTTGCAACGCCTGATGCGTAAGTTGCTGGGTAAATCGTAAAGGACACGTCATGAAAGAAAATAAAATTATCTTTACCGGTCCTGTTGGCGTAGGTAAAACCACTGCAATTTCAGCTTTATCTGATGAACCACCGGTTCAAACCGATGCATCCGCATCCGATATGACACTTGTCCGCAAGGGGTACACGACTGTGGCGATGGACTACGGTGTCATTCATTTGGATGAGGAAACCAAGGTTCACCTGTATGGTACGCCTGGTCAGGAGCGTTTTAATTTCATGTGGGAAATTCTGAGTCAAGGCAGTATGGGCTTGGTGCTTCTTTTGGATAATACAAGAAGTAATCCATTGAAGGACTTGCAATTCTTCTTGGATGCATTCCGGGAATTGCTGAAAAAAGCGCCTCTGGTTGTAGGGGTAACGAAGATGGATATTCGATCCTTACCAAGCGTGGATGTTTATCAAAAATATTTAGCACAGAATAATTTTAATGTACCGGTTTTTGAGATTGATGCGCGTCGAGAAGACGATGTAAAACAATTGGTTACTGCCATGTTGTTCTCAATTGACCCCGGATTAGAGGTATAAGATGGAAGCGACACTCTCTTTACAAGCAAATTTATATCCTAAGATTACACCGGCGGGTGCGTATTATGCTGTTTCAAGTGATACGCCCAGTGCCAGCAGAACTTTATTGTATGGTCTGTTGCGTGCAGAGCCGTCTGAAACCATCAGCAGCGAGAAAATCTTGGCATGGGCGGATACCAGCGACATCAATACTGCTTTGAACCTGTTGTACCGCCTCCAACGCTTGGAATTTTTGTATGGTGATGAGGAAATCAGCACAGACGATATCCATTTGACTGACGAGCAATTGCCTACATTGTTGGAACAGTTGTCTAATTCTGGCAAAGCTTTATTGGCTGATGAAAACGGTTTGTATTTTGCCAATGCCAATTTCCATCACGAGGCTGCGGAAGAGTTGGGGCTTTTGGCGAGCGAAGTGGCCAAAATGGAAGACAATCACCGTCTTTTGATTCGCAATAACCTGCATATCAATAATAGCGCATGGGGTATTTGTGATCCTTCAGGCCAAAGTGAGTTGACCTTTTTTCCTCTGTATATTGGCATGACCAAGCTGATTTTGGTAATTGGTGGAATGCCTGATTTAAATAAAGAGGCTTTTGTTACTTTGGTTAAAGTTCTGTACCACCGATACGGCAGCCGTTGATTTTTGCCTGACCGATATTTATTTTAGAATGGAGCGACTATGCAACAACTATTAATCTCTGTATTAAGCGATTTGAACAATACCTCTGCTGATATCACTGCTTCTGCAGTTATTTCTACAGACGGCCTGCCGATCGCAACCATGCTGCCTTCCCACCTGAATGCAGACCGTGTAGGTGCGATGTCGGCAACGCTTTTGGCATTGGGCAATCGTTCCGTACATGAGTTGGCTTGCGGTGAGTTGGATCAGGTAATGGTTAAAGGTAAAAATGGCTATATTCTGTTGAGTCAAGCAGGTGAAAATGCAGTGTTGGCATTGATGGCAAAAGAAAGCGGTAAATTGGGCTTGATTTTGTTGGATGCGAAACGTGCGGCCAAACAAATTGCTGAAATCTTATAAAATTTTTATAAATTAAAAAGATATAAAAATATTTTTGTTTTTATATAGATTGTTGCTTGACAGGTTGCTGATATTTTCTATATAATTCCATCTTTAATTCCCCGATAGCTCAGTCGGTAGAGCGACGGACTGTTAATCCGCAGGTCCCTGGTTCGAGCCCAGGTCGGGGAGCCAAATTTTAAAACCACCATGTTGCATGGTGGTTTTTATTTTATCTATTTATTGAGTATTTTTAACATATTGACAATGCGTGGCGAGATGGTTGTACTGAATGCTTCAATTTTCAGACGGCCTACCAGCATATTTAAATATCACATTTATTTTTTAAGCGATCTATAATATTTATAGAAAAAATAATATCTTATTGTTATCTATGGAAAACTCACATACATTACATTCTTCATCACGCTTTCGGTTCGCATTAAAAAATGCGGCATGGCATTTGTTGATTAGTCTGATTTTGGCAGGATTGGCCGCTTTGTTGGTATTTGGAATTTGGTATCCTTATCCATATGCCGAGCTGACAGGCGGATTGGCTTTATATAAACTGGTCATTTCAGTAGATATTGTTTGCGGCCCGTTGCTGACTTTGATTCTTGCCAGTCCGAGCAAGAAACTTAAAGAGAGGATTATTGATTTTTCCTTAATCGGCATGATTCAGCTGGCTGCTTTAATTTATGGTTTGTGCAGCGTATCTTTGGCGCGTCCAGTGGTTGCCGCATTTGAAACCGATAGGATAAATGTGGTAACTGCTGCAGAAATTGATGTAAATGATTTGAGCCATGTCCCAAAGGATTTGCAGGATTTACCTTGGTTTGGCGTGCGTCGTGTTGGGTTGCGTGAGGCAACGAGTCCGGATGAGGCTAACCAAAGTCTTGATTTGTCTTTGAAAGGTATTGAACCGAGTATGAGGCCTTCTTGGTGGTTGCCAGATTCGCAGCAGGAACGTGAGAAAATTCGTAAGGCAATGAAACCGTTGTCTGTCTTGGCAAAAGCCCGTGGCATGAGTGAGGAGTCAATTTTTAAACAGGCTTCTCTGGAAAACAATGGAAAAGAATTGTATTTCTTGCCATTTACCAGTGCGCGAAGTAAAGAATGGGTTGTGATATTGAATGATCAGGCAGATTTCTTGGGTTATGCGCCGATTGATGGTTTTATCAAGTAAGAAAAGGCCGTCTGAAAGCTGGTAAGTAATGGTATAGGCTGTTTTTAAAAGAAAATATGCTGTCAGACTTTGCCTTTCTTTCGTCAAACTGATAAACTGTTTGCCATTATTTTTGACCGAGGCATAAATTTTTCATGAAAGACTCAGAGCAGAGTAGTTGTTATACCGCTTCTTTCCCTTTATTTATGTCCGAACTTTGGCAGTCTGTCCGTTTTAAGCGGAACGGCTGCCTTTTTGTATTTTAAAGGAACACAATCATTATGGATTTCAGTTGGTTGGCAGAGCCGCATACTTGGATAGGCTTTGCCACGCTTCTGGTTTTAGAAGTTGTTTTAGGTATTGATAACCTTGTTTTCGTAGCGATTTTGGCAAACAAGGTTAAACCGTCGCAACGTGATAGGGCGCGGATAACGGGCTTGGGTTTGGCCGTGGTTATTCGAATTTTCATGCTGGGCTTTATGGCGCACATCATGACGCTGACGCGTCCTTTGTTTGAGCTGGGCGGTCTGGAGATTTCCGGCAAAGACATGATTATGTTTGCCGGCGGTATTTTCCTGCTTTATAAAGCGACTACCGAGCTGCACGAACGCCTTGAAGGCCACAATCAATTTGCTGTTGCTGAAGGGCAGAAGAAGCATTCCGCTTTTTGGGGCGTTGTGGCGCAAATCTTGATTTTGGATGCGGTTTTTTCTATCGATTCTGTCATTACGGCAGTGGCGATGGTGGATCATATTGTGGTGGCAATGGGTGCGGTTGTTGTGGCGATGACGGTGATGATTTCTGCCAGCAAACCGTTGACTGCCTTTGTGGACAAGCATCCGACCGTTGTGATGTTGTGTCTGGGTTTCTTGTTGATGATCGGTTTCAGTCTGATCGCGGAAGCCTTCCATTTCCATATTCCGAAAGGCTATTTGTATGCGGCGATCGGCTTCTCGATTTTGATCGAACTGTTTAATCAGGTTTCGCAAAAGAATGCCCGCAAAAATGACTACATCAGCACTTCTTGGCGTAAGCGCACCGCTGAAAATGTGTTGGGTATGATGGGTATCCGCGAAAGCATTTTGGCAAAAGCAGGCGATAATGGCGGCGATGACGAGCATTTTGAAGAAAACGAAAAATCCATGATTCGCAGCGTGCTGACTTTGGCGGAGCGTCCGATTATGGGCGTGATGATTCCGCGTCGGGAAATTGAGAAATTGGATATTTCCCAAAGTCGGGAAGAACAAAATGCGCAGTTGAAAAATACGCCGTATAGCCGGTTGTTGGTTGTCGGTAAGGCAGGTGTAGATGAGCCTTTGGGCTATATCAGTAAAAAAGATTTGCTGAACCAGCTGCTTGAATCGGGCGAAATCAATATTCAGACGGCCTTGCGTCAACCATTGATTTTGCCGGACAGTACGACGGCGTTGAATGCGATTGAATTGTTCCGTCAAAGCAGCGCGGATTATGCGTTGGTGGTGGATGAATTTGGCGCGGTGTTGGGTATGGTGACCATGAAAGATTTGTTGGAAACCATTGCCGGTGAGTTCCCCGAAGAGTTTGAGCGTGAGGAAGAAGAAGCTGTTCCGGCCAGTCAGGATGAAACGCTGTCTGTGGATGGTGCATTGGAGTATGTGGAATTGGCTTCTCAGTTAAATCTGCCTGCTCAAGAGGAAGATGCGGACTTCCATACCGTTGCCGGCTTGATTATGGAAGAGTTGCAAAGTATTCCTGATGTAGGAGATTTCATCGATTATCACGGCTGGCGTTTTGAAGTGGTTGAAAAAGACGGACAACGGATTGCCCGTGTGAAAATCAACCGTTTGCCAGAAGAGGAATAAGTGAAGAGTTAGTATGGTAAAGGCCGTCTGAAAATGTTCAGACGGCCTTTTTATTTATCCGACTTTAGTTGCCGTAATGTCCCGAGCCTAAGATTCGGTGTGAATGTGCGCCGGTTGCATGGTGGGGATTGCTCGGAACTTGATTGCACCAACAGGCTGCAAGCCAGGCAAAAGCGGCTGCTTCGACCCATTGCGGGTCAAGATGGAGCTTGGCTGTGCTGTGCAATTTGGTGTCGGGGGAAAACAGGGTTTCCAAGTCTTGCATCAATACCGGATTGCGGATGCCGCCGCCGCAGATATAAAGATGATGAATCGCCGGAGCAGCTTGTTTGGTCGCATCAAAAATGGTTTGTGCAGTATAAAAGACCAATGTGCGTATCACATCTTCTGGCTTTTCATTACCTTCCAGACGGCCTTGAAGCCAGCTTAGGGAAAACAATTCTCGGCCTGTACTTTTCGGATAAGGGCGGCTGAAGTAAGGATGGTCGAGTAGGGAAGCGAGCAGGTCTGGGAGGACTTTGCCTTGTGCGGCTTTTTCCCCGTTTTTGTCGTAAGGCTGTCGCCAAATATGTTGTATCCATGCATCCATTAGCATATTGCCGGGGCCGGTATCGAAGCCGAAAGAAGGGCTGTCGGGCGGAAGAATGCTGATATTGGAAATGCCGCCAATGTTGAGTACGGCACGAGTTTCATTCGCATCTTGAAACAGCGCTTCGTGAAAAGCGGGGACGAGGGGCGCACCTTGACCGTTGCAGGCAAGGTCGCGGCTGCGGAAGTCGCCGACCGTGAAAATGCCGGTTAGTTCGGCTAATAGGGGGAGGTTGACCAGTTGAATGCTGTAACCGTGTTCAGGCGCATGGCGGATGGTTTGTCCGTGGCAGCCGATCGCGGCAATGTCTTTGGCCGACAGGTTTTGTTCTGTCAATAGTTGTTGGACGGTTTGGGCGTATAGGCGGCTGAGTGTTTGCGCCAGGATATTGCTTCTGTGCAATTCATTTTCGCCTATGTCTTGCAGTGCCAACAATTTTTGGCGCAGGCCGTCTGAATAGGGTAGGAAGCTGTGGGCAACGGCGCGTTGCCATTGCTTGCCCTGCATTTGAATCAGTACGGCATCGGCACCGTCCATGCTGGTTCCGGACATGATGCCGATATAGTATTGGGGTTGCATTTCGGTTACAGAAAGAGAAGGTAAAATGACATTTTAACGCCTTTTGACGTTTTTACGGGAATTTCGGCATTTAATGTAAATAGTTGGTGCAAGAAAGATTACAAAGAGGTTAAAATAACGCGACTCAACATGTTTTCCAAAAGGAAACTTTCCATGGCTCAAACTCAGTCGAGTGCGAACTTGAAGCTGATTAATACGGTTTTTGCCGCTATGCTTGTGAGCATGGTCGGCTATTTTATTTATTGGGGCCTGGGTTATACCCACTACAACCACTCCGGCCTGTTTATCCTTGCTACCTTTTTCGGCGTCTTTATGGCGTTTAATGTGGGTGGTAACGATATTGCCAACTCTTTCGGTACAAGTGTCGGCTCCGGCACATTGACTATTCCGCAAGCTTTGCTGATTGCGGCAGTATTTGAAGTCAGCGGCGCAGTGATTGCCGGTGGCGAGGTAACAGATACTATCCGTAAGGGTATTGTCGATTTGAATGGCATGCATCTGGATCCGATGCAGTTTGTCTTTATTATGATGTCTGCGCTTTTGGCTGCGGCATTGTGGCTGCTTTTCGCATCACGCAAAGGCCTGCCGGTTTCCACGACACATGCCATTATCGGCGGTATCGTCGGTAGTGCCTTGTGTATGGCGGCATTGAACGGTGTGGATTCCGTTGCGCTGATTCAATGGGACAAGTTGGGCGAAATTGCCTTGTCTTGGATTTTGTCTCCGGTATTGGGCGGCATCGTTTCCTATCTGTTGTTTTCACGAATTAAGAAAAACGTTTTGGACTACAACTCTTGGGCTGATAATACGCTCAAAGGCATCAAGTTGGAGAAGAAAGCCTATAAAGAAGAACACCGCCTGTTTTTTGAAGCCTTGAGTGAATCTGAAAAAGTCGAATACGCCACCAAAATGGCGCACGATGCCCAAATTTATGATGAGCCGGACTTTGATCCTGAAGAATTGCAGTCTGAGTATTATCGCGGTCTGCACCGCTTTGACAGCCGTAAGGGCGAAGTAGATTCTTACAAAGCCCTGCATTCCTGGGTGCCGTTTATTGCTTCTGTCGGCGGCATGATGATTGCGGCCATGTTGATTTTCAAAGGTCTGAAAAATCTGCATTTGGGCATGAGCAACGTCAACAGCTTCCTGACCATTTTCATGATCGGTGCGGCTATTTGGATGGGTACGTTTGTATTTGCCAAAAGTTTAAAACGCAAAGATTTGGATAAATCGACTTTCCAAATGTTCTCATGGATGCAGGTATTTACCGCTTGCGGTTTTGCATTCAGCCATGGTGCGAACGATATTGCCAATGCGATTGGTCCGTTTGCCGCAATTATGGATGTGTTGCGTACCAACAGCATTACCGCTCAAAACGCCGTGCCGCCGATTGCCATGTTGACTTTCGGTATCGCTTTGATCGTCGGCTTGTGGTTTGTCGGCAAAGAAGTGATTAAAACCGTAGGCACCAGCTTGGCAGAAATGCACCCTGCGTCAGGTTTTTCTGCAGAGCTTTCTGCCGCCGCCGTCGTGATGGCTGCATCATTTATGGGCTTGCCTGTTTCCAGTACCCATATCTTGGTGGGTGCTGTTTTGGGTATCGGCTTGGTTAACCGTAATGCCAACTGGAAATTGATGAAACCGATCGGCCTTGCTTGGGTAATTACCTTGCCTGCAGCTGCCGTTTTGTCTGTTGTCAGCTATTTGGTTTTGCAAGCAGTGTTTTAATTGATTATTTGATTTCAAAAGGCCGTCTGAAAGATATTTCAGATGGCCTTTACTTATGTTCATTAAGAGGAGATTTTAGTTTGCTTTAATGTCGAACAAATAATGTTGTTCAATGTCTGTACTGATACAAGAATAATTAAGGTAATAGAGAAATATTTTATTGGGAATATCTTGGAAAAGATTTTGGTTTCAAAACTTAGAGTAGTAAGGCAAACAAAGCTATTTTTAATCAGTTTACTATAATGTTAGGGCAATAAAAAAGCCCCAATTCATTGACGTTTAAGTGCCGTATTGAATTGGGGTTTTTCTATTTAGTATGAGCCTTATCAGGCCGTCTGAACATTATTCAGCAGCTTCGTTGGTCTCAGCTTGCACAGGAGCCGTTTCTGCTTCAGCGGTAGCCTTAGCGGCTTGGCGTTCGGCTTGTGCAGCCAATGCCTGTTGAACGGCTGGGTGCTGTTGGGCGATGGTTTGTTCTTCTGCGCTGACTTCGCCTTTGAAGCGGTTGTTCAAGTCAAAACGTTTGCCGCCGCGAGCCAGGGCTTTCAGATAGCGCGGACGGCGGCAGTGGTTGGCCAGTACGCGTGCAATCAGTGTAGGGTCGTATTGGGGCAGGGCGGCAACCAAGTCTTGGTCGATACCGACGGCCAACGGTTTGAATCGTTTGAATACATCATATTTGCCGTAAATGTGGTCGGCAATCATGTCTGTCTGTTTTTTCTTGCTCATGGTTTGGACGGCAGATTTCAGCGCAGCGCCCAAAGCGGTTTCTTGTGCCATTGCGGTTGTATTCCTCTAATATAAATCCGTATTTTTGTCATACGGCAATAAGGTGCTATTGTAGTATAAAGACTGTGATTTGGCTAAATTTTTCTGAGAATATTCAGAAATAAATGGTTATTTTTCCAATTTGGCAATGTCCGGTGTATTTACCTGAACGTTGGCATTTTGCGCACGATGGCGTAAGACGTGGTCAATCAATACCAAGGCCAGCATGGCTTCTGCAATCGGAGCGGCGCGTAATCCGACGCAGGGGTCGTGGCGGCCGTGTGTGGCAAGTTCGACAGAGTTGCCCTCTATATCAATGCTCCGGCGCGGTGTGGCGATGGAACTGGTCGGTTTGATGGCAATATTCACATGGATATCTTGTCCGGTGCTGATGCCGCCCAAGATGCCGCCTGAGTGGTTGGATAGAAAGCCTTGTGGCGTGAGCTCGTCGCCATGCTCGCTGCCGCGTTGCGTTACGCTATCAAAACCTGCACCGATTTCAACGCCTTTGACGGCATTAATGCCCATCATGGCATAGGCAATTTCTGCATCTAGGCGGTCAAAAACCGGTTCGCCCAAGCCGATAGGGACGTTGGCTGCTTCGATATGAAGTTTTGCGCCGACAGAATCCAATGATTTGCGCACGCTGTCCATATAGTTTTCCAAGCCCTCAATTTGGCTTTGGTTTGCTGCAAAAAAAGGATTTTGGGAAATGTATTCGTAGCCTTCAAACTGGATTTCTTTTTCACCGACTTGGGTAACGTAGGCGGTGATTTCCGTGCCGAATTTTTCTTTCAGCCATTTTTTAGCGACTGCTCCGGCGGCAACGCGGGCAGCGGTTTCGCGGGCGGAACTTCTACCGCCGCCGCGATAGTCACGTGTACCGTATTTATGCCAGTAGGTGTAATCGGCATGACCGGGACGGAAGCTGGTGGCGATATTGCCATAGTCTTTGCTGCGTTGGTCGGTATTGCGGATCAGGAGGGCGATGGGTGTGCCGGTGGTTTTGCCTTCGAATACGCCGGAGAGGATTTCGACTTGGTCGGCTTCGCGGCGTTGGGTAACGTGGCGGCTGGTGCCGGGTTTGCGGCGGTCAAGGTCAAACTGGATATCCGCTTCGCTCAATTCTAATCCGGGCGGGCAGCCGTCGATAATGCAGCCCAAGCCTGCGCCGTGGCTTTCGCCGAAAGTGGTAACGGTAAAGATTTGTCCGAAGGTATTGCCTGCCATAGGGATACTCTTTTGAAATTGGGTTTGGAAATTTTTTGCTTGTTTGGATAATTCTCAGGCCGTCTGAACAGATGTGAGAACGAAATCAAAGATTCTCGTTTCACCGTTCAGACGGCCTTTTGAGATGACTGCTTAGTTCAATTTACCGTGGCACTGTTTGTATTTCAGGCCGCTGCCGCAAGGGCAAGGATCGTTGCGGTGAACAATCAGGCCGTTTTGTGCAAGCGCTTCGGGGCTGAAGTCTGTGCCGTCAGGATCGAACGCTTCTGTAACCAAATCGGTTTGCGATTGGCCGAGCAATTCTTCCATATCAGGCGCATCGGAGTGGACGGTTTGAACATCGCTGACGCTTTGTGCGGCAGTGTGGTCGTATTCGCTGTTGCGCTCGATTTGAACGGCGGTCAGCAAAGCGGCAATGTTTTGTTTGATACTGCGCCACAGGTTTTCAAACATGGCGAAAGCTTCGCGTTTGTATTCCTGTTTCGGATTTTTTTGAGCATAGCTGCGCAGATGGATACCTTGGCGCAAGTAGTCCATAGCGGCGAGGTGTTCGCGCCATTGGTTGTCGATAACTTGCAGCATAACATTGCGTTCGAAGTCAGACATAGCCTGTTTGCCGACCAATTCGACTTTTTCGGCATACTCGTCTTCGATGCGCTTGATGAGGCGTTCTTTAATGTCTTGGTTGTCCAAAGTGCTGTCTTCTTTTAGCCAGCCTTTAATATCGACATGCAGGCGGAAATCGGCGGCAAGTTGGTGCTCCAGTGCCGGAATGTCCCATTGCTCCTCCATGCTGTCAGGCGGGATGTGGTAATCAACCAAGTCGCTGATAACGTCGGCGCGGATTTCGCGGGTCAAATCGCTGACGTCTTTGCTGGTCAGGATTTCGTTACGTTGATGGTAAATCACTTTACGTTGGTCGTTGGCAACGTCATCGTATTCCAAAACTTGTTTACGCATATCGAAGTTGCGGCCTTCGACTTTACGTTGTGCGCCTTCGATTTGACGGGTCAGCAGACCGTGTTCGATGGCAACGCCGCGCTCAGGTGCCAGGCGGTTGAGGATGGCGGCGGCACGGTCGAGTGCAAAGAGACGCAATAATGGGTCTTCAAACGACAGATAGAAACGGCTGGAGCCGGGGTCGCCCTGACGGCCCGCACGACCACGCAATTGGTTGTCGATACGGCGGCTTTCATGGCGTTCTGTACCGATAATGTGCAAACCGCCTGCGGCCACAACTTGGTCGTGTTCGGCTTGCCAACCGCTTTCAAGGGCGGAAATTTGCGCTTGTTTTTGCTGTTCGCTCAAGGTTTCATTGGCACGGATGGCTTCGATTTGATGTTTGAGGTTGCCGCCCAAGACAATATCGGTACCGCGGCCGGCCATGTTGGTGGCAACGGTAATTGCGCCGACTTTACCGGCTTGGGCCACAATCAATGCCTCGCGCTCGTGTTCTTTAGCGTTCAGAACGTTATGCGGCAGACCTGCTTCGTGTAACAAGCGGGAAACCAGTTCGGAGTTTTCGATGCTGGTTGTACCGACCAAAACCGGTTGGCCGTTTTTGTGGCATTCGGCGATGTCTTTGACAACAGCTTCAAATTTTTCTTCGGCTGAACGGAAGATTTGGTCGTTGAAGTCTTTACGTTGTACAGGACGGTTGGTCGGGATGATGACGGTTTCGAGGTTGTAAATGCTTTGGAACTCGAAGGCTTCGGTGTCGGCCGTACCGGTCATGCCGGACAGTTTGTTGTACAGGCGGAAGTAGTTTTGGAAGGTAATAGACGCGAGCGTTTGGTTTTCGCGTTTGATTTCTACGCCTTCTTTGGCTTCAACGGCTTGGTGTAAGCCTTCGGACCAGCGGCGGCCGGCCATCAGACGGCCTGTAAATTCGTCCACAATCACGATTTCGCCGTCTTGGATAACGTAGTGTTGGTCTTTGTGGAACAGGGTGTGCGCGCGCAATGCAGCCATGAGGTGGTGCATCAGGGAAATATTGGCGGCAGAGTAGAGCGAATCGTTTTCCTGCAATAAGCCCATTTGGGTCAGGATTTGCTCGGCGTGTTCGTGACCGGCTTCGCTCAGGATAACTTGGTGTGCTTTTTCATCTACCCAGTAATCGCCTTCGCCTTCTTCGGTTTCTTGGCGGATAAGGTGGGCAGGAACGGCGTTCATCACGCGGTAGAGCTGGATGTTGTCATCCGCTTGGCCGGAAATAATCAGCGGTGTACGCGCTTCGTCAATCAAAATGGAGTCCACTTCGTCGACTACGGCAAAGTTCAATTCGCGCTGAACTTTGTCGTATTGGTCGGTAACCATATTGTCGCGCAGGTAGTCGAAACCGAATTCGTTGTTTGTACCGTAAGTAATGTCGGCACCGTAAGCAGTTTGGCGTTCGAAAGGTTGCAAATCGGCGACGATCACGCCGACGCTCAAGCCTAAGAAATTGTACAACGGCTCCATAATGCTCGCGTCACGGGAGGCGAGGTAGTCGTTGACGGTAACAACGTGGACGCCTTTTCCTGACAATGCATTCAGGTAAACGGCAAGGGTAGCCACCAGAGTTTTACCTTCACCGGTACGCATTTCGGCAATTTTGCCGTTGTGCAGGACCATACCGCCGATCAGCTGTACATCGAAGTGGCGCATGCCCAATACACGGCTCGATGCTTCGCGGCAGACGGCAAAGGCTTCGACCAAAATGTCGTCCAAGCTTTGTCCGTCGGCGAGACGTTGTTTGAATTCGGCTGTTTTAGCTTGCAGTTCTGCATCGCTCAAGGCCTGCATTTGTTTCTCAAGCGCGTTGATTTTGGCAACGGATTTACGATATTGTTTCAGCAGGCGGTCGTTGCGGCTGCCGAAGATTTTCTTAGCAATGTTTGTCAGCATGAATAATTCCTGCGCCTTGATATAATAGTGGGCGAAACTGGGATTTTAACACAAGCGCTTGTATAACGCGGTAATGCTGTTTGAAATAAAGGCGGTTTTGCTGTATTTCAATTGTAATTGTTTGGTTAATTCACTGAGAGGCCGTCTGAAACTATGGATTTAGCACAATTAGGCAAACGCGATCATTTATTGGCGGGCTTGTTGCAACAATCGCAACAATGGCGGAAATTGGATGCAAAAATCAAAACGGTTTTGCCGGCAAACCTGCATCCGCATTTTCAGACGGCCTGCGTAGAAGACGGAAGATTGGTCTTGCTTGCCGCCAATAATATGGCTGCTTCGCGTTTGAAAATGATCCTGCCTGCCATGTTACCCAAATTGCAAACATTGCATGCAGGCGTCAGGGAAGTGGTGGTCCGGGTAGTTCCCAAGCCTCCGACTCAACCGAAAACCAATAGTTTGAGATTGAGCGAGGCAGCTTTAGACAGTTTCGATGAGGCGGCAGCTAAATTGGAAGGCAAGCATCCCGAATTGGCGGCGGCATTGGCAGAATTGGTACGCAAGCATAGCCGTTAAAATTATGTTAGATGAGATTACAGTTAATAAATGTTAAAACTTATATCGTTCGGCTGATAGCATCTAATACTAAAGAAATACGACCTAGAAAGTATCTGTTTTCTTTTAGGTAAACTGATGTAAACTTGGCTTGAAACTTTGATTTCGTGTGAAGTTTGTAGCAAAATAACGCCTGAATTTCACATCACGCTATGCGGATAAATTTTAGTTTGGCGTTTGCCTTTTATTAATATATTCGTGTAGTGCTGTTAATAGAACTTAACAAAACTCTCATCATTAGGAGATACATCAATGAAAGCTTATCTGGCTCTGATTTCCGCTGCCGTTATCGGCTTGGCTGCATGCTCTCAAGAAGCTGCAAAACCTGCTGAAGCCCCTGCTGCTTCTGCCGCTTCCGAAGCTGCCCCTGCAGAAACTACTGCACCTGCTGATGCAGCTCCTGCTTCTGAAGCCGCTCCGGCCGACGCTGCCGCTGCTCCTGCTGCCGGCAACTGCGCGACTACTGTTGAAGCCAACGACGCTATGCAGTTCAACACTAAAGAAATCCAAGTAAGCAAAGCTTGTAAAGAATTCACCATCACCCTGAAACACACCGGTACCCAACCTAAAACCAGCATGGGTCACAACATTGTCATCGGTAAAGCTGAAGACATGGACGGTATTTTCAAAGATGGCGTTGGCGCAGCTGACACTGACTACGTTAAACCTGATGATGCACGCGTTGTTGCCCACACCAAACTGATCGGTGGCGGCGAAGAATCTTCTTTGACTCTGGATCCAGCCAAACTGGCTGACGGAGAATACAAATTCGCTTGCACCTTCCCAGGTCACGGCGCTTTGATGAACGGTAAAGTTACTTTGGTTGACTAATCCGCCTAAAGCTCGAAAACAGACAGCCTGCCTTGCGCAGGCTGTTTTGTTATAATCTGGAAACATTAATTTAAGAATAAATCCTATGAATCCGTTTGAAACCAAAAGCGTTACTTTTGCCGAACCTATTGAAATGCTGTATGCCTGCCACGGCAAAGTGCGCCGTTTCTGCAATCAGGTTGCCATGTTGTCGGACTATATCGCCGAAAACGGCTGCAATCAGGTTGTTTTGCAAACCATCCGCCAAATTGCCCAGTATTTCAACGTTGCCGCGCCCTTGCATCATGAAGATGAAGAGGAAAACTTCTTTCCGCTTTTATTGCAATATGCGCCGCAAGCCCAAGAAAGCGTTGACGAACTGTTGCGTCAACATGTCAGCCTGCATAGCAACTGGGACGGCGTAGCGGCTGAATTTGCCAAGCTTGAAGCGGATAACGCCTATATCCCTGATGCCGAAGCATTCAAACGTTTTGTCGCAGGATATGATGTTCATCTGGCGATTGAAGAGCCGCTGTTTGATATGGGCAAAACCTTTATCCCCAAAGAAAAACTGACCGAAATCGGCGAAATTATGGCCGCACGCCGCCGCAAATAAGGCCGCCTGAAACAATCGTCTCAAGGAATACACTATGCTGACCCCAAAAAGTTGCGATTTGTTCAATATCCCTTTTTTCCAGTTTTCCCAGCTGAAAAAATACCAGCCTGAAAGCATTCCGCAAATCAAGGCAGACTATAAAGAAAACTGGCAGGTATGGCAGCAGCTGATCCAGCAGGTTGCCGCCGAATTGGGTGCGCCGTTTGCACCGCCGCATATCGAACGCTGGTGTAACGGCTGGCAGGTGCGCGCTCATTTCTTTGCCTATTTCAAATACGAACAATATAAAAATTCCGCAGCGATTTTATCGATTTTGCTGAATCGCCGCCGTTTGAGTGTCAGCTTGGATTGGCATTGCTATAAAGCCGATGTTTCCCCCATTGCGTTGCCTGATTACAACCGCTGGCTGGATAATTTTGATACTGAAAAATACGCTTCATTCGATATGTGGCATGGTACGGAAAGCGAATATGACGATTATCGTATCGTCGCCCAACAAAGCGACGGCGATAGAAAGCTTCGAGACGACAAAGATTTCTTCTGTATCGGGAAACACATCGAACGTGATGATTTGGGCAAGCAGGATGTCGTGAAATGGATAGCGGAAACAGTGGAAGACTTACTGCCGCTTTACGAAGCTTGTCATGGAAAATAACTCAGAATACCGAAAGGCAGACTGCCTATTCAGTATCTTCAAATAAACTCAAGGCCGTCTGAAAATCATATTCAGAACGTTTCAGACGGCCTGTTTCTCAAAGTGAACAAACAAATATGACCGAAACTCAATCCTTAGAGCTTGCCAAAGAGCTGATTTCCCGCCCGTCCGTTACGCCGGATGACCAAAACTGCCAACAACTGCTGGCCAAACGCCTGCAAAAAATCGGTTTTGCCGTAGAAGAGCTTCATTTTGGCGACACCAAAAATGTTTGGTTGCGACGCGGTACGCAGGCTCCGGTGTTCTGCTTTGCCGGACATACCGACGTTGTACCGACAGGCCCTGTTGAAAAATGGGATTCGCCTCCGTTTGAACCGACCGAGCGTGAAGGCCGTCTGTATGGTCGCGGCGCGGCGGATATGAAAACCAGCATTGCCTGTTTCGTTACCGCCTGCGAGCGTTTCGTTGCCGAAAATCCTGATCATCAAGGCAGCATTGCGCTCCTGATTACTTCGGACGAAGAGGGCGATGCGCTGGACGGTACGACCAAAGTCATCGATGTGTTGAAAGCGCGTAGCGAGTTGATTGATTACTGTATCGTCGGAGAACCGACTGCCGTGGATAAATTGGGCGATATGTTGAAAAACGGCCGCCGCGGCTCGCTGTCGGGCAACCTGACTGTCAAAGGCAAGCAAGGCCATATTGCCTATCCGCATTTGGCAATCAATCCCGTGCATACTTTTGCCCCGGCCTTGTTAGAGCTGACACAAGAAGTCTGGGACGAGGGCAACGAATACTTTCCGCCGACCAGTTTCCAAATTTCCAATATCAACGGCGGCACAGGCGCGACCAATGTCATTCCGGGCGAGCTGAACGTCAAATTCAATTTCCGTTTCTCTACCGAGTCCACCGAAGAAGGGCTGAAACAACGCGTCCACTCCATTTTGGACAAACACGGCGTGCAATATGATTTGCAGTGGTCTTGCTCAGGCCAACCGTTTTTAACTCAGGCCGGAAAATTGACCAATGTGGCACGCGAAGCCATTGCCGAGATTTGTGGCATTGAGGCCGAATTGTCCACCACCGGCGGTACTTCGGATGGACGCTTCATCAAAGCCATTGCCAAAGAACTCATCGAGTTAGGCCCGTCCAACGCGACCATCCACCAAATCAACGAAAATGTGCGCTTGGAAGATATTCCTAAGCTGTCGGCAGTGTATGAAGGTATGTTGAAACGTTTGTTGGATGAAAAGGCCGTCTGAAAACGGCAGAAAGGGTATTGCCCCTATTAAAATTAGTACACATTGTGGCAATGCCTTGACTGTCATTAATCGATTTTTTCACTAAAGGTTTATCCATGCCGAAATTTATCTCTGCCCTTGTTGTATTGGGATTATCATTGTCTTTGACAGGTTGCTTTGAGTCCGAGCCAAAGCCTCAAGCAGTTTCAATTAATCAAGGAAAAATTTTAGAAAAAAATGTGCTGGTGGGATTGTGGCATATTGACGAGTTACCCATGGATGCGCCCCAAAACGCATATTATCTCAGTCGGGCAGAAACAGCCGGCTCTGACAATCACATTTATGGAAAGCACATTGAGTTTGATAAGGGCGGCAGGTTTAGCAGCAGTTATTCAGCAGAATGCGGGAATGAATGTTTTCCGCATTCAGAAGGTCTTTATCGATTTGTAAGTGATGACGAAGTGATTCTGCAAGCGACCAAGGTTGAGCAAAGAGGCTATTGTGGAGAAAACGGAGAGTTTAAAAAGAGCGGCGAGTGGGTCTTGGGAAAATTTAAGATAGAAAAAGACAAAGAGTTTGTTGTTTTAAAGAAAATTCTATAATTCCAATTTTTGGATTTTATAAAATTTTGAGTGAATTTCATTGATAGGGTAGGCGGAAACTTCCAGCCAACCTGCACATAAGTTTTAAAGCCGCCGTACCGGATGGTGGGTTTTATGATCCGTCGGGTAATCGTTTGGGGGTTTGTTGATTATCGGGAGTAAATGCAGATGATTACTCTGCCTTCTTTAAATGCGCTTCCATCAAAGTGGAATGAAATCCGCGAGCAGTTGGAAACCGACTTTTCTGCCGACCTCGAAGCCTTGCTGCACGAGCGGTTTACGGAACACGAAGCCAAGCAGCTTGAGCAGGATTTTATTGATTGTATCGGTTGTACGCCTGAGGAATATGTCCGTATCCGACGAACCATCCGACTGTTGGAAACGCGTTATCCTGATAGTTCGAACGAACTGACTGCCGCCGTGCTTGCCACGCCTTTGGGCGAGATGTTGGCGGTGTTCGGCAGTAAGGGTTTGTGTCTGCTGGAATTTGTCGGGCAGAAACAGCTAGAGCAGGAAATCATGGCTGTCCAAAAAGCTTTGCGTGGGCAGTTTATTTTCCAAGAAAATGAGCAAACGCAACTTTTACGCCAAGAATTGGATTTATACTTTCAAGGCCGTCTGAAAGTTTTTGCGACGCCTTTGGAAACGATAGGCACGGCCTTTCAGCAGCAGGTGTGGAATGCGCTGCTGACCATTCCTTACGGCGAAACACGCAGCTACAAGGAGCAGGCGCAACAGTTGGGTAATCCTAAAGCCGTCCGCGCCGTTGCCGCTGCAAACGGGCAGAACAAGGTGTCTATCCTGATTCCCTGCCACCGTGTCATCGGCAGCGACGGCAAGCTGACCGGCTACGCAGGCGGTTTGAACCGCAAACAATCGTTGCTTGCCTTGGAGCGAGGCGAAGTTCAGACGGCCTTATTTTGAGAGGATAAGAGGCTGCATTAGGGGCAGGCTTCGCACGCTGAAAAATTGAGTAGCAGAAGGTCGGGGAAGCCCGGAAAAATCTGCATGGAGAAAAATGTTGGGCAATGCCCACGCTAGAAAAAGAGAAATAAGACATGAGCCTGAAAAACCGCCATTTTTTAAAACTTTTGGATTTTACGCCGGAAGAAATTACTACCTATCTCGACCTTGCCGCCGAATTGAAGGCCGCTAAAAAAGCAGGGCGCGAAGTGCAGCGGATGAAGGGGAAAAACATTGCCCTGATTTTCGAGAAAACATCAACCCGCACCCATTGCGCGTTTGAAGTGGCCGCACGCGATCAAGGGGCAGGGGTAACTTATCTGGAGCCTTCTGCCAGCCAAATCGGGCATAAGGAAAGCATTAAGGATACGGCGCGGGTTTTGGGGCGGATGTTTGACGGTATCGAATATCGCGGCTTTGGGCAGGATGTGGTGGAAGAGCTGGCCAAGTATGCAGGCGTGCCTGTGTTCAATGGTTTGACCAACGAGTTCCACCCGACCCAAATGCTCGCTGATGCGCTGACGATGCGCGAGCATAGCAACAAGCCTTTGAACCAGATTGCGTTTGCCTATGTCGGCGATGCGCGTTACAACATGGCCAATTCGTTGCTGGTGTTAGCTGCGAAACTGGGCATGGACGTGCGTATTGGTGCGCCGAAAAGTTTGTGGCCGTCTGAAAACATTATCGAGACGGTGCAGGCTGTTGCCAAAGAGACCGGCGGACGGATTCTGTTGACGGAGAATGTGAAAGAAGCCGTAAAAGGCGTGGATTTTATCCATACCGATGTGTGGGTCAGCATGGGTGAGCCTAAAGAGGCGTGGCAGGAACGTATCGATTTGCTGAAAGATTACCGAGTTACGCCTGAATTGATGGCTGCGGCGGAAAATCCGCAAGTCAAGTTTATGCATTGCCTGCCTGCTTTCCATAATCGTGAAACCAAAGTCGGTGAATGGATTTATGAGACATTCGGTCTGAATGGTGTGGAAGTAACGGAAGAAGTTTTCGAAAGCGAAGCCAGCATTGTGTTTGATCAGGCAGAAAACCGGATGCACACGATTAAAGCGGTGATGGTAGCGGCATTGGGCGATTGATTTTGGCGCTCAACGCTGCTTACTGCTCCATTTAATAGAGATTAAATAAAGGCCGTCTGAAAGAAAGACTTTCAGACGGCCTTGTCGTTTGCTTGGGGTTTATTGCCAAATCAGAACTTTGGGTTCGGGCGTCACTTGATAGCCTTCTTTACGTAGCAGTTCGATTAAACCTTTTTCGCTGGGTAAATGGGCAATGCCGACAGCAAAGAGGGTGCTTTGTTTGGCCGATTGCTTGCGGATTTCAGGTAGCCACGCCAAGTTGCGGCGGATCAGGAGGTCGTTTTTCAGCCAATCGGACATGGCTTTGGCGTATTTGGTATCAACAAGTTTGAGGGTACGTTGTTCGGCTTCTTCCAAAAGTGGAATGAGTTCTTCAAAGCGGCCGTCTGAATAGGCTTGATGGAGTTTTTTGATATCTTCGGTTTCTTCTTTATTGGTTTTAATACTGGCTTTCAGAAAGTTGAGCATGGTTTCTTCAGGCTGGGCTTTGAAGATCGCGGTAACATCGTCCAAGCTTTCTAATGAACCACGCGGCTTATTGATGTCGGCGGCCGCGTTGGTCAGCAACATATCTGCACCGGTTTCTGAGCTATACCCTTTGGGAAATGTACTGCCGGCAAAAATGAATGCCGCCCACGGATGGAGTTTGTCGGCAAATTGGGCGATGGGTCGGCTTTCTTCATTTTGTGAATAGATTTCTTGTAAAAGACGGAAATCTGCTTTGCCAAGCTTGAGGCTGAGCGGTTCGGTACTCATGACTTCCTTGAAGTATTTTTGATACATTTTTTTCGTTTCCGGACTGCTGTCCGGCAGTGGATCGACTTCTGTGGTCAGTTGGTCGGTGGATTGCAATAGTTTGACTGCATCGGAAGACAAGGTTTGATTGGTTTGCCCCATGTGGATGGTGCCGAGCAGATAGGAATCGGGTTGGCCTTCTTTGCTGATTTTCCAAACATTGCTGGTCAGTTTAGGCTGCTGCCAGTTAAGTTCGGCAGGTTTGTTGTCGGTTGAAGTTGCATTAGGTTGGCAGGCACCCAAGGCAAGGGCGGTCAATGGCAAAAGCAGGCAGGCAAGCAGTTTTTTCATGTTTTTCCTTATTGTGGTGTGCGGTAGGTAGGGGCAATTTTAGAAATCGAGCAGGTTTTGAACCGGATGTTCGCCCGTTTCGGGTTTTTCCATTTTGCGGTTGCGGATTTTGGCCTTCCTGAGGGATAGAAGGTGCATGACTTGATGCTTTTGGCTATCGGTCATCTGGAGCCAGTACAAGCGCTCTTCCCGGTTGCGCAGACAGCCTTTGCAATAGCCTTTGGCATTGGCTTCGCAGACACCTATACAGGGACTGGGGATGGGGAAAAAATCGGGTTGTTCCATATTTTAAAAGCGTTTGAGATAAGAGACCGGACAAATCAAAATTGCAGACTGCATTCGTATTTGTCTAAACACGGCAAGTGTATCCAGTAGGATTCCTACCAATATCCAATTGAGTTGGTCATTTCAATAAGTTTATATCTGCCACCCTAGGCATAAAAACCCTAAGAGAAACCATAAATATATCGCAGAAGAAGTCAGTATCTTCCCTATCGTCAGATTTTTCCAATAAAACCCAAGTAAAAACATTATAAAAATTAAAGGAATTCCAATATAAATATAATAATTAAGCGAACCTAATTCACTGAACACGTTTATAACAGAATAGAGACCGACAAATCCACCTGACCAAAAAACAATTATTGCTGGCCCTAAAAAAATAGCCGTTATTAAATGAGGGAGGAGTAAGATTTTTATCCATTCTTTATGTTTAATGTTCATTTTATATCTTGTACTGCAATGGTATCGTATCGATTCAAATAGGGGGAACAAAGTGTACAGTAAGGTCTCCAAGATCAATTACGGTATGTTTGGCAGAATCATGTTTTAATACAAATCTGGAGTTCCTCTATATGTTGATTTTCAGACGACCTATTTCAGCCCCAACGATCTGCATTTTATGACTTAATCAGTTTACGCAAAGACTGATTATTGTATTTGATATCGGCAATCATTCGGTCGTATTGGTGCATTCTACGGAGCGAGCGGGTAATCAGATAGATCGAGAAAATAATCAAACTGATGTTCATCAGACTGACCAGTGCGAGCAAAGGCCAAACATCGACGGCCTCGTACCATTTCGATGTCGCAATCAGCGCACTGAAAATAGACAAAGGGAGTGCGAAAACGGCAATGCCCGTACGCATGATAGCAAGAGCCGTGCGTTTTTCAGCAAGGAGAAGCTGCACTTGATTGATGCTGAGGATATCGTTTTGCTGTTCGGTAATCATAGGATACGCGCCTATACAAATTAACTTTGAATCCTGATAAAGCGGAAAATATGGTTTTATGTTACCCGAAAGTATTGAAAATAAAAACAAAGGTCGTCTGAAAATTTTCAGACGACCTTGTCCATTCCTGTTTACACAGTTTGCGAGTATTTGGCTTTGGTTTCTTTATGGCGCAGATGGTAGTCGAACACCATGGCGATGTTGCGGATCAGGAAACGGCCCTTCGGCGTAACGGTCAGGCTGTGCGGTTTGAGACGGACCAGGCCGAGGGTTTCCAGTTGCTTCATATCTTCCAGTTCGGCTGCAAAATAGCGGCTAAACGGAATGCCGAACACGCTTTCATAGATTTGATAATCAAGCGAGAAGCGGCACATTAAATCCTGAATGATGTTGCGGCGCAGGATGTCGTCTTGATTAAGTTGGTAGCCGCGCATAATCGGCAGATGTCCGGCATCGAGTGCGGCGTAATAGGCATCGATGTCGCGCTCGTTTTGGGAGTAGGTGCTGCCGATTTTGCCGATAGAGGACACGCCGATCGCTACCAAATCGCAGTCGGCATAGGTTGAATAGCCTTGGAAGTTGCGTTGCAGGAAGCCTTCTTTGAGGGCGATGGAGAGTTCGTCGTCAGGTTTGGCAAAGTGGTCCATACCGATGAAGACATAGCCGCGCTCGGTCAGGGTTTGAACGCAATATTGCAGCATATCGAGTTTTTCTTCGCTGCCGGGTACGACATTGGTGTCGATACGGCGTTGCGGTTTGAAGATATGCGGCAGGTGGGCGTAGTGGTAAAGGGCGAGGCGGTCGGGATCGAGGGACAAGACCGTGTCGATGGTGGTTTTGATGCTTTCGGTGTTTTGGTGCGGCAGGCCGTAAATTAAATCGACGCTGACTGATTTAAATCCGGCTTCACGCGCGGCATCAATCACTTCTTTGGTTTCTTCGTAGCTTTGAATACGGTTGACGGCTTCCTGCACTTTAGGGTCAAAGTCTTGAATACCGACACTCATGCGGTTGAAACCAAGTTTGCCCAGTTTGAGGACAGTTTCGCGGCTGACTTTGCGCGGGTCGATTTCGATGGAGTATTCGCCGTTGGGAATCAGCTGGAAGTATTTACGAATCATGTCGAAGACGCGTTCGAGTTGGTCGTCGCTCAGGAATGTGGGCGTGCCGCCGCCGAAGTGGAGTTGCGCGAGCTGGTGTCTTCCGCCCAAATGCGGTGCCAGCAATTCCATTTCTTTTTCCAGATACTGGATATAGGCATCGGCACGGCTTTTGTCTTTGGTAATGATTTTGTTGCAGCCGCAGTAGTAGCAGATGGTATTGCAGAAGGGAATGTGGATGTAGAGCGAAAGGGGTTTGTTGAGCGCTCCCGTATTGCGCAGGCTTAAAGCTTGGATATATTCGGCTTCTTTAAAGCCTTCATGGAAGCGGTCGGCAGTCGGATAGGATGTATAACGGGGACCGCTTGATGGCAAACTGGCAATCAATTCACGGTCAAATTCCGGTAATTCGTTGTTTGTGTTGGTGTTATTTGAGATGGGGATGATTTTCATGGTCGGGCTTGTAGTATAAAGTAGGGAAATTAGGGAAAATTTTAGTCAAAATTTCGATAGTTTGGTAGAATGCCTGATAATGATATGCCGACTTTGACTTGGGTCAATAGTTATTCGGCTTCATCAGGGATTTATAGAACTATGCAGATTAAGGGTGCGTTATGGCCACACACAATGCAACACATCAAATGAAAACCTTGTGTTCCACATGTTCTTTACGCGAGCTGTGTTTGCCTGTCGGACTGATGCCTAACGAATTTTCACAATTGGACGCGGTTATTCGTCAAAGCCGCCGTCTGAAAAAAGGTGAATACCTGTTCCGTGCCGGCGAGCCGTTTACCTCTTTGTTTGCCATCCGTGCGGGCTTCTTTAAGACAACAGTCGCCAGCCAAGATGGACGAGATCAGGTAACCGGCTTTTTTATGTCGGGCGAGCTGATCGGTATGGATGGGATTTGTTCCCATATTCACAGCTGTGATGCTGTGGCTTTGGAAGACAGCGAGGTATGCGAGCTTCCGTTTACTCATATTGAGGAACTCGGTCAGGATATTCCCAGCCTCCGCTCCCACTTTTTCCGCTTGATGAGCCGCGAAATTGTCCGAGATCAGGGTGTTATGCTGCTTTTGGGCAATATGCGCGCTGAAGAGCGATTGGCGGCATTCTTGCTCAACCTGTCTCAGCGTCTCTATTCACGAGGCTTCGCCGCCAATGATTTTATCTTGCGGATGTCGCGTGAGGAAATCGGCAGCTATTTGGGGCTGAAACTGGAAACAGTCAGCCGCACCTTGTCTAAATTCCATCATGAAGGCTTGATTTCGGTTGAACACAAGCACATCAAAATCTTAGATGCGACAACCTTGAAGAAAATGGTTTCCGGTTGTTCGCACGCTATCTGAATCTTAGGCCGTCTGAAATATTTCAGACGGCCTTTTTAACAAGAATTAAAGAATAATTGTTAAGTTACGAAAGTGATAGTCAGATATTAAATTGAAAAATCTTCAACAACCGGTGTGTACAGAATACGGTCGACTACTTCTCTGGTCAGTTTTGGTGCAAACATCTGGATAAAGTCATACGCGTAACCACGCAGGTAGGTATCAGTGCGTAAGGCTATCCATGTGGGCGACGGTTCAAATAAGTGTGCCGCATCAATAAGTTGTAAATCTTGATCGACAACGGGATCGTACGCCATTTTAGCCATCAAACCAACGCCCAAGCCTAAGCGGACATATGTCTTCAATACATCCGTATCGGCAGCCGATAAGGCAACATCAGGTTGCTCAATATGCGCTTTATTAAATGTACGCGCGATACTGCTGCCGGAATTAAAAGCAAATTCGTAAGTAACCAGCGGAAAAGAAGCTAAATCTTCAAGGCTTAAAGGGTTGCGGCAGTCCAAAAGAGGGTGGTCGTGCGGAACAATGACGGCATGGTTCCATTCATAGCAGGGCAGTTTTCCCAACTCAGGATGATCGTCAATGCGTTCAGTAATAATTGCTAAATCAGCTTCGCCGCTGCTGACCATTTGCGCAATGGCAGAAGGGCTGCCTTGTTTGATGGTCAAATTGACTTTAGGGTAGTTTTTGACAAACTCCGCAACGATTTTTGGCAAAGCATAACGCGCCTGGGTATGCGTTGTCGCGATGGTCAGGGAGCCGCTGTCATGATCGGTAAATTCGCTGCCGATATTTTTAATGTTTTGCACATCACGCAAAATCCGTTCCGAAATCTCTAATACGGCTTTGCCCGGTTGTGAAACGGAAACCACACGTTTGCCGCTGCGGATAAAAATTTGGATACCCAATTCTTCTTCAAGCAGGCGGATTTGTTTGGAAATGCCGGGCTGGGATGTGAAAAGCGCATCGGCGGCTTCTGAGACATTCAGATTGTGTCGGTAAACCTCAAGGGCATAACGTAATTGTTGCAGTTTCATGGTAGCAGTACCGGATACGTTGTTAATGTGGATTTTGTGCGACAAACGGCATGTAATTTAACATATTTTGCCCAGTTTTGCCCCGAGTTTTGAAAACGGTTGTTTTTAATGGAAATATCTTTTAACGATATGAAAACGGGAAATTCAGGAAAGAAGAGGGAAAGGGGTTTTGTTGTTTTTGTACAACTTAAGGTGGATGAATTGTCTGATTTTGCCCTAAATTAATGACACAAGATTGATTTTTCGGCATGATTAACTACTAGGAAGCAGGCACTTCATGATTGTTTGAAGGCATCGAGTATTGACAGTTTGCCTTGCGCTTCTTTATAGTGCAACCTGATATATCCGATTTGCCGCTGTTTTGATACTGCGGCCTGTATATTGGTACTTTGCAGCGGTTGCTTTCCTAGTCCGCCGCATAACAATTTGATGAGGGAATAAAATGACCAAACAGCTGAAATTAAGCGCATTGTTCGTTGCCTTGGTTGCCTCCGGCACCGCTATGGCCAGCGAAGCGCACACCAAACACGGTTACACCGTAAGCAGCCAATCTCAAGAAATCGTCCGTAACAACTACGGCGAATGCTGGAAAAACAGCTACTTCGACAAAGCTACCCAAGGCCGTGTTGAATGTGGTGATCGTGAAGCAGTTGCTCCTGTACAACAAGCTCCTGAGTATGTTGATGAAACTGTTTCTCTGTCTACTAAAACTCTGTTCGGCTTCGACAAAGACAACCTGCGTCCTGAAGCTCAAGAAAACCTGGACGCTTTGGCTCAACGCCTGAGCAACAAAAACGTAGAAACTGTACGTGTTGAAGGTCACACTGACTTCATGGGTTCTGAAGAATACAACCAAGCTCTGTCTGAGCGTCGTGCTAACGTAGTTGCTAACTACTTGGTAGGCCATGGCGTTGCTTCTAGCAAAATCTCTGCAGTAGGTCTGGGCGAATCTCAAGCTCGCATGACTGCTACTTGTGAAGCTGAAGTTGCTAAACTGGGCAAAAAAGTTTCTAAAGCTAAGAAACGTGCTGCCCTTATCGCTTGTATCGAACCTGACCGCCGCGTTGACGTTAAAATCCGCAGCGTTGTTACTCGTCAAGTTGCTCCAGGCCAAACTATCGAAGGTCAAGGCGAATTGCCTGCTACTGATGAAGGTTGGATCCCAGCTCCTTACAATGGCGTTCACGGTTACGCTAAACCTTAATCGGTTTGTGAAAAATGCCCTGCAATATGCAGGGCATTTCTTTATGGTTTATATTTGAAGAGTCGGGGAATTTATGATTCAAAATAAAAGGCCGTCTGAAAGACTTTTTTCAGACGGCCTTTTATTAAGACAGATTAGTTTGGTTTGGGCCATTTCCATACGCAGATGGCTGCCAGTATCGTACAAATCAAAAAGATGATATTGGATAAGCCGTGCCAAACGCCGAATGTTCCACCTACTAGGGACAGCAGCCAGTTATCCAGACCGTACTTGTGTGCCTCGATAACCGGTGTAACCAAAAGATGGTTGCAGGCTAAGAGTAACCAAAGCACCAATATCCACCAAGAAAGTGAGGCCAGCGGTTTTCTGAAAAAGGCATAGGCTGCGCCAAAAATAACTAAGCCACATAGTGCTGTAATGGCAAACAAAATGCCGGCAATTTCTCCTGCCTGTATTTTAGGCAGAAGGCGGAACAGGATTGGGGCGGTAACATAGCCTGCGGTCAGTTGCATACCGAGCCACATGGCGGCGGCGGTTTGGATAATTTTGTACAGTAGATTCATTATGTTTCTCCTGGGAAGATTTCACTTTTTCTATTATGGTGTTTTTAGGTACAACAAAAGGCCGTCTGAAAATATTTTCAGACGGCCTTTTGTTTATTTAGATATATTGCACGGCAATGATGTCATATTCACGTACGCCGCCGGGTGCTTGAACTTCTGCAACGTCGCCTTCTTCTTTGCCGATTAAGGCGCGGGCAATTGGAGAGCCAACGTAGATTTTGCGTTCTTTAATGTCTGCTTCATCCTCACCGACGATTTGGTAGGTAACTTGTTCTTCGGTTTCCAAATCTTCCAGTGTCACAGTTGTACCGAACACGATTTTGCCTTCTGCATGGATTTCGGCAGGGTTGATGATATGCGCCATAGAGAGTTTGTGTTCTAACTCGGCGATGCGGCCTTCGATAAAGCCTTGACGCTCTTTGGCGGCTTCGTATTCTGCGTTTTCAGACAAGTCACCGTGCGAACGTGCTTCGGCGATGGCTTCAATGACTTCTGGGCGTGCCACGCTTTTTAGGTGTTGAAGTTCTTGTTTCAACAATTCTGCACCACGGACGGTCAAAGGGATTTTTTGCATTGGGTTCTCCATGAAAGCATGATGATGCTTTTAAAATTTTATCCGGCCACGCGCGGTAGCCGGATTGGAAATAAAAATACAAGCCGCCAAAGCTTGGCGGCTTGATGAATAAATAAGTAATGTCTGTATTCTACCAAATTCTGCCGAAACCGCAATGATTAAAACGGATTTTCAGTAAAGTGTTGTTTTCTGTCTATTTTGTTTTTTCAGACGGCCTGAAAACTAAATATTGAAGTATTTCAAAGCTGCATTGGAAAAAACGGTTTCTTAAATGAATGTTTTTGATTAAAATACCTGTTACTAATCCGTAGTAATTAGTCTGCTTTAACTATATGAAGAGAAAATATGGAAACAAAACCAACTTCCCAAAATGAACAACAGGCTAACCGCCGTTATTTGACTGTTTGGCGATGGCATTTTTATGCCGGACTTTTGGTCGCGCCGTTTTTAACCCTGCTGGCTGTTACAGGGTTGGGAATGCTGCTATTCGCCAATATTACCGGTAAAGAAGGCGAACGCATACATATTACGCCGCAGGCAGTGGTGCAGCCTTTGTCGGCTCAGGCTGAGGCCGCCAGACAGTTTGTGAATCCGGAAACTGCTTCTGTAGTGCAATATATTGCGCCGCGCGCAGATGACATGGTCGCCGTATTCCGCGTGAACAATGACGATAAAGCCACTATGGTTGCCGTTGATCCCTATACGGCAAAAGTTGTGAATACGATGCCGCGCGGTCAAGGCTGGTATCACACGATGGACGAAATCCACGGCGATATGATGATCGGCCCGGTGGGTGACTATCTGCTGGAAACTACCGCGTCGCTGACCATCCTGATGATAATCACGGGGATTTATTTGTGGTGGGCGAAACAGCGCAGCCTGAAATCCATGCTTGTGCCGAAAGCAGGCAAAGGACGCACATGGTGGCGTAGCATGCACGGCGCATTTGGCTCTTGGGTTTCTTTGATTTTGTTGCTGTTCTGTTTGTCAGGTATTGCTTGGGCAGGTATTTGGGGCGGTAAAGCGGTTCAGGCATGGAGCCAGTTTCCTGCGGGTAAATGGGGTGTGGAGCCTAATCCGGTATCTTCCGTGCCAACCCATGGTGATGTGCTGAACGACGGTAAATCCAAAGAAGTGCCATGGATTTTGGAGCTGACGCCTATGCCGGTTTCCGGTACGACAATGGGCGAAAACGGCATTAATCCAAGCGAGCCGATGACTTTGGAGACGGTTGACCGCTTTGCACGTGAAATTGGCTTTAAAGGCCGTTATCAGCTCAATTTACCCAAAGGTGAGACCGGTGTATGGACGTTGTCGCAAGACTCAATGAGTTACGATATGATTAGTCCGACCGCTGACCGCACGGTACACATCGATCAATACAGCGGTAAAATTCTGGCTGATATTCATTTCGACGATTACAACTGGTTTGGTAAATTCATGGCGGCAAGCATTGCTTTGCATATGGGTACATTGGGCTGGTGGAGCGTATTGGCAAATGTCTTGTTCTGTCTGGCGATTATCTTTATCTGTGTCAGCGGCTGTGTAATGTGGTGGAAACGCCGTCCTTCGGAAGCACGTGGTTTGGTTCCTCCGGCGCAGAAAATCAAATTGCCGGTATGGTGGGCAATGGCTGTGCCGCTTTTGATTTTGGCTGTGATTTTCCCGACAGCCATTGCTGCAATCGCTGTTATTTGGATTTTGGATACACTGTTGTTGTCGCGTATCCCGGCATTGGCAAGATGGTTTAAATAACCGCCCGATGTGATTAAAGGCCGAGACCTTTGCAAAATTCCCCAAAATCCCCTAAATTCCCACCAAGACATTTAGGGGATTTTCCATGACCACCTTCTTCCAGCAAACCGCCCAAGCCATGATTGCCAAACACATCGACCGTTTCCCACTATTGAAGTTGGATCAGGTGATTGATTGGCAGCCGATCGAGCAATACCTGAATCGTCAAAGAACCCGTTACCTCCGAGACCACCGCGGCCGTCCCGCCTATCCCCTGTTATCCATGTTCAAAGCCGTCCTGCTCGGACAATGGCACAGCCTCTCCGATCCCGAACTCGAACACAGCCTCATCACCCGCATCGACTTCAACCTGTTTTGCCGTTTCGACGAATTGAGCATCCCCGATTACAGCACCTTATGCCGCTACCGTAACTGGCTGGCGCAAGACAACACCCTGTCCGAACTGCTGGAACTAATCAACCGCC
>ERZ772930.8-NODE-8-length-115908-cov-6.7566_pt1 | contig 115908 bp, 118 predicted proteins | sample MGYA00511685_ERZ772930 | MGnify/ENA primary metagenome ERZ772930 (study PRJEB29015, sample SAMEA2738053) | human oral metagenome | biome: human oral; feature: human-associated habitat; material: saliva | place: China | collected 2226 ... | reverse complement strand
TGTACCGATGTTGATATGTGGCTTGGTTCTCTCATACTTCTGCTTTGCCATGATATCCTCCTTAGAATTGTGATTAAATTTAAAATAATTGGAGCTGTTGAGCAGACTCGAACTGCCGAACCTCTTCCTTACCAAGGAAGTGCTCTACCAACTGAGCTACAACAGCGCGTATACAAGAATAGTACACGAAATAATACATGCTGTCAATATTGCCTGAATTATGACAGATCAGCATCTTTTGACGCTTATATTTTATACTATATCACCAACACAAAATATTACTATTTTAATTAGATTAGCTGGCACACTAAGACTATCACACCAGTTGAGTCTCCCTTTTTAAAGTGCCTCTATTATCGTTAATGCTACATTTAGTTTATCTAGTCCGTGATTTGCCTCAGACAGTTCTCCTACACTATAGCTTTCATCTGAAATAACGTCACCTGCACACAAGAAGCTGTACAACTTCCAATTATGGAAGTCGCACACAGACTGCACCCCGGCAACCTCCATTTCAACAGCAATGCACCCTTCTTGCTTTCTGGCATCTACTAATGCTTTTGTTTCTCTATACATCGAATCAGTTGTCCATATAGCACCTTCGGTATATGGGATATTTGCTTTACAAAAGATATCAGAAACAACTCCTGAACACTTAACTTCTATATAATCTCCTGCTGGGCAGTAGTAGAAAGAAAGTCCTTCACCCCTATATGCCTTGCTTGGTACTATGTATTTACCATCAGTTTGCTCAAAATCAAGTGTCCCTGCTGAGCCAAACATAACAAACTTTTCTGCACCTGTTATCCAATTTGCTTCTATTAACTGATGTGATGCTATCGCTGAACCCATCGAGGACTGGTAAAATGCAATTCGTTTTTTGTCGTATTCAAACACATATATAGGGGTGTTTATGTTGCAGGCAATGAGCTGTCCACACTTTACACATTCAAACCTATTTAATATATAGTCATGAATTTCAAATGATAGAACAGGAATGCAGATGTCTGCAAAATCACCTCTTGGTCCATAAAATGATTCAGGTGTGAATATCGCCTCGTTGGACGCATCGTAAAAATCTGCTTTCATGACAGTCACCTATGCTAGTTCTTCAAGCATTTTAATAGCATCATCAACTAGCGAAGGACAGAAACTGAATAACAACCCTTCATCAAGTATCTTCGTTAGCCCTTCTTGTGTGCCAATATTGTTTCCAAGCAGTTCTTCACAGCGAACCTTACCATATTTTTCATTCCATAGAGCAAGAAATTCTGCTCTTTTCTCGTTCATTTCACCTTTTCTTTCATTATCGTCAGGTCCATTATGGCCATATTTTAGCCCTAGCACAATCATTGCCCCCATTACTGCACCACATGTTTCCCCAACACCAAGTCCTCCACCAAATGCCGCAGCAATTCGATTTGCCTCCTCTTTGGAGACACCTATCTTATTTGCAAAATGTTCCACAACAATCTGTCCGCAATCCTGACCTCTGCCAAACAGTTCAGCTATATTCCCCTTATCCATCTTATCGCCCTCCTTACTCTGTCGTACCACCGCAACTAGAACCAGATCCTGCTGTACATGCATAACAATGTTTGTCAAAGCATATATTTCTAACTTCATAGTCTGAGTCTGCAATATCGAAAATCGTCTGCTTTGTAGATATCTCTATCCCTTCTGCTTGGTTGAAGTCACAATCATAAACTTTGCCATCCCAGCCTACTGAAATCTGATATCTACACATCATATTCTCTAGTGTTTCAGGATTAAACGCATCGTACAGTTTATACATATATCCTTCAAAATTACCCGATTGAACTAGAAATTTTCCAAATCTTCCGATAGGATTGTTAGTTATACAAAACAGATTATTGAACGATATCCCATATTCTCTTCCCAGCTTTTCCTTATATTCTGTCTCCATAGCTTGCTGATTAGGAGGAAAGAATGCACCGCTCGGGTTATACACCATATTGAGAACGAGATCTGAATCTGTACCATACCCAAGCGCGTTTAGCTTCTTAAGCATCTCAATGGAACCTTCAAAAACAGAATCTCCGCGTTGTTTATTTGTCTTCTTTGCTTTGTAATGCGGAAGCGATACCACAAGTTCCACCTTGTTGCGTGCATAAAACTCAGGTAAGTCCTCATAGCCTTCTTCAAGCATGATAACCATGTTGGATCTAACGATTACATGATTGCTGATTCGGCAACATTCCTCAACAAACCATCTAAAATTAGGGTTCATTTCAGGGGCACCACCAGTGATATCAATCGTGTCAAATCCCCATTTATTATAAGTTTTGAGACAGGCATCCATAACTTCTTTGCTCATAATCTCAGTGCGGCTTGGACCAGCCTCAACGTGACAGTGCTTACATGCAAGATTGCATAATCTACCCACGTTAATCTGAAGTACTTTCATATCATCCGTTTTTTGCACCTTTGGATCTTCAATATTTGCTTGAAAATCTGGCACCTTATCTAGTTCTTTAAATCTATCTTTCATACCTATGTATTTCTCCAAGAGTATGAGCTGCAACACATGTTGCAGCTCATATCAGTAACTGAGTTGCCTATTTCTGCTCTAGCTTTCCAACAACGTTTTTCATCTGCACGCCATGAACCAATGTAATTCCAGCTTTCATAGCTGCTGCAACATGAACAGCCTCTGTCATTTCTTCTTCGTCTACACCCATCTCAAGAAGTGTCTGTGTGTAAGAATCAATGCAGTACGGACACATCTCAGAATGCGCAACTGCAAGCGCTATAAGCGCCTTTTCCCTAGCAGTAAGCGCACCTTCCGCCATTACTGGTCCATAGTATTTAAGAAATGCATCCCATAGTTCTGGTGCTTCTTCACCAATTGTAGGGAATTTTGCCAAATCTTCAGGATTATAATAAGTATTCATTTTACCCTCCTTTGCGCATAAGTGATGCGCTAATTACTATTACTTTTCTTTATTTTTCTCTATGTATACCTGCCTGATGAGGAAAATTATTCCCGACACACCAAATAGGATAAACAGACCTGTTACAAGTAGCTTTGCCCCTCCGGTAAGCATTCCTCCAACGTATGAATATATTATCGTCGCTGGCAACTGCCCTAGGCCTGTTGCTACTATGAACTCTAGAAACGAAATCGACGTCAATCCAGCAGCATAGCTTACGATATCAAAGCTTATAAAAGGCAGCAGCCTAGCAATCAAAATGCTCATTCTTCCGTGCCTCTGAAAGAACTCGTCAATCTGTTCTAGTCCTCTTTTGCTAGTAAGTTTCTCAACTGCGTCACGGCCAAGTATTCTAGCTATGTAAAAGCATAGCATCGCCCCAACCATAGCACTTGTCCACGAAAGAATCGCGCCTTTCACCCAGCCAAATAGATTTGCATTTGCAAAAGTAATCAGAAATGAAGGTAATGGTGCTGCGATAGACTGCAGTATCATGAGAAGGAACGATATAACTGCGGCGTAAGGGCCATATGATTTAACGAAATCCTTCACAACCATAAAATCCCCACTCTTGAACATTTCAAACACTCTATTAATAGTGTTGTGTATACTTGGAACGGCTATGTAGCATATTATGCATATCAATAGTACCGTCAGCAAAACAGCCTTTTTTATTATGTTTTTACTCTTCTTGCTCACAGTTTCATGTTTTTCTATATTCATGTTATGCCTCAATTAACTCTTCAATTCTATCCAAAAACTCTGGATCGATGTACTGTTCCAGCTTCCGCGCTGTACTTTCATTAGTAATATCTCTACCCGGCTGTCTGTATTCTACCCATGCCATAGCACACCATGTCACGCCCCTGAGACACGTTATAGGCACAAAATCGTGAGTTCTTTCCTTTAATTCAGCTGTGTTGTACCTACCTGCAACTGCATATATATACTCGTCTATATAATAATCAATTTCCTGTGGCGTAAAAATCGTATCAGTTTTCCAAAAAGTAGTAGTCGGCGCAAGAAAGTGCCCGAGGTCCTGAGCTGGGTCACCGAACAAAGGCTTTTCCCAGTCAATAAGGTAACTCTGTTCTCCAGGTCCATTGATTAGGAAGTTTGTGGAGTTCAATTCTGTGTTTATAATGCAATTATACGGAGCCACCCCAGTTCTTCTGTCGAATCTCTTCCAGCCGCAGTCGAGTAGCTTTCTGATTTTTTGTTTAATCATGATATCAGCCTGCTCATAATCAAAGAACTTAGCAGCCATCTGCTCACACTCTTCAAGAATAGCTTTGAGAGGTTCTCTCGGAGCCAGTAGCGTTGTGCCACTTATGCTTACGGTATCCCCACCTTTATTCTGAGGTTCTATATTAACGCTGTGGATGTCCGCTAAAACAGCTAGCGCCTTATCCATCTCTTTCTCATATATCAGCGAGTGTCCAGGCAGATATTCCATTACAAGTACGCCATTATTTATAAATTGCTTTGTATCATCAACATAATAAACAGCAGGTGTTCTACCCGAGCGTTCAAGCAATTCTAGTGCCCGATATTCATAGGTTATCTGATTCTCTAAATGCATCTGGGACCCGCAATTCACCCTAAGAACAAGTTTCTTGCCCGTTATAGGATGAGCAAATATATAGTTGATATTGTACTCTCCTTGGGCCAAAAGGTTGTATTCCTCGGTTACTTCATCAGGGAGTCCAAGAGCCTCTCTATATGGTTTCGAGGCAGCTATTCGCTTTAGTCCACTTTCGATTGTTGATTTGCTCATTTATCTAATATCCTTGTACTCTTTAGCAATTTGATACGGATCTATCCCCATCCTGTATTTTCTTCGCAAAAGCCACATCTTGAACATGAGTCGTAGCTTTTTAATATTTCCTTTCGGGTACCGTCTATCAGAGGTGCAAATTCTACCTCTTGTAGCACCTATTCTTATTCCCATTTCCCTAAGTGTTAGCGACAACTGGTAGTCCTCCATAATGGGAATTTCTGGAAATCCACCGACTCCTTCAAACACTTCTCGGGTCATGAACATGCCTTGGTCTCCGAAAGCTATCTGTCTACGAAATGCTCTGTCATTTGAAATGGCTGCGTTGATTTTCATCAGCAGATTATCTGATTGAAACTCTATGCCGAAACACCCTGCATTGTGGGTTTTCATAACCTCTCTTATTTCATGTATTGGCTTGTTAGGTAGCTCACTGTCAGCGTGCATGAAGAACAGCACCTCGCCGCTAGCTGCCCTTGCACCTGCATTTAGCTGAAGAGCTCTTCCCTTATCACTTTTTACAATACGATATCTATCAGGAATATGAGCCAATGTAGAGTCCGTGCTACCGCCATCTACTATGACAATCTCAGCATCATCACAGATGTCATCAAGCTGCTTTATAAGCTTGTCAATTCGCCTTTCCTCATTGTAAGTCGGAACAATTACAGAAACCCGCAGTACCTTTGTAACGAATTTCCCTACTTCACTTTCCATAAGATGGTGTTGATGTCGAATATGCTCCCTATAATACAAAATATCATCTTTTGTATCCAAATCACGATGTTCCGCCACTAAAGTAACGTGAATATTGTTATCCGCAGCGATGTGCAAGAGTTCATCAAGCACCTTGCCGTGCCCATACGATGATTGAGCAAATAACTCCGGTTTAATGTCATTCATGCCTATAAGGTAGTAGCCACCATCCTGTGAAGGGCCAATGACGGTATCACATGATTGTAGCTGCGAAAATGCATCCGTTATATCTGACGATTTAACCTCAGGTATGTCCGATCCCATGAGCAAGACTGACTTGTAACCAATATCGAAAACATCGCTGAGACCATTTTTCATTCGTGTCCCTATGTCATCACCACGCTGAACAATAAAATTTGTCTCTTTACATAGCTCTGCAAGCAAATTACTGTCCCCAGAAGGCTCATAACAAACGAATATATCCACATCTACTTCTCGAAGCATTTCCAACGAATCCTTTATACAGCATTCTTGAAGTTCTGCACACTCACTTGGGCTTAAATAAGGCATCATTCGCGTCTTTACTTTGCCAGGCTCTGGAATTCGAGTGAACAATATTACAGCTCTATCTGATTTTATGTTGTCTAGTTTTTGCTTCATTTGAATTTCGTAAACACCCTGTTAAAATATGATTTCTTTGTGTCTGGACTTTCACACGTTCCAAGAATTTCTGGAAGAACATGCTTTACATCTTTATGCCCATCACGAGTGATTTTACCTGCACAGGTTGCGCAATATACCCATATGCCATCCTCAAGCTTGTTGGTCATATTCTTTGCAAGCTCAGGTTCACAGGCTCCTGCACTTCCTCCCAGTCCACAGCACTGCACTCCATCAATCTTCTCAAAAGGCTTCTTTGCAAATTTCTCTTCAATCTGAGATAAAAGCACTCCCTTATTTCTATCTGGGCATGGCATAAACATCTTTTTGCCACCCTCGACTTCTGCTCCAATGCCGAGTTCAGCCAGCTTATCATAGATGCTCACAACCTTGGCTTCTAGCTTGCCTCCCAGAAAGTCATAACAGTTTGGACAGGCTGTAACAAGCTCGCTTATGCCTAATTCTCTCAACCTATTATCTATATCACTTATTATTCTTTGCTCATCTTCAGCAAGCCCGAGCTCTGCTACTGGTTTCCCGCAACAATCATAAATGACGCCTATATTTACTTCTTTAAGAAGTGCGACAACATGCTTCGTGGTTTTAGGATACATAGATACAAAATTGCATCCAGGGAAGAAGGCCGCGTGCCCATTTCCAGCATGTCTGTAATTTTTAAATATATACTTCCTCTTTTCAAGCAGCATGCCCTTATATCTTTTGCTAATCTGCTCCTCGCCTGCCAGATCATCGATCGCACTCTGCCTAAAACGCAATACGACTTCTCGTCCGTCAATTTTCATCGGACATACCGCCGTGCATTCACCGCATAGAAAGCAGTGATATGCTAGATCATTAAGCTTATCACTATCACCAATATCTATTCTATGTTTTGCAAGAAACTTGCAGCTATTTTGACACTTATGACAATGGATGCACCTTGTCAAATCTAGAGAAAAATCTTTGTCAGCTCCTATATACGGTGCTTTCCCCGAGCCTCTGTCACTGTCCCCAGTCTCTTTGACTACATATTTTTTCTTTAACCACATAGAAATGCCGATTACCACAACTGCAAGAGCAATGGATATGGCGAAGTACACCCATCTATTTCCACTGGTCTCTGTGAAACCAGAGAATCCCACCGTATACATCGCAGTCCCCGGCAAAATAAAAATTAGAGTACCTATAGAGTATGATGCAAATGAAATATCCGTTATACCATATGCAAAATTCTGCAGGTTGTACGGAAAAATCGGTACTAGCCTGGTAATCATCAAAACGAAGAATTCATTTTGCCCTGACTCATCGAACAGCCACTTTTTTAAATACTTGTTTTTTTGAACGGTCGGTTTGATGCTGTCCTTTAAAAAATATCTTCCTGTCAAGAAAGCAAGCATAGCACCAAGTGTAGTCGCTATTACGCAGCAAATTGTTCCAAGTATAGGGCCAAAGAGAACACTCGCTGCTATTGCAAATGTTACTCCAGGAAGAGCAAAAACCACGCAGCTAATTATGGTTACAATTATGTAGATTAATATTGCGAGCATAAGGTTTTCTTCAACGAGCTTTTTTAGAAAGCTCAGCCCCTTATCTCCACCTAACCATTCAGATATGCCAAAGAAGTGATTTATAAGCACAATTAATACAACTATCCCGACAAATACCCACAGCTTTTTATTTTTCATCTTTGTGCACCTTACTGCTAATTAAGCATCGTATCGCAGTGAATAGTGTGCCGAGAGCAACTAGTGGTAGCAATAGGAAGTACGCTTCTGAATAATCATATGTGAATGTGATCGTGGCATATAGGTAAAATACTGTCACAATCAGTGTTACAATAGCTATTGCTATATCTACAATCCGAAAGTTTCTTTTCCCTTTTAAAATTCTACCAATTGCTAGTACAGCGATTACTGCAATTATCAAGAAAGTGACGAATTTTATACGATCAATTGGGACTGCCGCTGCTAGCTTACTACCGTTATAATTAAGCCACCTCACAAAACCCAACTTGGTATCTGCGAACATCTTGCAGTAGTATGCACCAACAAACATGGTGATGGCTAGAAAGTCCATTATTAAGTGTGATTTTCTTATTTTCATTTCTCTTTCTCTTCTCAAAAATTCAAATTGAGTATTATCTATTATCGTTTCTATTATATATGAAATAAAGCCGCTGTCAGTAAAATCTAACAGCGACTTATAGCTAAATTTTTGCTTACTTTTTCTTTGTAGCTTTACCAGTCTCTAGCTGTCCAGCAGTTGTGTGCTTGACATTTGAGCTCTTAGGATCTCCAACCTGAACTGGATAATCGTCGTGCATCTGCCACTCATACCAGCCACCATCATAAACTGATATATTATTATATCCATTCTGATATAGTACGAGGAATGGTGGGCATGCTCTCCAACCAGTTCCGCAGTAGAATGCTAGGTGATTATCAAGTGTAAAGTCGCAGTCTTTCCATACTTTCTGGAATCCCTTTAGGGATTTTATAGTTCCATCCTTGTTAACGAACTGTGCTACGTCGGCTGCACTGTTTGCACCTTTACCCCAAACTGCACCTTCTGGCTCTCCAGCCTTATCTATGTAGTCGTATCCACTTGTCTTTCCAAGCCACTCATTCTTTGATCTGATGCTGACAAGCTTGAAGTTCGGGTCCTTACCAAGCTTCTGTCTAACGTCCTGGATGCTTGTATAATATTCAGGATGTGCTGGAACCGCTACACCAAAGTCGGTTGCCTTTTTGCGCTTCGCAGGGTCACCCTTAACAGTTTCATATCCTGCCTTTTCCCATGCAGCGATGCCGCCATCTAGAATCTTAACATCTGAAACTCCGCACCAGATATATGCAAATGCCACTCTTGCAACACCGGAAGTATCCTTTCCATAAAGGATAACTTTTGTATCCTTAGTGATTCCGTGCGCAAGCATATTATCTCTTACCTTCTCAGGTGATAGTAGGTTGTATGCACCTTCCTTAGATCCAGTTGCATCTTCAACTTCCTGATCCGATACATATATAGATCCTTTTATATGCCCCTTAACGAAATCTTTATCCTTTGAGGCTTTCGCTGGGTAGCCTACTTCCGCTACTACATAATCTTCGTAACCCTTCTGGTTTTTGTCGATTACACTCTTAACCCACTTAGGAGTTACGTACACCTGTCTCTCTTTAACAGCAGGCGCTGACACTGGTTTTGCTTTCTCTTCGGATTTGTTTCCACATGCCGTTAGCATAGAAAGAGCAAAGACTAAAATAGTTGTCACTGCAAAGATTTTTTTCTTCATTTCTAGTTGTCCCTTTTCTTAATCAAACAGATATAACTTATGAGATTAATTGAAACACCTACACTAAGTGAATGGACTCACATTAGTTCAAAGGCACCTTCTCTTTCATGGATTATATATCAGTGACGATTTAAATCTCCATTGATAAAATTTATATAGATATATTAGTATATTGATTTTTCTATACTTCGCGAACAGCTTTCAGCCAAAAAGACACTGACCATCATAATATCATGGTCGGTGTCTTTCAGATTAATCTCAAGGATATATATTCATCTAATTTCTTAGTTTTGCGACTTACTTCGCTGGAGTTGTATAAGGCTCTACACCTTTGCAGATGCGGATTCTGTCAACTGCCGCAGCCTTAATTTCACCGAAGTCCTGAAGCTTCTCTTCGCCTTTCAGAACTCTTAAAGCTCCAGCTGCTAAAGCTTCCATCTCATATTCGCCAGGCATCATCTCAACTGGAGCAATCCAGCTTACCATGCCCTCGATGATATCTGTAAGGAACTTGGAGTAAGCGACTCCGCCTGTGAGGATGATTCTATCAACCTTGCCAGCCACTGGAGCAGATAGTTTAGCGATATCCTTAGCGATTCCATATGCCATTGCCTCGTATACGACCTTCGCATACTCGTTGCCTGCGTCTATCATCTTCTCTACCTCGATAGCATCTGTAGTGCCGAGATGAGCTTTGAGTCCGCCTGCACCGTGGAACTTCTTCATTACAGTCTTTGCATCATTACCTGATGTGAAGCAGTAATTTACAAGATCCTTACAACCTACTGCCCCACCACGCTCTGGCGAGAAGTTTCCTTCATCGTCGTTTACGCAGTCGATATTTACACCATTGTGATAAAGTCTAATCGAGCTTCCGCCACCCATGTGAGCAACTATGAATGTGCACTCGTCAAATGGCTTCTTGAGCACTTCATCAGCGCACTTGATAGCCATCGCTCTCGTGTTTAGAGTGTGTCCAACCGTGTAACGAGGAATCTCCGGAACGCCGGAAACTCTTGCTACTGCCTGCATCTCATCTGTTCCGATTGCATCGTAGATGCACGCAGGGATTCCAAACTCTTTTTTGAGATCAAACGCAATCATGCTGCCAAGTAGCGATGCATGCTTCGCTGTGTCCTCTGGTCTCGTCAGATAATCGATCATCTCCTGGTCGATTCCAATAGCGCCGTGTGGGCAAGCGATAATATTTCCACCTCTCGAGCATACTGCTGTAAGTGTATTAACGCCGATACCGTTGCTCTCAAGAGCCTCTCTTACTTTCTCATTACGGAAGTTAAACTGCTCAAGCACATCATCGAACTGAGCCATCTCCTCCTGTGTATGTCTGATTGTTTCCTTAAAAACCTCCTGAGCATCATCGTATACAGCAATCTTACTTGATGTAGATCCTAGATTAAGCACAAGAATTCTTTCCTTACTCATTTTTCCAGTTTCCCTTTCTGAATAAATTATACATACGTTACCTTCGTATTACGAAAAGTAGTATATCACACTCGAAGGCCACAATGTCAGCACTAAACTGAACGTTTTTTCACTATCCCTATTCTTCGCCTCTGAAGTACGAAACCGCTGACTCAAATAGTCCTAGCTCAAACTCCCCTGGTACGTTCTTGTATAGGCCCTCTCCAATTCTTTCGGAGTGTCCCATCTTGCCGAGAATCCTTCCGTCTGGCGAGAGTATTCCTTCGATAGCCATAGATGAACCGTTTGGATTGAACTGGATGTCCATAGTTGGATTTCCTTCAAAATCAACGTACTGCGTCAGGATCTGTCCATTCTCGAGCATTGTATCTATATCGTTAGTGTTAGCTACAAACCTACCTTCGCCGTGTGAGATTGGCACAGTCAGTATCTGTCCAACGCTCGCTTTCCTAAGCCAAGGTGACCTTGTCGAGCACACCTTAGTTCTCACGAGTTTAGACTGGTGTCTGCCGATATTATTGAATGTTAGAGTTGGGCTGTTTTCCTTCTGCACGCCGATCTCTCCATATGGTAGCAATCCGAGCTTGATTAGTGCCTGGAATCCGTTGCAGATTCCTGCAACTAGTCCATCTCGTTCGTTTAGCAGCTTCATGAGCTCTACAGAAATTGCTTCATTTCTCAGGAACGAAGTGATGAACTTACCAGAGCCATCCGGCTCGTCAGCACCTGAGAAACCTCCTGGGATAAATAAGACGTTCGCATTAGCGAGTGCTGCTGCAAACTCCTTTACAGAGCGCTTTAGATGGTCTGCAGTGAGGTTGTTAACGACGAATATCTCTGCCTCCCCACCGGCCTTCTCAACGGCTCTAGCCGTATCGTATTCGCAGTTCGTACCTGGGAATACAGTGATTAAGAACCTTGGTTTATCCACAGTGCTTCCTGGAGCTTCATCGCTTCTTGTTCTATATATCATCTCAGGAACTCGTTCCTCTGAAGTCCTGATATTGCAGCTATACACAGGCTCTAGCTTGCCCTCGTAAAGCGCGTTAAGAGCTAGTAGGCGCACGCGTCCCTTCTTGCTGCCGATGGATTCGCGGGAAACCGTCTTTCCCAGAAGCTTCATATCCGCTGTCAAATCTATATCCTTACTAGTCTCGATGATAAAGCTGCCGTACGCATAACCGAACATCTCTCTCATAGAGATGCTTTCGTCGAACTCGAAGCCGATGTTGTTGCCGATTGCCATTTTGAAGACAGCCTCTGCAGGTCCGCCGAATCCAGGAGTGTAGCATGCAGCAACTAGTCCGTTATCAACGAGTGTTCTAACCAGCTTGAAGTTCTTGATGAGCGATTCAGCCTTTGGAAGTCCGTCCTCACCAAGCTCTGGTCTAAGCCACACGACTTCGTGCCCTCTGCCCTTGAACTCTGGTGAAACCACTTTGCAGAGTTCATCTGTAGTTACTGCAAAAGAAATAAGAGTTGGTGGAACATGAATATCCTCGAAAGTTCCGCTCATGGAATCCTTACCACCGATTGCTCCGATGCCAAGCTCCATCTGCGCTCTGAACGCACCGAGAACTGCGCTAAAAGCTTTGCCCCACGACTTGTCGTTATCACCTAGCTTCTCGAAATATTCCTGAAGGCTTAGATATATGTGGTCATAGCTAGCGCCTGTTGCTACGAGCTTCGCAACACTCTCCACGATTGCAAGATATGCACCGTGGTAAGGGCTCTGCTCTAGGATATATGGATTGAAACCGTACGACATCATCGATACGGTACTGCACTCGCCCTCGAGCATTGGAATCTTGTGAACCATAGCCTGAATAGGTGTTCTCTGCTTGATTCCGCCAAAAGGCATCAGGACTGTATTTCCGCCGATTGTCGAGTCAAAACGTTCTGAAAGTCCTCTCTTCGAGCAGACATTGAGGTCGGATACGAGGTCCTTCATGCCTTTCTCAAAATCTCTAGGTATCTCTTTATCGAATCTACGAGCACCCTCAACCACGACGTCAGCTTCTTTCTCCGCACCGTTAGTATCTAGGAATTCTCTGGAAATATTTACAATCTGCTGACCTCTGAAGTTCATCGTGAGATAAGCCTTCTCTGTAACAGTAGCTACTGTTGTCGCCTCGAGATTCTCGCTCTCCGCGAGCTTCTTGAATTTATCTGCATCGGATGCTGCAACTACAACAGCCATTCTCTCCTGAGACTCACTGATTGCGAGTTCCGTTCCATCAAGCCCGTCGTACTTCTTAGGCACGTTGTCCAAAGTCACTTCTAGTCCATCTGCTAGCTCGCCGATGGCAACTGAAACTCCACCTGCACCGAAGTCATTACAGCGCTTAATGAGCGTAGTCGCCTCTGGGTTTCTGAACAGTCTCTGAATCTTTCTCTCCTCAGGAGCGTTACCCTTCTGAACCTCCGCCCCGCATGACTCTAACGATTCCATACTGTGAGACTTGGACGAACCTGTAGCTCCACCGATTCCGTCTCTACCAGTTCTGCCGCCCAGCAGTATGATAACATCGCCTGCTTCTGGCCTCTCTCTCCTGATATTCTCTGCTGGAGCAGCCGCAACCACCGCACCAACTTCCATTCTCTTTGCCACATATCCTTCGTGATACACCTCATCTACGAGCCCAGTCGTGAGTCCAATCTGGTTTCCGTATGAGCTGTATCCTGAGGCAGCGGTTGTCGTAATCTTCTTTTGCGAAAGCTTCCCTGGCCTCGTCTCTGACTCAGGTGTGAGCGGATTTCCCGCGCCCGTTACACGCATCGCTGCATATACGTAGCTTCTGCCCGATAGAGGGTCTCTAATAGCTCCACCGATACAAGTTGCAGCTCCACCAAATGGCTCGATTTCCGTAGGGTGATTGTGCGTCTCGTTCTTGAACAGCAGAACCCAATCCTGCTCTTCTCCGTCGATATTCGCCTTGAAATCAACTGTGCATGCGTTAATTTCCTCCGACTCCACGACATCTACCATCTTGCCGTTCTCCTTGAGCGCCTTAACCGCAATAGTCGCAACGTTCATCAGGCTGATTGGCTTGTGTACTCCTAACTGCTTACGAAGCTCCTGGTACTCGCTAAATGTCTTGTTGATAGTCTCATCCTTAAAGACAACACCCCTGATGGTCGTGTTGAATGTGGTGTGACGGCAGTGGTCTGACCAGTATGTATCGATAACCTTAATCTCGGCAACGCTCGGATCTCTGCCCTCCTCTTTGAAATACTCACGGCACATCTTGAGGTCCTCGATATCCATCGCAAGCGAATTTGCCGCCAGGTAAGTCTCGAGGTCTGCGTCTGTATAATTTATAAAGTTCTTAATCGTCGCAACGGGTGCTGGCTCAGGATACTTTGCCTTTAGTGTAGCAGGAACTCCAAGCGAAGCTTCGCGCGACTCAACTGGGTTAATTAGATAATCTTTAATTTTCTCAAGCTCCTCGTTGGATAGCTCTCCCTCCAGGATATAGATTACTGCTGACTTTACTGTCGGCTTCTCATCTGGAGCGATAAACTGGAGGCACTCCTCTGCCGAGCTCGCTCTCTGGTCGAATTGACCAGGTAGATATTCTACAGCAATCACTACCTGCTTACGGAAGTCCATATCCGTGCAGCTAGTATCAGTTGGCGGTTCTGAGAAAATCGTTCCACGCGCCTCTTCAAAAGCCTTATCTGATAAGTCCTCGATTAGGTATCTATTGATCACTCTGATGTTCGTCAAGCTCGCAATCTGCAGGTTTTCTCTGAACTCCTTGATAAGCTCCTTTGCCCTATTTGCGAATTCCGGCTTCTTCTCTACGTATAAAGCTTTGACCATGCCATTACTCCTGTCTCTAATCAGTCATTTATTATTGTTATAGTTTTAAATATAAGTGCTTAGTTAAGCGTCCGTTATCTTCGTGCTGCGAGCGCCTTCGCTCCGATATCTCTTCTAAAATACATATTATCGAAATGCACTTCTCCGAGCTTCGCATAGGCTTTATCCACCGCTTCATCGAGTGTCGGAGCTGTCTCCACCACACCGAGCACTCTGCCGCCGCTTGTCACCTGCTTGCCATCTTTGAGCTTACTGCCTGCGATATAAATGTGCTCATGCTCCTTAGGAAGCTTTATCTCAAATCCCTTTTCGTATGATGCAGGGTATCCATTTGAGGCAGCTACTACGCAGCATGCCGCTTCATCTCTAAATGAGAACTTCACATCAGCCAGTGTACCGTCTGTAGTCGCTCTCATGATTTCTAGAAGGTCTCCCTCTAGGAGCGGAAGCACTACCTGTGTCTCTGGATCTCCAAACCTACTGTTGTATTCGATGACCTTCGGTCCATCCTTTGTGAGCATGAGTCCGAAGTATAGACAGCCCTTAAAAGCTCTTCCCTCAGCTGCCATAGCTTCGATAGTGGGCCTAAATATCTGCTCCATGCACTGCTCGCTAATTTCCTCTGTGTAGTAAGGGTTAGGAGCAACGGTGCCCATGCCTCCAGTATTTAGCCCCTTGTCTCCATCTAGAGCTCTCTTGTGGTCCATCGAGGAAACCATCGGTCTAACTACCTTGCCGTCAGTGAACGATAGCACGCTTACCTCAGGACCTTCTAGAAATTCCTCTATGACTACAGTATCTCCGCTCGCGCCGAACTTATGGTCTTCCATAATCGTGCGGAGTCCCTCTCTAGCCTCTTCGCGAGTTTCAGCGATGATTACACCCTTACCTAGCGCAAGCCCATCAGCCTTGATTACCGTCGGAATCGGGCAAGTTTCGATGTATTCGAGAGCAGCTTTCATATCGCTGAAAATCTCGTACTCAGCAGTCGGTATTCCATACTTCTTCATGAGCTTCTTGGAGAATGCTTTGCTTCCCTCTATGATCGCCGCTGCTTTATTTGGACCGAAGCAAGGAATTCCCTTCTCTTCGAGCATGTCCACGAGTCCAAGAACTAGCGGATCGTCGGGAGCTACGACAACGTAGTCGAGCTTTTTTTCTACTGCAAAATCGACAATCGCATCTAGGTCTTTTGCGCCGATCGCCACGCACTCAGCATCTTCAGCTATACCGCCGTTACCTGGCAGTGCATAGATATGCGATACATCATTGCTACGCTTTAGACTCCTGATTATGGCGTGCTCTCTACCGCCGCCACCAATTACTGCAATATTCATTATCCTCTCCTTGCCACTATCTCTGCTGCGACCTTTTCGACTGCCGCCGGCAGAAGTTTCCACTCAGCTTCCTCCATAACTCGTCTCTGGAGAATTTCTGGCGTGTCGCCATCCTTAACATCTACTGCACGCTGAGCGATAATCTTGCCACCATCCGTAACTTCATTTACGAAATGAACAGTTGCACCCGTCACCTTGACGCCGTATGAAAGCGCCGCCTCATGAACGCGAAGTCCGTAGAAGCCGTCTCCGCAAAACGACGGGATGAGTGATGGATGCACATTGATAATCCTATCTGGGTATCTGCTGACAAAATCGCTGCTAAGGATCTTAAGAAATCCCGCCAGCACGATGATGTCTATCTCGTGCTCATCTAGAAGTTTTATTAGATCCTGCTCAAAATTCTCCTTGCCGATATAAACATGCCTTATACCTGCTCTATCAGCTCTATCAAGGCCTCCCGCATTCTTGCGAGAAGAAACCACAAGTGCGAGCTCCACATGCGGAAGCTCACCTGCTGCCGACCTATCTATGATAGCCTGCAGGTTCGTACCCCCTCCAGATATTAGAACTGCGACCTTTGCAAAACTACTCATCTTCACTCTCCACCGTGTATATGCAAGGCTAATTATCCTTCGATAATTACGCCTTCGTCTCCTTTAACGATTTCTCCGATTACATACGCCTTCTCGCCAGCACCGTTAATAATCTCGAGTGCCCTCTCAGAGTCCTCACGAGGCACAACTACAGTCATACCTACACCCATGTTGTAGGTGTTGAACATATCGCGCTCTGGGATATTTCCTGTCTCAGCTAGTACCTTGAAAATCGCTGGTATCTCAAGGCTGTTCTTGTCTATCTTAGCTGTCATGCCTTCTGGTAGTGCGCGAGGAATATTCTCGTAAAAACCTCCGCCCGTGATATGCATTACTGCATGCGGAGTCATCTCCTTGAATAGCTCAGTCATCGGCTTAACGTAAATCTTGGTTGGCTCGATAAGTGCCTCGCCTAGGGACTTCCCACCGAGGTCGTCTCTCTTTGCCGTGAGATCTACGTTCTCAACGTCGAAAACCTTTCTGACTAGCGAATATCCATTTGAATGAATTCCCGATGATGCGATTCCGATTATGACATCACCCTCGCTCACCTTCTCTATATCGATAACCTTGCTCTTATCTACGATTCCAACCGCAAATCCAGCTAGGTCATACTCGTCTTCAGGATAGAATCCTGGCATCTCAGCAGTCTCGCCACCGATTAGGCAGCACTCGGACTGGATGCAGCCATCGGCAACTCCCTTTACTATGGATGCTATTTTCTCAGGAACGTTCTTGCCACAAGCTATATAGTCGAGGAAGAACAGCGGCTTTGCACCCACGCAGATGATGTCATTAACACACATCGCAACGCAGTCGATGCCCACCGTGTCGTGCTTGTCCTGCAGGAAAGCAAGCTTGAGCTTTGTTCCCACGCCGTCGGTTCCACTTACTAGGATAGGCTCGCTCATACCTGTGAGATCTGGCTGCAGCAGTCCACCGAAGCCACCTACAGGAGCTGTATTTCCGAATCGCATAGTCTTACCTACGTGTTCCTTCATGAGCTCTACCGCTCTATATCCGCTGGTGATATCTACTCCCGCTTCCTTGTAGCTCTCGCTCTGGCTCTTCATCTTAGTTCTCCTTTTTCTTGCTTTCGCTTAGCTTAGTCTCGAATTTGAATTTCCCTGTGGTAGCTCTGCCTGCAGGGTACTCTCCGCCAAAACATGCATCACAGTATCCCACATTAGGCGCTGTTCCAATCATCTCGTGAAGTCTCTCCATCTTGAGGAATCCGATTGAATCGCAGCCGATTAGCGTGCAAATCTCATCCACGGTATGGTTCGCAGCTATAAGCTGTGACTTGTCCGACACGTCGGTGCCATAGTAACACTCGTCAACGAATGGAGGTGCTGTCAGCATGAGATGTACTTCTTTTGCCCCTGCATGTCTGAGCTTCTCAACGATATTCCTTGAAGTCGTTCCTCTAACGATGGAGTCGTCGATCATGACAACCCTCTTCCCTCTTACAGTCTCTTCGATTACGTTGAGCTTGATGTTTACAAGCTTCTCACGCTGTGCCTGTCCAGGTGCGATAAATGTTCGGCCGATGTACTTGTTCTTTACAAAGCCCATGCCGTAAGGAATTCCAGACTCGCGCGCATATCCTACGGCTGCATCAAGTCCTGAGTCAGGTACTCCGATTACGATATCCGCATCGACTGGATAGTCAATCGCCAGCGCCTTGCCAGCTTCAACTCTAGCACGGTGAACGCTTATGCCGTCAATCTTGGAGTCTGGCCTTGCGAAATAGATATATTCAAATATGCAGATTGACTTAGAATTCTTATTACAGTGATCCTTGATGCTGCGAATGCCATCATGGTTGAAAATAACTATTTCACCAGGCTCTATGTCTCTGACGAATTTTGCTCCTACAGCATCGAGTGCACATGACTCGGACGCCACGACGTATCTGCCGTCTTCTGTGAGACCGTAACATAGTGGTCTAAAGCCCATATCATCACGAACGGCGATTAACTTATTAGGTGACATCACACACAGCGAATATGCACCTTTTAGTCTGTGCATCGCTGCATTGATCGCATTCTCTATACAATCTGTGCGGAGTCTCTCCTTGGTGATCAGATATGCGATTACCTCAGTGTCACTTGTGGTCTGGAAGATAGAGCCCTCAAGTTCAAGCTCTCTTCTCAAATCACCGGAATTTACGATATTGCCGTTATGTGCGACAGCCATGCTTCCCTTTATGTGATTTACAACTATAGGCTGAGCATTTGCACGCTCATTCTTGCCCGTAGTTCCGTAGCGCACATGACCAACAGCAAGGCTTCCAACGCCTAGCTCATCGAGAGTGCTGTTGTTAAACACATCGTTTACCAAGCCCAAATCCTTGTGGCTGGCAAATACACCATCATCGTTAACCACTATTCCGCAGCTCTCCTGTCCGCGGTGCTGTAGCGAGTAAAGGCCATAATAGACAGTTCTGCCTATCTCATACGTCTCCCTTGGGGAAAAAACGCCCACTACTCCACATTCTTCTCTTAACTCACTCATACTGTTCCTAACCTTAAATATAATCTGTTAAATACTATTTATTAACCTGCTGAAATCCGTTTATTCTAATCGCCTTTAGCCAATTCTTAAGTCTCCACAACTAAGCAAATTTTAGTTGAATTTTGCGCTTACTGCCGCATCTTTCTCAATTACTGCATCGTGTGCCTTCTTGCGCTCTTCTCTGAGCTTGACCCTAAGCTGTTCATCGGAAATCGCGAGGATTTCAGCTGCGAATATAGCCGCATTCTTCGCACCATCGATTGCAATGGATGCAACAGGGATTCCCGGTGGCATCTGGACAGTGGATAAGAGTGCGTCCATTCCATCAAGTGCGGAAGCCTTAATCGGAATTCCAACTACTGGCAGGACTGTATTTGCTGCAAGAACTCCACCGAGATGTGCTGCCTTGCCTGCTGCAGAAATTATAACCCCAAAGCCATTCTCTTCAGCAGTCTTTGCAAATCCAATCGCTTCATCTGGTGTTCTGTGTGCCGAGTACACGTGAACCTCTGTCGGTATTTCATATTTCTTTAGCTCATCGATACATTTCTCAACTACTGGTAGATCGCTGTCACTGCCCATGATTACTGCTACTTTTTTCATAATTCTCTTACCTCCATCTTTAATTATCAACACGAGAGTCTTTTACTCGCCTTTAATCAACATGTTTCTAACGCTCTAGCAGCCGATAATTTCAGCTTCCTCAGCACGGATACAGTCTCTATTTATATCGTAATTTAAATTTATCACATGCGTCATCAATGTCAACAATAGGTGTTTATAAAACCCGTATTTTATAGTATTTACCACCGCTTTTTATGCGGAATTTTAGTGTTTTGCCGAAGTATCTACGAACATTTGAGTGTGACCGTTCGTATTTTATGCGTTTTTAAAGTTTTTGCATTATAAAAGGGATTGGCGCTGCCAATCCCTAGTCGATATTAATTAAATGTAGTTTCCGCTATGCCATTATAGTTGATATTATAGCGAATGCTATCGACAACGCGCTAAAGCAGTAGAACATAATTGCGGATGCTAAGGAGCTTTTATTACCATAAGACTTGTAGTCAAGCGTGTTATAACCACCTATAATTACAAGCGCCACTGCTGAAAAAGCATATTTTATTGATTCATTTTTGAATAATATGGCACATATAATTGATACGATGAACAATACACATATACCAAATTTTAACATCATTCTTTTAGACATAACATCACCTTCTTTCATCTAGAAGGAGCAATTATCTATTACAGTATCAACACCTAGAACTGATGCACCGAAATTCGCAAGCGTTGCACCTGCACCTCTCCACAACTCTCTTGAAAATTTTGCACTTCTTAAAACTCTGACAGTTGATGTTCTATTTCGTTTTGCAATTGCTTGCGCTTTTTTAATGACACCTATTAATCTACTTGAGCTCTTTTTTATGCCTCCAAGTGCTTTTATATATTTTTTTATTTTAGCAATTTTAGCTACTGTAAAAATTGTAGATGAAATTAACAAACTAATTGCGCCGGCGCATTTTGTAATTTGCCACGCAGTAGGGTCTGCAACAACTGGAAATGCTGTGTTTTCGTTAAATTCAACAATTTGTATCAAAGAGTTACCTCTAACTTCATAGTGAGTCTTAACAGAGTTTCCATTTGCATCTTTTGCCCATGCTGGATCAATTACTGATTCTATTTCGCCTTTAGCATTTATAACATACGCCTCTCCTGTATCATATTCAGGACCCATATATTCTTTTGCAGTAACAAGCCTCTCTCCATCTTTTAGATTAAAATTGAAGCTATACTCATGTGGTGCCGTTATATCAGATATTGTTATTAAGACTCTAACACTATCAATTTGCTCATCACCAGCTTTTTCAGTCAATGGTTGCACCCCAACCGAAACATCATCATTGCACTTGTAAATTACAGTCCCATTAGCGGTTTTTATCCCATCTACACCATCGGTATTTTCTGGCAATCCAAACTCTAGAGCCCCACCTTCACCATCGTTTAGTTTAATTTTTTCATCTCCATCTTTTGGAATTGTTATTTCGGATGAATAGCCATCTGCTATTAATTCTGTATTTGTCTCACGTACATCATCATTAATAGAGTTACTAGGTGCTACTTTTTCAATTATTCGCATTTGTTGTTCAGCTGTTTTTTCATCATTATTTATTGAAACTATCGCTAAGCTTTCTGTTGTTGAAACAAAAAGTAGACTTAGCATAATCAGGAGTGCCAGCATTTTTCTTTGACAGAAAGAGTTCATCATAATTATTTCTCCTTTATTCTAGCATATAGTTCATCCATCTCTTCTTTATTTTGTCCATTATAGACTCTAATAATTTCTCCTTTATCAACTTCAATTATTGCCGGAATTTCATTAATCCCCATTGAGTTAACAAAGTCTTTCATCTCTTGTTTTTTGCTTACTTTTACTTTTGTATTAAAATAGTAAATTGTTATTCTATGGGAATATACTCTTTTTTTTAACTTTGGATAAAATTCTTGGCAGTCAGGACAGTTTGGTCTACCAACATATACGTAAAATGTCCTTTTTGAATCTATCATTCCTCTTAATTCTTCTTTAGATATAGATATTATCTCACCTTTATTATGAGTATGATAGAATGCAATGCCTATAATGAATATGCCAGTTATTAAGCAAAAAAACACAGTTTGTCTTATTTTATTAATATATCATGCCTCCTCCCTTACTAAACAACTTCCATAATTAGATTATTCATACCCCCCACCCAAAAAAAGTCAAGCCTATAATTAATAATTAATTTGAATACTTGTGTTTAAATCATATTTAACACGCATAACTAGTTCTAGAAGCCTTGAATATGAATATCATATATGAACATTATATATTTATAGAAATATTGGCTTATTGAAATGTATCGATGGATTATTAATTTGTCTAGTTTTCAGTATGTTAATCCACTGCAAAAATAATATCACTATAAAAGGGATTGGCGCTGCCAATCCCTAACCGATATTAATTAAATGTTTTTCCGCTATGCTATTAGAGTTGATATTATAGCGAATGCTGTCGTCGATGCGCTAAAGCAGTAGAACATAATTGTAAATACCAGCTACATCCAACCATCAGGGAACAATTCCCGCCTGACTTTATATGCATTTGATTCGCAAACTTTACCATGCGCTTCAATCGCTTGCGAAATCGCTTTGTTACGCTTCTCGCTGCTAGTATAGAACGCACACTTTTCTAGATTTTCATTTCTTAAGACAGGTAAAATCGTATCTACATCAAGTGTAGTAGGGCAGACAGTCTCAGTAACTGTTTTGATATGAGGAGCTGCCTCTAAGGATGTAAAGTCTAGAAGCCCCTTCATGTTTTCGAAACACAGATTCTCAATATGTGACTTAGACAGATTAGGCAAGTTCTTTACATTTGTTAGTTGCCCTATCTCAGCAGTGCGGAGATTTGGCAATCCTGCCAGTACCGATAAATTTTCAAGTTTCGCAAGTCTGAACAAATACAGCCCTGTAATCATTTCGTTTCCGTATAATCCTGATAAATCTCCAGCATTTCCTCCACTAATAGAGAGTCTCTTTAGTTTTGGCAGGCTATTTATATACGCGTACGACTCCGGTGTAATTCCGTGTATCTTTAACGCTTGCAGCTGTTTAAGTTCAGATATAACTCCTAGGTTCTTACAGCACTTATGTAGGCTGAGTATCTCTAATTCGATGAAGCGATTAAGGTTCTTTAAGTCAAATGCCTTGCTTGAGATGTTAAGATCCAGAGATTTTAGACCTGAAGGAAGTCTTTTTAGAAAATCCTTGTCAGAAATCTTCGGGGCCTCTATGCACAGGCTACGCAGATTGTTAAGTTCATACAGGACATCCAAATTCAAGATTTCTGTTGATGACTCGATAATTAGATGTCTAACCTCGCTCATACACTCAATAGCCTTGATATCACAGTCATGCGAACAATAGATCCGTAAGGTTGCATCTCTAAATTTAGCAAAATATCTTCTATTAAGCTCCTGCAGAGTAGCTGTGTCGAGTGGCATGTAATTCGTCTGAAGGATAGTATCGCTCCTGCTCTCTGCCACCAAGGTCTTTATATCCCTATCCGTTAGTGCACCTTCAAAACTTATAAACTTGTCTGCGTATGATGCTCCCACGGACTCCTCCTTCCCTACCTCTGTCCAACACGCGGAATCAGAACCCTCGCTTTAAACAGGTCTCCATCGATTCCCAGTCTGACATCTCCATCCATCATGTGCATTAGGTCTCTGGCGATAGCAAGACCTAGTCCACTGCCCTCAGTATTTCTGGACTTATCGCCTCGCTTAAATCTCTCCATAAGCTCATCTGGTTCCATATCGAGAGCATCTCTCGACACGTTGCTGATCTCGAGTGCAGCAAATTTGCCCATCTCTCTTACCTTCACATATGCTCTAGTCCCAGGCATGCTATACTTGCTGACATTGGTCAGCAGATTCTCGATTACACGCCATAGCATCTTCCCATCGGCATTTACGTATACGTGTTCATCGTTCTTTTCACAGTGAACCTCTACATCTGCGGCTACGAAGATATCGTTAAGCTCACCGACGACTTGCTGAGCCATACCGTTTAGGTCAATAACTTCAATATTGATAGGCATGGCCCCACTTGATGCCTTGGTCGCTTCAAATAGGTCGCCGCTCAGTTTCTGAAGTCTCTTTGTCTTCTGATCGATAATCTCGAGGTAAGACATCGCATCCGGACTATCGAGCCCTTGTATCTTGAGTAAATCTATGTAAGTAACCATCGATGTAAGTGGCGTCTTTAGATCATGCGATACGTTGGAAATGAGTTCGTTACGTAGCCTCTGGCTTCGCAGTTCATTTTCGAGGGCAATCTCTTCTGCCTTGGCGATTTCATTTATGTCATTTGCAAGACGCTCGAACTCGCCCCTATGTCTAACGACAACTTTCTTATCGAAGTCGCCTTCCTTAATAGCTCTTAGACCTTGTCTTACTCTAGCGTAGTCATGGTAGTACCGCGGAACGAATATGATTATTAGAATCATCGCTACAAAAATCCATCCATGCCAGATATATACAGGTGCAAAAATCGCAATTATGAGGAGATATAGCCTCTTCATCGTGATATCCTTCGACACGAATATATTGTATATACCCATCAGAATTTTTCCGATGATTGAGCGTTCAAAGAAATCATCATTCTTGATGTTTTTTACTAGCGATGTGAGCAGAATCATCGCAAGGAGCAAGCAGATGGTCATCATCGCAAGCGAGCCGAAACCTTGCACCCACTCTGGTTTAAAGGTCGAATACTGTCTACCCAGCAGCATATCACTTTGCTTGGTGAGTTCCTTGACTGAAAATCCTTTCTTTACAATGGTCTTGAGTATGTGGTCAAGCGATTTTCCTGACGAGATATATACGTAGAATATTTCTTCCGAGGCAGCGACACCAACTCCCATTATAAAAATTCCTAGAATTCGTAGCTCCGGGAATATTCGGTCGAGCAGATTTAACTGAACCCTACCTTTTCTGTCATATTTGCCAGCGAAATATATCGCGAATATCACTCCCGCAATCGTAAAAGCACCGAACACTATGAGAAGTATGAAATTCGTCGTCAGTATGCCAACTAGCTTATTCTTGTCAACATATCTGTTGAAGTATTCGCTCGTATACGCCTCATATACGATAATTCTATTTGCTGAGACGATTAGGAACACCATGCTCACAGTCGCCACCAAGGTGGCGAACTTGGATTTAAGTCCACGAAACTCGTCCCTTACGACTTGTTCCCTCATTAGTTGTCTCCTTCAAGCTTGTATCCTGTGCCCCATACAACTTTGATGTATCTAGGATCCTTAGGGTTTATCTCGATTTTCTCTCTGATGTGTCTGATATGCACAGCAACTGTATTCTCCGGGTTGTAAGCAGGCTCATCCCATACGGATTCATATATCTGCTCCATTGAAAACACTCTGTCGGGGCTCTGCGCTAAAAGCTTCAATATGCCAAATTCAGTAGCTGTCAGTGTGACACTTCGTCCGTCTACAGTAACTTTTTTGCTATTGTCATCCACGGTGAGTCCTCCCACTCTATAGATACCTTCTTCAGCTGACTCCTTTGCATTCCCAAACTGAGTATACCTGCGAAGCTGCGATTTAACTCTCGCAACAAGCTCCATTGGGTTAAAAGGCTTAGTAACGTAATCATCTGCCCCGATATTGAGCCCGATAATCTTGTCATAATCCTCGGACTTTGCAGACAGCATGATGATTGGGATATCCTTCTCATTTCTGATCATCTGTGTTGCCTGAATTCCATCGAGCTTAGGCATCATAACGTCCATGATGGCGAGTTTAACATCCTCGCTTTTCACCACGTTAAGCGCTTCGAATCCGTCGTGGGCTTTCACAACCTCAAAGCCTTCATTATTTAGATATATCTCTATAGCTCTAGCGATTTCTCTATCATCGTCACAAACTAGAATCTTCACGGTATACCCTCCTTAAGTCATGTCTGTAATAGAAGTATATATCATTTGGCATAAGAAATCCGATTGTATTTATTATGATTTCTTTAAAATAAAATAGCAGTGGCTTAATCATTTCGCAAGTGCTTAATTTGCACTCCATAAAAATGATTAAAATCCACTGCCATGTTTTTCGTTTTAACGTAGTTTTACGATTTATCGAGTTTGCAATTATTACATACTCTCCGCTGAATTATATCTACTTATACCCCTCATTATCGCTCTTCTTACTCGTCACATTAAGCGCAACCCATAGCACGAATGCCACCAAGGTGAATACGATTAGCGCATAGAAGTTCGAATCATACTTTCCACCCGCAGCCTCGAGCAGCTTAGCAGAGATATTAGGTCCGATAATAGCTGCTGGGATTAGAGAGAAGTTTGCGATACTGAAGTTAGTCGGAAAATACTTATGACCGAACGCCTTATTGATGTATGCAGATGTTAGAGTTGGAGTTCCTCCATAAGCTAGACCTACGAAGATAAGTCCAACTACTATTGCGATGAGCGAATGACTCATGCCGCCGATTACAAGCAGAACACCTGCTATGAACATAAATAAGTTATTTACAATAGCAGTCGTCTTTCTGCCAAACTTATCAAAGTTATTACCTGTAACGATTCTTCCTGCTCCGTTAAACAGCGAAACGATCATTCCGAGTACCGCAGATCCACCGTAAGCAAGCGAGATATTAGCCGCGCTGTTGATAACCATCAGACCTGCCGAATTGAGAGCAACAGCCCAGATGAAGAACACCCAGAATCTGCCTGTCTTCATCATCTCTGCAGCTGAATAGTGATGAACCTTGTCATCAGATGTTGCAGCCTTGCTTGCACCTGCTGCAGGCGCTTCTGGAGCCTTAATGATAATAGCTGCGACAACCATTACTACGAAAATTGTGATAGCTAGAATCTTGAATGTTGAGAAAATTCCATACTTCGCAATGAACTTAGTTACAACACTTCCGAGGGCAAGTCCACCTAGACCGAATCCCATGAGCATAATTCCCGAAGCAAGACCAACCTTGTCTGGGAACCACTTAGTGATAGTGGTTATAACGGCATTATATCCAACACCTACACCACCGCCACCGAATACGCCGTAGAATATATAAAGCTTCGTGAGACTTCCTGATGCATCTGCTGGATTCAAAGTCGAAACCATAAAGAATCCGATGAGAAGCAGTGCTCCAGAGATGAGAATTCTGAGCTTTACACCGAAAACCTTGCCGAGATGACCTCCGATGAGTCCGCCCAAGCAGAACATGATCATCGATATAGTGAATGTCATCGACATCTGTGCTACTGTCCATGTCTTAAACACCTCTGCAAAAGGAGTTCTAAACAGTGACCATGCGTAAATAAGTCCGAGGAACAGCGTCGAAATAGTCGCCATTCCGAGGTACAACCATCTTTTGTTGTTATTCATTTCTTAAACCACCTGTCCTTACCTAATTGCGCTGCCATTACCTCTATGTAGCGCTTATATAATTTAACGCTCTATAGCTCTACGCTGAGCGCCAATGCAAAATATAATAACATTTTTTACGTGTATTTTCTAGCAATTATTATCATATCAGGCACATAACTTTTTATTTATGCTTCGAGAACCTTCTTCACCTTCCTGTATGAGAAGTCAGTTGTACTACCGATTTCATCATATATGAATGATTCTAAAGTTGTAATCGTGCATCCGATATCCCTGAGTGTTTTCATCGCCTCCTCGAGGTCATCCTTCTGCTTGGACGCACAGCAGTCCTTGATGACCTGAACGTCATAACCCTTCTCTATAAGGCTCCTAGCGCTCTGCAGTATCCCAATATGTGCCTCTAGGCCAGCGAGCACAATGCGTTTACCTTTATGAGACTGTAGCAAGCTCTCCATGTCTGGGGAAGATGTACAGTCAAAATCAACCTTATCCAGCTTCTCAAAGCTATGTAACTCACTCTTGAGTTCACCTAAAACTGGCTCTGTATCGTGTCCGAACTGCTCTGTTAGGAGCGTTGGAAGTTCTAGTATTCTGAGACATTTTGCTAGCTTTAATATGTTCCCCATGAACTTCTCGCTCTTACGAACCTTTGACACTGTGTGCCCTTGGACATCCATGATTATGCACATTGTACTATCCGAGCTAAGACCACGGAGCTTTGCGAGCAAGCCGTTATCCACGCGGTTCACCTTATACGGGGTGATGGTCGCATATCCATTTGCCAGGCAGTAAAGGTCGGTATTTGGCGGCTGAACGCTGCCGTCCGTCACCTCACCGTTATACTTATATTCTCCTTCTGAAAAAGGTTTATTTTCGTGCTCCTCATCCTCGCTATCTAGGTTTTCTTCCATGACCCTCTCAAATTTGTTGTTGAAACCACAGATGCCAGCATCGGCATACCTCACACCCTTAATCTGCCACTTAGGAAGGTCAGGTGCATTTACATTGAGAATGCTCCCCGGCTGCAGCTTCTTCGCTACTTCGAGCAGCTCTGGTATCATCTCGCAGATGAATTCAAAGTGCGTCGCTTTTCTGTTTGTCACGGACAGTGCAAGTGCTCTATACCCGTTCATAGCGCCTTCGTTTGCAATCGCGAACGTTCCGGAATAGTTTATATCTGCACCAGCATTTCCTCCGTGATTAATTCCGCCTATGACAAAGTCTGGTGGCGTCCCCGCCTCCCTCATCATATCTATACCGAACTTAGCGCAGTCTGCAGGAGTTCCAGATAAGGCGATTGCCTTCTTGGCTCCATCCATCTCTACCTGCTTAGCAGTCACTTTACCACCAAACGTAATCGCCTGCCCGCTAGCACTCCGCTGCTTGTCAGGAGCCACAACATATACCTCTGCCATGTGCGAAAGAAAACGTACCAATGTGCGGATTCCGTGCGCCTCTATTCCATCATCGTTGCTAACTAATATTCTAAGCATTGATATTCCTAATTCCCTTCTTGATATTACCGACAAACATCTTTATAAGCAGCCGTAGCAGCGGTTCAGACACTCTATAGAAATAGAAGTACAAAACTTGTTCGTCCTCTGTGCAGAGATCTGTAACTGGATTCATCATAAGCCCAACATCCTTGCCTACCTTGCATAGTTGTTCAACCGGCACAGGAGCTTTGATGCGCAGCATAACCGCTAATCCAGACTTAGAGTCAAGTGCCTCAATCAGTCCTTCTCCATATTCCTTAAACATCTCCATAGTGGTGTGTAGTTTCTCGGAATTTCTTTTTCTGCACTTCTTGATATGCCTGTAGTAATAGCCATTGTCCATATACAGCGCGAGACAAATCTGCTCCGCCTTGGAACACGTCTGCGAATACTTGCTCTTGATTCTGTCAAATATCTCCATGAGTTCCTTCGGCAGCACCATGTAGCTTATCTTAATCGATGCAAAAAGCGTCGACGAGAACGACCCAAGATACACGACTCTCCCAGACCTATCGAGGCCTTGTAAGGCTGGTATAGGTTTCCCAAAGTACCTGAGTTCGCTATCGTAATCATCCTCAAGGATGTAGCTATCGTTGGCTTCCGCCCATTTAATCAGTTCATATCTGCGGCCAATCGGCATAACAGCGCCTGACGGAAACTGATTTGACGGATTTACATAAACGAGGCTTCGCATGTTGACCGGAAGACGCTCAATCACGATCCCATTATCTTGAACTGGGATATTAGATAGGCTGACACCTTCATCCTTGAATATCTCCCGAACGGGTCCATACCCCGGAGACTCCATCGCAGCGTTGCTGATGCCAAGCTCTCTTAAAATACGTATGAGGTGTGTTGCGAGCTGCTGTGAGCCTGCGCCTATCACAACCTGGTCTGGCGAGCATTTAACCCCTCTGCCAGCATATAGATATTTTGCGATTTCATACCGAAGTGCTGCTTCACCCTGTACATCAGCTTCAGACTGCAATGCGTAGGCATACTCATTGAACACCTTGCTCATGCACTTCTTCCACTTCGAGAACTCGAAACTCTCCTCGTCGTAGATGAGCGAGCGCTCCTTGACAGTCTTGGTGCTCTCTGGGGGGAGAAGCTCGTCCAGTGTGAGTTCTCCGCCTGTACTTCCATTTCCGACCGCACCAGATATATCATCGCTGACATAGTAGCCTGACTTAGGTCTGCTCTCTATGTAACCCTCTACGAGCAGCTGATTGTATGCGGTCTCAACAGTAGTGACACTGATACCATTTTCCTTCGCAAGCTGACGTAGCGAAGGCAGCTTCGTGCCGAGCTCAAACTCGCCGGAAAGAATTTTACCCTTTATGTAATCAAAAATCTGTATATATAGATTTTGTTCATTATTATCGGCAAAATCGAAAATAATGCTCCTCATCGTCTGTTTTCCCCTATCTGTATTCTAAAAATTTGCATAAATTGTATATTTTTATAATTGCACTATGTTGTTATTATAATACTTGTCGAAAGAGTGCACAACGACAATTCGATAATAAAAACAGCATTTCTATAAGGAATTATAGATTGCTATATGGAGGATAAAAAGTATGATTGAAACTAAAAACCAGACAAACGGCACCAGCCGTGCCGACAGAAGCGATAAGACTTTAATTCTAGTAACCACTGCGATGATGACTGCTATGGTTATGATTGCAACTACATTCTTCAAGATTCCTAATGCGATGGGCTACATTCACCTTGGTGACGGATTCGTGCTTCTCGCAGCGATCATCTTGCCTAAGAAGTACGCCTGCTTCGCTGGAGGTGTTGGTGCTGGGCTAGCAGACATCTATGGTGGTTATGCCGTTTGGGCACCTTGGACATTGGTAATCAAAATAATTATGGTGCTGATTGTGCAGCTATTCTTTGACCTACTGAATAAGCGTGCGGCAAACGGAGGTCATGTAGCTAAGGTTGCAGGACTACCTTTTTCAGAGCTATTCGCATACGTACTTGCAGTTCTCTGGACTGTATCTGGTTACTATGCAGCGCAGGGCTTCATATATGGAAACTGGGCTGCCCCACTCGCTGATGTTCCCGGCAATGTCCTACAGGCAACTGTTGGTGCAGTTGTTGCTATCATAGTTTCTGCGGCATTAGGCAAGACGGCACTAGGAAGAGGATTCTATTATAAGAGAACTTCTCTCTAACCAACGAATACTTAGAAGTAAATTACGGAAATTGAGGTTAATAATGGAATATAAGAGAATATTATCTGTACAAGATATATCGTGCGTCGGACAGTGCTCGCTGACCGTCGCACTACCTATACTTTCGGCATGCGGACACGAGACAGCAATTTTACCAGCAGCCGTACTTTCGAATCACACTGGTGGATTTAAAGGTTTTACTTGCCGCGACTTAACTAGCGATATGCCTGATATCATCAAGCAATGGGAGATCGAGGGAATTACATTCGATGGAGCATATACGGGATACCTCGGAAGCAGCGAGCAGATTTCATATGTCAAGGATATATTTGCAAGGCTTGTATCTCCGTCCGGTCTACGGATAGTCGACCCTGCGATGGCCGATGGTGGCAAGCTATATCCAGCATTTGACATGGACTTCGTGGAGGTTATGAAGTCGCTTGTCGCTGTAGCTGACGTAACACTTCCTAATATAACAGAAGCTTCGCTTCTAACGGGCAACGAGTACAAGGAAAGCTACGACGAAGAGTATGCTGAGAAGCTCGTAAAGGGCTTGCATGAGCTAGGTGCCAAGACAGTCATCATGACTGGTGTCAGCTATGATGATGAGAGCACAGGAATCCTCGTATCAGACGAAAACGGCATAAATTATATAAGGCACGAGAAGATGCCTATTTCTTGCCACGGAACGGGTGATGTGTTCGCATCTGCATTTGCAGGATCTTATCTCGCAGGCAAAGATAAGGCTGAAGCAGCTAGAATTGCTGGCGATTACGTCCTCAGCTGTATCAAGAATACGATAGATGACAAAGAGCACTGGTATGGTGTAAAGTTTGAACCATTACTTGGAGATTTAATTTCAGCCATTCGCGGTTAATCCGCTAGGCATGTAGCCATATGTTTTAACGACATGTAGTCGGGAGCGCAAGTTCCCGGCTTATTGTTTTGTTCCCACCTAGTATTATGATTCAATTTATCTAAAAAAATTTAACTATTTGCGCGTTTACATCCCTTTTACAAGTCAGTATATGGTAAAATGGCAAAGATAATCGTTAATGAAAATATTTAAGTTAGTCGTTAATAATCATTAATGACAGCGATGCATATTGATGACAATTGTTACCGGAGGTCATAATGAACGATAAAATCGCAGGAAAATTCCGCGGCACAGGGGTAAAGGCCGGTCTTATGTACGGAATGGCTGAGTTCTACGGAGGTGGTGCTTTCGTAATCATCAACACCTTCTTTTTAGTCTTCCTTACTAAGGCTCTTGGCATGCCCGCTGCACTCGCTGGCGCTATACCAATGGTCGGAAAAGTATGGGACGCCATTACCGATCCGATGATGGGAAATATCACCGATAGAACATCATCGAGATTTGGACCTAAGAGGCTGTATATATTGATAGGCGGAATCCTATCGGCTATCGCATTTATCTCGCTTTGGACAACGATTCCATCTCGAAGCACTACGGTACAATTTATCTATTATATAGTGATGTACTGCTTATTTTCGACGTGCTTCACAATCATAATGGTCCCTTACAACGGTCTCCTGCCGGACATGGTTGATAGCTATGATATTCGTTCAAAGTTCTCGAGTCTCAGGATGATTTGGTCTACTGTAGGAGCTATCCTCGCTGGGCTCGTTCCAACACTAATGATTAAGGACACTTTGAACACGAGCATGTATCTCAAGGTAGCGATCATTTTCGGCATCCTGTTCGGCTTTGCAGCCGTGGTGACATTTATAGGAACTTGGGAAAAGGTAAAACCACCTGTTAAGACGAAGCTTCGCGACAGCTTCTCCGAGGCATCGTCAGTATTGAGGAGCCGTTCATTCAAGATTTTCATCGGTATATACCTCTCCGGTCAGTGTGCGATGGACTTCGTTTCGGGTATGGCCATTTACTATGTCGACGATGTTTTAGGTGGATATGATAAGGGATACCTGACCATGCTGATGGGTGTACTTCTCTCATCTCAGCTCGTTGGAATGATAATCTTCACACCGATAATGACCAGAACCTCAAAACGCACCACAATCCTCATCGGTGCTCCTATAAGGTTAGCTTCAACCCTTGGACTGCTCGCGTTTTCATACGCAGGTGCCCCAATTGTTCCAGTCCTCCTACTCTCCGCCGGAGTGGGAATTGGAAACGCAGCAACTTTGACGAGCATATTTGCAATTCTGGCCGATATGGCGGATATAGACGAACTTATTACTTCCACAAGGCGTCCAGGCATCGTATCTGGGATGGCGACATTTGCGAGAAAAATCTCGGCGGGTCTATCAGTGTGGTTCATCGGGCTCCTACTGTCGCTAGTAGGTTACGATACTAAACTCGCGCATTCAGGAGTCAGTCAAGCTTTAACAACGCAGCGCGGAATCGCTATGATTTTTATTGTAATACCCGCTATTCTCGTAGTATTACTGCTGATATTCGGATACATCTTCCCTATAACGAATAAGGAGTTCGATATCGTAAAGAAGGAAATAGGTAGAAGGCGCGGCACCGATAACAGCACCACAACTGACGACGAGAAGCGGATCCTCGAGCGTGTAACGGGTTTCAAATACGAGGATTTGTGGAATGTTTCTAACGAACACAAGGTTAAGTAATAAAGGGTAGAGTCGTGCGATACAAGCTGCAGTTTGCATCGTATAACTTAACGAAAGCACAAGGTGAACACAGATGAATAATGCTAACACTAATAACGACAAGCGAATTACTACATTAAAGAACCGACCACTCGTGTGGGCACACCGTGGCGCAAGTGGATATTGCCCTGAGAACACTCTCGCAGCATTTCAGAAGGCAGTCGAACTCTGTGCAGACGGCATCGAGTTAGATGTGCAGATGACCAGAGATGGCGAACTCGTCGTTTGTCATGACGAGACAATAGATAGAACCTCTAATGGCAGCGGATGGATTAAAGACAAAACGCTCGCAGAATTGAAAGCTCTGGATTTCTCCTCTGGCAAAAAAGATTTCTCAGGAGCCACTATCCCGACTATGCGCGAGGTGTTCGAACTGCTGAGCGATACCGACATGCTGATCAATATAGAGCTTAAGACAGGCATTGTTTTTTACCCAGGCATGGCAGAAAAGCTTTTAAAATTGACCAGCGAATGCGGATTCTCAGATAGGGTCATCTATTCGTCATTTAACCACTACACGATAAAGCATATGCGAGAAATATCTCCTGAGGCGAAGTTAGGATTCCTCTATGCTGACGGAACAATCGATATGCCAGCATATGCGCAAAAATACGGAGTTCAAGCTCTACACCCAGCTCTCTATAACATACAGTTTCCGGGCTTTATGGAAGAGTGTCATAAGGAAGGTATTGCCGTCAACGTGTGGACGGTTGATTCCGATGAGTATATCGAGATGTCATACAGAGCTGGTGTCGACGCCATTATTACCAACTACCCTGATAAAGCATTTGAAGTAATCGGGAGGCTGATATGAAGGTTCATACGCAGGCAAGAGTAACACGGGTAAACGCATCTGAAGCTCATAATTTGAGTGATGCGAACCTTCCATCAGGCATTAATATCGTGAGAGAAAGCGAATACGGCGAGCACATGGCCTATACCAATAAGCAGTGGAGAGAAAGCCATGTAACTGAAGGAAAGTTTACCTCATATGACGGTCTATCTATACAGTACTACCATGCACCGCAGGATAATTCTCCGAAGGGCTGCATCGTCATGCTCCATGGTTACTGCGGCTTCTGGGGAAAGTTCCAAGAGATGGCGGAATATTACTGGCTTGCTGGCTACGAGGTTTTCTTCATGGAGCACCGTGGCCACGGCTATTCGGGCAGACAGATAGCTGAGGATGATATCGTCCATGTAAATAGCTACAATGACTACACCCTGGACATACATCAGTTTATGACTGAAGTTGTTAAGCCACGCATTGGAAATCTCACATGCATAATGTTCGCACACTCCATGGGCGGTGCAATCGGTGCTCTATACCTAGAGCAGCATCCAGGAGTATTCGACGCAGCGATTCTAAGCTCACCGATGTTTGGGATAAAAACTGATGGCACGCCTAAGTTTCTAATCAGCCTCATGCTAGCTAAAATCAAGCTGCTACATCAGGAAAAGCTGCCGTTTCCCGGCGGCAAACACTGGGATGGAATTCCTAATTATGACAAGAGCAGTGCAATGTCAGAGGCGAGGTACACTTATATATTTAATCAGCGCCTTGCAGACAGTCATTATCATACAAATATGATGTCTAACGGCTGGGGCTACGCGAGTTTACGCACCACTCCTAAAATTCTAAGGGACGCTGGCAAGATAGATATCCCTGTTTTGCTCCTTACCTCTGGAAACGATGCGCTTGTGGATTCAAAAGGTCACTATAAATTCGCATATAGTACGCCGAATACCGAGTTCGTCATATACGAAGGTGCTAAGCACGAGCTATATAATGGAACAGAGGAAATACTAGAAGACTACTATAGGAGGATATTTGGGTTTCTTGCTAAAGTGACCAAACAAAATCTATAGAAAATATCTAGATGTTCTCATTACTGTATTGCATCCGAGAATTTCATAAGAAAAAAACACCACCCCAGCAATCTGGAGTGGCATTTACATGCTCATGTTGATTATCTTTAAAATGATGTTATCACTGCTCCTAGACCGAAGATAATCCCCGGTATATTTGCAACAATGATAGGGTAGTCTCTCTTTTGTTTACAGAGACCGTATGTAACCCACAGCGTGCAGTTTATGGTTGCAGCTAGTGGCTGGATGAAGCTGCCTTTGTTTCCGTTTAGATTGCTCATTATCTGAGCTATGTATGCTACGTACATTAGAATGGACATGCATGTTCCTGCCCATCCCAACATATTTGCTTTCTTCTCACTCATATTATTACCCCTTTGCTTTTTTGAAAAATTATCGTTTTTACGAACTTGCGTATTATATACAAATGAGAAAAGTCATTCAATACTGTAATTTAATTAATGCAAAATGAAAATGCACTTTATACCGAACAAGTCTCTATCGCTTTCTCCTCCTGAGTTCTGTTATAAGGCTAAGATCTGAATCGAAGACAGGTCTCTTACTCACGCCGAGTTCACCGATTTCTACATTTTTATTCTTGCCATGAAAATCACTGCCACCACTCACGAGAAGCCCCCGACTCTCGGCAATCTCAAGCAGCATCGCAATTTCACGGTCGTCGTATCTAGAATAAAAACACTCCAGTCCTTCAATTCCTATGCCTTGCAGGACTCCTAGCTTCTCCTCAAGTTCCTTTCTATTCATGTGGATTTCATTCTCCCCACCGAGAGGGTGAGCCCAGATAGCAACTCCACCAGATGATTTAATCGCTCTAATAGCTAGCTCTGCAGGAATCCTGCTTTCCACTCCAAACTCAATATATCTGTTTATAATCTCAGTTCTAGTACCTGAGATTCCTCTCCGCATCAGGATATTAGCTATATGGGGCTTCCCAGCTGAAGGAATCGCCTCTAACTCTGTAATCTCATCTGCAGTTAGCTCTATGCCATCCACTTCCCTAAGGTGTTCAATTCTAATCGCGAGCTTATCTTCTCTCTTCGCCTCTGCAGCGGCGAGTGCTTTCATAAAATCGGGGTGATTGTCGTCATACGAGTAGCCGAGTATATGGCACTTAATGTCGCCGGCTTTGCAGGAGAATTCAATTCCTTTGAAAAATTCCATTCCCTCCGGTATATCATCTTCGACTTCGTGCACGCCGGCAGTCGTATCGTGGTCAGTCAGCGAAAATACTTTGACGCCAGATGCTTTGACCATCTGCACGACTTCCTGCGGACTAAACGATCCGTCAGATGCCGTAGTATGTAGGTGCATATCGACTAATATTCTATTGTCCTTCACTCTACGCACCTTCTTTCCATTGGCTCTTAGTTGTTTAAATCTATATCTCGGTATATGTGTCTACGCAGGATTTCCCTACGCATATCTCGCTAACTATTTGCTCAAGCTAATGGTTCGCTAACTTATTCGGCAGTGAACTTCATGCCCTTAGTCTTGGCAACTTCCTTGCCCTGTGCGCTAAAGACAGCCTCAACACCTTTCTGCTTCTTGATAAACGCCTTTCCGCCATCTACACCTTTCATCAGGCAGATTGTGCTCATGGCATCTATATCCATCGAGCGACCTTTCTTAGCCACCAAGCTGACAGCCTCAAGCTGTGTCTCGACAGGATATCCCGTCTTGCTGCTTAGCACATGGTGGTAAATCTTACCATCCTTTTGGAACTGCCTCTCGTATATTCCTGAGGTTACAACGGTCTGGTTATCCGCTGTCGTGGTTCCGATGATTTCGGTCCTGTCAGTATATGGCTTCTCTATTCCGATGATAAATGGACTGCCATCTGGTTTGCTACCTATCGTGGAAATGTTACCTCCAAGGTTAATTACAGCAGATGTTACGCCTTCTTTCTCGAGCAGTGTCGTAAGTTCGTCTGCAACATACCCCTTGGCAATTCCTCCTAGATCGAGCTTAGCCTCAGGATCTATGATTCTTATCTTGTTTCCGTTGAACTGAATATTCTTATAGTTTACATGCTTCAGCGCTTCAGTAATCTTGGACTGCTCTGGAACTACTGGATTCTCAGACTGAAAGTCCCATAGCCCTGAAACCGATCCGATAGTTATATCGAAATCACCATCCGATAGTTCTCCATACTTCACACCAGCCTTAACGACTTTGAGTGTGTCTTTTCCTACAGTTACCCATTTGCCGCCAGCACTATTAATCTGACTGACTTCACTTGACTCGATTGTGTTGCTTAAAGTATTCTCGAGCTCGCGGCATCTTATATAAGCCTTGTTGATTGCAGCCTCTGCCTTCTCCTTGTCCAGATCTCCATCCATGTCATATATCGAAATCTTACACACTGTATCAAGATAGAAACCTTCCTTTGATACTGGCTCAACATCCTTGGTGTTCTTGCAGGCTGTCTGTGTTATAATAACCGTTGCGATTATTACGAATATTAACGAAAGTTTTATGGTTTGTTTACTAAGTTTAATCAATTTATTACCTCACAGTTAAGGGGTTACAGGGAATAACGAACAATGTTAAAAGGATTTATAAAAAAAGCTGATATCGTCCTCTTTATAATCCTCATTTCACTCGGTATCGCCTCCTCGGTATGGCTCAGCACGACGAGTCATTCAGGAGACAAAGTCACCGTGACAGTAGATGGCAAGAAGTACGGAGTGTACAGCTTGTCCGAGGATAAAACTATCGCTGTAAAGCGCGGGAATAAGCTAAATGTAATCAGAATTAAGCACGGCTACGTGACCATGTCCGAAGCATCATGCGAAAATCAGGTGTGCGTAAAGCACAAAGCTATAAGCAAGACCGGGGAAAGCATAATCTGCCTTCCTAACAAAGTGGTCGTTTCGATAAGCGGAAAGGAGGCAAACAAGTATGACTCAGTCTCGAGTTAAACACTCAACCGAGCCTTCACGGAGGACTCCTCACGGCCGCAGCAGTAACGTCGCAACCGTTGCGCTTCTAGCTTCACTGGCGCTAATTTTATCGTACGTCGAAGCTATTATACCATATACTCCAGGCATTCCGGGGATCAAATTAGGGATAGCTAACTTAGTGGCTGTCGTTGCGCTGTATAAGCTCTCTGCAAAATACGCAGTTATGTTAAATGTCATTAGAATAGTAGTAGCAGGATTACTTTTTACCGGTGTGTTCGGCATGCTCTACTCTCTCGCAGGTGCTACAATCAGCTTGATAGGAATGATTTTGCTAAAGAAGACCGATCTCTTCAGCATTACCGGTGTCAGTATGGCAGGTGGTTTCCTGCATAATATGGGGCAGCTCACCATTGCGGCATTACTCATTAATGACATCAGAATCTTCTACTACCTACCGGTGCTGATGATTTCTGGAACGATAGCCGGAGTTGCCATCGGCGTAGCTGCAGAATTGGTGATTAGAAGAGCTAAGTTTATAAGGTAGGCTTCTATTCATCAATTATCAAAACGTTTGATATAGTTATGGATATACAGGTGCTCACACTGTTAAAGCCCCATTTGCTAGTCTACAGCAAATGGGGCTTTAACAATTAATAGTTTCAGTTCAATAGAAATTTATAATCTTTAATTATATATTTTCATGAAAAATCTGCGCTTCTAAAGCGTATAATAAAAAGGTATATCATTAATTTACGATTATATATAAGTGTTATTCATTTCTTATATATTGTGAATGATGTCATAAAAAGGAGGGATTATGAAGAAAAAACTATTAGCTTGTCTAACGACATGCAGTCTGTTAATCGCGATGTTTGCTTCGACCATGACAGTTAACGCGACTTCGCAGACGATAAAACCTATTTATCAAAACGAGCTCAACCAGGCTGGCAGAAATTCTCAGACTAGCAGAGGCATTAACATAGATGCATATGTTAGCGCAAGCCTTAACGGCGTTACGAGTAATTCCAGCAAGGCAGCAGATAATCCATATGGCAGCACACCTGCTTCCACATATGTATATAGTACAGTTGCAAACGCTGGTGATCTCATAGATGTTAATTCAAAGGATATAACGCTACATGCGAATATCACCAATACAAATTCATCTGCCACAGTAGCCAATGTTTCTCTTAGACTCGATAACAACGGATTCACACCCTCTGCAACTAACTATGCTGATGATTGGTCAGTAGACGCAGCAAGAGTGCGTGGAAATGATATTTTCGATGCTTCAACTAGATCCGATATAAATATCGAGTATCAGTTCAAGAACGCCGCTCTCGGAACAACTACGACTACTCGTGCTAATGTTCTCGCAAGCGGGCTTCCAACTGGTTATACCTGGAGTGATTTAACACGAATCAATATCTCTGGAAATCTTCAGCCTAATGAGAGCGTTAAGTACAATGTTCCACTTAAGCTGACTACGAAGGCTGGTGCAAAATCAACTTATACATTCCTCTTCGGTAACACTTCTGGAGGAGTATACAGGACTGCTTCTCTTATCTTTAAGAGCATCAACAGGAACGAACTAGTTTCGTCTGTTCTTAACACTAGAATCCTAGCTACATATAGAAACAGCGATGGTTCATACACGGTTGCCGAGAAGAAGGTTCAGGACCTTATGCCTAATGCGACATCTAGCAATACGAAGTTCAACAACTTCCTAATGCAGATTCTAAGCACGTATCAGGATTCACCGGCTGACGGAGTGTTAACGAGCAACTCAGCATACTCGATTTCAACACTAGATATATTTAACGCTATCCATAATGATGGTTACACAACGTTAGTTAGAAACGATAACACGCTCCTCCCAATCTACGCTTATTACACTAACGGTAGTTTGACTCTTAAGGATGCAAGCGGAAGCCCAGTAAGCGTATCGGATTACGGCCTTAACTTCTACGCACAGATTATAAAGGTACTAGATGCACCTGACGTAGTGAATTTAAAGGTTGGGGATAGCTTTAATGCTGAGCAGAATCTGATTTCTGCAGTAAATCCTGTTAATAGCAGCCCGATTCCATATTCAGATCTGACTGTTACGTCGAATGTAAACACTGCAGTTGCTGGCACATACCATGTTACATACACCTATAGATTAGCTGACGGAAAGACAATCTCCATCACAACTAAGGTAAAGGTTTCTGCCAGGGATGCTTCGGGAAGTAACGCTAGCAGCACACCAGCAAAAAAAGCTAAGGTTGTTAAGAAGAGACACCTCTCTCCTAAGACATCCGATTCAACATCAGCGGCAAGCTTAATAGTGCTCTGCGCATCACTTGCAACTCTAGGCGCTGTAGTTTATAAGCGCAAGAGATTCTAAGAAGTGATGATTAAGCTTTATATACATCACTTTCATAGAGCTTATAGCTATAAATAAATATAAACAAAAACGACTGTGAGAGATGCACTCTTGCCTCACAGTCGTTTTTTCGTGCCACTATTCTGTTATGCATGCCTGTTCGTAGTATCACGATAATCGCATCCCATAACCAACATCATGTACTTCAGTACATATTAAAGCCCTGGGGTTTCTTCATTTACAGTATATATAATCATCCCGCCAGTCGGTTTACATCCCGTATTCCATAATCCCTCGAGGTCAAGCCACTTATAACCGCTGTATGTCACGGCCTTAACCTTGAATCCGTCCTCGGTATCATCATATCCATTTACAAGATACCAATGCCATACATAGTCGCTGTAACTTGCATCCTTGTGCCTGAGTGTAAGGAACGGAATCGGTAATCCTGCATCTATCTGCTCCTTCACCTTTTCCGCCGCCTCCTCGTAGGTATGATCTCCTGAGAATTCGTCCACATCCACGCGGTACTCGCCGGTATCCCTGAGGTATTTGACATATCCATTTATATAAATAGAAAGTTTATTAATTCCGGTGAATCTAGGCCATAGATAGTCCTCCATCATATGCGCAAAGTCTACGTACTCTTCTCGCTTAACATCATCAGCGTCAAATGGATATAGCTTCGTGAGTCCAAACTCGCGTGCAAAGTACAAACTGCTCTCACATGCAGTCTCCGCACCACATCCACCTATTCGCATCCAGAACGTGCGAAACCAGTCCTGATTGCCACCATAAGATTCACCTATATAATGGTGATTCAATTCTCTCCTCATCCTAATCTATACCAATCCCCCAAAAGTAAAAGCAGGGCAATCACGCCCTGCGATATACGAAATCCTAATCCATATCTGGAATGTCAGCAGTTTATGCGTCAAGTGCAGCATTAAGAGCGTTCACCAGGTGATCTCCATCAAGTCCGTGAACCTGAGCAGCCTGTCCGATTGACTCTCCCTGAGAAGCAGGGCAACCGATGCACATCATTCCGTTCTGGAAGAATACCTGAATTAAATCTGGATGCTCGTTGATAACATCACCGATAATCATATCCTTTGTAATCTTAGCCATTTATCTTTCATCCCCTTTCCGAATGTCATTTCTATTTTTCTATTGCAACAGTAACATTTTGAAGCTATAAAATCAATACTAATAAAGTATCTTTTTAAATTCCTACTTATTCACTCGGGATTCACTTTACATGTTGGTTTTTAGTGCTATAATGAGATGTTAATTTTGTAAAATAGAATCGTATAATTTGATTAAGAAATTAAAAAGGGAGAGACTAATGCTAGAATTTAGACCTGTCAGATTAGATGACCAGGACTTTGCAAAAACCGTAATCTGTTCAAGCGGATGTCATGGTGCTGACTACAGTTTCGCTAATTTATATATCTGGAGGCATGCATACGAGCCAGAAATCGCTTTCATCGGCGAGCGTATGATCATAAGAATGCCTAAGTATGGATACATTTTCGCTTATCCTAAGGGAAGCGGGGATGTTAAGCCAATTATCGATGAACTGCTAGAAGACGCACATTCGCGCGACCAGAAACTGATAATGCGTGGTCTCACGCCTAAAACTCTCGAAGAGTTTGAACCTGTATACGGAGACCGTTTCACCATAGAGGAAAATCGCGAAGATGCTGACTACATATACACAGTTGAGAAGCTGCGTGACCTCAGGGGACGCAAGCTTTCGTCGAAGCGCAATCACATCAAACATTTTGAGAGAAATGGCGAATGGGAATTTAAGCTCATCGAAAGTGGCGAAGATATAGATTCTGCAAGAGCATTCGTCGCTGAATTCTACAAGGAGAAGGGAGATCCTGACCTTGTCAAAGAAGCGGATGCTATAGAGCAGATGTTCGAAAACTATGAGGCGCTCGGTTTCTTTGGTGGGCTCCTATATCAGAACGGTGAACCTGTTGCCTTCACTGCTGCTACTCAGCTCGACCAGCTCACCATGGATGTACATTTTGAAAAGGCTCTTCCTGGTGTTGAAGGTGCATATACTATGATTAACCGTGAATTCGTAAGGGCAATCTCCGAGAAATTCCCTGATGTAGAATACATTAACCGCGAAGAGGACATGGGGCTTGAAGGTCTTAGGAAAGCCAAGGAAAGCTATCACCCAGATGTTCTGCTTATGAAATATACGGCTTATGAAAAATAACTACATAATAAGACCCAGGGAGGCTTCCGACTTCAGTGATTTTGTCTCACTACGCAGAAGAGTTTTCGGAGATGATGAGGAGTTTATTGAATTCTTCGACAATTGCTTCCGAGATGACTATCTGGATTTTCTGATTGTCGAGGATCAAGATGGCAACGAGGTGCTTCAGGCATCCCTCACCCAGTTCGACATGGGAAAATTAGTTGTTCCTGAGGGCAAAGTTTCAGATATAGCTGGTAAATCAATAGAGATGAGCTACGCAATATGCACCGACCCTGCGGCACGAGGAAAGGGTTACGGATCACACATAACCGTATATGCCAGAGAGATTGCCGAGAGCAGCAGAAAACTATCGATGCTCTCACCAGCTGAACCGAGCTTAATAAAGTTTTATGAACCTCTAGAATATAAGAAGTTCATGTATGCCGAGCAGGGTTCTGTCCTGACATCTGAGCATGTTGATTTTGAATTCTCCCATCTTCAGACTAAGGTCTTAACACCGCAGGAATATAATAATTATAGAGAAACGATTCTAGCAAATCGCGTTCATATCAAGCTGTCAGAAGGCGCTCTGAGATTCGCAGCTGGGCTGGTAGCTCCTGATACTTCGGGCTCTGCGCCTGCTATGGATGCTGAATCAGCTGATTTGGCGGGCTCTGCGCCTGACTGGGAAGCTGAATCAGGAGCACCTGATGGTTCTGGACTCTTGCTAATTTCTGATGGCGCTGAGCCTTTGGCAATCGCAGCGTGTGAGGCCGCGGAAGCGGGCTCTCTCGCTGCGGCCGAGCTCCTCACCTTCAGTGAAGATGGTGGTCATAAGGAGCTCGGAATTGCAATCGCGAAGGCACTCGCTACTAGATGCGGCGCTAAGCGATGCGACTACATGATGCCTAGCAGATCTGGGAGCGAAACGTCCGCTATGCTTGGGATGATCTCGGCCAGCTACGAGGAACTCTCCGAGGTGTACAGCGCCGCTACTGGCGAGTGCCCTCCTTATATGGGCTTCACCTTCGGCTAGCCCCAGGCCATTTATAATTGCCTAATCTTCGGACTCTGGACCAGATCTCAGATTTCTTAATCTCGCCATCCTCGGTTTCGGATGCAGCTTCAGATTGCACACAACCCCAAGGCCTCGCCTAGCCCCTGAGCTTTCAGGCTTCTAGGCCACAGCAGCCTTCGGTTAGCCCATAGGCAAATATATGCATGAAAAAACATGATTGACGAGATTCTCTCATCAATCATGTTTTCTTTTATTCGTATATTGGCATCTTATTTCAACTTTTTAGCCGATTCAGAACCGTAATTATAGTCTCTTAAATATTACTGCTCTCTCTTTTTTCTAGCGAATAGCGCTACTCCAAGGCCAATCACACTCATGAATAGTGTAGCCGCATATGCTAGGATAGTGTCAGCATCCCCAGTCTTTGGTGCTGTACTCTTTCTTGCAGGAGCAACCTTAGCAGCTGGAGCATGTGACTGTGTAGCAGTAGCTGCAGTGCTTGATGCCGTAGGAGTTGTTGTTGATGTAGCAGGTGTCGATGGTGTATCTGGTGTTGTAGTAGTTGGTGTCGACGGCGTTGTTGGCACTGACGGAGTAGTCTGTGCTGTTACAGCCTTGTACACGTATACCTTGTCTCCATTTGCTTCCTCGCGAGTCGATGCAAGCTCATATCCAGCGATATTCTCACTGCCATGTATCCCAAACTTTGTAGGTTTTAACTCAGTTCCGTCTTCTGTTACGTAGTGCGTAAAATCTATACCTACGCGGATTATACGGTTTACAGCATTAGATGTTGTAATAGATTCGAGAGTACTTGTACCCCATCCAAATTGATTCTCGCTGCCAACCTGTGCGCTGTCTGTTACGAGTGCCTTCACATCATTATAGATGACATCCGAAGTGTAATCCCTGTAATTTGAATCATTCATTCCGTTCAAAAAATTTATATCAATATTGAATTTAGCATCCTTGCTACCATTTGAACCTACGGAATCAACGATTACCTGATTTGCCTTTAAAGCTGCATCTATCTTAACGATAGTCTCATATGGAGTCTCCTCCTTAACCTCTGCGGTGATACTCCAGTACCCAGAGCCTCCAAATAATGCAACTGCCTCTGCATCGTCAATTCTCGTCTTAAATCTTGGGTCTGCATCCTCTATAGGAAAATCAAAATAAATATTAGGATAGTACACATACATGCTGCCAGAATCAATAACTATGTTCTTCACAGTATATTCAGTATTGGTAGCCTGATCGATTAATGTGGCTTCCCTAGCGTAATACATGGGTTCGTAATATGTCTGTGGATCCTGCGGATTTCCTTCTGTAGCGCTGTGCACAACATAAGTATCCAGATTGCTCCAATCTTTAATCTTTACAGTATTTCCAGAATGCGAATCACTCGAGTCCACGGTTAGAACATAATCCTGTGTAAGCCTTTCCTTCCTTGCTCGCGACTCGAAAACCGATGTGTAATTGTCCTTGCCTGGGAATCTGTATCCGCTAGTAGTATTAGAAACAGTTGAGTTACCTAGACTAGTTGTTGCACCGTCTGCAGGCTCAGTCGCTACGAAGTTATTTATAGCAGATTGCTCATTAGCCGTAACAGTATCATCTGCATACACATTAACAGCCAAAGAAGGTGCCATCATTAGAGACACACCTACAGCTGTTGCCTTTAACATTTTCCTCCTACGCTTGTTAATTCTTTTAGTCATTTTAATCTCCTTATGCGCCAATATTTATGCGTTTAGTAGTTTATCGAGATTATACACTTTATTAGTATACTTGTACAGCATTATTTTTAATACAATTGCATTTTGCACTATCCTATTTTACATCTACTTATGTTCGCATTCCTTTTATACTCGCAACTGCAGCACACTAAAAACCCTCCTCACTGGTCATCCAGCAAGGAGGGTTCGTATCACTATTAAATAATAATGCTCAACGTTCATTTATCTGGCTGAGTTCTGCAATTATTTACTCGTCTGATAGAAATGAATCATCCGCCTCTTCATCTCATCTGATACCGGCAGCCTATCTACTAGGTAGTAATAGCCCACAAGCTTTCCATCAATAACCTTCTTGAGCCTCTCTAAGTATTCATCACCCAACTTGTCCTTAGGCACGTACTTCACATTAGAACTCCAGAACGACTGTATGAACAGCGCTGAAACCAGTAGATTAACTTCCTGATTCATTTCCGGCGTGATATTCTCAAATATGTGTGCAAACACCTTATCGAGCACCAGATGCTTCTCGTCACGCACAGTCATTATCGAAGACTCATTTGTCTGATTATAGTAGTATAGGGCATCGTCTATGTAGTATACAGAACCAGCTAAAGCTACCAATATCGGCCATAACGAGAGATCTTCGTAGTATGAGTGTTCTAGGTAACGAACTTTTTCAAAAAGCCTTCTGTCATACATCGAAATCGTTCTGCATGGCAGTAGCCACATGGCGCTTCTTATGGAAACTTCCCCAGAGTGACGCCCTTTGTATGCTGGTGCATTTGTCTTGCCATCGTACATGATGCAGTTCGACTTACATAGGCTGTACCCTTTCTCTATACCTGCATATAGCTTTGAAATATACTCTGGATCAACCCAGTCATCGACATCAACAAAGGATATATATTCACCCGATGTATTATCGATTCCAAGATTTGCTGCATGACCTAGATCAGCAATCTCCGTGACAAGCAGCTTGACGCGGTCATCTCTCTCCATCCACGCTCTAACCATTTTCTCGGAGGCATCCGTGCTGCCGTTGATCACGCACAGTATCTCAAGATTTTGGTAATACTGATTAGTGATGGACTCTAGGCATTTATCTATATACTGCTCTCCGTTATATATCGGAATTATCACTGAAATTAGTGGCTTGATATCAGCACCTCCTTACAATCAATCGGTTATTCCCGAATCATCACCGTACGATAATCCGGATCCATATATTCGTACCCGAAGGTTCTGAATACAGATTCGTATTTCTTGTTAGTCATTGCTAGGATTCTACTATCGTTAGGTGCTACGGCGATGAGAAAATCATCAATCTCCTTGTAGAGCTGCATATCAGCACCACTATCTTCATACGCTGGATCCACCATGACATCGGTAATCAGAAAATACATAGCACCATCTCCCGATACTCTGCCAAACGCCACAAGCTCGCCATTTACATATAGACCCACCATGAACAGGCCGTCCCGCAGCGCTTTGATGACTGTCTTCGGACTACGCTTACGCTCACCGCACTTATTCATTAATTTAATCAGCTCTGTGGGGAGCGTTCTATTTATACGAATCTCTGCCTTAATCATAGTACAATCCCAATTATAGTAGCGAAGTATCATCTGAGGTCTATCAACCTACCCTCAAATCTCATTATAGATTATTGATTAGATTGTTCATCTAATTCAGTTACTATTTAACCTTAAAAGCATCCTCGACTACTTCTTCAGCTAATTCTTCAACCTCTTCATCTACTGCTGCTGCTCCAAGCTTCGCTGATTCTACTGCTGACTCAGCCTTCGCAGCTTCCTTCGCAACCTTTTCAGCCTCCTTAACGGCTTTTACCTCTGCAGCCTTTGCAGCCTTATCAGCCTTTGCTTCTGCAGCCTTTGCTGCCTTCTCTGCTTTTTCTACTGCTAGCACCTCGAGTTCTTCCTGACTAAGGTAGTTATCAGGATTTAGCTTTCTAACCTCATGCAGAACTGCTGCTGCTGCAAATAGAAGAACAGCAAATACGATGTATGACAAGCTCTGATTTAGGATATAAGAAAGGGCATCTCCGAAGTGCTCTCCAATTGACGATCCATATGTCTTGAAGTAGTTTCTGAGGTATGTGATTGAATTAAAAATTGCATATAGCGCATATACGGAAACGATTCCTGTGCATACGTAAAGTCCAATTATAACCTTTGATGTCTTAAGCTTCTTGTTGTTCATGATTCCAACCTTTCCTTAAATGAAATTTATAAAATGTTTATTAATTCTCTTGAAATATAACATATCCGTCCATATCATACCATGAATTCCGCGTGGTTGTTATGTGAATGCTAATCATAAATGATATCACTGCCCTATATCCCAATTAACCGCAGATATTCCGTGTCTCTCGAGGAAATCATTAGCACGAGAGAAGTATTTGCCACCGAAAAACCCTCTATACGCGGATAGCGGGCTCGGATGAACACCAACAATTACAAGGTGCTTTTTATTCGTGATAAGTGGCAGCTTAGACTTAGCGTTAGACCCCCACAAAATAAATACCAATGGTTTCTCTCGTTCATTTAATTTTCTTATAACTGCATCCGTCAGCTGTTCCCAGCCTTTTCCGCGGTGCGAATTAGCCTCGTGCTCTCTAACTGTGAGCGCTGTGTTGAGAAGCAAAACCCCAGACTTAGCCCAGGGAGTCAGGCAGCCGTTATCAACCTCTGGCGGAGCAATCCCAAGGTCGGAATTTATCTCTTTAAAAATATTTACCAGAGACGGCGGTTGTTTCACACCCTTCTTAACCGAGAAAGCCATACCGTGAGCTTGTCCTTTCTCATGATATGGATCCTGTCCGAGGAGCAGAACCTTTACATCGTCATACGGAGTATATCTGAAAGCTGTAAATATCTCATCGCGCGGTGGAAATATTGTATGGTTCTCGTATTCTTCGTCGAGAAATCTCTCGAGCTCGCTATAGTACGGTTTCTCCATCTCTTCAGCGAGTATAGTATCCCATTCATTCCCGATTTTAAGTCCTTTTGCACCCATAATTTCTCCTATAGCAACATTTACTTTCTGCGATGCTTTGCTGGATGAAGCGCTTCCTGCCTTGCATCGTATACTTTATACACTAGCCATGCCATGAGCGAACCTATTATCGCTCCTGCAACTACATCTCCAGGATAGTGAACGCCTACATAGAGTCTCGAAAGCGCAATCAAGAGTGCTAGCAAAAGAGCCGGTATTCCGTACTTCTTAGGTCCGTTCAGATATAAGCACATCGCAGCTGCAAACGAACTAGCCGAGTGACCTGACGGGAAAGATGCATCGTGTTGCTTGCCAATAAGCCTCTGAACATCATCAAACATTTCATATGGTCTAGTCCTGCCTATTAAATCTTTAAGAAGCAGATTATTTACTAGGTACGTGAGTATAAGAGATGCAAACATCAGCAGCCCATACTTCCTGGTACGCTTAAAAAGCAGAAGTAGCACTGCAATCGCAATCCACATAATGCCGGCATCTCCGAGGTGAGTGAAGACCTTAACAACAGGCGTCAACAAATCATGGACTGTGAGGTGCTGAAACTTTATGAGCAGCGAACCGTCGAAATTCCGAATAGTCTCTAACATTTAAAACTCCAATCTACTGTACTCTTAGTTAGCTGCATTTTCGTTTCCATCTGCAGAATCAATGTATATCTTGTGCAATCTCATGCCGAAATCACACAGAATCTCATAGTTGATAGTTCCAATTTTACCAGCAATCTCTTCAGCTGAGATTTCATCATCCCCTGAGCGTCCCATGATCACGACCTCATCTCCTGCTGCTACCCCTGGTACATCCGTCACATCTATCATGCACTGATCCATGCAAATGCTTCCTACGACCGGAACTCTATGACCATGCACAAGAACCTCTGCCTTACCAGTGAGCGTCCTCGAATAACCATCTGCGTATCCTATAGAGATTGTGGCAATCTTGCTCTCCCTATCCGTTACAAACCTTCTGCCGTAACTGATTGAAGTTCCAGCGGGTACTGTTTTAAGATGGATAATATATGCTTTTACAGACATAACTGGTTTTAAATCAAGTCTCGTCTTATCCACCTCTTCAGACGGATAGCATCCATAGAGGATTATCCCGGGTCTTACTGCATCGAAGTGGGTCTTTGGATAGTCCATAATCGCAGCGCTATTAGCTATACACAGCATCGGAACATTGATGCCGCAGCCTGCGAGTTCCTCATAGAAGTCATTAAACAGCGAAAGTTGCTTGTTCGTGTACGTTGAATCAGCTTCATCAGAAGTCGCAAAGTGCGAAACCATACCGTTGATACGGAGACCCTCAAGCTCATCAATCTCCTCGATTTCAGTTCTCGCAAATTCCTTTTCCAGCGGCGTCTCTATCCTGTATCCGATTCTACCCATACCAGAGTCAATTGCAATAAAACAGTCTATCACTGCACCTCTCTTCACCGCAATTTCGGACTTTTTCTTGGCTCTATCTAGACTCCCTACGACAATCGTAAGGTTCTGCTCTATTATGATATCGGTACAATCCTCTGGAACTAAACCGAGAATAAGTATGCTCTCGTTAAATCCAGCCTCACGTAGCTCGAGTGCTTCCTCAATTGTGGCAACCGCAAAGCGTTTAACCCCATTATCACGAAGTACTTCCGCGCAGCGCACACTTCCGTGTCCATATGCGTCTGCCTTTACTACCCCTATTATCTCATTATTACCGATTGCGCTTTTGATTTCTTTGATATTGTGGTCTAGCGCCGATAAATCGATTTCTACCCATGTCTGGCGCATTGATTCCTTATACATTTTTTGCCCCTTTAAGTATTTAGTTCCTGACAGCTAAGCCGTCAGGAACTGTCTCTGTCAGTAGGTTATACTCTATAAATTGCATGATTTCATGCGAGCTGCAGGTTATACCCTGCAAATTGTAAGTCATATCCTCGCAAATTACCTAAGTATTAGTTCTTCGCGCGCTGGCCCGTTTGAAACCATAGATACACGAACTCCGATTTCCTTTTCAATCCTCTCGATGTAAGCCTTGCACTCACTTGGCAGATCATCGTAGCTCTTGATACCTCTTATATCAGTCTTCCAGCCTGGAAGCGTTTCATATACTGGCTTAGCCTTCTCGAGGAGCGGTGTGTTAGGAAAGTCTTTTGTCACCTCGCCATCGATCTCATAGCCTACACAGATTTTGAGCTCATCTAGGTATCCGAGAACATCTACAACTGTAACTGCAACCTCTGTGGCTCCCTGCATCATGCAGCCATATCTGGTAGCAACAGCATCAAACCAGCCAACCCTCCTAGGCCTACCTGTGACTACACCGAATTCACCGCCGTCTCCACCGCGATTACGAAGCTCATCTGCCTCATCTCCGAACAGCTCGCTTACAAAAGCTCCTGCTCCAACCGCAGATGAGTAAGCCTTTACAACTGTAACAATCCTCTCAATCGCATACGGTGGAAGTCCAGCACCCGTAGAACCGAAACCTGCGAGTGTCGACGATGATGTTACCATCGGATAAATGCCGTGATCAGTATCCTTAAGTGCTCCAAGCTGACCTTCTAATAAGATTTTTTTACCCTCACGAAGCGCATCATTTAGCACCTGTGAAGTGTGAGCAACATATGGTCTCAGTATTTCAGCATATTCCATTAATTCCTCATAGATATCTTCTGGCTTAATCTGTGGTTTGTGATACAAGTTCTCGAACAGGACATTCTTTATAGTGCATACGTTCTCAATCCTTGCCATCAGAACATCTTTATCTGCATAGAGATCTGCAACCTGAAAACCAATCTTGGCATACTTATCGGAGAAGCACGGTGCAATTCCCGCCTTGGTCGAACCAAACGAGTGCCCCGCAAGTCTCTCCTCTTCATAAGCGTCAAGCGCCATGTGATATGACATTACTAGCTGTGCTCTATCTGAAATGATAATTTTGCCATGTGGGACACCTGCTTCCTCAATGGACGCTAGTTCTTCGATGAACTTCTTGGCGTTGACAGCCACTCCATTTCCGAGAACACTTACAGCTTCTTTGTTAAAAATGCCTGATGGCATGAGGTGAAGCCCGAATTTACCAAACTCATTCTTGATAGTGTGACCAGCGTTACTTCCACCCTGAAATCTCACGATATAATCGGATTCCTGTGCGAGTACGTCTGTGATCTTACCCTTACCTTCATCGCCCCAATTAGCACCTACAACTGCTGTGATCATAAAAACCTCCTTGTGCATTGCGCCACCGCGCCTCTGCCACGACTTTATGACCCCGTCGATTCGCATCGCAAACCGACCTTCTGTAAAGCCTTGCTATAAATCCCTTCCCCAGCACTAATAGTACTTGAGGATTATTAAATATGAATTAAATATACCTTAAATATATTCAATCTTACTTGTATTACGCCAAATTCCCATCTTCTCGGCTTCCTGAATCAGGTCTTCCCTAAAATCAGGATGCGCTACACTGATGAGACTCTCGGCTCTCTGCCATGTCGACTTGCCCTTTAGATTAACTGCACCGTACTCGGTCACTACATAATGAGTTGCCGTCCTAGGCGTAGTGATAATTGACCCTCTTGGTAGCGTAGGGTGAATGAGAGATACGACCTCACCATTAGGCTTCGTCCTCGTCGAATGCGTGCACATGAAGCTCTTACCGTTCTTGGATAAGAAAGCTCCGAGCACAAAATCTAGCTGTCCGCCAGTTCCTGTGAGCTGTCTAAAGCCTGCGCTCTCTGAACAAACCTGTCCATACAAATCGACCCCAACGCAGCTATTAATCGAGATGAAGTTCTCTATCTGCGAGATGGTGTGCACACTGTTGACGTAATCAACTGGTGCCGCGCAGCAGATAGGGTTGTCATCGATAAAATCGTATAGCGCTTTGCTACCCACTGCTGCCGTATATACTGTAAGCCCCTTGTCAACCTTCTTCTTGTTGGTAAGCTTACCAGCATAATAGAGATTCATAAATGAATCTACGATTACCTCGCTGTGACCACCGAGATCACGTATGTCAGACTCTGCGAGCAAGCCTCCGATTGCATTTGGCACGGCTCCAATACCGAGCTGCAGCGTACTTTCATTTCTAATTCGGTCTACTATCGACTCGGCAATCCTTCTATCCTCAGGACTTGCCGGTGCCGCCTTGAACTCAGCGAGCTCAGGGCTTTCTCCCTCGATGATATAGTTTACATCAGATATATTGATATGCGACTCATAACCGAGTGCAATTGGCATCTTCTCGTTAACCTCAACTATGACAATCTTAGAATTTCTGATAATTCCGAGAAGGTCAGCATTAGTAGGACCAAAATTAAAGTTGCCATATCTATCCATAGGTGCAACCTGAATGCAGCAGATATCGAATCCGTTGCCCTCTTGCCCCCAATATAATGGTTCTTCATTGAATAGAATCGGTACATACCAGCAGTTGCCTGCATCTGCCATCATCCTGTCCATAGCGGTATAGTGAGATGAATAAAATCTAACTGTGTTTACATCCCTCGTCGCCTTGAAAGTCTCTAGTAGATCATTTCTCACAGCAACTTCAGTCTGAATCTCTAATCCGCGAAGGAGTGTATCGGTCTTGAGGCGCTTGCCAAGGGCTCTGTCCATGTAAATGGAGCTCCCTGTTCCCACGCCGAAGTGCAGCCTGTAGTTGCTTTTAACAAGGCTGGCAGCGAAATCTGCATCGATTAACTTAGTCTTGTATTCACTCTGCACTTGACTGATATCGTACATAGTTGTCCCTCCGTTTTCCTAAATTGTCACTATTTACCGCAAACTTTTTTGTGGCAAAAGGACAAAGTTATTTTAGCTCATTTATGGCTTTTTTTCAAGCATTTAAGCCTCTTCAAGCCCCGTCAAATCTTAAAATTTACTTATCTTTCAGTGTTGAATTCTAGTAGTTTTTGTCAATCAGTGGCAGATGACGCACCATGAATCATATCGGATTCTCGAGTATTGCCGCACTAGAAAAGGACATGGTGTGTGGTCCCATGTCCTTCGCTTTTGATCGATTTGACTTTGTAAAATCCTTTATAGACCTAGCAACTCCCTACCATCACGACGGGTGATACCGTATCTATATACCAGAACTAGTCGCGTTTCGACAGAAGATCTCTGATCTCTGTTAGTAGCTCAACCTCTGGCGTTGGCGCTGGCTCTTCCTCTGCTGGTTCTTCTGCCTGCTTTCTCTTAGCTTTGCTTAGAGCTTTGATGATGATAAACACCGTTAATGCGATGAGTAGGAAGTTGATGATTGCCTGGATGAATAGACCGTAGTTAATTGCTGAACTTCCAACTGTAACCTTCAGTCCTGAGAAATCAATTCCTCCGATTATAACACCTACGATTGGCATGATAATATCGTTAACAAGCGAGGTAACGATTGCTGTGAATGCAGAACCGATGATGATACCTACCGCCATGTCTAGCACGTTTCCACGAGCGATGAAGGCCTTAAACTCTGCAATAAATCCCTTTGTCTCTTTCATTTTACCCTTTTGCTCCTTTCAATATTGAACTTATATAACACTTATTGAGACTATGTTGTGCACAAATATTTTGAAACAACATTTCATTACATAATGAATTACACTATAAATGGCTTTAGGTCAAGCATTTCGGGCAAATTAATTGAAAAAAATTTAATTGCACATCAATCGCTCCTATTCTCATCGGTTCCCCCTTTATACTCTTATTGCTTGTACTAAATGCTATTCAGTGATATTATAATTAAGCTTGTGTTTAACGCTGATGATTGTAGTTAATCAGAGATTTATCCGGGATTACGTTCACAGGAGGCGTCATTCGCAAGCGCCCAACCCATGTCTCGATAGCTCAGGGGACAGAGCACCGCTCTCCTAAAGCGGGTGTCGGAGGTTCGAATCCTCTTCGGGACACCAGTTCAAAACACTGTAATTCTAACGAGTTGCGGTGTTTTTCTTTTTTGTTGATGCAGTGTCTATTGTCAATATTTACCGATATTTATCGTTATTGGTGTGTTGCAAGGTGTGTTACATATTGTGTGCAATTTATTTTAAGCTTGAATTTACAATCTAAGTGTAACAAATGAATAGTGAATCATTACTTCTGGTAAAATGGTGTTTGCTAAGACCTCCTAATACCATGAGACATCACAAACATATTATACTAGAGGAGCCGTGAAATGATACTACTTCTCCATTCACAGAATTGCACAATTACATATATTGATAACCGCATTGGCAGAGATAAGCCAACAATCTCTCGTGAGTAGTCTCGTAATACTGTGGCTAGTGATTATTCTGCCATATCAGCTCAAGCTGCATACGAAGTTCGCAGAAAGAACTGATATCCTTAGCATAAGCTCTCGAATCCAACTATTTTTAAATATGTTCGAGAAAAGTTTCTTGAGCATCACTGGTCACCGGAACAGATTTTGAGAGGCTAAAACTGGAATATGCATGTTTCAGTTTTAGTTATTCGACAATTTATAGAGCTATCTATGCAATGATTTTTGATACAAAAGCCGAACGCAAATCGAAGGGGAATAGAGGTGCGTACGGAAACTTAGATGTAGAGGGAAAATTTGTCATTCTAAAGAACACATTGAAAAGTGCGGCAAAATATTTATTAGCAACAATCTCTTAGAGTGACCTATCGTGGCAGAGGGTAGTTCACGTATTGGAGATTGGGAAGGTGATACTGGTGTTGGAAAGAAGAATGTTCCTTGTCTAGTAACAATCACAAATCTTCCATTTGTCATCTTCTGCAATCCGTCCTTTTCCTATTAATAGTTCCTCTCATAATTAAAAATAGATTAGTTTTCATCTTTGTTTATTTACTTATTTGATGTAATATAATTTTGATATGTAATTTTGTTTTGGAAGGTTTTTTATGTTTTTAACTCGCATTGAACGTCTAATTTTAAAATCACTTAACAGAGGCTCTCTTATTGCAGATTGGGAAGCTATTTGTAATAATTTCTCCGAAGACCAAGCTCGTGCTGCCATCGGCGCTCTTGAGGATAAGGGTTATATAACCTGCTATTTTGCAGGCAAGGTACCGTTCCTCACAGAGTTACATTTAAGTGGATTTGCTTATAAAGAAATTGCTCGAAAAAAATTCTTACAATTCTTTCTTAAGTCATTTCTCGCACCCATGTCCGTTGCTTTTATAACAGCTATTATCACTACCAAATGCTCTAAATAATTAATGTATTTACTATCGCTTTTATGCAACTTATTGATATAGTTAATAGATATTTCATTACACTTTTTCTTTGGATTTTATGTCATTTACATCTCATATATTATGATAGTAATGTTGCTTTTCTAGGAAAGGATCTTGACTTCATCCATTGTAAGATTTACTCATTATAGTATAGAGTGTGGGGATATTCTTTAAGTAAGCTATATAATGGAAACAATATTATGATGTTGCAACTATGCAGCGCAGATTTTACTACTATGTTGGGTGGAACAGATGATATATTTATTGTTGGTGGTTGTATTAGTAATTATCATGCGAGATAGTATAAATTCAATTATGTCATCGTCACAATACAGGAGGAAAAAATGAATTCTAAAGACAATACAAATGACAAGAAAACTATTGGTCATGTTATACGTATCGTCGACGATTATACGCTAATAATTGACGCAGGTACAAAACAAGGGTTGAAAATCGGCGACAAAGTGCAAGTATATGACGTTATTGATGAGATTTTCGATTTAGAAGGCGGATCAATTGATTATTACAGATTCGTTAAAGCTACTCTACGTGTAGATACTTGCGAAGATAATTATTCGATATGTACAACACTTTCTTCTGCAGTACCTTCTACATATAAGTTGGTTGCACAACTTGCAACATCTCCTTTGCTTGAAACGAAAACGCTAAGAAAAAAACTGCAGATTAAGGAATCTGATAAAACTCCTCTTCCAATTGGAGAAAAGCAAATAGAAATTGGTGACAAAGTAAAAAAAGTATAATTTGATATTGCAATTAGATATTACAACATGGTAAGATTCTATTAGACAGAAATGGTTGCTTTCGAGGCGACTAAAAAGCTCTTACTGTGTTGACAGTGAGGGCATTTTTTTATGCAAAACTATGACAAACCTTTTAAAACTTACGATGAGCTTATTGAAAGAATGAGAGAAAAAGAAATAATTGTAGAAAATACTGACTTTGCTAAACAAATATTGAGCAACTGCTCTTATTATAATCTAGTTAATAGATACCAACATCTTCTTCAATCTAAAAACAATCCTGAAAAATTTGTTCAAGGAATTACTTTTGAGCAGATATATACTTTGTATTCTTTAGATATGTCTATTTCTAATATATTACTTAAGTACATCCTCTACATAGAGCGTGCTCTAAAAAGCAAATTATCGTATGTGGTTTCTGAGTCTTTTGGTGAGTGCGTTAGTCATATTGTTGATGAAACACATAAAATGAAAATTACTGGCTATCTCGATAAAAGCAACTACTCTAATTCTCACGGTAATCGTAATAGTACTGTAAAAAGCCTTTACTCAGTTATTTGTTATGCCAAAGATCCTATAGAGTATAAAAGAAAACATAACAAGAAGGAATATATAAGTCAAAGTCTTTCACACTATGTAAGTTCACACAATCACATTCCTCCTTGGATACTGATGACTTCACTGGTGTTTGGACAGGTCGAAAATTGGTATAGTATTTTAAAATCATCTGAGAAAACAAAAATTGCTGATTCATTTATACAAAGTGATGCTCTTAGCATTGAAGAAAAGAAAGAGTATTTAAAAAAATCTTTTGCCCTGCTACGTGATTTTAGAAATAATATTGCTCACGGAAATCAAATTACTAAAGAATGTAACCATTTGATTCCAAAAAAACAAATAGTTGCTTTATCTTCTGACCTGCTTACTGAAGAAGAATACCTGAGTTCTGCTAGTGCAAAATCTGGCATCCATGCTCTTATATGTGTGCTACTTTCATTGCTAAATGATAAATATTCAGAGAGATTTCTAATTCATGATTTATTTGAACTTTTTATTAACTTTGAAGATAATGATATATTAATTAACAATAAGAAAGTGTGGTATTATTTTGGATTACCAAACGATTTTATGCAAAGAATCATACGCAAGTATAATTTATATGATTATTCGTAAATTGGCTGCGGCTGCAACATCTGACAGGATTATAGAATTGGGGTTGTAGGACAGGTAACATGCTCTGTTTTATTATCTCTCATAGTATACTGCTCCTAATTGAGATAAAACCTATACATCTGTTGAAATTTCAATAACTATATTGGTTTTATCAATACACCTTCTCCTATAACCTATAACTTACATCGTAGTATAGTGCTCAAGCACCGCAGATGTCACGCCCTTCGTGCTAGACTCAACTGCGATTCCCAGGATTTCCTTAACCAGCTTGAAATTATCAGTAGCACTTCTCTTCCAATCCGCAAATTCAGGGCCAAGAATATAATCTTGATACTCTAGGCTATCCTCCGGTCTACCTTCAATTCTGACGAGGAGACCTTTATCACGCATAACCCTCACTACCGTTCGCACCTCATCGTCCGTCGAGTAGAATAACTCTGGTACCAGCTTTACCTTCCTCTGAATTGCGTCGGAAACGAACAAGTATAAACGCAGCTCTTTCTTCACAAACCTCTTATCGGGTATGTAAACAGGTTCGGCATCGTCAGGAATTTGAAACTGCCCTTTATCCTTCTTTATCCCATAGTATTCGCAGATACCGTCTACTTCTCTCTTCGTTAAGTTATATTTTGTTTGAAACTGTTTCTTTGTAAGCATGTCAATCACCTAATTTTTGAGACTTAATCTGTAATTATGATAACATACGAACTAGTGCTAAAAGGCTTATTTTCAGTATAACAGTTTCAAATTTTCAGTTATTGAGTGCTTCTGTTATAATAACGAACATATCAGGAGCTGGCACTCCTGGTTTTTCTTTCGCGTGTATACATGACGCTTAATATCATTTCTTGGTTATTAACAATATAGCACAGCTTTATTTATATACAATGTTACTTCTATAACGATAGGATATGCAACTTTAATGAATACCTAATCCTACAGTAATCATAAAATTTAACGATAGAAACATAACCGTCATGTTAGCATCTTTCTTTTCTTTCTCGTCTTTCTCGAGCATTTTATATGTATATATTAAGACTAATATAATGGATATTGCCGATCCAGTTTTAATATGAGAATGTAATGGGGATACATTAAACATGTTATATATTGCATAAGCCATAAAGAAAACAGCTTCATAGATATATATTATATTTTTATATAAATTACTCATTTTTTTCATAAGCACCTCCAAAAGTATTATATATATATGTTTGAAATTAAACTATCTAACTTATAATTAACATTTACACACAAAAAATATAAGTATTGAATATAATATTTATACGGTATACTATGAAATTTACAATTGTAATATTTCACACAAGAATTATTAAGTAAGTCGAGACAAGCGAGGTCATATGATCGAACTAAGAAATGATCCCTCTGTAAAATATAGCTATGACGAGTGGCTGGAGTTTTTCCGAGAAAACGACCAGCACAGGCTGCAGATAGATTTCTCGAAGGAGGCCGCTCTACCTTCCGATATCAAGGCGCTGATACTGCCTTCTGTTTCTGCATTTCAAATCGGCGAGCACAGCGACGGACTTCACCTGATAAAGGTCTCAGAGGCGTTTGCTAGCAAGTTTGCCGAACCTACATATCCCGAGGTCATGAAGCTATTTATCAGAGAGGAGAATTTCCACTCCTCATACCTGGGCGAATTTATGCGCTATCATGAGCTTCCGCCCCGCAAGAGCAATTTCCTCGACAGGATATTTCGCCGCCTCCGTAGACGTAGCGATATCCGTCCTGAGGTCGTAACCCTCGTAACCGCAGAGATTATCGCACTCTCTTATTACTCAGCTCTCAGTGATGCAACGGACTCACCCGCACTAAAGAAAATCTGCACTCAGATGCTTCACGATGAGCTACCTCACGTAATTTTCCAATCATATACACTAAGTCATTTTAAAGAGAGCAGATGGCTTAAGCTTCAAAGACAGCTCCTCATGAGGGCTGCAACCCTTGCTGTCTGGACTGCATACGGAAAAGTATTTCGTGCGGCAGGATGGACATATTCTAAGTTCAAGCATGAAAATCTCGGCTATCTAAGGCAGTCTGAAGATATAGCTAGTGATATCGCCCTACGCTTAGCTTCGAAAATCGAGCAACAGAGACAATGAAATCCATTTATATAGATGACCAGCATGTACTAAAAAAGTACATGCTATTTTTTTGCATATCTCATTGACAATATCGTAATACGATATTATATTTTAGCTAAAAGTATCGATTAACGATATTAGGAAATCTTACAGCAAATTTGATTACTGGGTGGTGCTATACATGGCCAAAAAATCATTAGAACCATTAACCGAGCCGATGTTCTACATACTGCTTTGTTTCCACCGCTCTGATATGTGCGGGACGGAGATATCGAGTTATGTAAATGATCTCACGGACGGAAGGGTCAAGCTCGGTCCAGGGACTCTATACTCACTACTCTCACTTTTTCAAGCGGAGGATTTAATCAAGAAGTTACCACCAGACGGCAGGAGAATTTCTTACAGCATTACAGAGCGCGGAGAGCAGTTATATCAGGATGAAATCTGTAGATTAGAAGCATGCCTTAGTGATGCACGGAGGTGCAGTTATGAGCGATAAGATTAAACAGAAGATTTGTTATTTTGATCTTGCTGACATATATCAGGAACAGAATTGGCTTGAGGATATGGCTAGGAGAGGGCTGCTTCTCACATATACCGGCTACCTTATATACGACTTTGCATATGGCGAGCCAACTGAGAGAAGGTACCGAATTCTGCCAGAGAAAAGAAAGAAGATCGAACAGGAAGAGCTGGATATATATGAGTCATGTGGATGGACATGTGTGCGAGGAACGCATGCATCGACTGTGTTCTATACAGACGATCAGAATGTCCCCGAGCCTTTTACAGATGCCGTTACAGAGAAGAAGTATTATGTGAAGAGACTACTCTATACATTTATCACTACTATAGCGTTGACCTTTTGCATTCTTATGAATTTAGATCTCAATACGAATGGCTTTGTCTTTAATCCAATTGAGGCTTATTATCAGCTGGCTGATAAACCGTCTCCAATTATTTACATATACGCTGTGATGTACCCAATACTAGTGCTATTTGAGCTGGTATTTATCTTCAGATACACTAGATTAATATGGAAACTGAAAAGAGAAACTTTTAAGAGGACTGCTGGCTTTAAGGCTAGACGTTATGTAAATATGATTTTAATTAATACGATTATCGTGCTGATTGTAGGCCTCTTTATATATGTGGTATTCGTGCCAGATAAGAGAGTCACAACAAGCAGCTTTAATGAGGCATTGGCCTATAAGGATAATGACCTTGTAAGATTCGCAGAATTTGACCCATCCGCTTGGGATGAGGTTCGGGCAAATATGACCGTAAAAAATGACAATAATGATGTTGATAATCCCGACATAACATACGAGACAAGCTACGACCGTAATATCATGATGACGAAAATGTCTTCGGAAGACCTCGAGGTTTATCCTAGAACCGACAAAGATGGTGTATCTGAGCCAAAGCTCATGTATCTGGTTCAGCTATACAAAGCTAAATCAGCAAAAATTGCCGCACGCTTTATGCCATCTAATATAGCAGAAGAACTCGACTATAAGGGCTTCGACGTATCGGAGAAGCGCATTCGAGATATGCAGTTTAAATACAAGGGACTCGATTACGCAGCATATATCACAGCTTCTAAAAAAGATGAGGCTCCATTCTATAAACAGATGCTTTTCCTCAGAAAGGGGAATAAATATGTCGTCGTTGCATATAGTGGCCCTATCGATCTGAAGTCGAAGGTTGGGCTCTTTGCATCGAAGATGTAGCTATATATCATTTCACTGTTAACATATAGCACTCAAGATGAGGGGGTAATCATGGATAAGAAAACGAAATTAAAATTTGATCCGTTTGGTGTAGTTGATATGTTCTATAAGCAGAACTGGCTTGAATATCAGGCAAGAAAAGGTCTGCTGCTCGCTAACGATAATCTACTTACTTGCAGATTCACCGTTGACGAGCCAAGAGATAGGCGATATCGCATCTTGCCATACAAGCACAGCGAGACGACGCAGGAGGAACTTGACCTATATGCTTCTTGTGGTTGGCATCTGATATATGGTTCTGGTTCAGTGATGATATTCTACACGGATGACCCAGATGCTCCAGAGCCATTTACGGATGTGCAGAGTCAACATAAGTACTATAGAAAGAGTTTGATTACTAATTTTATTATTATGCTAATTATTTTTGCAGAATCACTTTTTAGCATAAGTCGAAGTGTGCAAGGGTTCACTATATCACCTTCAGCACTTCTCTACAGCAGTGCTGATCAACCGCTTTCCACTTTGGCGATGACTTTTATTGGATTACCGTTGGCGCTTTTGTTCTGGTTTCAATATATGTTCACTTATATCAGCATACTGAATAGGAACAGAAAGAAGGATTTTTATGGAGCTTCGGGATTTAGATTGAAATATTATGTCAATGCGACGTGTATTATAACTGTAATCGTCCTAGTCCTATGGAGCATCATTGACATCCCTAGGACAATGGATAGCTCATCATCTGGTGACTTCACACAGGCTCTTAAGTACAAGGGGAACGAGATTGTGCGCTTCTCGGAATTTGACCCAGATACATGGAACACAGTTGAGAAGCAGATTGAGAACTATGATGAAGGAAATAATAAACCAGACATTATTTTCGAAATAGACCAAGATAAAAGCTTCATGATTCCTAGAATGGTAACTGAGGAGCTAGAAGTTAGTACGCCACCAAAAAACGAAAATGATGACTCTGTAATTAATCTCTATTACAATGTTCACCTATACAAGGCAAAGTCTTCTAAAATTGCAGCGGAATTTATGAAATACAATTATAAAAATGCACTTGAGGAGTCGGACATCAAAGTATCAAATAAGTCTCTTGACAAGTTCCGCTTTGATTACAAGGACCTCGACTACGCTGCATATATCGTAGATGAGAAGAAGGCAAATGATACTACTGCAAAACGCGACCAGTTACTCTTCCTAAGAAAAGGGAGTACCTACGTATACGTTTCATATTACGGCCCTATCGATCTGAAGTCGAAGGTAGGTCTGTTCGCAGCAAAGATGTAGATTTGCAGAATATCTAGTAATATAGGTTCTAAAACCTGTTAATCGTTATATTAGTAAGCTTATAAGCAAATGACCAGCCCATACGGCTGGTCATTTCAGTTCCTGATTAAATTGCTTATTTATATCACGTATATCACGCTATTCTTCTGGAGCCTCGAACAGCACCTTGAACTCCGAACCTTCACTCAGATATATTCCCTCGATATCTTCGGGATGATTTGCTACGAGTTCTGAGATATTATCCACCTCGAACGAAACGCATATTCCGCAGGCTGCACTAAGCGCTCTGGGCACCGGCATAAGTGTTGCGGTTTTGTCTATGCTTTTCTGCTGCTTGTGGAACTGCTGTGCTCCAAAATGCGTATGAAAAGTTGCGATAAACATTACTTGAGTGTAATCAGGTAATCGCCTTCTGGCGTTTCGCTGTATTCCATAGATAGCTTGTTGTTAGCTGCGTATCTTGAAATGTTCTTAACTGGTGTCATGCTGTCTACGAGAACTTCAACAGGTGTTCCAGCTTTTACAGCGTTCTGAGTCATAATCACTGGTTCGGGGCACGAGTACCCTCTTGCATCTACCTTAGTCATTTTATGCCTCCTTAGCTTTTCTTATATTCATCAGACCGATAATTACAGTAACGATAATTCCGAACACAACTGCAATCTTACCATTTGGAGTTGGCCCCATTGGTGTCGATGCTAGTGCGAAGTTGTGGCAGAAAGCTGCACCTACGATTAAGCCGAGAACTGCAACGCCCGAGTCTGCATTTCCTGTACCAGAGAGAACCACCTGACGAAGTGGGCAGCCACCGAGCAGGCAGGAGCCTAGTCCTACGAGAACCATTCCTAGGAAGTTCCATAGAGAGTCGTTGAATGCAATCGGCTGCTTGTCAAACCCTGCGTGGAAGAAGCCAAGCGCTAGATTTCCAACGAGAGCTGCAACGAATATTGCGATAAATCCAGATAGCAGATAGAAATCTTTGAATAACACTGCATCTCGGAGTCCACCAACCATGCATAATCTGGTACGCTGTGCTAGTACACCGACAACAAGACCTGCAATTAGCGAAATTGCGAGCGGCGCGTGCATAGCGCCAGGCCCCTCTTTGCTGAATGCGAGAAGTGCTGGGAATGCGCATAGGATAACGAGTAGAGCTACTGTTATAGATGGCATTGCAACACCTTCTGTTGGTCCTAGTGGAACTGACTTCTTGAGTGTGAAGCCCTTCTTAAGGTATACGATTCCGCCGAGAATTCCGCAGAAGAATCCAATCAGGCCGATGATTGCATTCCAGTCTCCACCAGCGATTCTGAGAATCATTCTGAGTGGGCAACCGAGGAACATGAGCGCTCCTACCATGACGAAGAACGAGAGTACGAATCTTGTCATCGGAGATGAACCACCGCGAACCTTGAACTCTTTTCCGCAAACGGACATAATAAATGCGCCAAGAATAAGTCCGATTATCTCGGGGCGAACGTACTGCACAACTGGAGCAGTGTGGAGCTTAAGAGCACCAGCAGTGTCTCTCAAAAAGCAGGCAATACAAAAGCCCATGTTAGCAGGGTTGCCATACTTAACGAGAAGCACTGCAGCCGCACCGACCACGAGCCCAGTAATGATCATAAGGGTACTTTTTTCTTTTTTCATTGTATCCTCCTTGTTTAAATAATATCGATTTATCATTACGAGTATATCAAACAAGGATTTTGTATTAAAATCAGTAATTTTAATACTTAGAGGTAAATATTAATATTTTCAATAGCAATTTATTTTGAGCTTTTATTTAATGACTTATGTCTGAATTCTCCCCATTTAGTGAGAATTTCTCTGCAAAAGCCTCTTCATCGCTGCCCTATATTTCTCGACTCTTACATAGTCCTCTGCAGAGGGATGCTCTATACGGCTGATGTCCATGTTGTGGCTTAGGTCGGCAAGCTTGACGGAAGTCGCTAGCTTATTTTGCGAAATCCTATCTATGTAATGCATGTAGTCTTCGTCTACGCCTTTTGTAAGAGTTTTCACCGCTTCAACTACCTTATCGCTAAATCCGCACATGCGCAAATACATTTCGTCATACTCGCTGTCCTCGAGTACGTCGTGAAGGTAGGCGGTAACCTTTTCCTCTTCAGTTTCACACATATCTGCGACTGCGAACGGGTGCAGATAGTAAGGCTTTCCCGCCTTGTCCACTTGTCCGTAGTGAGCCTCCTGACATATCTGCTGAGCTAGCTGAATCTGATCCATATCCCTAAACCTCCTTTTGCAACTATCTTACGGTTTACTGTTATAGCAAGAGGCACTAGCCTTGCTACGCTAGTGCCCCTGTTGTATCAAAATTATATGTTGTGCTGTCAATCACATGTGTGCCTGTATACATTACGCCATCTTGTCCTAGGTAATACCATACGCCATAATGCTTTAACCATCCTTTGTGCATTGCACCGCTGGAGTTCAGATAGAACCACTTGCCGTTATCCTGTAGCCAGCCGGTCTTCATCGCACCGCTAGAGCTTAGGTAATAGCTATTGCCACCTTCCTGAATCCAGCCAGTCTGCATAACTCCGTCGCTACCTAGATAGTACCAAGCGCCGCCAGTGTACTGCCATCCCTTCTGCATTGCGCCGCTAGAATTTAGAAGATACCACTTGCCGTTATCCTGTAGCCAGCCGGTCTTCATCGCACCGCTGGAGCTTAGATAATAGCTATTGCCACCTTCCTGAATCCAGCCAGTCTGCATAACTCCATCGTTGCCTAGATAGTACCAAGCGCCGCCAGTGTACTGCCATCCCTTCTGCATTGCACCGCTGGAGTTTATAAGATACCACTTGCCATTGTCCTGTACCCAGCCAGTTTTCATCAATCCACTCGCATCAAGGAAATATCTGTGACCACCGTCTTCTATCCAGCCTGTCTGCATAGCACCATCATTATCCATGAAGCACCAGTCTTTTCCGTACGTTATCCAACCTGTCTTGAGTGCACCCGACGAATCTGCGAAATACCACTTATCCTTGGCTTTCACCCAGCCAGTACCCATGATTCCAGATCTCGTTAATACATATTTCTTTTTTGCTGCTTTGTCATAATACACAGTGTCCTGTAGCATTAAGTTATAGCCTTCTGAATCGAAGCAGTACCAAGCTCCTTCGATATACTGCCATCCTGTAGCGTACTTGCCGTCATCCTTAATATAAGCGTAAGCCCATCCGTCTGGCGCGGTAGCATCTCCCCAGATCTGCCATCCCCTTATAACAGGATGGTAAGTCTTTGCCTTTACTAAAGCTCTGCAAGATTCATCGGCAAAAGTCTGAAGATCTGCGGAAGACTTATCAAAGTCCTCTACGATAGCCCCAACATTTTCAATTGCCTTGTAAGCAGGTGTATTGTGCTTGTCTGCATATAGCTTGTATGACAGCTGACGAAGCGGTCCATTTGACGAGAGCACAAAGTTCTTAGGCTCCAAGAATTCAAGTAACTGCTTACCATTTGCACTTGAGATGCCGTGATGACCAGTTCTTAGAGTGTCTATAGTGCCAGATTTCTTATAAATAACCTCTCCATATTTATAATCGATCATCGCAGATGCATCTCCGAGTATTACCGCATTGTGTAGCCCCTTGGTAATCTGCGTGATTATGGAGTTGTCGTTCTCCGTATATCCCTCTTTGTTGACAATACTATCTAGGTTATACAGCGCAATATCTAGGTTGCCAAACTTAAAGCTAATATTGTCGCTATAGTCGCCCTTCTTCGTCATCGTTGCATCTAGCTTAGAAAGTCCACTCGTATCATCGGAGGTGATATCGACCATTGTAACCTTTGCCTCGGTTAGCTTTCGTGTAACTTCCTTAAAGTATTCAGCCGTCTGCCATGTCGGATCTTCATACTTAGGATCCCAATTTAGATATTTCTTATGAATATAAACGGTATCTGAGTCAAAAAATGGATTTCCATCGGAATTCTTCTCGTCAACCAAATCTATAAATCCACCTATGTGGTCTGAATGCGCATGCGTAGCAACTGCGAAATCAATATGCTTAACGCCTAGCTTCCTCATAAATTCCGCTACGGTCTTTCCATTACCGCCCTGAACAGCATATGGCCCATATTCGCTAGGGTTTGACGCATCGATCATACCGAACTTGCCGTTGCTTTGAACGAGAGTGCAATCACTATGTGAACCATCTGTTGACGGAAGTGATAGATAATATACCTTATCGCTCTCAGCATCCCATGTTGGATTTTCGTCATCTGCGTTTACATTAATTGGGCAAAATACGACCAAAAAAAATAGCAACACGAGACTGCTACATATAAACGCCAGTATAGAGTTATAGTTCCTTCTTTCCATTTCAACCTCTCACTTAAAAAATGTGTATCATATAATAGAATAATTTTATATTACGGATGTTGTATTTTCAAGTATTTTATCGGTTAATAAGGTTTGCCTTAAATGTCAATAGTTAATTTCCAAATAAATTAAAAATATTAAAATTAAGTCAATCATATATGAATATGGGGTAAATATTAAATATACTAAACATTAATATATATAGTAGAAACTAGAATATCTAATGTCATAGAGTTAAAAATATAAATAAACAAATAGAAATTAAGGGGATATTATTGACAATATCTCCTTACAAATAAGCAGAAAGCTATAATTGTGGATAACTTTGAAGCTATCATAATAATGCTAATTCTTCTTGAAACAACACAAACGAACACTTGCCTTTAAATAATCGTCTAGGGTAAAAGTTTATCCATTCCTCGATATTCTTTATTTTTTCTCTAGTAACAGACTTATCAAAATCCGTTCCCTTTGGTAGCCAACGTCTAACAAGTATGTTGGCATTTTCATTAGATCCACGTTCTTGTGGAGATCTTGTATGGCAGTAATATATCTTGGTTCTTTTTCCTACACGGTTTACCGCCTTTTCTAATGCTTCAAAATCTTTAAACTCAGAACCATTATCTACCGTGATTGTCTGGAATACAGAATAGAAGTTAGCTCCTAATCGTTTCTCTATTCTGTTAAGAGCCTTAGCAACCTCATCTGTTGTATGAGCTTTCATAAGCTCAATTATTTCATATCTCGTCTTTCGCTCTGTCAAAACAAGAGCAGTTTTCTTGTTAGTTGCTTTTCCAATTACAGAATCCATTTCCCAATGTCCAAAGGTTTCACGCTTTAGTACATCACAATTTCTTTTTTCAATTGAAGTTCCACCACTAACCATCTTTTGCCTATTAATCTTTTTCTTTTTCCTGGTATTCTTTCCGTGCCTAGGCAGATCAACCATGCTGAGATTATCAAAGTACCCTCTTTTTATACCTGTATATAGAGTTGTATGAGAATAAACCATATCATCAAAATACAGCCCATCTTCCTTGATACCAAGTAACACGGCTTCTGGGCTGTATTTATATTGTACAATCATGGTTTCAACATACTTTTTAAACTCCATATCCTTTTTAAGCTTTGGAGTTCTTCCCTTCTTTTTTAGGGCAGCTCTATATTTTTCATGAGCTGTTTCTGGAGCATATCTAACTTCAGTAGTTAGATTCGTACTATGACTATATGTGGCTCTTTTGATTTCATAGTAGATTGTCCTAAGACTACAGCCTATAGCAGCTGCTATATCTTTCTTTGAAAACTTCTTTAAGAGCATCCGTTCTATTGTTAGTCGGTCACTGTAAGTTAGGTGCTTAAATTTCTCTCCCATATCTATCCTTTAAGATATTTCATAGTCATCTGTTCTCTTGTTTATATCACGCTGTAATTCTTCATAAGCAGCTTTATTTTTCCACGATTCATAATTCTGCTCCAGGTTTCTTCTTAACCTGTTGGTAGATCTTTCAATATATCTACTAACATGATAATTTCTTCCGTAGTCTTTAGTGCTATAAACCTCTTTCTTGCTTAACATCATAGAGCCAAACCTATTTCCGTTAGCAGCAGATCGCTTAAAGTAACTCATAGCACGTACCTTGTCTTTTTTTACAACCTCACCCTTTAGATACATAAGCCCCAATCTGTTTTGAGCAAAAGAATTTCCCATTTCAGATGCTTTTTCCAGCTTAAATATTGCAGCCTTAGGATCATATTTTAAACTTGTCTTATCAAGCATTTCTATCGCTTCGCTGACTGTTTTTAGTTGGTTAGATCTCGCCCTATCATATGTTTGCAGGTCTTTAAGTATTGCGTTACCTAGTCTCGGATATAGTCCATCTTTAGGATTGTAAAGCTTGTTTTCTAAATATGAGTTACTACCACCATATGTATTAGCGAATTTTGCCTGTAAATCTTCGATTTCAGACACGATTTGTTTAAATTCATCTTGGTGGTAGGAAGATATAAAAAAGTCGCTTAAATCGTCAATTTTGCCCTTTAAATGGTGTAGCGTTTTCTGATTATAGTTCCAATACCTTCTTTCCGTTCCTGTAGCCTTTATTTCTTTGTATAAGTTAATTAATCGCTCTTTAAACTTGTCATTATCTAGCAAGGAAGTATCTTTTTTGTCTTTTATAATATCTCTGAGCATATTGGATATTTTAATCATCTGCTCCTTATCTGTTTCAAGTTCACTAACCATTGTGCTTTTTAGTGTTTCTATACTTGACTGTTTAAAAGTGCCTTTATACTGCTCTTTCACTACCTGGTTACCATTTTCATCGAGCAACGGAACCTTTTCCAACTTGCCTGTATCTTGATTACGCTGCATTTTAATTCTTCCATCAGGATTTCTAACCCACTCACGATATATTTTCTTTTCTCTCATTGGAGTTGGTTCAATAGTTGCAATATGGATATGTATATTGTCTGTATTGTAATGAAAAGAAGCAGTCCATACAGCATTGTCTAGCCCTTCTTTATGTAGCATGGCATCAATGGCAGCTCTACTAGATGTTATTAGCTTCTTTTCGTCTAAGATATTGTCTTTATATACACCAAGCTGTTCTAAATAACGATTATCGAAAGATATAACGGTTTGCCACATATTGGATTCATTGCTTTGTGCAGCTTTAAATAAGTCTTTAATTTTTGTTTTTTCATCCAGCGAAAGATGGTCTTTATCTCTGGTAAATAAAGCACTGACTTCTTCAGTAGTATTATTTTTATAATCATCTACCACCGTTTTTTCTTCGTTTTCCATATATCCTAGATATTCTTCAAATAGATTGTATTGATCCATTTTGTCTTTTCTAGTCGCATTATCTCTATCTATGTAATTAATATACTCAGAAAAAGCTTTACTTCCTGAAGTGCAAAATCTTGTCACTGCAACAATTCCAACCATAGGATTTTCCTCTTTCTTTTTAAAGTTGTTTAAATATCTTGTCTATCTAATAGTTCTCTTATAAGTTCGCTCTGTTCGGCTAAAGTTTCGGCTAATCTATCTGCCTGTACCTTATATAAGGCTATCATCTTGTCTGTTAGCTCTATATACTTATTATCTAAATTCCTAAGCTCTGGAGCTTTTACATAATCAGCAAGTATTTTATTTACAAGCTCGTTTGTGCTTATTCCTTTAGTCCTAGCTATCTTTTCAAGAGTTGTCTTTGTATATTCAGGAACTCCTCTTACATATAATACTTCACTTCTCATTACTCAATACCTCTCTGAGCCTTCAGATTGTCTTTTTCTTGTTTCGCCTTTGCTATCTTTTCAGATAGATTATCTTCAGCTTCTACTAACACGGTATGTTTAAACCTGCCTTCAGCTGGCATCAGCATTTCATTCTTAGATGGTAAAAGCTTAAACAAAAGAGTATTGGTTATGTCTTTCATAATTATAGAGTTCTGTTCAGCTGTCCTTAATCCTAATCGAAGTCTTGTAAAATGCTTGTCTAATTTTTCTGCAACTAAATCAGCAGTCATTTCTGAATATTTAGTAAAATCTAGATCTTGTTTTCTATATTCGCTATATTCGTTTATCATGAAAACGACTGCATCCACCTCATATTTAAGTCCAGTCTCTTTCATAACCTCATGAATAATATCTATTGTTTGTTCTGGTAGATCCATTAATTTCTTAGCCATCATCTACTCCTTTTCTTCATTAAGCTTGCTTTAAAATCGCATAAAATGATATATACCTCGTATATATCAGAGCATATGCACAATAAAACGATATATACCAGATATATATCTAGCCTTTATTGTGCAAGCATATAAAACCGTTGGCACTGCCAACGTAGCACGCTCCGTGCTATCAGTTTTCCCTTATGCTCTTTATTTATTCGCAGAGCGAAAAATAAAAAAGGGATGAGGGCTAAGCCCTAACATCCCACCTTTTACTAAAATTTTAGAAGCATAAGCTTCAAAATTTCCTGATTAAGTTCTACCTTATTTCTATAAAATGGACGGTGTATCATAGTCCATTTGCCACCTTCTTCTACAGTGATTACTCCCACATATTTAATCTCATTTAGTATGTTTGTGTATTTGTCTTGAATTAGTTTTTTCTTTTCTTCAGGAATAACGATCCATGACTTGTGAACATACTTTGAATTGTGTTCTGCTTGCACTATAGCTTTCTTAATATCCGACAGTTTAAATTCAAAAGAATTAAACTGAATATTATTCTGGAACATTTCTACTGTCACCAGATCAGCATTACCTTCTCTTATACTGCTCTCAAATTGATACCTTATAGCTCGTCCAGAATAATTGTAATTTTTCCAGAAGGTATCTTTTAACTCTTGTTCGGTTAAGAACATTAGTTGTTCCCATCCTTCTCTGGCAAAATATCAAAATCGAAAACAATTACTTCAAGAAAAGCTTTCCCTTTCTCCTTGTTGTAAATGTTTTCAATCTTACCATTAGTTAATTGTATATAGTCACCCTCTTTAAGCTCCTCTTTTGCTTTTGTGTATGCAGTACCAACAAAGTTAGCAAACCAAGAACTATATATAGCTTCTCCATTTTTATCTTTTCCTTCATAGGAAGAAATATGCACTTGCATGGTATTTTTTCTTTTCTCGTGTTCATTAACTTTAAAAACTTTAACTTTCTGTTTTTCCGAAATATTCATATATTTCTCTCCTTTCGCTTCAATAAAAAAGAAAAAGCAAAATGCTCTTTCATAAATTACTCTAATTATTAAAGATGTAAGATATTTTAGATTTACCATCTATAATATCAAGCTTCAGTCTAGCATTATATTTTTTACCTGACTTCTGACTTTTAAAACCTTTGATTTCTTTCTTTGTAGTCTTATATGTCAAAAGCTCTAAAAGAACTTTCTCAGATAGTGTTTTACCGCTAATCTTTTTAGGCAAATTGAAGTTGCAGCCTGATCCGTCTTTTTTCCATCCTTTACAAGCATACCCCCAACCTTTATCTACAAGCTTATTTCCGCAGCAAGGACAATCAAATAATTCTTTTTCTTCTCTTTTATTTTCCATTAAGACTTCTGTATTGCTTGCCATTTCAATTAAATCTGCTTTGAAATTTGCTTGTACATCAGCCATAAAGTCATCAAAAGATAATTTGCCATTTTCTACATCTGCCAGTTTCCCGTCTACTTCAGATAAAAATTCAATAGACTTTAACCTATCTGGTATAACAGCATCCATTGATCGTCCAAATTCTGTAGATATAAAGTATTTACCTTCTTTCTTAACTGTGCTAGAAACATTATGTCCCTTTTTCTCTGTAAGTTCTTTTATAAGCCCGTCCCTGGTCGCACCAGTTCCAATATTATGAATTTTCATAAAATCAAGAAGTGAAGCTGTTGTAAAATGCTGTTTAGGTTTCGTCTCAGTATCAACCACTTCTTTTTCATTAATTGAAATAAGCTCCCCTTCATCGATACTACCTATCGATAGTATATCAACATCATCTGTTTCTACAGCATCATCCTTAAATAGTGCCTTATATCCAATCTCGATTACGTTTTTAAGCTTTGATTTTATCTTATAACCAGCTGTTTCAGATATTATTTCCGTCTGTTCGTACCTGGAACTTTCCATAAAAAGAGAAATGAAATTCTTAATAATCGCATCATATACATTCTTTTCAGCTTCATTAAGTTTTTCATACTTTGCTTCAATTCCACCCTGTGGAACTACAGGGATTAGTCCGTGATGATCTATGACCTTCTTATCATTAAAATACCTATTTGGAATCTCTCTCATACAGCAGCTTGATACATACTGTTTAAAATCTCCAAAGGAAAGAGCTTTTACTGTGTCCTTAAGTTCCTCTTTTAGATCAGCTGTTAAATACCTGGAATCAGTCCTGGGATAAGATAATATCTTATGCTTATCATAAAGATCCTGACAAATTGAAAGCGTAACATCTGCATCATAATCATATTTCTTACTCATTTCCTTTTGGATAGTAAGTATATCAAATGGTTTTGGCGGATTATCTACACCATTTTCCTTTTTTACAGATATAACCTTCGCTTCATGTTGCAGTTTTTCTAAAGCTTCCGCAGCTGCAACATGATTATCAAACTCTAGCTTTTCTCCGCTATCAGAAATTAGTACCCCATTAAATGTAATATCGTTACCCAATTTAAGCTTTATGTAAGAGAATGGTCTTTTAACAAAATTCTCAATTTCTAAATCTCGCTCAATAATAGCGTGAGTTAATGGAGATTTACATCTACCATAATTTACAGTTACACCAGCAGTCTTTGTTAAAGATATAAGCCTTGAATAATTAAATCCAATATACTTATCCATAATTGCTCTTGCCTTACCAGAAGCATATAGATTATCAAGCATTTCTTTAGAAGTCGGATCATTTAACAGATTATCATATGCCTTTTTTATAGCTGCTACAGTTAAGCTGCTAGTCCATAGACGATATATATTTCTTTCTTTTCCAGCTTCTTTCAATATCCAACGCTGTATTAATTCTCCTTCCCTTCCAGAATCGCCAGCATTAATGATATAATCCGCAGCTCCAAGAGCCGATTTAATAGCATTAAGCTTTCTCTGTTTGTAGTCATCTATAGCTTTTAGCTTCTTGTCATCAAATGGAATAGGCAGCATTGCAATATCCCACTTCTTATAATTTTCATCAATTTCTTCTGGATCTAAAAGTCTTAGACAATGACCTTGGGAATGTACAATTTCAACGTGTACTGGTTCTTCTCTAGAACCAATTGAAAAACTTACTTCCCCTTCTAAAAAGCCATCTATATTCTTATGTAAATTCTTAACACCTATAGCTTCAGCATATGCTTCCGCAGCGTTTGCTTTTTCTGCAAGAATTACTAGGCTTCTACTCATTACCATTTATCCTTTCCTTCATTTCGCTTCAATAAAAAGAAAAAGCAAAATGCCTTTCCTGTATAGTTAAAAAAAGAGAAGCTTATAGTTCCTCTCCCAAATCATGATATTTTTTATTACATGTCAATATCATTTTTTATTCTTGCAACGCCTGTTGGGTGTATTGTCCTTCTCGTAACCCTTACCAAACGTCTTTTATCACACAATGCGAACTGAGTAAGTACGTTTACTGTAAAGAATAACACTGCCCCACAGATTGTTATATAGAGACATTGGTCTCCTGAAAGTTTTGAGATTTCATTGATTGGATTTTTGTGCAGCACCGTGAAAGAAATGAACAAAAATCCCCAGAACCCAGCAACCGCCACTAAGAGCTTCTTTAGTAAATAAACTGCTATCAAGAAAAGTCGATGAGCTGTCATAGCTATGTTAATACATTTATCTTTCATGAATCCTCCTAAATTATTGTATCAAATGGTTTTGGTGGATTATCTACACCATTTGCCTTTTCTGCAAGAATTACTAGGCTTCTACTCATTACTGTTTATCCTTTCCAAAATGCCTTGAAGATACTCATTAATAAGATCATCTTCAAGGTCAACATCTACATATCGTTTTGCAACTCTCTTAATGCGATCTAAACTATCTGCATTAAGGCTGATAATTTCATAATCGTTATCAGCTACATATAAACTAAATTCTTCCTTTAGCTTATCAAGCTCAGCTTCCATTTGTGGCGAATATATATTGTTATTAATAGCTTCTTTAATTTCTCCTTTTTCTAATCGGCTGCTATTCTCTTTAATATATTCATGTACAAACTTCTTTAGTTCAGTTTTCCCTACGTTAATCATTAATTCCTACCTTCTAAACCATGCTGGATATTTCATTATAAATTGTTGATAGTATGGATATAAGCCCTGTCCTAAGTTCAGGATAAATAAGTGTAATTACCCCTATTGCGGCAAGTAGTATAAATAGAACTCCTACTATAGTTCTGCATACACTTTTTATAAAAGAATAGGTATGCTTAACTGCCATACTCTTTTCTACTATAACTTTATTTTGATCTATATCTTTGTGCTTTTCATGAAGGGCTGCTTGTTCATTCCTGAATTCTGCTTCTCTGTTAGCCACTTCTTTCATCTTTGCGTATTTATTCATTCATTGATTCTCCAAATAAAAAAGAGAGCTTGTAGGCTCTCTTAATAGCTTATTATAAACGTACATCTATATCATCTTTAGCTAATTTGAATATTAAGGTGTCATATCCTAATAAAGTAGATGCGAGTGTAACAAATACAATCAGTATTGGAATTATCTCGCCAGCTCTGAATTTTGCAATATTAAATATCCATGCTGCTACACCTATTCCGAATAATATTAGAAGTGGTTTGCATATAAACCTAACTATCGGTCTAAAGAATAGTAATGTTTTTATCATAGCTAGTCTCTTTGTAAAATCATCATTCATTGCAATCACCTCTTAAAAAACTTCCATTTTTTCTTTTCTGGTTCTTCAGGAGTAGGTTCTTCAGCTTCTGTTTTTAGAAGCTCCTTGTACAGTGTAATATTCGTTAGTATATATGGATCAGGTGTATAGTCTGTAAAGTATAGCCTGTTATCCGCATTATATTCTGCAAATATCTCTTTTACATCCTCTCTATCCTTCTGTGCCGAAAATGAACATATTAGCTTAGCAGAATTATATGATGGATTTGTCGCAATTTCAATTGCTCCATCAAATTCTATAACATTTGCACAAGTGCATATGAGCTTTATGTCATCTTTAAGAAAAGCAGTTTTATTGAATCCAGCAGATCGATACATTCCATAATCATAAACTAAATAGTCATAATCTTCTTTAAAGAGATCTGCAAGCTTATCTTGCTTATAGAACATATCTACTCCGTCTGTTCTTAAATATCCTCTATCCGCATCTTCTACTTCTCCACCAACCATAAGCTTCAGCTTTTCAACATATGAAAGCTGATCTTTACTTTCTTGTGACAAGTAGCGATTAGTATATTTGTTGTCATTAATTTCAACATAGCAAGCTCTAAAACCTTGTGAGGTTAAGAACTTTACAATCTGAATAGCTTGTGTTGTTGTACCTATCCTGTGTTCAGTACCCACAACAGCTATCGAAGTGAATCTAGAGATATTCGCCCTTTCTTCCTCAATCGTTTCTTTAACTTGATTTACTTCTTCTCTACCGTTAGCTTCGTAATAATTGCTTATATTTTTTACTAGCTGTTCCTTTAAATCGGAAACGGAACCAACTCCAAGGTTGATAAATCTCTTTATACCTCTATTAAGGCAAGCCTTAACCATAGTATTATTTGGATTTATAGTATTTACCATGACTATCGGAGTTACAGCATTTGCCTTATATATACTCTCAATTATTGCAGCTAAATCTTCAGCATCATCTATGTATGGCTCTGTATCATATACAACATAGTTATATCCAACAAGCTTACTAAGTAGCTCAGGCTCATAGGTTTTTAAATGTCCTGAAGCTTCTATAAAATCAAATACCCATCCATCATTAGCATTTGATTTACAAACTTCTTCTATAAATACACCTCTTGCTCTATCTCCAATATATAGTATTCTCATATTTCAACATCCCTCTCTTTTATTCTTTCTTTTTTGGTCTGTTTCATAGCTACAATAGCTTCATTCCAATCTTTATATATTTCAGGGTTATAATCTGACACATTAATTTCTGGTCTAATCTCATTAATATGTGAAACCATTTCAGCAGTCATTCTTTTACCAGCAGTATCACTATCTAGTGCTAGTAAAACTTCCCCATATTTTTCCTTTTCTAGATGGTACTCTATAGCTTCTTTAGCCTTTCCAGTACCTGATAAAGCAAGGTAGTTATAGTTAAGATGATTATTCCCTCTTTGGTTCATTACATCCATGAAAGATAACGCATCAATGACACTTTCAGCTACAACAAGCTTATCAGCTCCATTATCTATAAAGAAAGAATGGGAATAGTCACATCCATATACATCCCCTACCCAACGCTTATATGTATTTGTTCCTCGAACTGTAGCAAAAACAGCAATATTTTCTTCATTTCTTGATACAAAGACACAATTACTTCTATCGTCCTGATACAACATATCTCTATCTACAAGTTCCTGTACAAGCTTCTGACTGATACATCTTGTTTTAACTAAGTATGCAAATACATTCTTCATAGATGAAGCCTTATTAGGAAGTTGTAATGAAGTAGGCTTATCCTTTTCAGGATAATTAATTTCTCTTTTCTCTATAGGCTCTAAGCTGCCTAAATTACCATTCAATTCCTTAATAGCAGCACCAAGGCTAATTCCTCTCATAGCCATTACAAAGTCTATAATACTGCCCTTTTCTCCAGTTGAATTTCTAAAGAACACATTTCTGCTAGTGTCAATTCGCACAGAATCATGTTCTTTTAAGCTGTAGTATCTGCCAACTTTAATTGGTGTAAATCCTATTTGTCTAGCATAATCTACTATGCTTATATCTTTAAGTTTTTCAAGGTCTGCCATATTTTACTATCCTTTTTTCACTTAGTGTTTCAAAAATTTCTGTGAGGATAATTCCTCACAGAATCATTAAGCTATAGTAAATGTCTTTTTCTTGCAAGGGTAGCTAAAATTTTATAACCCTTGTCTGTCCACAGGAACTCATCATAGTCACCATCTTGATAATCTTCTATTGTTTCATACCCCATAGCTTCCACAAAATCATCTTCTGAAACACTTGCAGATATATATCCACCATCACCATCCTCTATGGCATATGTTGCAAATGCACCTGGTTCTGGTGTTGAATTTGAAGATTGATATAGGATTTCTTCCCTGATAGGACGAACAATTTCATCATGACTGTTCCATATAGGATAATTACGTCCAAAAGCTTCATTCCAATCTTTAATAAATTGGTCATGCTTTTTTGTAAAGCCTGTTGCAACTTCTTCATCTTTTCCTTTTGTGCTATACCAAAATTCGCAACCAGCGTATACAACGATGTATTCATTTCCATATTCACCGATGTTATTATCAAATAACTCAACTTTTTCGCCTTGATAATCATATACGATATGAGGCTGTAAGTAGCCGCCACCATTGCGGCTAAATCTCTCATCAGCGAAACTATTTTGTTCAACTGCAATAATTTCTTTAAACTTATCCATTTTTTTCTCCTTTCAAGAAAACCATTTAACTTTCTTCAGATGAACAATTCTTTGTTGTTCTCTGTTAGCTGTAAAAAAAGCGTTATATAAAGCGTAAAGCAAGTGGTCTTACTAGACGGTGGAGAAAAAGCATAGCTTTTTACAACCGCTTGCCACTTGCAGAAGCTATATAACGCATAAAATAACAGCACAGAGAACATGAAGAAATACAATCACATCATTACAAGGTAATGTACATTTTAGAGCTTTTTTAAAAGCTCTTTTTGTATATCAATCCTCTGCTGCATTTCCTTAATTTCAGCATCCTTTTCCTTCAATCTATCATTAAGGCTATCTCGTTCAGATGAAATATTAGATATTTCATCACCAGTTTTTTGCTGATCGCTAGGTGTCTGATACTGCATTTTATCAGTTAGATCCTTTATCATCTTATCAGCATTTGTAATTTTAGTTTTAATAGCAGCTCTTTCTTTCCTTAAAGTTTTAAGCTGTATTTTATAACCTTCTATTTTAGATAGATAAGCTTCTCTTAAATATCCTTTTGTTGACTTGTGCTTGATTTTCTTTACAAAATCAACGTGCTTGTCATTTGTATATACCTTTAGGGAAGAAAATTCTAATCCTTTATTCATATCTTCTTGCTTTAAGCTCATATTTAAAGCAAGTTCAGTCCATCTTCTAGGAACATTAGTTACTTTAAGAACCACTATATCTTTACTTTCATGAACTGCTTTTGTATCAAGTTTTCCTGTGGCAGTAGCAACACTCCACTTATAGGTATTTACACTATCAAGAGAAGTTTTATTCACTTCGACTATAATCTCCATTTCTCGCTGCTCTTTCGAGTATTTCCAGCTATCAATAGTCAAAGTCCTATCTTCAACGGTTACTGACTTTCCAATTGGTGTTATTGCAACTCCTTCATATGGTGTTGGAAGCCATAATCTGGATGTGAAAAATACAGCATAACCAAGAAAGAAAATTATTAAAAAGCCTTTCAGAATTCTATTTCCTGTCCTCTCTAATTTCTCTCTTTTTTCAATTAATTCTAACTCTCTTGCATTTTCCATCTATATCTCCAATCCATAATCTAAGTCATCATTAATCTGTTTCCTTGACTTTTCTAGAGATTTTTCCCTTTCAAGTTCTTTATCTAATACTCGTTCAAAATTATCATCAAGAATATCTTTAGAACTCAGCATCGTTAAGGATGCTTCTTCTTTTAATTCGTCTATATACATTTGCTGTTCCATAGTTATTCCTTCTTCCTCAATTGGGAGAATAACTAGATCCGCATCAACATCATCCTCTAAAAAGACAACTCTATATTTATCACGAATCTTCTTCTTATACTTTTCCTTTTCTTTAGCCCTGCTAAGCAAATATACTTTCCTCATGTTCATAACGATTCACCATCACTTTCAGTAAAAAGAAAAAGTACCAGGTTTATCCTGGTACTAAAACTCTATTCATTTTCATCTGTCTTGTTTGGATGATCCATTTCATATATATCTTCCTCGGTGAAGCTTTCCCAATTAGCTGGATCTTGTGAGTAGTCATACCACCCTGTGGCATCCTTCCCCTTCTTATAATACTTATTATCAAGCTTCAGTGTATCATCATTTACCTCTATCTTATGATCTCCAAACCAGCTTTTTCCTTTATCATTTCCAGCTTGATTTGAGATATATAAGTTATTTGGCTTTGTAACCTCATAAGTTAGATATACTGTGTTTAAGTTCAGCTTTCCTTTCTTGTTTTTCGTTCCAAGTAGAATATCTCCAAAAGGACTGAAATAAACAACATTAGTTCCATTTGATGTTTCTTCTAGCCAAACGGTATTAGATAGTTCTTTTCTCACTTCGCTTAGACTTTTCTGTTGCTTATTTCCAATAAAGGACTGTACTCCAGCAAAAGCTGTTACACCAAGCATGATTATAATTCCCACGAGTATTAATACTTGTCTTGAATTAAGTTCTTTAAGTTTCCTCATAATTATCTCCTACGGCTGGTAAATAAAGCCTTGAAATACATACCGTCCTTGTGGTCTGTAGCCACTCGCTTTTGTAACATTTGTCATCCAGAATTTACCACCTCGCCATCCAGATTGAGAAACAACTATATCACCATTAGATTTTACTTCTTCCACAATGGCAACATGACCGCAGTCATGATTGGTATAATCCCAGCATATAACAGCTCCAACTTTAGGTGTCTTGCCTTTTTTGTATGCTGTACAATGACTATACCACATATTAGCATTTCCTGTAGGCAGTGCCGGTCTTTTTCCTAGGATTTCTCCGAACCTTCCAAAAGCATACCAGGTACAATTATGATATCCTGGTCTTGCACCCATGCTAACCCAAGGATTAAGATTTGCACCAAAGTAAAAGAGGTTATCTCCTGAAGGATATGAAGTTCTTTTACCTTTGATTACACCAGCCTGAATGTCTCCGCTTTCTGTTTCTTCAGTTTCTGTATTCTCATTTGTTTGTTTAAGCTTATACCAAGCACCACCAGCACTTTGCATAGTGCTAGTAACTACAACAACAATTGCTGATAGAATTATCATGAATGATAAAACAGATATAACAGAACCAATGAGAATCTTTTTTAAATGCCTTTTTAGGTTCATTATCTTCCACCTGAGAAGATGCTTTCTTCGTACTGCTTATTTAGGTAAACTTTAAATTCAAGACTTCTATCTCCTGATATTGAAAGAATAGTGTCACCCATACCAAGAAATGGTATTCTCTCGACTTGCGAGAATGACAACGCACTTCCAAAAACATCATTAATAAGTGGAAGTGTAGAGCTGTCTTGTTTGAACATAAACTTGTACTGTGTTAGCTCAAATAAGACACGTATTTTATCAATATGTGGATCGGATGCACCTTGCGGAGCGAAGTCTCTTACTGACTGAGAAGCAAAAGTAATTCCAGCAAAGAATTTTCTAGCTTCTCTTAAATACTGGATGAGAAGCTCCAGTATCTGAACCATCTTTGTATTTACCCATCTGTGGCTTTCATCGATAAGGATTAAGAAGCAAGTTACATCTTCAAGCTCTATCTCTTTATTTTCCCACATGGATTTCATGATGCTACCGTTATTAACAGCGTTATCCCAGCAGAGCGAAACCATGTTAAACATTTGAGCAACAAACACATTGCCTAAATCTTTAATATCTGAAATATCAAATGTAACAATCTTTTCATCTACAAGATTGTCTACGCTGGTATGTCCGTCAAACATAGATCCATAGTTACCAACAATTGTTGATACAGCATCCCTAATCTGACTAACAATTAAAGCTTTGTGTTGAGAAAGTCCAGCATCTACGCTGCTAGTAAATTCCTTAGTTTTTTCATTTTCAATTTGATCATCTAGAAAAGAAAGAAAATTTGAAAATGTTGGATAGTTCTTAGCTGGCTGCCCTGTAATGCTTCTACCTTCAGCTGGCACTAGCTTATATAACTCATAAAAATCTCTTAGCAAGATTTCTAGGTTGGTTACTATTTGATCATCAGTCTGTGGCAAAATACATCTGAAGAATGTTGCTACTTTTGAGATGTGTTTACTATATGAAGTAAAATCATCTTCGCCAGCCTTCAGAATTTCTAAAGGATTAAGCATACCATCTTCACCATTACACTTAATAATCTTGCCACCAAATTCTCTAGTTAGCTTTTCAAACTCCCCTGTAATGTCAAAGGTTCTTATAAAATTTCCTTTAGCAGCATTAGCCTTAAACCTTTTCTTCAGGAATGTTGATTTTCCAGAACCCATATCTCCGCATACAAGTGAGTTGTAGTGCTTCCTTGTTGCTGTTTTATGGAACTCGTTAAATATAACTGCACCACTAACTGGTGTAAATCCAAGTAGATCTCCATGATCATCTATAAGCTCACTATATGAGAATGGATTTCCCATAGCAACCTGTTCACTCATTAGCGGATGTGCTTTCATTGAAAAAATCTTGCTGTGCTGTGTCTGATAAGGCTCAAAAATAGCTTGCCATTCCCTCTTACCCTCATTTAGCATTGTTGCGGTCATATAGCTATCTGCTTCAAGGCTAGAAATGATTTCTTTGCATCTATCATCTAGCTCTACCAGATTTCTTCCACTTACAAATGTTCTTATGTCTACATCCTTTACAACTTCTCCCAGGGATGTTAGTTCATCATACATCCCTTGAAGCTGCTCTTGTCTAAGCTTTGCATCATAAAGCTCCATGTAGTCTTTAGCAGTTCTAGCCCTGGCAAATTCTTCCTTCAAAGAACGGTTAATATTCTTTTTAACTTCTGCATTATCTTTAGCATGTATATCCATTACAGATATACAGTCCTCTAGCTTAAAGAAGTTATCTAGCCAAAAATCATCAAGCAATTTAGGAAGCTGATAAAGGTGTAAACATCTTATATATCCATCCCCTGTAGTTATATAATTAGGATCTTTAAATGTAATTCCACCAGCTGGTTGGATATACTCAAAAAGTTCTTCGTCTAACGGAATTTCAGTCTTAAATTTCCCCTTTTTCTTTTTACCGAACTTACTCATATTCTTCATCCTCTACTAAATCATCTGCAAGTATTAATGCGTTCATATTGCAGAGCTTTCTTATAATCTGTATCTTCTTCTCTTTACCCATAGGTTTAACTAGCCTAGAACTTCCATACCCTATCCATCCAAGGATATTTCCACGATTCTTTTCCAGTTCGTCTTTTGTTTTTCCAAAGAAAAATAAATAGAACTCTTTACGGTCTATCATGCTCTCTAGCCTATCGAGTTCATCCCATTCTCGCATTAGCCATTCTTTTCTGATTGGATCAGCGGTCTTTTTTAGCTTCCTATCTAGGTATTTTCTTTGAGATAGAGTGTTTATTGGAAAATTAAGCCCAACAATCTTATGATCTCCAGAGTAAAGCCTTTCAAATTTAGTCAATGTAAACATATCAAACCTTACAACATCATCCTGTAGGTTTTCTCTGTCTCTTGTAACAATTTCAAGTAGATCTAAATATGTGCCATCTTCTAAAGAAAAAGCGTCGATACCTTCATCATAGTTTCTGATAGGCAAGACGCTTAGTGTTTCTTTTATTATTTCCTTTTTCTTCTCTTTAGGTTCTTTTTCTTTCTTTTTAGAAAACATTTATCTATCCTTTCTGCTATAGAACGGTCTATAAGTAGATATGTCTTTTGAAATTAAGAAGTATAAACTCTCATAATTTTTCCTTCTTTTATTGAGCGTGCTTCTTGTGGTTAAAAATATAGCCACTAATACTGAGAATATTATGTATGCAATCCTAAGTTTAGGATGCACAAATATTCTTAGTGAGTAAGTTAGAGCAATGTAAAACATAAGGAAAAAGAGATCCCATACATCATATCCAAATGCTACGCTAGTTCTACTCTCTATCGAATCCGTAGTTACTGTTCTTGCCATTACTTCTTATCTCCCTTATCCATGAACTTACTCTTTGATCTGGTTATTGTTCTAGGTTTAGAACTTGTCACAACCGTATTCTTTCTAGTCTGCTGTCTATCTAGGTTATTTACTCTACTATTAAAGCTTTCGGAACCAGCTTTTGAATGGTGGTCTCTCTTCTGTAGTTCAGATCCTAAATTCCTGTTTTCGTGCTTATCACTTAATGCACTATCCATTCTATCTGCAAGGCTGCTTGATGCAGCTCCTTCGGTAGATAGACCAGAAGCTACATCTTTATCAAAAGAGCTTCCTGAAGAACTATGCTCTGTATTACCGCCCTTACTAATACCTGATGTTTCCATAGTGCCACTAGCACCAGTTTTCCCTCTGGTAATATTTTTTTCTTTATCGTCTGCTGCCCCAAGTGCTGCTCCAGCAGCACCAGCTTTCGCCATTTCCGCAGCCTTTTTATCGCTTGCGTTCTTCAGCGTGCCACCAATCTTTCTTCCTACTCCTTTACCTAGATTAGTTGCTGCTCTAGTACCAGCAACAGCCATACCGCCAACAGCCATCATTCTCGCTGTAGATGACTTTAATCCAGCATCCATACCTAGTACCCTTTCAACTAGATTCGGTCCATCTATGACCGTAAAAGCTAGAAAAAGAGAAAAAATAGCAGCTGTAAAACCAGTTCCAGCAGTCTTTGTTATAAAGGTTGTAAAGATTACATACACCTTTATACACACGATTGAAACAGCTAGTAATATATAGCTATCTCTTATAAAAGCTAATATCTTCTTTATTTTCTCTCCACCAGATAACTCTGCTGAATATAGATAAGCCAGTAGCCTAGCTACTACAAGCTCAAATGCTACTCTAACAACCTTATATGACATTGCCAGATAAACAACTATGAGTGCTATTAGCTGGATATATGCAACAAGGAATTGAAACGAGTAACGATAGTAAAACTCGTTACCAAAATCCGCATCATCATTTTCATTTATTCCCCATCCATTGGAATTTTCTACCGTACCAGCTTTGCCATCTAATATGTAACCTATTCTATACTTAAATGGATTTTCTTCTGAAGCTAGAAGTTTGCTTTTATAATTAATAACTTCGTTGATATTAAAATATCCAAAGTTTTCTTTGTTTATCCCAGCTTTGCCATTAGCATATTTACCTTTATTAAGACCAGTACCATATTTGTTATAAAGCTTCAGGACATCGAAGCTGTTATTATTAACAATCGTATAGACCTCTTGTTCACTTTTGATCGATGTATTGTTTACACCATCTTTAAATGATACTAAAAGCGAATTAAACGAGCTAAAAATAAAGGTGCTGCATGATACACAAAGAGCAGCAATAACAATATTTGTAACAACATTCGGCTTTTTATCATGGTGTAATATTAGGATAATTCCTAGATATACAAGAGCAACAGCTGTTAGAGCTATAAATACAGGCTTGAATTGATTAACAAATGCGGTTACCTCACTGTTTGTAGTTAAGTCTATGAATCCAAACGCTGTATCATAAAGCTTCTGTACTTCTTGCCCTAGCTTAACTAATGCAATTACTCCATACCATAAGATAGCTCTAAGTGCATCTAAAAATAATGTGTTTGTTTTTAGTATATCTGCGTTGTTTTTATAGAATGATAGGTATTTATCCCCTTCATCCGCAAAAATAGGACTAGCAAGTATTAGCCCTATAAAAAGAAAAATGGATAAACGCCTAACTCGCCTTACCCACTTCTTTCTTGTATTAATTTGCAGTTTATTTTCCAATGCGTTCTCCTTCCTACTTTTACCACTAATTGTAATGATAAAAATTCACAAGATACAAAATAGAATACACAAATCTAATAGTGATTAATGATAGAAGTATGTATCCGATAATATTTAGCCCTATAAACACCATAAATAAATACATCCAAGCGTAAAATGCTATTCTTATGCCAAAAGATATATATTTACTCTCTGGTTTTTCAATCATGTTATACATATAGATTTTATCGTCCAAATACGCTTTCAGCTTTGCGTTATTCTTTGATTTCAATTCCAAAAGGAAGGAAAATACAAGTAAATAAAATATAAAGTAAACAACTATCATCTATTCACCATCCTATAAATATTTGAGCTTCATATTTGCGATTTAAGCGACTTTTTTAACGCAAGGCATACTGTTTATCCTCTCATTAAGATGCTTTTCATCTGTGCCGCCATTTTCTCTTTAATACCCTCTCTGTCACAAGCTGCGGATATTATCATCATAGCCTGATCTACACTTGTATTTGAATTAAGCCCAAGCTCATCTTCATAGTTATCTCCGAAGCAAGCATAAAGTACAGTTTCCAAACTGTAATAGTCTGAAAGCTCACTAAGAATCTTTTTCTTAGGCTCTAAATGAGCGTTTTCCTTTTTCCCTAAAGCAAGATTAGGATCATAGACATATTCTGTATAATTGACACGCTCTCTACTTTCGGTGCAAATCTGATCCAGGTATATTTCATTTGGATTAGGAAAATCATCTGTAGCATATTGATACCTAAATAGAAATGCAGTTCCTAACTTTCTAGCGGTTTCAGAAAGCTCATAGTTAAGCTCCTGCCTGTAAGATAGCGGTTCGCCTGTATCTCTATTACTCATAGCTCCACCAGCTTTCCTTCTTTTCTTTACCATGCTGCGTATTTGCAGCTTCTTTATAAAGCTAATGTTATCCATATACTCACCAAGTATTGGATAGTGCTTTATCCCAGCTCCAGCTAAGTCTGTTCTCTTTGCACCTCTAATCATTGCATACTCCCCTTGCCTAAACTCTTTAAGCTCTTTTGGGAATAACAACGGTCTTTCTTTAGAGCTTTCCATAAAGGTTTTGTTTCTGCCGAATCTCGTTCCTGTACGCTGAAGCTCTATTATAGTCTTGTTTCCAAGTTGCTCTGAAAATTCATTTGCAGTCTCATTTCCGAGAGCCATGATGTAAAACTGGTTAGCAAAGTTATCCTTAATCGTATCCATTTCCATTTCATAATTGGTATGCAGCTGATTATATGACTGTATAAATATATCGAAGCTGAATCCAATACCAAGGCAATTTGTAACCATACCGCCAAAGTTATCTAAAACTGGCATATTTCCAAACTCATCCCCTAGTACCCTTACATTACGCTCTAATTTCCCATTTCCAGCCTTTGCAATCTTGAATAGATACTGGAATACCTGTGTTACAAAATTAAGGGCTAAGAAGTGATTAGACTTGTCCTCAGTAGGCAGTCCTAAGAAGATAGCTACTGGTTTTTTACCAAAACCAATCTCTTTAAAGTTTATATTGCTTTCGGCAGTCATCCTAGCAATCGAATCCATACTGAAAATAGTTAGTGCTGACTGCATATTTACATAGATAGAGCCTTTGGTTCTATCTCCAGCAGACTTTATAGAAGCATAAAGTCCAGCTGCAAAATCTAGTGGCGGTCTATTGTTAAAATAGTCATCTAAAGCTGTTTCCGCTTTCTTTGCTCCAGCTTCAGGATCTTGACCAATGCTTTCAGAATTTACATCACATAATTCTCTAAAGAAATTTATTACTGAAAAGCAATTGATATTCTTTCTATTTGGATATATAGGTTCAAATTCATATTCTGGTGGTATAGCAAAATCTATTTCGTCACCGCTTAATATATCCTCACTTTCAGGAAGGTTCTTTAAAGCATTGTAAAATACCTTCCTAGCTTCTTCTTTATCGTCTATATCCTCAAAGATTTCTTTTCCTACCTTCAATCTCTTTCTGCGTTCAGAATTAAGCTTGTCATCATCTCTAATACAGTCACTAACTACAGCTATAATAAGTGCTGTAAATAAATCAGTAGATGTATTTCTCCAAATAGCTTCTTGATTTCTGTCTGAATTGAAAATAGAAAAAGCAAAAGATTTAGCAAGCTGCTGAGCGTCATCCTTATTTCCATCTGCATAAAACTCCACAATTATGGATAGCGGATTATATCCGGCAGATTTTTTAGGATTATCAAGATTAAGTAGTCTTGTTATATATCCTCTTGCTTCAAGAGTGTGCTTTGAACCCTTATACAGCTCCAGTTTAGGATCAAAAATTATCATAGAAGGTCTATTTGCCATAGCGTACGCTCTTGATAGAATATCTATCAAAGGAAATACGAACATTTCACCTTTACCAGATCTTGTTGTACCAAGAAATAGATTGTTTGTTAGTTGAGAATCTATGTATAATTTATCTCTCCATCTTATTACTGGAACTCCACCAGCTCCAAGATACCAGTTTGGTGTTTTTACCTTTTTCTTTACAGTCTCCTGGTCTAGTACAATCTTATCTATATAAGAACCACCTTCCGCTGGAAGTTCCTTGTTGATTGGTATATAATCACCGTTCCTATTTATTTCATAATCTATACCCTCTTTAGCATCTTCAAGAGTATATGTAGAAGGATTCATTTCAATCTCTTTATATTCATCTATAGCTTCATTAATGGTAGTCCACCTTGATGTACCAGCTGTACCCTTATTTATATCTTCACCACTATATGAAACTCTAAGGGTATACGCTTGTTTTATATCAATGACAATCAATAAAAAAAGAAAGAAAGCATAACACATCTTTGTTAAATACGATCTTCCTGTGATTGATGGGAATATTAAAGTCCAATTGATATAGTTTTTCATGTTAACTGGATCTTTTATCATATCTCCAAAATGAGATAGTGCATTGATTACGAAGCTAAAGACAAATATAGCAAGTATATCCATTACTATAATAAATAGCAGTACATTTAACGGATTAGCTAAAAACCTATTCAGCTTCATGGTGTCGTTTATATTGTCTGACTTTAAAGTTCCTCTACAATTGAGACTAATATACCTTTTTAATCTATCCATTTAAAGTTCCTCGCCTAGATTCTTTTGTCTCTTTTTTAGCTTTGAAACATCATTAGATTTCTTTTCTTTATCGCCACTCTCTTTTTCAGTTTTCTGCTCAAGATATTTTTTATTTGCATTATCTACAGCCTTACAAATATCGTTAGCTTCAACTGTTTCAGGCTTTCTATCCTTGAAGTAAAGTTTAATATCTTGGCCAGACTTAAACTGAACAGTGGTTAAATTCTCATTAAATTTATTAGGATAAATATACTTATCCAGCGGATAAAAAGAAGCACCGCTATAGTCTTTATCTCCTATAACGCTGCCTTCAGGAAGTCTAACCACATTGTATGTTTTACCTTGTTCATATTTGCTTTCCACATTCAGTTTTGCGAAAGAGTTATGAACATTAAGATAAACCTTTTGAGATTTTTCTATCTCGGCTGTCTTATCTACTAATTCATCAAGCTCTTTGCTCAGAAGCGGTATATCATCTTGCTTCATATATTCTTGATATATCTGATTAAGTGTATCTTCATCTTTAATTCCTTTTTCAAGGCTTATTAGATCTTTTATGAATCCTTCGTAATTTTCATTTGCATACTGTTCTAACTGATTTTTCATAGTATTCTCCTTTGCTTGATATTGAAAAACTTCTTCCTTTACAGAAGGTGTTTTTAATGTACTGAAGTAACTATCATCAACAAGGGCATTGTTACTAATAGAATAAACATCTGCATTATATGCACCGATTATTAAACCATCACAAACCTCTATTCCCAATTCCTTTCCACCAGCAATGAGCTTTTGCAAAGTCATACGATCATACGGACTTGGTGTCGTATCTCCTGATGGATGATTATGAATAAAATATAGCCCTTTAGCATCTGAGAGTATCGGTACTCTAAATAGGATTTCATTATTCGCATATGTTTCGTTACGCCCACCAATAGATGCGATGCTTACATTTATTGGATTGTTTTTTTCATCTACAGATAGCACATATACGTGTTCCTTATCTCTTGTAGACATATCTTCTGCTATAGCTAAAATCGCACCCTTTAAATCCCCATCTTCCCCAATATCATACTCTCCAATATCCTTAAGCTCTAATCTACTACTAAAAAATCTCGATTTAGAGAATACAACATCATTTGTCACAAGTGGAGAAATATCAAAATTTCTTAAATTCTTTATAATATTTTCATCAGCAAACGAATATGACTGAATATTACCATTTTCATCTTTCCACGTTTGAAGATGCTCTAAAATATTAAACCCATTATTGAAAAAAGCTTGCTGCCAATTATCCATGAATTCTCTAGCTTTTAGGTTAACAGAATCATATTTTATATTAGTTGTAACCAGTACAGCAGCTGCATTATGAGAAATTGCTAATGCGATTACTTCTGCTTTATGTTTTTCCAAAGTTTTAATAGATGCAACTTGCATATTAGCAATTTTACCTTTTGTATCTAAATAAACAACAGCAGCACTATCTGTTTTTCTGGATAAAACATGTGCTGCTGTTGCGTTTAGCAAATCCTCTGAAAAGTTGATTTGTTCTATTGGTATATTTAAGTTCTTATTTAATCTTGTTTCGACAAGCTTAATTTTCTTCCCCATTATTTATTTCCTCATGATCTGAATTTTCAATAAATTCTATCGAAATTAATTCATCTTCTCCGAGTTTCTCAAGTTCATCACCTATTTCTTTTAAACTAACATCACTACTTGAAAATTTCTTGATTTTTAGTTTATCAGTCATAATGAATTGCCCTTTTCTCTCTATATTTCGTCATCAAAATCTTTATGTCTATAAAACCTTTTATTAGTATTGTTGGTTTTATTATTATCTTCTTTAACTTCAGGAAATGCCGCCTTAGATGCATCTTTCTCATATATAATTCCGTCTATGCAATTATCATAAATGAATCTTTTAAATTCATTTATATTTCCATTTGTATAGTAATCCGAAAGCAGCATACTAAATTTCTGTATATCATCAACGGAAATAGATATAACCCCACATCCATTTTCAATCATAATTTTATTGGCTGCAAGCATAGCTGTTCTTTTGTTTCCATCAAAGAATAGTTGTGACTTCATACACCAGCACATCATATTTAGTGCCTTATCTATCGGATTAGGATTATCTAAAATAAAATCTAGTTGATTTTCGACATCTTCTCTTTTAGGAATTTCAGGAATGTATGAAGTACCAGAAATTCCAACCTTACCTGTTCTTAAAACTCCTGTTGTAAGTGCTTGATCTCGTGCCACACGAGCTTGTATATTGCATAAGGTTTCTAGTGTAGTAGGCTTTCCTATTTCAGACAGTACATATTCCCAACCATGTTTAAGATTTATAACAGTTAAAATATCTTCTACAGATACGTTTGAAATAACCCCATTCTCATATATGGTATATGTATCTGGGAATGTAACATTAGCACCTTCGAGCTTAGCACTTTTCCATATGCTATCCACAACATTTCTTTTGGCAAGAAGTGTATTTTCTTCAGGTGTCATATTATATTTTTTATCAAAACCACTTGATGGTTTAAAGTCTAAATACGGATTAAACATCATAATATGTACTCTCTCTTAAATCAAATTTATTCTAGTTAATTATACAAGGTATTGAATCCATTATCAAAACATAAAATATCTATTTCATTTTTTATAAAAATAGGAAAGGCGGTTACTACCGCCCTTCCTATGAACATTAGAATCCACTTCCAATAGATTGTGCAATAGCTACCGCACTAAGAGCGAGAGCACATCCACCTACCACCCAAGGAAGGGCATCTTTAGCTCTTTCCTTTCCACGTTCTGACGGATATATTAACGCTGCTCCGTTTATAAAAAGAGCAACCGCTACAAGGGCTATAATTATTTGTCTAGCCCCTACTACAAAAGCTATTAACTTTGCTGCTAATACTCCCATTTTTAACCTCTTTTCTTTCTTAAATTAATCAATAAAAAAGAAAGACTATTTATTCAGTCTTTCCTTAAAAGCCTTTCCAGCTTTAAAACCAATACCTACGTTCGCTGGAATTTCGATAGTTTCTCCAGTCCTAGGATTTCTCCCTGTTCTGCTAGTTCTCTTTCTAGCTTCAAAAGTTCCAAATCCTGAAATACTGCATTTACCTTCCTTTGAAACCTCATCTTCAATGGTATTAAATATATCCTCAAAAATTCGTCCAGCAGCTGCTTTAGATAGCGAATGTTCTTCGGCAATCTTAGCAATAAAATCTGTTTTTGTTATCATGTAATACTCCTTTACATATCTCATTTAAAATTTAAATTTCTGATCCAAGGTCTTTGTTTAGGTTAGAAGCTTTTATGTGAGATTTATTTTCTCCCATTTCTGCTAATTTAAGCGTTCCAACTTGTTTGTTATATAAGTTGTGTAGTTCTCCTTTCTCAATATTATTATCCTTGTAAAACGGATTATTAGGATAAAATCCCTTCATAGAACAATCATCTGATATTAATTCAATAACAAGCTCACTATTTTCTGTTCTGAAGAAATTTGCACCAATAGGATTATCTGATAAATCAGAATTGAATAATTCATATTTATCTAATGTACAAGAAGCAGAATCTTCATAGCACGTTGAACCAATAAACTCTAATCCTTTAGTGCTTTCTAAAGAAGTATCATCCGCAACATAAATAGGTGTATTTTTGTCTACTTCTATATCAAATTCATTATCCCCATATCCTATATGAACATTACTAGCATTAATAGTATTAAAGCTCTCGTAAGTTCTTTCTGGAACAGAAACAAAGCCCTTTTCCTCTATACACTTTAGATATATATCACCTATGCTATTAAGGTAATCCTTGTTATCTGGTTCTGAATTAAACCCTATCTTATTTAGTTCTTCTGGACTACTAGATATTTCAATACCAGAGACTTCTTTTGCAAGTGCAATATAGTCATCATCAGATAGGTTATACATTGTTTTAAACTCGTTGTAAGTAGGGATTCTTGTAAATGCTCCAACTTCTTCAGAAATCTTATATGTATCTTCTGATTCATCCCATTTCATCTTATAAACGCAAGGTGAGTAAATATTTTCTACTTTGCCATCTTTCTTTTCTTGATAACCATCTGCTTCAACGAAGCCTTTACACTCATAAGTGTCTTTAAGCCAAGGATTAGTTTCAGATGGAAGATTTAACTTCCATAAGCCGTTAGCTATATCTGTTTGATTATCTGCCATAACGAGAGCTTCATTAATGCTTAGTGAAGTTTCAGGAAATGTATCTGATAGCGGAGAAAACTGTCTAGGTAGTGTGCCAAAAGTATAAATATCTGGATGTATTTCTTCTGAGATCATCTTTTCTATCTCCTTTTCTGAAACGAACTGCTGCATATAATCCGCAGCATCATTGGCTTGCGATATTGCTTTCATAAGATATTCTGGATCATCCTCAATGCTTGTAATCCACCCATTAACATATGCTTTGTGATTCTCCATATTCATATCTTCTAGATTAATTCCTGTAGTTTCAGCCATAAAAGCCGAAGTAATTTCGGCTACTAATTCTTCTTTTGCATAGGCTGACGTTCCAAAAACTCCGCTCTGATCTCTGTTAAGTCTAGATTCATGACCTGTTGCATGACCTAATTCATGAAATGCCACAGCATTGTATTCATTATCACTACTAAAAACTTCAGGAAGCGGAAGATGAATATCGTCTGTACTAGGTCTGTAAAACGCCCTATCTTCACCATCATTATAGATTTCTACATTCATTCCTCTGGAGATCTGTTCTAAAACAACGCTTGGCTCTATTTCATTTTTAGGTAGTTCAATTTCTGGAAGTCCAGAAATATTATCACCATTAAAGACGGTGTAATATTTAGCAACTAATGAAAAATCCTCTTTCTTCCTTTCTCCTTCTTTAATCAATCTTTCTTTTTCTTCAAAAGAAACACCTTTTTTCTTTATTGTGTCGAAAGGAAACCAGTATTCAACTTTTGCACCTTTTGAACCTTTTTCAAGGTGATAACCTTCATCCCTAATCTGATTAAAAGTCATCCACCTAGGATCTTTATATCCATGTACCATTGAAACCAGCTTCAGATAAAATTCATTTAATCCTCTGTAATGGCGATTACTTACCGCATTTCTTAATTCTCCAGTAGTAGCCCACCCTTGCTTCCAATTTAAGCCTTCTTCAGAAAGTCCTTTAACAAACATATCCGCTACGGACTTTCTAAATTCCTTAGTCTGATTACTTGCCATTATCTTCACCTTCTAAATCTTCTGGAGATAAGTTTTCATCATCAACAAAAACTGTGATGCCTTCTTCAGCTTCATACTCTTTTATAAATTGTCTTGTATCATCTGAAAGTGTCATTTCTACGCTCCTTCCTCGTCCTCTCTTTTCTTTCTTTTGAGGAAATATAGGATTAAAGCAATAACTATTGCAAGTATCAAGATGCCAGCTCCAAAAAGAACTTTCTGCATTGTTGTTAATCCAGCTTGCTCATATGTTGCAATTGCTTTTACTTTGTAAGGACTTAGATAAACTGCATTTGCAGTATATCCATCCGAATCTGAACCATCTACATATTTTGCAGTATAGTCACAAACATTAGATGTTCCTGTAAATCTCGCTGTTCTTATTAGCGTGTTACCGCTAACTCTAGAGCTAGTCCAGCTACCGCCAGTAATTCTATATGCACTTGCATCAAGATTGAGATAAGTAAGTATATCTGATTGATAACCATTCCATACTGGTGCGTTCGCATTATAAGGCCAAAGCGTACCAGTATTTGCAAAATAGAAATACTGTGTTCCAACAGAACCCCTAAATTCTCCATCTATGGTTATAGGCTTTCTATAGATAGCACCCTTTGTTACTGATTCTAGCTTTCCTGTAAATGTATTGCCATTTTGATCTTTAACAGCTCTAGTCTGATCTGCTTTAAAGCTCTTTGGATCTCTAGCAGTATATACATATGTGCCTTCCTTTTTATTCTTTTCAAACTTTGTAGCATCTGTATCTAGAGTAAAAGTAACCTTTTTACCATCAACCTCAAAGCTCTTAGTAGCTGGAGCTTTTTCTTCAGTTAAATTCTCTAGTTTAACGTTTTTTGTTTCTGCTCCTTTATCTGCTACAAGCTTATACTTAATGTCTTTAAGCTTGTATGTTTTACCATCTTGCTGTATTTCCTTCTGTGCAGCATATTCATATTTCTTGGTTTTGCTGTAAAAAATGTTTGTTCTAGTAATATCTTTACTAGCTCCATAGCTTATAGCTGCACTAGAGAAAATCATGATAGCTGCAAAAGAAAAAGAAATAATCTTATTCGCTTTTGATTTCATATCTTTATTTATCCTTTCTATAAGATAAAAGGGATGCTAATAAGCACCCCTTAAAAACCTATTCAGCTTCGTTTGCTCTCTTTTTAGCTCTAATCACAACTACAAGAAGCATAGACGAAATTCCTAGTATCATTAGTGTTAAACCTAGTGCAAGTGGATCACCGGTTTTAACTGAACCTAAACCATGTCCATCATAAGGGAAGTTAACATCTAATCTACCAATTGCAATAGTCTGATTGATGTCTGTTATATCGCTGTGTGTAGCAATCTTAACACCGTCATTATACATATCTTCAAAGACAACAGTTGTTTTACCCTGAAGAACCTTTGCTGGAAGTGTAAACTCCACTTCAATACTGCCAGTATTACGTGTAGCAGTAAATGTTTTTTCAGCAGTAACTTCTCTACCATTGACAAGAAGTGGCTGTCCTGTAGCCTTATCCATCAGCTTACCCTTAACTGTGTAAACCTTGCCAATAGTTAGGTTTTTGTAGAACACTTTATCCACTATAGTGATATTACCGTCTTTAAGCTTTCCAATCTGCTTTACGTCGGCTTTCGTATGAATATTTGGATATTCAATACTCTGTCCTTCGTCGTTAATATCGCTATGAGTAGCAACTAATTTGTCATTGTGATACATATCTTCAAAGACAACAGTTGTTTTACCCTGTCTATTAAGTGAGTTATATGTGTATTCAAGATCCACGCTTCCAGTCTTTGATGTAGCAGTAAATGTTTTAGATGCTGTGATTTCGTTTCCGTGTTCATCTTTTATTGGCTGCTTTGTAGCCTTATCCATTAGCTTACCCTTAACCGTGTACACCTTGCCAATAGTTAGGTTTTTGTAGAACACTTTATCCACTATAGTTTCATTTGCTCGTGGCATACCCAGGTTGCTATTTGTTTCTCTCGATTTAGCAGTTGTGCCGACTCTTGGAAAATGAACACTCTGTCCTTCATCATCTATATCTGCATGAGTAGCAATTTCCTTGCCATCATAATATAGATGCTCAAAGACAACAGTTGTCTTACCAACAAGAACAGTGCTATCTACTTCATATTCAAGTTCTACAGTACCGCTTGCACCATCACCAGTAATTGTTGAATTTGCATTTGTTACAGTAAAAGTCTTTTCAGCAGTTACTTCTTTACCATTAACAAGAAGTGGCTGTCCTGTAGCCTTATCCATCAGCTTACCTTTTACTGTGTATGTTTCGCCTTCAGAAAGCTGCTTATAAGAAACCTTATCAACAAGCTTAACCTTTTTGCCATGCGAACCAACATTATCTGTTGTGGCAGCATCTAACGCAGTTGTACCAATCTTAGGCACTAGCGGTTTATTTGGCTGCTCTGGTGCATTTCCAAAGTTATACACTAGCTTGTCATTTGAATGTAGATCATTATCGACATGGGTTACATATATACTAGGATCAACTTTAAATCCTTTTGGAGCTTTAATCTCTCTAATGGTAATTGTTCCTCTTGGGATGACAATTGCACCTTGCTCGTTTTTAAAGAAATCATCTCCAGCCACTTTATATTTATCTCTTAATGATGCTTGATATTTATTTGTATTAGCGTTCTTCTGTGTCTGAAGAACCCATTTTCTTACAGGTGTTTTATTAGCTGCTTCATCAGCATTATCAAACATTTCATCATAATATGAGATTTCAAACTCTGCACCTGACATATCCTTTTCGGTATTCAGGTAGCTTTCACCATCAGATGTTTTAAATAGCATAATTGCTACAGGGTCAAATAAAGGTTCGTCTTTAGATGTTACCCAAGAGGTATTTCCAGATGATACATCAACTGTGTAAATCTCTGTATCAAGTGCATATCCCTTAGGGGCTTTAACCTCTTTTACATAGTATCTTCCAGCATCTAGCTCTATTGGATCTGTAGAACCATCTTCTTTAGTAGTAAACATTCCAACATAACCAGATCCGTCACGATTCTTTGAAACATAATATTCAGCTCCAGCAAGACTGTACATATTCTTGCACTGTTCAGTTAGTGTCTTATTACTCTTAACTTCCTTCACAAGCTGCAATTTGCCTTTTGGATTATATACACCCCACATCATATCCTGTCCAGAAGCAGTAGCCTTATATGCAGTATATGTGGATGCTGGATCAGGTTGTGAATTTACATAAGACATAAATGCACTTAATCCAGCTGGATTAGTAGCGGTTCCTCGTCCACCTAAAGAATTAAATCTATTAGATAGTGCCTGTGAGGTTATAACAGTACCGGCTATTTCGGTTCTATTTGTGTTACTCCCCCAAACTTTATATGGGCTATTGTATGACGGGCTGGAAAAACCGCTCCACTGAGCTGGACCTTTATAACCGTAATAAAGTATCTTACGAATCGTACTATCATTCATTACATATCCAGTCATACTTCCCATTGTAGGGGTTCTATCATGTTCTGAGCAGAACACTGCACCGCCATATACTCCAGATGTACCAGATGTAAATAGTCCATATTTATTAGGATAGTACCTACTCCCACCTGATTTATATCCATATTGATATTTGGACAAATTTACATATACGCTCATACTGGATGCTGGTGCTCTGAAAAAGCCCACTCCACGAGCCATAGCCATCTTTGCTGGCTTAGAACTTCCTAATGATTCACCGCCTGTAAAACTAATATCTACGCTTGGATTATTCCCTGTAATCTTGATATATACAAGCTTACAGTTATCTCCATATGAAATTTGTTTTGTGATTTCTGTATCCTTTACATCTATATTGGTTTTATTGCCATCTAAAGCATATGTAGAAATTTCAATTTCATCACCAATATGGGCTGCAAGTATAGATGTTTTACCAGCATATACCTCTTTGCTTGTTTCTTCAGCAGCGGTACTTAATCTGTAATTGAAAGATCCATTTCCACTATCTGAAAACCTTACATTAATAGTGCTGCTATCATCCTTTTTACTTGAAACATTTGTAGTCTTTGGTGTGGATGATTTATTTACAGCACCTTCATCTGAATTATTATCTTGTTTTTGTACATTTGCTGTGCCACTACTATCTCCATTATCTGTAGCTCCAGTTTCCGCAAATGTACTAGGAATCGTCATTGTTATTGTCATCAAGATTCCTAAAACAGCTGACAGTTTTTTAAACTTTCTCAACTTCTCGTCCTTTCTTTAAAACCATTTGTTATAACCTGTTTAGTGCAATAAAAAAGAGTGCGTATATGCACTCTTAAATACCTCAACCTATAAATTCTTTGTTATTCAATCAATATCATATTTCTTTCTCCCCCTTTCCCCTTTTATTTCATACATCTATGTATAAATAGCATTATTGCTACTTATATCTGTAATTAAAAAAGGAGCATAACGCTCCTTTAATTGCTATTGCCAATGTCCTTGCTCTGGATGACTCACAGTATATGGAACTTGTCTTGTTCCTGTTTTTGTCTTTGGATATAGTCTTGAAGGTGTTCCAGCATCATCAAGTTCACAATAATAAGCATATCCAGAATTATAATCTGCAAATTCTCTGCCGTTGCAAATATACACGGTATATTGATATGTTTCAGTCCTGTACTTAGTTTCAGTCCAAGCAGCTTTATCCACTACCCAAACACGCTGTTTAGCCTTGCTTGTTGATGCTGAACTACTAGAACTTGACTTTGCAGTCTTACTATTACTACTTGATGAAGCAGCTGTTTGCTGCTTAACTACTTGCTTTGCAGCTGGTGTTGAAGTTTCTACTTGTGAAGCAGTAACCTCAACAGTAGTTCCAGATATTTCTGTTATCTTTCCATTAATTTCTGTTGTTAGAGCATCGAAGTCTTTATTGCTATCAAGCTTATTAAGCTTATCTTTGTAGCTCTCTAATACTTTATTAGCTTCTTTCTGTTTATCTTCTGAAAGAGACTTGATTTGTTCCTTTACTAACTTTATATAAGTATTTACCTTTTCTTTCTTTGTTGCAAAGGTTTTGAGGTCTTTCTTAAACTGCTTCATAATCTTTTCCGCAGCCTTATCATCTTTTGCTTTCTTTAAATCCTTTTCATATGCTAATTTAAACTCTTTTACATCCTCTCTATCCTCTTGCATATATGCCTTTAAATCTACAGCCTTTACTTTCTCTATAGCTTCGTCTTTAACTGACTTACCGCATCCAGTAAAAGCAACCGCTAGAACTAGCAATAATGTGATTAGAACTCCTATTCTCAAATTTCTTTTTTTCATGTTCTTGTCCTCGCTTACTCACATCAATTAATTGTATGCAATTAATTATACCTTTTTCGATATTATCATAATATCACATGTAAAATTCCGCAAAGTCTGATTTTTGCAAAATATTTTTTACCTCACTTACTACTTCGATATTCTTCATTGTAGCATTTTTCAAGTAACCACAACTCTTCAATGTCTTTTCTTAATTTGACGAATCCAGCTTTATCAGCCCTTATTCCCCAAATAATTTTTTGGAAAAAATTCATAGTACAAAATTCTGTATAAATTTCATCAAAAGACTTATAAAATCTATTGTATGTTTTTATATCAGGAAAACATACATTAAATGCTCCAGGATGACTTAAATCAAGCCAGTCACATTTATTTGATTGTTTCATTGTTATTTCTCCATTCGTTGCGTTGTACTTCTCACTTACTAATCCTGATTTGTTTTTATAAAAAAAGATGCGAGACTGCCTCAGTGGATAGCAGAAAACAGTTCGCATCTTTGCTTGAAAGTAATATCGCTTAACTTTAAGCACTATTATTGTATCAGACATTGTATCAAAAAACCATTTGCTATACTACCTTAAATGTATATATTATATTTTTCTGGTTGTTATACCACTTTACACGTTAGCATAATAAGATGTTTATTTAGATGTTTCTGTATTATCATATACATCTTTATGCAATTTCCCCCTTTTATGCAATTTCCCCCTTGAATATTCTGCCTTTAATCTCTGCCTATAACTAACATCTTCGTGAATATCTACAAGAAGCTTAACAGCTCCTTTTTGCTCATTTTGCATTGACTTCATAGTTGGATATATTTCTACAGCTATATATTCATTAATCTTATCGGTATTTTGCTGTATTTCCTTTGTTCTTATATCTAATTCATTAATTCTAGAATCAATACTATCTATTTTGGTTTTTTTATCTCTTAGTGCCATAAAAGTGTTATAGCCCAGCATTATAACTAAAATACCCGCAACAATGCCCATATCTAAATCTAATTTGGTCATATTCACATTCCTTTCTCATCTTACGCTTCAATTCCATTTTCCCTAATGTATAACAACACTTGTATTATTTGCATTTAAAATCACCCCAATCTCCCCTTTTATCATCTGGAATTTTTGCGACTTTCTTATGACACTCTTCGCAAAAATAATAAACACTTTTTAATTTATATATCGCACCATCATACATATCTGCGTTATAACAAGTTTCATCACATTCTCCTTGATTATTTACCTCAAACCAACACTCTCCAGAATAGCGTATTTTGTGATAAAAGAACTCTTCATTACCACAGTGAGGGCATTTAAGCGGAAATGCATTTTTTGTAGTTTTATTATTCATTACCATCTTACACCTCAATTCCATTTTCCCTGATATATGTCAGTACCTTGATTAGATAATCCTCTCTCATACCTTTCTTTAAATCCTGTGGGAATAGATCTTCATCTATCTTATATTTCTTAGGTCTAGCTTCTTTCTTCTGCATTTCATATTCCGGCTTTCCGTTTCCAGATGCATCCATAATAGCAATATCATCAAGGGGCTTTTCTGAAGATTCGCTTGCTTTTCGGATTGCCTTTAACTGATCTACAGTAAATTCCATCTTCGCCATAGTAATTAATCCGTCAAGTAAAGCTTGTTCAGAACTTCTTAGATATGAAATCTGTTCAGCCATTTCCTGTGTAATTTTCTTTTGCTCATATAAGCCATAGATAGGTGGTAGAAGGTAGGTGAGTCTTATTTTTCTTCTTACAGTCTTTTCACCAACACCATATTTTTCAGCAATTATTTCAGAAGAATACTTGCTATTTTGCTTTTGGTCACTCTGACCAGAAGCACCTTCATCTGAATCATTTTGCTTTTGGTCACTCTGACCAGAAGCACTTGTGTACTGATTTTTCCCTTTCCTATTTATTGCTTCAAAGATATTTCTATAAGCCCAACCTTTTTCAAGGTCGCTTACTGTTTCTCTCTGAAGGTTAGTATCTGCAATAATGATACTTGCTTCAACATCATCAACATCCTTGATGTTAGCTGGGATGGTTTCAAGTCCAGCTTCCTTAGCAGCTCTAACACGGTTATGACCAGCTAGAATTTCATATTTATCTCTAGCAGTAGGTCTAACGGTAATAGGGTTAAGGATTCCATGAGCCTTAATACTAGCTAAAAATTCTTCCCAGTTTTCACCATCTAGTTTTCTAAAATGGTTCATAGGGGATACGGTGAGACTATCTAGTTTTATCTCAACGTACATTTTACCGTCATCAAGAGCCTTTCGTTTTTCCTCATATTCTTTCTCTGCTTCTCCATAAAGAGAAAAATTGAGGGCAGCTTCTTTAGCAGCATCTTCATTTATAAGCTTAGCAGTAAAATCATCTTTTACAGTTTTAGGCTCAGAGCCTTCAGCTGCTAGTATATCCTTTTCTAATGTCTCTCTGTCTTTAATCTTAAATGCCATTTTGCACCTCTTTACATTACGCTCTTTACAAATTCCTCTGTGAAGCTTTCTAAAGCTTTCGTTACAGGATTCTTACTGTCATATTCTGCAATGCTCTTTTCCATCATCTTGCTTTCACCAATCTTTACACTCTGAGGAATAACAGAGTTATAAACGTTGATATGAACATCACCAAATATCTTTGAAATCTGACTAGCCATAGCCTTAGCAAGCTTAGTTCTCATATTGGCTTTATTAATTAGTATTCCAGCAATCTGCAAATTAGGATTATAGAACTTCTTTATCTTTCCAAGCTGAGTAATCAGCCTGATAATTCCATCTACTGAGTAGTCATCAGCTTCAGTAACAATTAGTGCGTAATCACTCGCTACTAAAGAGTTCTGAAAATCTACATCTATAGATGGAGCATTGTCTATAAGTATAAAGTCATAATCTCTTTCTTCCTTAATCTGGTTAATCAGGATATTAAGCACAAAGCATCTTTCAGTAGCTGCATTAAGCCTAAGCTTTGTTTCAGCAAAAGACAGATCGCAAGGGATAATATCCAGATCACTATACTTGCTAGAAGCGTGAATATATTTATCTAGTTCAAGCTTTGTTTCTAAGTCTCTCATTATTTCTTCAAGAGCAGTACCAATCTTATATGATTTATTTTCAATATCATATTTCTGCTCAATTCCTACGGTTTTACTTAAATTCCCTTGGCTATCAAAATCGATAACCAGAACTTTATATCCTAGCTTAGTTAGATTAACAGCAAGATTAAATGTGATTGTAGTTTTACCAACTCCGCCTTTGTGATTCACTAGCGATATTACTTTCATAGCACTATCTCCTTTTCTCTTAATAAAATCATTAGTGTAAATAATCTAGTCCTAAATTTATATGCAGACCATACAGATATTTCTTCCAAATCAGTTTAGCTGTTGATGGATCTACATGATGCTTATAGGCTAAGTAATTCCATGTGCAATTTGTTTCAATGTTTTCCCAGATCATTGCTCTGTGTTCTTCAGCAACCCATTCTATTAAAGTATCTTTTAATGTCTTTATGTTGCGTTCACAAACAACTTTATCAGCAATATCTTTTTCAGTAATATCGAGTTCATTCTTATTTTCTATTAAAGTTATAGTCCGTACTTCTTCAGGGTATCTTTCTATGATTGAAACAACCTCTTTATAAACAGTTGGGCTTAACGTGTAGTAGCCTTTTGGCTGTTTATAGCACTTTCTGTAATATGCCTTTTCTCTTTTACTATCCACTGAAATCACCTCGCTTTTATATTAAATACGCACCACTATCTTCTCTGTTTACAGCTAGATAATGCTTACAAGCTTCAAAATCCGAATTGAATTTGTCTTTAAAAGCATTAATATCTAAATGTTTCTTTAAACCAGCACGGTCGATTGCTACATCCCACTTTTCATACTGCTTAATATACTCATATTCCTCTGTAGATAATGAAATGTTCTTGTAATAACCATATTGTTTTGTTTCAGATGGTTTGCTTTCTAAAAGTCCAGCAGCTTCAGCTCTAGCCTTTAACCTTCTTTCCTGTTTCTTTATTGAATCTTCTTTAATAGACCTAGTATTTTCCTTCGCATAAGGAACATGAATCTCTACCCATGAATCTCCGTAAATTATTTCAAGGAACTCACTATCCTTAAAATAATTTAGAGCATCCGACATATTCTTATCATCTTCTCCAAGTATTCTTCCTAGTCTAGTAGGAACGCTATATGGCTCGCAGTCATCCAGTCTAATCACTCCACCAGTTATACCAGCTTTAGCAATAAGTTCTAGAAGAATAACAACCCTAACATATCCATGTTCGCCAGATGAACTATCTCTTATTCCTTTGATTTTCACATCATCAAAGAAATTACATATGAGCTTAACATACCAATTAACGATATTAGATTTACTCATTACCTTCACCCTCTTTAAGTGTCTCTATAAGTCCGATAACTTCATCAGGACTTTCAAGCAATGCTTTAATTCCATCTTCGCCAATTGCTTTAATTGCTGAATTAACTGTAGATCTAAGCGGACTATATGTATTTGCCGCACCTCTCGTAATTCTAGAGAAGTTTGTCTTATCTACACCATTATCAATTTCAGCACTAATAGTTGGCTTTGATACTCCAAGTTCACTAGCAATTTCCTGAATTGTTAAACCCTTCTCTTTTAATAAAAAAAGAAGATAAATCTTAGAATCCATAGTCCATACAATTTTTCTTCCTCGTTTTGTCTTATTCATCTTGCCGCACCTCTCTACTTTTATTTTCTCTTGTGATGTTTGCGGCTCTATTAATATATATAGTTACTTTATATATATTTCTTTCTTTATAGTAATAGTTAATAGTAATAGTATATGGTCGGACAATGTCCGTTATACTTGTATTTTTGAATCTCAACCTATCAGCAAGCATATTTGATAAATGCTGAACACATTGAAAAACCAATAAAAAAAGAATTAAGCCGCAATTCTTTTTGCAACTTAATTCTATAACTCAGCGTTAATAAGGTTTGCTCACCTCCAATTTAGTTATCATATATTTTCATCATTTTCTATTGAATAACAGGAATAAAAAATGTTATCTACCCTATTTACACAGACCCTCATAAGTGATAATCTACAACTCATGCAAAATTACTATTAGAATTAAAGTAGGAACTGAACTATGAATCACGAAGAATCTTATTTTGATGGCGGACTATTTCAGCTTATTGGCTACAGCATTCTTGGCACCCTTATTACAACTGCAACCCTCGGAATTTGTCTCCCTTGGGCGTACTGCATGATTTACAACTGGGAAATAAAGCACACTGTCATAGAAGGTAGGCGCCTAGAATTTGATGGTACCGCTGTGCAGCTATTCGGAAACTGGATAAAATGGCTTCTGCTTACAATTGTAACTTTTGGAATCTATGGATTCTGGGTGAGCATCAAGCTTAGGCAGTGGAAGACTATGCATACACATTTTGTGAATTAAAATAAGTTATTAATTTTTTATTGCGGAATATAATAATCTTAGGCTGATTGCAAGAAAGGTGGTATTAACATGTGTAGTACATCAGAGAAAATTAGATATGCGTTATTCGATTATGTATTGCCTATAGCGTTTATGTTTCTAGCTATCTTTTGTAGAGACTATTATCTTGTATCATTTAATTACCTTATATTTGCTTTTTTAACTGCAGGCTTCTTAATGTCTAAAGGCGTCTTTGCAATTTTCATTCCGATGATTGTATGTGCGATTGTTTGGATCGCAGGATATTATATAGGTTTTGATTATCAGTATTACATGACTGTAGCTGGACTAGCTAGCTTCCCTATTGGATCGATTTTAATTAATATCTATGCTGCGAGGGCTTGATGAAAAGATGCATTCGCTGTAGTCGTTGAAATTTCAACAACTATAGCGGTTTTTACCAACGCGTTTTGTCCTATAACTAAAATTTACTTAAATAAAAAAGCCTTATACATGCTTGAAATTACAGCATTTACAAGGCTTTTATTATTGGAGCTGCTGGCGAGAATCGAACTCGCAACCACTTCATTACGAGTGAAGTGCTCTACCATTGAGCCACAGCAGCATACGAAGTTGCCAATAAAGTATATAATAAAATCATTTACTTATCAACGTTGCATTTTCAAATTTAAATTGCTGCGTGATATAATCAATCACAGAGTGTGTCACCATTGTCGTGGCAGATATATATTAAAGATTTACAATTGTGAATAAATTGCGAGGTATCCTATGACCGGAACAGAACAATCAAAGAGGATAGAAGATAAGAAAATTTGTCTCATATATACAGGTGGAACGATTGGCATGTCTAGAACGGACAGTGGTTACGCACCAATAGCGGGACACTTTCAGCATGAGCTAGACCGCATCGACGACCTTCGTGCTGATGGGATGCCTAAGTATGAGCTTGTTGAGTTCTCGCCACTCCTCGATTCTTCCAACATAACTTACGTGCAGTGGAACATGATAGCCGAGTCGATTGCATCCCGTTACGATGACTATGATGGATTTGTCGTGCTACACGGCACAGATACCATGGCTTACAGCACCTCGGCACTTTCCTTCATGCTCGAGAATCTAGGTAAGCCTGTAATTTTCACTGGGTCACAAATTCCACTTTGCGAGCTAAGAAGCGATGGCAAAGACAACCTCATAACTTCTATATTGATTGCCGCTTCTGGCAAGGTAAACGAAGTTGCTCTGTACTTTGGGCACAAACTCTTACGCGGAAACCGTTCTATGAAAGCTTCGGCGGATGGGCTTATCGCCTTTTCTTCGCCGAATTATCCACCGCTTGCTGAAGTGGGCATAGACATCAACTATAACGAGCCTCGCCTGAAGCAAAAGCCTCGCGGCGATCTTCTCGTGCAGTCAATCAAGCCAGCGAAGGTCGGGGTTATAAAGCTTTTCCCGGGTATACAGTTCGAGTTATTTGCACCAATCGTAACGCGCGGACTCGATGCTCTTGTGCTTGAAACATTTGGCACAGGCAACATCCCTAATTATGATGAAGCTCTGCCACCTCTCATCGCCCGTGCTATTACAAATGGAACTACAGTGGTAGTCTGCACGCAGTGCTCTCAGGGAACGGTCAGGCTCGGGGCATATGAGACGAGTTCAGAGCTTGCAAAAGCTGGTGCGGTATCCGGTTCAAACATGACTACCGAAGCGACAGTAGCTAAACTCTACTACCTCTTCAGCCTAGGTCTAGAGCACAGCGAGATCAGCAGGCTTATAGAGACCGATTTGCGTGGAGAGCTGAACCAATGAAGATAGCATATCTGTCATCGCTTGCTCACCCTGACCTATGTACTTACCTTGCAAATTCTGGTCATTTTATCCACACATTTCCCGAACTCCGCACGGCATCGGAGCTTGTTGTAAATCATCCAGACGTACTGCTGTGCAAGCTAGGAGCAAAGCCTGAATCTCCTATCTATGAAGGTGCTCCTAACGAATTAAGTCCGCTCTATCCAGGCGACTGCAGATACAATGCGGCATGTACTGGAAAGTTTTTTATCCACAGACTGGACATAACTGCTTCAGAACTCCTTGCTGCTGCAAAGGCGAGCTGCGGAAATGAACTGAAGCTTATAGATGTCCGTCAGGGATATGCAAAATGCAGCACTGTCATAGTAGATGAAAGCTCTATCATCACATACGATAAAGGAATCGCAAAGCCTTGTGAAGCAGCAGGCATGAACGTGCTTATAGTCGAACCAGGCTTCGTGAAGCTACGCGGTGCCGATACTGGGTTTATAGGAGGTGCAAGTGGCCGTGTAGACGATGAAATAGTATTTAACGGCGACCTCTCGGTACATCCAAACTTTAGGGAAATTACCGCTTTCATCGAGGCCCAAGGCCTTGGTTGCAAGTGGTTTGAATCATACGAGCTCGAGGATATCGGCTCAATAATTACGGTTACAAAATCTGACTCTGACTGAGGATATATATGAAAAAGCACGCTATTATACCAATATTCATACCGCACCGAGGCTGCCCCAACGACTGCGTCTTCTGCAATCAGCGGAAAATCACTGCTCGCACGACTGCCCCGACTGTGGATGAGGTAAAAAATACGATCGACACATGGCTCACGACACTCGGAGAAGTTCCGACGGTCGAAATTGCCTTTTACGGTGGAAGCTTTACAGGACTAGAGCTAGAGGAACAGAGTTCGTACCTCGCCATTGCCAAGGAATACAAGGATAGAGGGCTCATCGACAAGATCCACCTGTCGACGCGACCTGACTATATAGATAGAGACATTTTGGATAATCTAAAGACATACTCGGTTGATACGATTGAGCTCGGAGTTCAGTCTTTCGACGATGAGGTGCTTCGTAAGTCGAATCGCGGACATACCAGTGCTGCGGTTTACGAGGCTGTCTCACTGATTAAAGAGTATGGATTTGAATTCGGAATCCAGCTGATGATTGGGCTTCCGGGAGATTCACTTGAAACGTGTATCTATTCGGCAAAAGAGGCCGTTAAGCTAAAGCCTTCACTGACTAGGTTATACCCGACTATCGTTATTGATGACACGGAGCTACTAGAAATGTATGAGCGCGGTGAATATAAGCCGCTAAGCAGGGAGGAAGCCGTTACGAGGACGGCGGCAATGTATAAGATACTCGATGATGCAGGCATAACTATTATGAGAGTTGGGCTCAAGAGTACTGATATCATCGGCGAAGGTGGATCGATAAACGGCGGAACTTATCACCCTGCTTTTAGGCAACTCGTCGAGGGGCGAATAGCGCGGGACAAGATTGAGCCACACCTAGATAGGATTGTAGACGATCTCAGAAACCGTTACGAGAAGTCAGGCGAGCTCATCGCTAACCATTTGCAAGGCAGGAACTTGGCAAATGAAAGTATAAATAATCGGAGGTTATCGCGGACAAAAGTCGATATTTTCTCTTCTCCAAAGTGGTTTTCAAATATCGTTGGTAATAACAGTGAAAATAAGAAATATTTTGAAAAAAAGTACCCCGAACTAAGTATCAAGTTCAGGGTAGATGACAGCTTGGAAGCTGCACAGTTCAGAATAAACTGTAATATATAGCAATGTCTTGGTCTATAAGGCATTGCTTTTATAATGCGTCTTGGCTTAATTGCGCCATGCTAACTGCACCTTGTCGATTGAGCTTTTAAGTTGATTTTCTTCAATTAGAACACTCTATATATCGTCGATTTATCATAGATACTCGTGCAGCAATTTTATTGCTGTACTGAGATCATTCACTCCCATCTGACCAGGCGCCGATACATTCTTGGCTGCACCAAAGGTAATCGCTGATCCGAAAGCTTCACCACAAATCCTAGATAACACTCCTGTTTCAGACATCGAAACTGTGACGATAGGACGGTCCGCAAATTCTCTGTACATCTCCTCTGTAGCGGTGAGTAGTGTTATTACATCCTTCATGTCTTTTGACATAACTGCAATCTTAGGTATATCTACGCCTAACTCCTGCATATTGCGGAGCCTTTCTACAATATCGTCTTTGTCTGGAGTCTTATTAAAATCGTGATTCGATCCGATAACCTTGACCCCGGCATTGTGAGCACCAGCTATAATTTCTTTTACGATATCTGTTCCTATAAAAACTTCCACATCGACCAGGTCAACGTATCCGGTCTCAGATGCACTTACGATAAACTCTGCATAATCATCAGGTTTAATAGACTTTTCACCGCCCTCATTCGATGTGCGAAATGTTATTAACAGCGGAGTCTCTCCAAGGGCTGTTCTTAAATCCTTCAGCACGTCTTCTACCTTACTAAAATTGAACGCATACTCAAACCAATCGACACGCCATTCAGCTATATCTACAGGTGAACTTCCTATGTTCTCTGCCTCTACCAGTATGTCTTCTTTAGTTGCGCCAATAATTGGTGCACAAATCTTGGGTAGTCCAGAGCCGATTTCGATATTTCTAATTTTTACTGTATTCATGACTCTTTGTCTCCTTTTTTGTGACTCTAGGGCAGTCTGGTTTATGCCATTATGTTAGGTAATCTAATCTGCATCTATCGCCTTGCACTTCTCATCGAGGACCGCCTCGGTTGCTGCAATGTCCTTGAGCCTGCACAGTATCTCTAGGTCGTCACCACCATTTAGAATAGTGGAACCATGCGGAATTATCTCCTTGCCATCCCTCATGACCGAGACAATCAGGCTACCTTCTGGAAGCCCAAGCTCCATGACCTTGTGTCCATCCATCATTGAACCGATGTGAATGCTAGAATCAATTACGACCTTGCGTTCTCGAATCGAGATGCGCTTCTTGACGTACTTCTTATCACTCTTGCTATAGACATCCGCCAAATAATCATGGTCGGGTGTGCCTGATCCGCACTCCACCTTCTTTCGCTGTCTCCTATGCATAAGCTGATCATATACTGGTTCTCCGCCAAGTAGATCTGCAACTACATATGCGGCGAGAGATGCTGCCACTAGTGATAGCAGTGTCATGAAGTTTCCAGTCATCTCTGTGATGAGGATAACCCCTGTGATTGGAGCTCTTACGATAGCTGAGAAGAAACCTGCCATAGCGATGATTACGAAGGCTTTAATATAGTATTCCTCTACGCCAAATGCCGTGCTTAAAAATGTAGAGTAAAGTCCACCCGCAATTGCTCCGATGACGAGTAGTGGTAAGAAGATGCCGCCGGGAGTTCCCGTTCCGAAGCTACCTGTCGAGAAGAACAGCTTTGCGACTAATAGTATGGCAAGTGCTATCAGTGTGAATTTGCCATCGCTGATGACCTTTACGAGGTCGTTTCCACTACCTAGAACTGTCGGATAGATGAACATCATGAGGAATGAAATCATGAACATGATTCCGATACTGATGAACTTGCTATCAAAGCTATCAAAGAAATCCTGCATCTTGTCTAGCAGCTTATTGTATATAACACCGAGGATTCCAAGTATTACGCCAAGCAGAACTACTGCCCAGTAGAGGCGTAATGGAATTCTGTGTTCAACATCAAAATCAAACACCGGTCTAAGTCCGATTATATTGACAGCGATGTAGTCCGCAACTGCGCTAGCTGCCATCGTCGATACAAGAACTTCTGCTGAGAAGTTCTTATGAAGCTCTTCAAGCGCAAATAGCACTCCAGCTAGCGGAGCTCCAAACGCGGCGGCTAGGCCCGCGCCGGCGCCACAGCTCATCAGCATTCTCTCCTCAGTCAGAAGCGCATTCTTCCGGCGCGCGAAGCCCTTGCCGATCATGCCACCCAGCTGAATACTCGGGCCCTCTCTACCGAGAGCCAAGCCGCCACCAATAGCCAGAACGCATCCCGCAAATTTAGCAATCAGTACCTTGCGCCAGTTCTGATCTTCAAGTCCCTTCAGCTCACCCTCTATTTGCGGGATGCCAGACCCCGAGATATCCGGTTCAAATCTAATGAGCTTATCCAAAATCCAGGCGATTAGAATCAGCAGCAGCAAAACTGCAAATGCATATACCGGCCTCACCTTAACCATATGAACTGCTATCTGGCGGGCATGATCAGCTTTCACAATCATGATTCTGAACAGCGCAATAACAAGTCCGACAATCGAACCAACCGCTATGCCCTCTAATATGAGCTTGTATTTGAATCTCTGTTTCTGCCTAATGTTTCTAACAACATAGCTCTTATCTAAACTGCGCTTTGCAGCCATATCTATTCCTTCCTGCCTCGCTTTGGACAAAAAGCAGCAGCTCTTAATAGAACTGCTGCCCAATATATCCCTCTATAATCAATTACTTCGAGTATAAATCACTAGTCGAAAACTCTGGGTTTGAAGTCATGTCTATTCCCAGCGACTTCAGTGTCTGCTCATCCCTATCGCTTAAAATTGCTGTGCTGTGAGCTCTGCAGCCGCGCAGCTTATACAGCTCTTTGAGTGCATAATCTGCTGTAGGGTTAGTCATAGTCGACATAGTCAGAGCCATGATAATCTCTTCGCAGTTGAGTGCGGATTTATCCCCGAAAAATTCCACGTTCATCTTCTGCAGGTTCTCTAGTACCTGCGCCGAGATAACTGGAATGTCATCAGCAAGACCTGCTAAAGTCTTTACAGCGTTGAGAATCATAGCTGCTGAAGCTGCCATCCTGTGCGAACTTCTGCCCGTAACAATTCTGCCATCGGGTAGCTCGATAGCTGCCACGATTACATTCTCATAGCGCTCATTCTCTGCGCGCTTCATCTCTGCGTACTCCTCTGCAGGCGCAACGACTTTTCTATCGTAACGAGTAGCACCAACCTCTTCCATGAGGAGCTTCGTGCGCTCTAGCACGGATTCGTCAATCTTACCCTTCTTATACGAAACCTCTGCAAGCAGAGACCTTCTAATTATCTCCTGCTTAGCCGCCTCGCGGCAGATATCATCATCGATGATGCCGAAGCCCGCACGGTTAACCCCCATATCAGTTGGGGATTGATATACGCTCGCATCGCCTGTGATCTTGTCGAGAATCCTCTTGAGGACTGGAAATGCCTCGATATCCCTGTTGTAGTTGACCGCTGTAACTCCATATGCCTCCAGGTGGAATGGGTCTATCATGTTCACATCCTTAAGATCTGCTGTTGCCGCTTCATAAGCGATATTTACAGGATGCTTAAGTGGAATGCTCCAAATCGGGAAAGTCTCAAACTTAGCATATCTTGCCTTAGTCCCGCGTCTATACTCGTGATATACCTGAGATAAAGCGGTCGCCAGCTTGCCTGAACCACCACCAGGACCTGTAACCACTATTAGAGGCTTAGTAACCTCTATGTAAGGGTTAGCACCGTATCCCTCGTCGCTGACGATAGTGTCGACATCCGTCGGATATCCTTTAGTATAATTGTGCTTGTAAGTGCGAATGCCTCTACGCTCCAGCTTGTTTATAAACATATTAACCGCTGGATTATTTTCGTATCTAGTCACGACAACCGAATTTATCTCAAGGTCATAGCTACGGAAAGCATCGATGAGCCTCAGAACTTCGAGGTCATATGTGATACCAAAATCCTGTCTCGTCTTGCTGGAAATGATATCCCCTGCGTAGATACAGATGATTATTTCCGTCTGGTCCTTCATGCGGTTCAAAAGTTTAATCTTGGCGTTCTCGTCGAAGCCAGGTAGAACCCTCATCGCATGCTTATCCTGGACGAGTTTTCCTCCGAATTCGAGGTAAAGTCTCCCGTCTCCAGCCTGAATTCTCTCCAAGATATACTTTGACTGTTCTTCGATGTACTTCTCCGCACTAAAACCGACACTTCCCATTTATTTCTGGTCCTTTCTAAATCCAACTAAGCAACAATAATTAATCCTATATAGTCGAAAGCCCCACTAGATATTATGCATTAGCAAGGCTTAACCTCAATCTCAAGCTTGTTCCTGAGATTGACGTACGGCTCCATCTTAATCTTATAATCCGCAGAAATCTTCCCAAATCCATCCTCATCAAGCGAGTTCTCAATCTTATTGGTGTAAATCTCCATTTCAAGATTCCCAGTAGGTATAATATACCTCGTGATATTGAGCACGCCCTCTTCAAGACGCATATCCATCATACCAGCACCGTCATCCTTACCGTATCTTCTAATCTGGAGCTTATCCTCACCTTCGAGCTTCACTATGGTCTTGGTATTCTCTAGTCCACCATCTGCAACCTCATCATATGTGATGTACATTGATTTCCCTTTGTTGTATAAGAATCCCTCAGTAGTCACTTCAATATTGTCTTCCAGTATGAGTACACGCTTATATGTTTGTCCAGTAGGAATGAGCTTCTCAGAATACTGGTTGTTTGAGATTACTAGATTTATACTTTTCTTCTCTGCCATTAATTCCCTCTTATGCCTGAGCCTGTACAGATGCTGCGATGACCTTCGCTAGCTCTGCAACAGCCTGTGCGGAATCCTCCTTCACTGAGGACTTAATTGTTACGATATCCCCTACAAATTCGATATTCTTCATGCCCTCAAAGAACTCCTTGATGAGCTTCCCGCTCACTGGATTCCACGAACCATTTTCGATGATGCTTACCTTCTTGTTGCATACTCCCATAGACTTCATCTCTCCGAGAGCTTCTTCCATCTTGACGAAGATTCCATTGTTGTATGTTGTACAAGCAATTACGATGTGGTTGTATCTAAACGCCTGTGGGAGCACATCCATTGGATCCCAGTGCGATACGTCCATCAGCTTCATACGAGTAACCCCATCTTCGGCAAGCTCGCAAGCGAGAATTTCAGCTGCATTCTTAGTGTTGCCATAAGGTGAAGCATATAGAATCAGAACGCCATTCTCCTCGGACTCATAACGCGCCCAAGTTAGGTATGCATTTATATATTTCTCAAAATCCTTACGGATGATGAATCCGTGAAGCGGACAAATCCTCTTGATATCAAGACCGCCAACCTTGCCGAGAAGCTTCTCGGTGAAAGTTCCGTATTTGCCAACGATTGTTGTGTAGTACTTACGTGCTGATGGCAGCCACTCTAACTCAAAGTCGTATGCATCTGCGAAGATATTTCCGTCATGTGCTCCGAATATTCCAAACGCATCAGCCGAGAACAGTGAACCTGTCGACTTCTCGTAAGTAACCATTACCTCTGGCCAGTGAACCATAGGCGCCATGTAGAATGTGAAGGTGTGCGACCCAGTACATAGCTCGTCGCCTTCCTTGATTTCCTCAAAATACTTGTCAACATCCCATGTCACATATTGCTTAACCATAGCCTTGATCTTCTTGCTGCCGACTACTTTCGCTTCTGGATGTCTCATGATTAGTTCTTCTAGTGAAGCGCTGTGATCTGGCTCAACGTGATTCACAATTACATAGTCGAGTGGCCTGCCGTTAAGCATGTGATCAACATTCTCATAAAATACGCCTGAAACTGATTTATCAACTGCATCAAGCACAACTGTCTTCTCGTCATCTATAAAATATGAATTGTACGCCATACCATCGTTCATAGGAATAACTCCTTCGAAGACTGAAAGCTTACGCTCGTTACCGCCAATCCACCAAATCTTATCTGTTACCTTGTAAACGCAATGCATTTTGTACCCCCTGTAAACTAAAATAGAATGCAAATCATGCATAAATCATATCAATAGATTATACTACTTTGGTACACAGTTCAGCAACTTATATTGTCACACTTGGGGCAATTTCTCACATAAAATACATATAAATTGCTATAAAAAAAATATTTTCACTATATAATAACAGCAAGACAAAACTATTATTCAAGGAGAATATCTATGAACGATTTTGATCATACTATTCCAACAAAAAATGACAATTCTAATCAGGCTGACGAACGATCTGATGCGCAGGATGTACGCTGCACAGAGGTCAGTTCTAATACACAAGGCGTAGAAGAGATTCACGAGGATTCTAGCGAATATTGGCGTGATGATGACTCCATCTATGATGTGAAAAACGTGCAACTTCCAGAAGATACTCCAGTTAAGAAGGAATGGGGTAGCTACGCACCAGAGAATGCTGGAGACTTCCTTCCAAAAGACGGAGAGGAGCCGAATTTCGTTCTGATTGACGAAAATAGCAACGTCCCTGCACCGAGAAGTAGATTCGCCAGAGGTGATTACGAAAGCTATGCGAAGCACGCTGCAGACGGCTCATTTGAGGGATCATATGGTAAGCACGCAGCTCCCGAAAACGGAGTTCATAACGGCACAGGCTATACATATCAAAATGAATGTAAAGGACAAAATGGAAGTCCCGAAGCGCAGGGAGCACATGCTTATACTACAGGTTTTAACGGAGACAAGTCTCCGAAGCATAAGAACCCTAAGTATGTGACAAAGAGATTCTTTATAATCACGCTTATAATTTCGATGATGCTCACGTCGATAGTCAGTTCATGGCTTGTGGTGTTTTTCTCAAATAGAACACCTTCCTATAAAAACCTTTCGACCTCCTCTCTGCAGAGTGCTACAGGCGGTAAGCTTACCATAGATGAGATCGCTAGCAAAAATGCCGATGCAGTTGTTGAAATCATGACTACTTCTGGCGGAACTAGCGAAGGTGCAGGAAGCGGGGTTATCGTAAAATCGAATGGCTACATAGTCACGAATTACCACGTGATTGACGGAGCTACGACTATCGTAGTTAGACTTCATAGCGGCAAAAACTATTCTGCTAGTATAGTAGGCTACGATGAACAGACTGATATAGCCGTCCTCAAGATAGATGCTCCTAAGCTAAACGCCGTTACAATCGGGAGGAGTAGCAAACTCTCGGTAGGTGATCTAGCTGTTGTTATCGGTAACCCACTCGGAAAGCTCGGTGGAACTGTAACGGCTGGCATCATAAGCGCAAAGGATCGCAAGATTGAGCTTGAAAACAGGACTCGCACGCTTATACAGACAGACGCTTCTATCAACGAAGGAAACTCTGGCGGTGCATTATTTAACAGCAAGGGCGAACTCGTCGGAATAGTGGTGGCTAAGGGTTCAGGAACCGGTATCGAAGGTCTGGGGTTTGCAATACCAATCGACTCCGTCGCTTCATCCATCGATGACATCATCGAGCATGGCACGATAACAGGTAAGCCGATGGCTGGAATCTCAATCTACGATGGAGATGTGAAGGATAAGACCACAGGAAAGAGCACTGCTGCTGTTCTCATCGCTGAGGTTAATGGGTCAAACGCCAAGGCTGCAGGTCTAAAGAAGG
>ERZ772930.6-NODE-6-length-117901-cov-9.2391_pt1 | contig 117901 bp, 112 predicted proteins | sample MGYA00511685_ERZ772930 | MGnify/ENA primary metagenome ERZ772930 (study PRJEB29015, sample SAMEA2738053) | human oral metagenome | biome: human oral; feature: human-associated habitat; material: saliva | place: China | collected 2226 ... | reverse complement strand
AGACATAGCGCATAAACTATTCCTCCCACGATAGCGATAACTAGTGGTGGAATCTGCTTTGGGAACATATAGCCACCGAATAGACCAAGGATTGCTACAAATAGAACTGGAAGGCCAATCATTGGATCTCCGAGGATATCGAACACACCCTGAGTTGCCATCCAGATAAATCCGATACCAGCAACCGTTCCAAGTAGAGCAGCTCTTGGAATTCTCTTCTTTAGCCAAGGCCCGATGATACCTCCGCAGAATTCAACAAATCCGCCGATGAAACAAGCTGCAACACCTGCTGACCAAGCCAGTTCAGGCTTTCCGAGTGCAAAGTGAAGCGGCATGATTACGCCGTATAGGAATACGAACATGGCAGGTGTTGAGACACCTGAAGGAAGAGCGGTTACATCGGCTCTGCCTTCCTTTTTTGATAGCCTGCGTCCCATAAAAGCATAGTATAGGCATCCTAGCATAAGACCTACAGACATTCCAGGAATTACCGCGCCAAAGACAATTTTGTCAGGCCATTTAAGAACGCCCGAAAGCGTTGCAATTACAATAAGATAGTTAACGATGTTATTTGTTACGAGGTAGGTAACTCCACCGATATCTCCTCTTTTAAACCATGGTACTAAAGTTTTCTTGTCGTTCATTTTATTCTCCATTATGACATTTTGTTAATCGCATTTCGCGATGCTGATTGTTTGTGGAGCTATTGCCTCCGTTTTGATTATTCTGCCTCAAGCTCAATGAATTCGAACTTTGTTACATCGAAAAGCCCCATATCTGTGAGCTTTATCTCTGGAATTACTGCAAGCGACATGAAGGTCAAAGTCATGACTGGCTCAACGCTTTCATTGACTCCAAGCTCCTCGTGAGCGAGCTTATGTATTGCTGAAAGCTTTTCATCGACCCATTCACCGCTTTGATCGCTCATAAGTCCTGCAATCGGCATCGGCATGCTCTCTATGACTTTACCGTCCTTGACAAGAACGATTCCGCCTTCCTGCTCTGCCAGCGCATTAATTGCAAATTCCATATCTTCATCACTTGCTCCAACAGCGATTATATTGTGTGAATCGTGAGCGATTGTTACTGCAATTGCTCCGTGCTTGATTCCGTATCCTGCGAGGAAGCCGTTTGCCACGTTTCCGAGAGCGTGATGTCTTTCTGCAACGCTGACCTTTACAATATCAATCTCTGGATTTCTGATGAAGTCGCCGTCCTTATCTGCATCTACAACAGCTGTAGCCTTCTTTGTTACTACGCCACCAGGAAGAATCTCAATTACATTAACCTTGTTGCTCTTGAGCTTCATCTTGAGCTTTTCCTTTGAGAAATCAGCTAGGTGTACACTGCCCTTTACAGAGTCTATGGAGTGCTTCTTCATCTCTGGCAAATACTCACCATTATCCGCGCAAAGCTCACCCTCTACCCAAACCTTGCCGACATTGAAATCCTTTAGATTGTCAAACAAAACGATATCGGCTCTGTATCCTGGAGCTATAGCTCCTCTATCTTTGATTCCAAAGCATTCACAAGCGTTTATTGTCGCCATTCTGAGAACTTCGATTGGATCTAGCCCTTCAGCTACGCACATGCGCAAGTGGTTGTCGAGGTGGCCTTCTTTGAGGATAGTCTTAGGCTGTCTGTCATCCGAACAAAGGATGCAGCGCCTTGCATTATATGATGTAACCCCTTTTATCAATCTCTGAAGATCCTTGCACGCAGAGCCCTCCCTGAGCATTACGTACATTCCGCAAGCGATCTTGTTTTGCATATCCTCTATTGAAGCACACTCGTGATCTGCGACAATTCTTGTTGAGGAATAGGCATTTAATGCCTTTCCTGAAACGCCTGGCGCGTGACCGTCAACTGGCTTTCCGGTTTCCTTTGATAGCATAAGCTTGTCTAGATCTCCATCAAGAGCTCCGATTACGCCAGGAAAATCCATGAACTCACCGATACCTAGGATTGCCTCATTATCTATGAATTCCTTCATCTTCTCTGCGTCGATAACTGCGCCTGAATGCTCAAAAACAGTCGCTGGCACGCAAGAAGGAAGCATGTACTTAACATCAAGCTTTGTATTCCTTGCTGCATCTATCATGTAGCTTAGACCTGTCAGTCCACATACATTTACGATTTCATGAGGATCAGCGATTATTGTAGTTCCCCCGTGTGGAACTAAAAGCTTGCCGAGCTCCTCTGGTGAAAGATAGGATGATTCGATGTGAATGTGGCTATCAATAAAGCCTGGGGCAGCATATGCACCCTCTGCATCTACAATATTTTTCGCCTCGTAATCACCGATTCCCGCAATCATACCATCTGTCAGCGCGATATTTCCTTCAGTAATTTCTCCTGAGAAAACATTTACTATCTTACAATTTTTGATTAATGTATCCGCTGGAATTCTTCCAGCTGCTACATCTATCAAATTCTTTAGACTTTCTTTTGTCATTTTATATGCCTTTCGTTTGCACTTTGATTTTCTTACTTAACCACTTCGATAATAGGATCAAAGGTTGTCAAATTAACGTAATCCACAGGACCTGCATCTGTTATCGCATAGTCAGGAATTGCAGTGATTGGAAGGAAGAACATGTACATCATTGGGTCTGGCAAGTCAGAACCTAGGTCTCTAGCCGCCTTATCAATCAGCTTTTCACGAGCTGCAACCTCTTCAGGCTCAAGATCTGTAACGATTCCGCCAACTGGAAGTGGTAGGAATTCCATTATCTCTCCGTCGCAAACAACGACCTGTCCTCCGCCCTGCTCAATCAAGTAGTTAGCAGCAATTGACATATCCTCTGCACTAGCACCCATAACCACTAGGTTATTGTCATCTGGAGCAGCAGATGATGCCATAGCACCCTTCTTAAGCTTCCATCCTGAAGCAAATGCAAGTGACTTGTTTCCATTTCTACCAAAGCGCTCAAGAACTGATACCATTACTACATCCTGAACTGCATCTGGCTGAACAATTCCGTCCTTAACCTCAAGAACTACATCTCTTCTCTTTCTTACGAAAGGACCCTTAACGTCCATAGAAAGCACCTTTACCTTGCCTTCTTCTATAGGAGCCTTGAATTCAAAATCAGCCTTTGTTGTCAAATCACACTTTAGCTTGCCCTTTAGAACTGAACTTCTCTCTGGGGCCTTTAGCTCGTAGCTTAGCTTATGGCCCTTAGCAACCATCTTTCCGTTTGTCATAACTTCATCTACATCAAAGTCATCTAGTGATCCAACAAAGAGAATATCTGCGATTCTTCCTGGACAAATTGAGCCAACAAGGTGGTCGATGTGATACGCTTCAGCGCTGTTTATTGTCGCCATCTGAATAGCTGTCATAGCATCAACTCCAGCCTTCATAGCAAGTCTAACGACATTGTCTAGGTGCCCTTTGTTCAAAACGTCAGTTGCTGTAACATCATCTGTACAGAAGCTGACTCTTCTAGCAAAGTAAGGATTAACCTCTGTAACCGCCTTGATATTTTCCTCAAGGAAGTGAGTAACTGAAGACTCTCTAATCAGCATATGCATGCCCTTACGCATCTTCTCTACAACCTCTTCGTGGTCGTAGCTTTCGTGGTCGAGTCTAATGCCTCCGCAAAGATATCCATTTAGGTCGTTTCCACGAGCCATAGGTGCACATCCGAATACTGGAAGCCTATTGTTATACGCTGTAGCAATTGCGCCTAGAGTGTTCTCATCTTCTTCCTGAACAAATTCTCGAACGGTCTCCCAAACGCCGTAGCACTCATCCCACTTCTGAACTTCTTCATGAGTTTCCTTAGTAAAGTTATATGCAACAGTTGATTCAGGAATAGTGTATGGAGTCTTAAAAGGAGCGCCCCAGAAAACCTTAAGCGGGCTCTGCTTCACTTCCTCAAAAATCTCGCGAAGTCCCTCAAGTCCTGAAACAGATATATATTCATCAAGACCTGAAACCATGCTTGTTGTACCCCTTGGAACTACAGCCTTAGCATAGCTTGTGATACTTAGCTTACTACACTCGCTGTGGATGTGCCCGTCAATCATTCCAGGAACTAGGTAGCGTCCCTTAGCATCGATAATTTCTGTATCCTCGCCAATGTAGTCGCTAACATCTCCTACAGCAGCAATCATTTCATTATATATAGCAACATCAGCAGGATAAACCTCTGCAGACATTACATTTACTAGCATTCCGCCCTTGATAACCTTATGTGCAGGTACAAGTCCTCTGCCAGCCTTAACTCTCTCCTTAAGTCTTTCAATTGTCATTTCCATAAATCAACTTCCTTTCATCTTCTTCGATAAGTTAACAATACTATACTGCTAAAAATACCGTCAACATACAAAGACGTAATTTTACCTAATAACTTAGTCGCATATACATCAAAAGCGGTTATTCCCGTAACATTATATGCGCATGCAACAAAAATCGTTCGTGTTTTATTTTTATCATAATCTTTCAAAAAAATGCATAAAAATATCTTGAATCTATACGGTCACCCCTTGCCACTCTGAATTCATGACACAAAAAGAGCCACATTTTTTGTGGCCCTTGTGGATTGTTAAAAAAACTAGTCTCACCAATATTATTTTGCACTTATCTTTAAGTTTATAAGTTTATTCAAATGTCAGTTGCTTTTCACATTCCTCACTATCTACACAAAAGAAGCCTTCAAGATACGGCATATCATACTTTGTTACAAGATCTTCCTTTGCAAGCTCAATAGCTCTAAGTACTGTTGCTTTTGTTCTAATATAATCCTTTTCAGGATCTAGAAATTCACACGCATCTATATATCTCAGTTCGTCATCCTGCAAGCAATAGTTATTAGTGAATGGGATAGAATCATCTTCATTGAAGGCTTCAAGAACACCTGTCAAATCATCTAACCTCAGTAGCAATTGTTGCTCCGGGGATGGGTAACTGTAGTCAACATCATCTATTAAATACGGTAAATAGTTCGAATAATATCCCATATATACACTCCTTTCCATCATAAAAAGAAGTTTAAATATTTATAGTGACTACGTCGCATTCACTTCTAATTCCTTTAATATCCTCCATAGTCAGCAGTCTTTTATCTGCTAATTTTTCAGCAATCTTTTCAAAGAACTCTTTATTTAATGCTATGAGTTTCTTCACCTTTCCATAGTATCTCTCTATTTCCGAGGATAACACATGAGATCTTATATCAATTTGTTGGTCAGAAGAAATATGATCAGAATCATATAGTTTAAACCCTCCTGCACAATAATCATTAAATAGAAAAGCCACAGATGAAAATGCCTTATCAAAATCGTCAAAACATCCAAAACCTGTTTCTCCAAAAATTTTCTCTTCTGCAGCCGCTCCTGCTAAGTCTATCATTATTTTGCATTCACACCAATATCTTCCTTCTGTATTTTCACTTCCACTTACATTTACAAATCCCCCACCTACACCTTCTGTCATATATACATATGCCATCGTAACGCTGCCGGGGCAAAGCATTTCAGATACAAGGACATGACCTGCTTCATGATATACCGCTCTACTAAATGATCTTTGATTTTTATCATGTGGAGCCAAAGTCATTTCATTCGATTTATCAACAGAGGATATTGTCCTATAATCACCATATTTGTGATATACAGGTACACTGTATATCGTTTTAAGAATCGCATCTATAAAATGCTCCATTCTTATGGTATCGGACTTTTTATATCCGGCATAAAGCCCTGCTTCATTTATCAATGTTTCCAGGTCTGCACAAGATTTTCTAGTCATTATTCTTGCTATCATCTTTACATCAACATCATCTACAATTTTTTTGTTTTTTAGATAATGAGCGATTATTTCTTCTACATCATTGCTATTAGGGACACCTATTTCTATTCTTCTATCGAATCGTCCATTTCTAATAAGAGAATCAGGCATATAGCTAATATCATTAGCTGTAGCTATAACAAATACATCTTTCTCCTTTATCTCTTCAATACATGACTGCACTATTACATACTCTTCTTCATTTTTACGATACTTGTCTACATTTGAAAATTTGTCAATATCATCAAGAAAAACAATAGATGGTTCGTTTTTTATTGCCTTATCAAATATTGATCTGATGTCTATCGTAAAGTCAGCCGAATTATATCTTTTTCTTAGGGTAAATGAACTTCTTCCACTTGCTTCAATGAGTGCCCTTGCCATTATAGTTTTCCCTACACCAGGCGGTCCATAAAGCAAAAGTCCTCTTGGCATATTAATGCCCAGCTTCTCATAATACTCTCTATTCTTCAAAGTATCCGCTATTTGCCTAAGTTCTTTTTTCTCCTCTCGGTATCCGATTATCTTATCAAAATTATCCATCTAAAACTCCTCTTTTCTATACTTCTTATTTCAATACTGAATTTAACATAGTTCATGTCCCTAAAATGGTGCACCAACAGTATCTTTAGATTATTAAAATAAATAGATAAGGAGATTTGATTTAAGCAAAGTAAAAAGCGTATTCAATTCGCTTCTCATACGAGTGGCTAAATCGAATACGCCGTATACTTAAATTCTATTTCGCTCCATGTTTTTCAATATCTATATCTAACCATTTAATCATCTCTTGGCCATGTTCATTTACAAGATTATCGTCCCATTTTCGGTCCTTATTTTCTAGAAGGTCTGCCATTCTTTTGAACTTTGGACTCTGTTCCAGCACCTTTTTATGTTTAACTTTGTATTCTGGTGGGTTATTCGAAAGCACTGAATTTGCTGACGTTGTTATCAAAGCTAAATTGCCAAAATCGTCTCTATGTTCTTCAGAAACATCTTTTTCATCACCTATAGGGTGTCTAGGGAAAAAATGCTCAATAGACGTTCTAAACTGAAAATAAAAATCTTTAAACTCATTAATGTTATCTCTATAGAGTATATAGTCAAGATATGTAAAAACAATGCGTTCAATACTAAATCCTCTATGTTCATTAGGATGTGACTCTTCTACTTTTTTACAGCAGTAACTTTCTAATTCATTGATAATTGTATCTACATCCACTTTACATTTTGTCAAATTCATAACTCTTGCAACCCAATGCATAGTTTTAGGTGATGTATATGTTACCCTTAAGCAGGATTCTAATACCTTTAGTATATTGTTTTTGTTATCATGTTCAAAGGTTCCTAAATATGACGGTTTTTCATATTTCTTTTTACCTATATTCTTTTTTAGTCTCTTCAAAGACCATGTACCTTCTGATTTTGTTTCTCCGGTATATTCTCTTTTGATTATGTATCGATCAAAAATATATCTATATTTAAGCATGGAGTAAATGAATTCTACCGCCTTCTCCTTGCTACTCCATCTATCCTCCAGTTGTTTTAAGAAATCTTTATCATCTAAGCTTGATTCCTCATCATTTTTATTTTGAAGCACTTTATTTACTTGTAGAATAAAGTTTGGAAACGAGATGATAGATTCAAAGCGTAAATCATCTTCCTCTTCATCTCCTTTTTCGTCACTTACATCTTCGCGTGTACCACTGAGAATTTCCGAAAGCTTACTAGTATCTTCTCCACCATAACCAATCGATTTACTTGATAATTTATTTACATCCTCATATTTTAACTTAAGGTCCTCAAAGTCCTTTGCAGAAAAGCTATCCCAATCATCTCCAAAGATTTTTCCTCTCTCTTTAATTGAAAAACACATCTGCACATATTTGTCCATCCGTGAACATGCATCCCAAATTTTTACTGCTATCTCCTCGTCTTTGCTATCATTACTTTTATTTCTTGCAATAGCTCCAATAATTCTCGCCTTTGCGATTTCATGAAGTTCCAGCTGTTCCCCTCTAGTGTTCATTACTTCAAAATAATGATTTAAATCTATGCCTGCGGGTACCTGTGTACGGATTATTTTGATAGATTTGAACTTATCACCAAGTGTTTTTTTCTCATCATCGCTCTTTTTTCTAAAATAATTATTTACGATAGCATAGCCTTCTATTATTTCGTCAGATAGCCCTGTATCTAAATCTAACACATCTTCCTTATCATTTAATTTATATATTTTCTTTAGCGTTTTATTCGATTTCTCTCTTGCCTCAAATTGCAGTGAATCATCATGAAGATAATTTTTGTCATGATAAGAAAGTAACAGGTATAGAGTTGTTAATCTCTGCTGTCCATCAATAACTTCAAATTTGTCTTCCTCTACTAGGTAATTTACAATTAGGCTTCCTAAAAAATAATCTCTGCCTACAGGAGCGTCGTATATGTCATCTAACAATTGCTCTATTTCGTCTATTCCCCATGCATAATTTCTCTGGTATAGAGGGATTACATACTTATTACCTTCAAAAATATTTTCTATGTTAAATTCCTTTGGTTGTACAATGTCATTCATAACTACTTATTCTCCTCAGCAAATAAGACTTCATATAAGTTACTATACTTATCATTTCTGTCATTTTCCTTAATACAATCTAAGACTATTTTATCCAGCTCTATAGGTTCTTGCATATCAGCAATTAACGAGAACATATTTTTTCCTTCATTTACCCAATCCGATTTCCCCATAGCATAATTATTGACGGACTCTCTATATACTGATTTCAAACGTAATCTAAGTGAAAATGCCCACTTAAATAGAAAGTTCATCCTCGCCTCTGTCAAAGCGTCAATATTGAATCTATCGACAAAAAAAATAATTATATTTAAAAATAGATTATATACATATGAGTCACCTGCTCTGGATAATGAAATTTCGCTGATTATATTCTTTTTTTTAATAAATGGGGTTACTATATCAGATTCTATCGTTCTCTTTATTTCTTTATAATGTAGCCCATATTCAAAGAACCTTTTCCCTGCAATAATTGGCTGGGTTAATTGAAATTGATTGACAATATCTATCGAAATAAAATCGTAAAATCTATTGTTGAATTCCTCGATATAACGATTAGCTGCTTTGTGATATACAGTAAAATTGTAACAATTGTCCGTATTTATTCCCTTGAATACTTTTATTTCCTTTATAGAGTAGTTTAACCCACTCCTGTTTTTATACCAATTTGTTAATGGATATAGCGTATTCGCAAATAACACCTCAAAATCACTTTGTTTAACATTTTCCCATTCATTTATTATACGCCGTTTCTCCCCCTCTTCTTCATCTCCCATTAATCTAAGATGATATGATTTTAATATGTCATGAGGTGCAAGTTCCTTTCCCCTCGAATTCTGCGAATCAAAAAATTGAAACGCTTCCTGTTCATACTCCGTTACTATCTTTACAACCGTACAACTATCTAGAATATACTTATAGTATTCTTCTAGTTTGTCAGAATTGATTTCCTTGATTTTCCTTCTGACAATATCAAAATTTCTAACGATACACTTTCTTGACTCTCCACTGTACTCTTCATCTAATAAAGAAGATACGAAATCATCGATATCTTCCCCTGTACGTTCTTTTAACGCGAATAGTATTATAGATATTGTAGTAAGCCTCTGTTGTCCATCGACTATGTTAAATACTATGTTAGCTTCTTTATTATCCTGTACCGATTGTTTATGCAGAACTACAGACCCCATTCTATACTCTTTAACCTTTTTATCAAAGGCTTCATAGGTATCCATAACCAAGGTCAACGCAGATTCAGTACTCCACCTATACGGCCTCTGGTATCCGGGAATTTTAAGTTCTCCATTACTTGCGTCTTTTTTTAGCAGTTCTCTAATAGTTACTATTTTTAATTCATCGTTAATCATAGGTGTAAATATCCCCCCAATATATTTATACTCCATATTTCTTTGCAGAGTTTCTTATAGAATCCTCAATTCTTTCTCGAAGACTTTGAGGTTCTATAATCTCAACATAATCCAAATATTGAAGAGACCAATATTTCATCGCATCAATACTTGCCATTATAGACACTTTTGCTTTGCCATTATCAACTTCAGATATTTGTATCTCATCACCAAACCAGTCAATTACTTGGTCAATGATATTCATATCTGCAATAAAGACTATTCTGATTGGATCTCCAGGAAACATATATGGCATTGATGATGATATCTGCTTATAGTTAATCCCATTTTCATATCCCGGAATAGTCCTGATATCCGTCGCCATGTCAGAACTTATCTTCATATTTGTAATTCGATCCAGCCTATGAAAAACCATTCCACCCCAGAGTTCATTATTAGCTATCAAATAATATCTTTGATTATTTAGTATCAGCCTATATGGACTCACTTTACAACTTGATGACTTATGTAGTTTCTTATCGATTCCAAACTTGTTGTAATCATACTCTATACATAGGTTTTCATCTATTGCATAATCTATCATCTCAATATTGAGGAACACCGATTGGTTATTGGTTTTATTCCAATCATTTACAGAGTAAATATTCTTAAGGTGTGAGCGAAAATACTTATTTGATAAGGAGCACAAGCGATCAATCAAATCAGAGGAGTATTTTGCTGTTATATATTTACTACAAAGTATTCCATCGATAAGCAATCTCAATTCAGAATCCTCAAAATCCCTGCTTTCAAGATAGCTTCCTGCTCTTCCGGATTCTATTTCAATACCCGCTTCTTTAAGCAAAGATATATTACGACTTATTGCCTTTCTTTCTATGACGATTCCATAGTCGTCTTCCAAATGTTTTGCAATATCCTGCTGAGTCAACTGATGCCTGCTATCACTATGTTCCTTTAGTATTTCCCAAATTCTTATTAGGGCTAATTTCTTTGGCTCAAAATTTCCCATAATCAAACTCCTGTTTACTCTTAGCCGAAATATCTGTCCCTAAGAAATTCTCTTCTTGCACCTGTTACTCCTATAATATCTGCGAATTCCTTTGCTGAGACATATGCCATCTGAAACTCAGCTTTACAGTCATTTTTAAACAAATCAATCAGTTTATTTTTTGGATCTGTCATTGTTTCAATAAATTCCTTAGCTTCAATTTGTTCTTTGCCTTTTCTAGTCAAATATTCATTTTTAGTTTTCTGATCAGAAATCCAAGAGTCTGGAATGTCATTAACTACATTTAAAAGAATTATATTTTCATAACTGCCGGCTATCGAATCCACATTTTTAGATTTCTCAAGATGATTCTTTACAGAAAATGATGTTTGATTATATATTGCCAGTGTATGTTTTATCATTTGCCATGCATCGTAGACAGTATATTTTGACTTAAGAGAATTCCTAAGGGGCTGGTCGTTATTTTTGAAAATATCAATTAATGGTCTAAAAACATGAAATGCATCTAGTAAATTACTATTATTTGAATTTGAATTTATATTTTTAAAATAGTACTTTTTGTCACAATATCCTTCAGATAAAGCTGAACTTGGAGGACTTAGCCACTCAAAATTTTTCATTTCACAAAAGATTCCTGTTTTGTTTTCCTCACACCAAAGAAAAGCATCTAAATGCGATGGGCTATTCCCCTTATTAATTGGGAATAGCTTTTTCTCATATTCAATTTTGTATTTCCCTTTTGGAATATTTACTGTTGATGCATTTACACTTGATGAAATGCTATAATCATTATGAATATCTACCGGATCATTTCCAATAATGTTAAACGTCATTGCAGAAGAAGAAGCAATGCTTGCCATTTTAGGTGGATTACCATCTAGTTCTCCACCATTTCCAGCCTTATATGCCGTATATACTGCTTTGGACATTTTTGTATACAAATTATCATCATAGTCATCAAAATAAAACATGTGCATATTATTCTGCTTATGTGCAGGAATAGGATTCCGTTTCATAACTTCTCGAGTAATCCTGTCTCTTAAACTTCCATTATTTGCCATTTCCCCTCCAAACTGCTTCAGTTTACTTATAATTTTATTTTATCTCTTTCTATGTAATCTAAATGGTACATATATAGCATAAATCTTGTTAAATTAACAATACTCCTATATAGAATATCAAAATTATTTAAATACTTCAACAAAAAACCTACTGCAATCTTTCGGTTGTAGTAGGTTTTATCTATAACGATATTTATATTGGTGCTCTAAAATATTGGGTTGGGGTTGGTACTCTCTAAATTATCGGGTTGGTAAAAACAGCCCGTTTTTTCTTTGAGGTTGGTGGACTCTAAATTATCGTTTTTATACTTGATTGCCCTATAAAGTACGTTATTTTGCCATTGCGTTTGTCACAAACGGGAACTTAATAATAAGTTCCTTATCATTCTCAATCATGCTGAGAAGTCTGCTCGCAGCTCCTGATGGATGATTTGTGCCAGCTTCCCAGGCTTCAACTGTCTTATAAGACACCCCCATATAGCTTGCAAATATCTTCTGAGACATTCCAGTTGAATTTCTGATTTTCTTTACTTCATCAGCTTCAAAGATTTTAACCGGCTCTACCGTAACCTTATGCCTCTTAAGTATTGGCTTCTCGCTCTGGGCATCAGCCAATGCTTCATTTAATCCTGCCATTATGCTTTCATATACACTGTTGTTGCTCATATCATTCACCTCCAAGACTCTTCTTAAGTGCTTCAATCACTTTCTCGATGTTGTTACGCTCTTCTTTGGAAAGATTAGCTTTTTCTTTCTTGCCGAATACTGTGATTAGATAAACTGTCTCAGCGAAAACGAAATCAACATAACATACTCTGGCTCCGCCGCTCTTACCTTTGTTTTCTAGTGCCACTCTAGCCTTACGAAGTCCACCAGTCCCCTGCATAACCGGGTATTTATCTGGGTGCTTCATTAGATCAAGTTCTAATAATCTCAGGTCTTCATCATCGAAGCCTAATCTATCCCAATTACGGGAGAATCTGCTGTCTGAATAAATGCCCTTGTCATACTTCCTCCTGTTACCTTTAATATACTCCCTATTCAATAGGGTGTCAATATAAATCTTTCTATGTGACATAAAGAGTACATTATCAAATTACCTCAGCTATAGCACGTATGTATGCAGAATATCAAAATTATTTAAATACTTCAACAAAAAACCTACTGCAACCTTTCAGCTGTAGTAGGCTTTATCTATAACGATATTTATATTTACTGTTAGATGTCTACTCGACATCCATGCCTGTACATGTGTAACCGGTCTCCTCGATAGCTTTAGCCAATTCATATTCGTTCGGATTGCTGTCCGTTACAAATGTAGCCGTTCCCTTGCGCTTTGATGCCTTAATTTTCTTCGCATCCGGAACCGCCTTTCTGATAGTTTCGCATACATGTGCCTCACACATGCCACATGACATTCCTTCTACTTTCAAAGTTACTTTCATTTGCACTTCCTCCCACAAATTTCTTGCTATTCGAATATACTAAAAATCGTTAGCTTCCTAATGGTATCTTCACTAAATCCTACACTTTGCCACATAGCATACACCATCAGGAAGTCCGAGATCAACTGTAGGTGCATCAAAGCTCCACTTAGGTGCCTCTGCTCTTAGCGAACCAATTACTGCAACGAAGTTAAACATTGCAATACCGTAGTTCAGATGTCTATCATTTTCGCATGTCATCTCATCAGGCACTCCAACAAGGTAAATCTCGCTATCCCCAACGATTACTCTATATGGCTGTCTGTTGAAGAATGACTGCGCATGGCTTATTGCAAGAAGTGAATCCTCTAGCTCTGTGTATAGCTCATCTGTATTGAAAGCCTTGCCGTATTGTTTATCAAATAGCATGCATCCTAGATGAATCTTTGGAGCAGCTCTTAGCTCAGTCTTAGTCATCGTAACATTGGATGGACTGACGATATCAAGTCTAGTCTCCTTAGTATCCTTGTCGCGATATCCTATTCCGATAACGCATGCAACCTCTAGTTTGGAATCAATGTCAGCTGCAGCCTTAATTCTATCTGAATCATTTACTGTAAGCCAACATGCAGCAATTCCGAGATCTGTAAGCTTAAGCGTCATTGCCTGAGCAAGATATGCAATGTTCTCTAAATAGTGTTCTTTTACCTCTGATAGCAAAATGATATACTGAGGTGCCTCTATTGAATATCCGTTATAGCCTACGCTATCTCCAAACTTCTTGCCTGCCTCTGCACCAGTAAACTTAATATCTGTTTCAATACCTGGAACAAGCCTCTCTAGGTTATCGTATACGCGATTAACCTCTACCAGTTCCTCAATTTCAACTTCCTTGCTTAAAAACTTTCTGCACGACTGTCTCTCCATAATCGTGTCTCTAAAAAATCTCATGTACTCCATTATAGGCTCCTTTCCATTAGATCAATTACCATCGTTTAGTTACGATGTTCAAGTACCAGCCAATTCAATATTTACATCGCTAGCATATGCCGTATTTATATTATATTATACTAAAAGTATATATATTATATTTACACACTTTTTGCACAATTAAGCATAATCCCTTGCTCTTTGCGAATAAAAGTAATTTACTCTTACGCTTTTGATGATATAATGTTGAAAGATATACCATCAAAAATTACCCATAAGGAGATTTTTAAATATGATTACAACTAGACTTATTTTTTTGGCTGTACTTTTAGCACTTGTGCTATTCTTCATCTATATGAAGTTTAACGCTCCACGAGGACCTCATTACAGGCTTAAGTTAATACAGTTTAACATAGACCCTAATGTTATTAACGAGACAGGTGAACTCGGTAAGCGCATATTTACATCAAATACAATAAAGAAGGTTATGCTTCCGTGGGATCAAAATATCTGGGCACAGGTTGATTTACACGAAAACGGTATCGTCATAATAAGAAAAAATCAGGAAATCCCTATGCTATTCTCAGAGATATATGATATAGAGCCTCTACTAGTTCACTCGCTATTTATTATTGGAAAACACTTCGGATATAAGATAAATGCGATGGACGGCAGAACTATTATACTAAAAAGCACAAATTTAGGTGAACTGGATGTACTCATTGACAAGCTGTGCGCGCTATTCCCACCAGAAGATGGCAGAGCTATCATAAATGATATTGGCTAACATAATTATACTAGCTTAATATCAAATATATCCTCTATCCTTATCCAAGTGCCTTTACTCAGCCTGAGTTTTTTCTCATGCTCATCAATTTTATCGACAGTACCTTTATAACTTATGTATTTACCGCCCTGTTTTAGCTTATCTTGGACGAAATAGTCAAGCTTAACCTCTGGGAGCTCATCTTCATCCAAAGGCCTATCTAGGGCGTTTTTTAGTTCAGCGAGAACTTCGTTTATCTCGGCAATCTTATCCTCTGCAAGCTCAATTTTGGAATCAGTAAATCTAGCTGTCTCCTCAACAGCCTCTCCGTAACCTGTAAGAGCTGCAAATGGTGCAAACTGAGCTGCTCTATCATGCGTTGACATATGAGCATGCCTAGTTGACTTCTTGTATGGCATATCTATTATATCATCGTATTTACCCATGAATTCCTTATCCTCTTAAATCTAGACTACTCTAAGCCTTGTGCCCACCGATTTGGGCGTTACGTTCCTTTGCTGTTGCGCCCTCCTGAAGATTGGTGCCCTTTAGAATGGCGTTTTTGCCGAAGCGTTTCTTAATCTTGAGCATGGCCTCTTGAACCTGCTTCTCCTTCTCTAGCGCATCTTCGTCGTTATCATTACCTGTGCTTCCTAAGATAGACTCAGCCACCATTGTGCTATTTGGTTTATCTTGCTCCGAATATACCGTAGCTTCCTTGCTTGATACACGTTCTGGTGCCTGTGAGTCATCTCCCCCTGCCAGCATATCAAACATACTTATCTGCTTAGGCTCTGCACTAGCACCTTCGCTCTCTCGTTTGTACTCAGACTCTAATACAAGATTATTGGCTGTTATGCTTATTCTCCTAGTCAAAAGCGACTCATCAACAACTCTATCAAAAACTTCTAAAACACAGTCTGTTGTGAGCTTAGTAGATGCTGTGCTGAATGGCAAATTACCTGTTCCGTGTGCATGTTTAGGAATCTCTCTACCATATCCATCTACTGTTATCTCACCCTTATAAGCCCTGCGTCTCTCAGGGTCAGATAAGTTCTCTATGTCATAACCTACGGTCAAAACTATTTGGTTAGTGAGAAGCCCCTTATCTACCAGATCAAGAGCTAGAAGCTCCATCATTTCTCTAACTACGATTCTAGTCTTATCATAGGTATATGCATTCTGTAAAACCTGTCCTGAAACGAGACTCTTACGCTGAGGCCTATATGACTTAACCTCGGCGAGGGTGCACGGCTCATAGCCCCAAGCATGGTCAATCAAAAGCTCAGCGTTAACACCGAACATCTTATAAAGCAAATCCTCATTATAGTAGTCAGAGCTAGTACCTAGTGAGCATCTTGCAATATCACCCATAGTAAATATGCTCTTCTTAGCGAGCTTCTTGGCATAGCCTCTGCCCACTCTCCAAAAGTCCGTAATAGGCCTATGATCCCAAAGGAGTCTCCTATATGAGTATTCATCTAGTTCAGCAATTCTAACCCCATCAGCATCTGCCTCTGTATGCTTAGCCCCTATGTCCATCGCTATTTTGCACAGATAGAGATTAGGGCCTATGCCTGCAGTTGCTGTAATCCCAGTCTCCTTAAAAACCTCCCTAACCAGGAGCCTTGCAAAATCATGCGCGTTTAACCCGTAGGTCTTAAGATATCCACTCGCATCAATGAAAACCTCATCTACTGAATAAGCATAGATATCCTCGGGAGCAATATATCTAAGGTACACATCGTAAATCTGCGTACTCTTGCTCATGTATAGAGCCATTCTCGGTTTAGCCGCTATATAGTCAATAGCAAGGCAAGGGTTCTCGTTTAGCTCAGTAGCGAATACCGACTTGCCGTCAAGGATATTCTTAGACGCCCTCGTCTGTCTCCTCGCATTAGCCTCCTTGACCTTCTGTTCAACCTCAAAAAGTCTAGCTCTGCCTGGAATTCCGTAGGCCTTAAGCGAGGGAGACACCGCAAGACAAATAGTCTTTTGGGTGCGCGATGCATCAGCTACTACCAGGTTGGTATTAAGAGGATCTAGCCCTCTCTCCATGCATTCTACGGAGGCATAGAATGACTTTAGGTCTATGGAAATATATGTCTTGCTCATCCTCATCCTCCTTAGGTGTTTGCCTCAAACTCAGTTATATCAATCATTATGAACATCGTCTATCTACGATATCTATAACGAACAAATGTTCTACATATATGATACCAAATCCCCTCCCATTTGACAATCAAAATATGTTTTTCCCCAAACAAAAAACAGGAAGCAGGCTAGCCTGCTCCCATAAATCCACATTTAAGTTCGATTTCCTTTTGGTATCTATTTTTTAAACTCTCCATTTATGCGTTTTATCTTTGATCTTAAGATTAAGTATTTAGCTATCCAGATTACGGCGAAGATAAATACGAAAAGGATAAAGTAAATGATTGCGCCCCTAACTGAATGCTCCATCCAGTGTGTTAAATACGCAATTGGTAAAAGAGTGAGGCCGCCAACTAGAAAGTATACCGCGCTTTGCTTTGCAATGCTCCATGAATCTATTTCCCAAATTACTGATCCTGCAGAAAAAGCCGAACCGATAACTCCACAAAGAATCGTTTGTAAAATAACTGCATTCAGCTCATTTCCCATCTTCTCTGTCAAACCAGGTGCAACCGCATGAAAGCTACCATCTGCAAACAGGAAAGAAAATGCAATTGAAAGTATATAGCCAATCATTACACCTCTTGGAAATCCAGCTAATCCGCGGACAAATGCTTCTTTTTTAATGTTTATATCCATCTTTACCACCTCAAATTCCTAAAATCTGCTTGATTTTACTAACAAAGCGCCTTGATACATAGGTTACTGTACCGTTTGAAAGCTTGACGCAAATCGTTCCGACAATGCTGAGATTAAACTCTTTGACCTTCTTCAGGTTCACAATATCTGAGTTTGATATACGCGCAAAGTGTTTTCCTAGCATTTCTTCTAGTTCGTAGAGCCTTAACCTCAAAGCATATCTTCCATCTTCGCATTCAGCTATTACCCTGCCAGACTCAGCATAGATGCGATAGATTTCGCTAGGCTCAAGAATTTTTGCATTGCCATCCCTAAAGCCCGTTATTAGCTTTGACCCTGTGCTCGAAGCTTTCCTCACGATTGCATCTAGCTCTTCCGTCATCTCATCTGTTATGATGATGAGCTTCGGCTCCTTGCAGTCCTTGTCAATTTTGATTTCTACTTGCATTTTTTCAACCTCCCCTTAGGTTGATTTGATTTTACGAAAAACGAAATGCTTTTTCAAGCGATTATCGATAGGTGGTCAATATATCAATATAGGTGGTATAAAACGAGTAATCAGAAGTCAAATAAGCTCTAATCAAATGGTCCTGTTAAAACACCCATATTTCATAAAAACAAGTTTTATTGAAATATCATATCGATTTTTGCCTTAGTAATTTCATAAAAAGGCTTATTTTTGAAATATAATTTGAAATTACATGCTTATATTTCACATAAAAAACTCGCTCAATTCGTTCTCCTACTATGAGCGAGTCCTATTCACCTAATCTTGCAAGAAAACCTTTATATGAATTTTAATCCACTTTCCTCTTTGCTCCTTCATCTGAATTCTTGCAAAGAGAAGTTTACCTGCATCCATCAGTCTCGAAAATATGAGATTGTCCATCTGTGGAACATATCCAATTTTGATGCCATCAGTCGTCTTTATAACAATGGCCTTGCTGTCATATTCATTTTCAGGTTCACGGTAAAAGCTAAGCTTGTCATTTATAGCTAGATTTGGCTCTATTTCCTCTATTCCTTCCACATGCATCGTTCCCGCAACATGTGTATCAAAGAGATAGATTTCCCTTTCAAACGGTTTTGGTACATCAATATCTTTACTGTTATGCATAAGGCTCATCAAACCCGATGCATCGACCTTAACAAGATTGCTCATTTTCTACTCCAACATTTCAGCTATTTTTGCTTTATATAATTCTATTTCTTCTTCATATAGTTTTTGGATTCGTTTAAACTCCTGTTTCATTTCCTCAATTTTAGCACTATCTTTTACGATATCTCTCCTGTTATATGGAAAGCATTCTTTGGTAATGCAAATTTCCTCTTTAATGTGTTCTATCAAAGCTTGCAGGCGCTCTCGCTCCTTCGCCAAATATGCTAGCGCATTGTCCGATTCATCAGGAAGCTCACCATCATCCAACATTTCAGCGATGATTCTAATAGCATTTAGGTCTGCGTTTTTATATGCCTCAACAGCATTCATAAACAGGTCAATTTCTGCCTCAGATAAGTCAGGATTTAGATCAGGATGAAGTGCTTTTACAATTTCCCTATATAATGTTTTTAGCTCCTTTCTATCCTCGCTTGATAGAATTTTACCCTTGCTCCTATCTAAAGCTTCATTCATAGCTTCTATTTGAATTTCAAGAAGGTCCTGGTACTCGGCGAACTCCTCATCTAGTTGCTCTTCTATTTCTGAGACATCAGGCTTCTCCTGTCGATTAAGTTTTACTTGTATAAGCTCTATTTTTCTCTTAAGTCTAAGCATCTTGCACTGAGTTTCAAATAGCTTATATTCGATAGCCCCAAGTGCTAGCATATATTGCATTTCTATATTTGGACATATGACAAAGCGAAGCTCATCATATTCAAAATATAATTTTACTAAATCGGCACGAAGCTCCTCGACCTCTGATTTCAATTCTTCGTACTTAGGAAACAATATTATGTTGCTAGGTTTTGATTCAATCGCCATACTATACTCCTACTTTGATATATTTATCTCCATCCTCCAGGTAATTTTATAAGTCCAAAGCTCAAAGCCTCTACAAACCAGTCAAAAACAGGATATAAACTTCTATCTGAATAGAACCAAATTACATAAAACCATACAAGATGTAATATACCTGTAACTATGCATATTGCTATGACAAGCTTATTCTTTTTTACAAAGAAAATTCCTATTATCAATACCCAAAGAGAAATGCAATAGGGTATAAAGCTAGTCACTGTGTCATATAAATTAATCTTCTCGCTATCTATCGCGTTATTCACGTATAGGTCCCGGAAAAACCATTGATACAAAATCTGCCCTATCAAAAACAGCGCTACTGCTAAAACTATCAAAAAGTAAAATATTGACCTCATGTTAAGGTACTTTTTCTTTTGTTTCATCCTCTGTTCCCATCCTCATTAAATTCCTATACATCGATTCTATATGAAAATTTTTACTTTTTCAATAGTACAACAAAAATGAACAGCCCTTAGACTGTCCATTTCGTATAGATTTCACCTTTTATTGAATTGTATTGATACTTTGGTTTAAATAGCTTTTGGATGCTTACTTTCTCGCAATCGTATACTGAAAAGCGTCTCCCTCTGTCAAAGCATAATCGCTAGCCTCGAGCATTCCGTCCATTACAGCTTTGCGGATTGCGTAATACTTTGATGTATCTCCGCCGTTCCAGTACTGTGCGTGGATATCCTGAGACATCTTCCATGTAAGTGAATCCTCACCCTGAGCCACAACTGAGTTCACATGATCACATGGCATTCCGTTTACGAAGAAATCCTCAAAATACTTGTAGATTCCCTCAGCGTCAGCCTTTGCATCTACTGCGTTGCTCTTTCCGAAGTCAAAAGCAAGCGCCTTGACCTCATCAAATTTATCACCTAGCAAAGCAATTAGCGATGCGTAGCGTGTCTCTGCATCTGTAATCTGTGACTGCAGCCATCCATGGATGTTGCTTTCATCAATTACAGACTCTAGTGCAGGAAGCTCCTTTGTGTACTCAGAAGCGTCTGAAATCCAGCCATTCTTTGACGCCTCAGCAGCGATTGCTGCAGTGAGCTTTTCCTGATTGTTGATTTTGTTATATAGCCAATAGTGAATTGGCCCCAAAAACATACTCATATATCATCCTCTTTCTATTTTTTATTTGCCGGCCCGTCGATTTATGCCTCTTCGATTGCGCCGACAGGACATCCGTCCATTGCCTCTGCTGCAGTGTCTATAGCATCATCAGGTACATCAGCCTCGATAGCTACTGCGATACCCTCGTCGTTCATTGAAAATACTTCTGGACATGTTCCAGCACAGAATCCGCATCCGATGCAGCTGTCATTTACAACATATTTCATTTTGATTTCCCTACTTTCTATTTATACTTAGATTACTCTAGCGTTAGCAAGAGTGCCATTTTGAACTTTTCTGTTGCCTTAACAAAGTGAGCTCCGCCCTTAGCAAAGTGGAATTCTTCACCCGCTTTGATTGTGTGCTCTGTTCCCTCGTAGCCTATAACACCTTCTCCATCTAGTGCGAAGATGAGCGCTTCTCCAGGCGCCGCATGCTCCGAAAGTCCTGTTCCCTTGTCAAAAGACATGATGATGAATTTCATCTTCTCGTTGTGAGCTATATCCATGTTGATTACTTTACCCTCTTGGTAAGGGATTAAATCGGCTAGCTTAAAAACTTCGCCTGCTTTGATTGCACTGTTCATATTATCCTCCTTTGAAATAGATATTTCTGTATATATCGCGCCCTCTTCGGTACGCATCCCAATAGGTTTATCCGTCTGTGTTAGAACTGCTTCGCCTGCGCGGAGTTCTCTTTGGTATCCGTCCGTGCCGTATACCTCGAGGCTTCCTTCCTCGACTAGTATCAGCTTGTGATATGGGAAGATCTCTGCGCTTATGTCTGTCTCAGGTGCCATTGAGAAGTAAATTATATAATTTTCTCCATCAAAGATTGACTTTGATACCGTGCACCCTGGGATATAGACGTTTTCCTTTGCTATTGAAAAGACCTTTCCGACAACTTCCTTCATAGGCATTCCCCTTTCTAACAGTTCTTTATTGACTTTTCACCTGTATTATATTACTCTGATACCTATATTTATGTTGTTCAAACAACATAAAGGATATTTTATGAATTATTTTTCTTATAAGTATCGGTAAATAACACAGCAAACCGACTTGATTTATTGTTTCCAAAATTGTCCTATTTATAGTTTGCTCCCGTACAAATTTTCAAAGGCTCTTTTAACGATATCTTCATAAGACTTGTTATCAAATTCCAACTTAGATTTTGCCATTTTCATCTTGATGATATCCGAAAGCCGTAAAAGATAGTCGTTATACAATTTAATAAACTTACTTACGTTTTCTTTCTCATTGGAATTCCACTCATTAGAGCTGAAATGAACATATACAATAAATTTCTTAGTTTTAGAATAATATCTTGCCTCGTAAATTCCTGACTCAGGATAATATTTCGATACATTTCCGCTAAAACAAACGCAAATATCCATCTTCTGCAGTGCCTCTATCTCAATGCTTTCAAAAGAAGCTTTCAATTCTTTTCTTACTGTTCTAGCAGCAGATAATATATTATCTAACACATCATCCGTTCCTCCAACAATAACATTCATATTGACTTTCATATTTTCCCTCGACTTATCGGATTTAAAATTAAATTTCCACCAAAATTTGTTGATGGTATTATAGCATATTCGTATAAGGTTTCATATCTTTGATTACTACTTCTTCTCTCATTATTTGTTTCTAACATCTGCCTTGACTTTTCATTTTAATTACATTACTGTAATACCTATATTACGTTGTTAAAACAACAAAAGGAGATTTTATGAATTATTCTTTTCTTTCGAATTCAGCTCTCTTTAATGGAATACAAGAAGATGAAATTAAACATTTAATATCCTGCTTAAATGGCAGAAAAAAGACATATACAAAGGGTGATGTAATTTACCGTGCAGGCGATAAAGTACACGAGATAGGGCTCGTTCTTTCGGGGAGTGTAAACATCATCGTTAATTTTTATTGGGGTGGTAGCCATATTTTCGGCCATGTCGAGAAAGGCGAGATATTTGCGGAAAACTATGCAGCCATTCCTAGCAAAGAGCTAATATGTGATGTAATCGCTAGCGAGGATACCGAGGTGATGTTTCTTGATCTAAGCAAACTCCTCTCCACCTGTCAAAGCTGCTGCAGCTTCCACCACAGGCTTATTCACAATATGCTTCGTATCTCTGCCCAGAAGAGTCTAAACCTATCCAGTAGAATGATGCACACAGCTCCAAAGGGGCTTAGAGACAGGTTGCTATCATATCTTTCTGAGCAGGCCATAATCCATGGGAGCACTCACTTTATGATTCCTTTTGATCGTCAGCAGCTAGCTGACTACCTTGGAGTTGACCGCAGCGCGATGTCAAATGAACTTAGCAAAATGCAAAAAGACGGTTTGATAAGCTATAAGAAGAACAAATTCGTACTAAATGAAATGAATTAAATATTTTTTGTATGTGTTTATAAAAGGTTTTAGCTTTTATATTTGTGTTCCATCTGCTGAGTAAAAATATCTGCAGTTTCTCTATCCGCTACGATACTTACATTTCTTATTTTGTTTATTTTCTTCTCATGCATACCATAAAAAATAGGATTTTTAATTTTTATGGACAGCTTCTGACAATTAAATGGACGATTTTTGATTTTTATTTGCTCTATATCTTCGAGCTTAAATCCGAAAAGCAATCTACTGTGTCCTCTGCTTCCGTAAGTATAGTATTGGGCAAAATTATTTTCATAAAGCTCTAGTTTTACTCCATTTACGAACAGGTAATATCCAATAAACCATATGGTGAGTGGGGCGACAAACAAAACTATTGCGATGATAATTCTATCTGAAAGCTCAGTGTTGTAGCTAATAAGATGTTTCAATGCCCAAAGAACAATAAAATATAAGATTGCCATGAATAAAAGTCCTATAGTATTAAATTTAGACTTGTGAGGATATGTCAAAACAAGCTTGGGTTTATCTTGCGAGAAGTCACGTTCCATAGTTTTCTCTTGTCCTTTCATTCAAATTGCGGTATCTAAATTCTATTTTCTTTTTATATTATAACATACCTATTAGCTTTTATATTCTTAACTACAGAAGGTTAATAGTTAAAAATATTTCCAAATAATTTTACAAAAATATCTTGTTCGTTACCTTAGGTGATGATTTATTATATATTAGGAGGTGCATAATTATGGCGAAATACAGAGCTATTCCGCAAGGCTTTATGACAGTTGGGGAAGTGGCAAAGAAAATGGGAGTTACCGTTCGTACTCTACAATACTACGATAAAGAAGGATTACTTTCCCCATCAGCAGAAAGCGATGGTGGTCGCAGGCTTTATACCGATAAAGATTTGGTTATGCTAAATCAGATTATATCTTTGAAATCACTGGGGTTTTCTCTAGATGACATAAAAGGGCGTTTGTTCCCTTTGGAAACACCGGAAGAAGTTGCAAAGGCACTTACAGAACAGGCAGATGATATACAAAAGAAAATAGAACAGCTTAAGGCGTCTCTGTCAGCAATAGAACAGTTAAAAACAGAAGTTTTACAAATACAGACGGTCAACTTCAAGAAATACGCAGATATTATTGTCAATCTACAGATGAAGAATGACTCTTACTCACTGATTAAGCATTTTGATGATGATACGCTCGATCATATACGAAGTCAGTTTGACAAGAAAAGCGGACTGGACTTTATGGACAGGTTTAATCGCCTAAGTGATGAAATCGTGCAACTTCAAAAAGAAAACGTGCTGCCTGAAAGTGAAAAATGCCAACAGGTTGTGCAAGACTACTGGAGCTTGATTATGGAGTTTACAAATGGTGACATGAGCATGCTTCCGAAATTGATGGAAGTAGGAAATATTGACACTGCCACAAGTGCTTGGGAAGAAAAGCAGAAAATCGTAAATGACTATTTAGCTCCTGCTTTACAAGTCTATTTTTCAAGGCTTGGAACAAATCCTTTTGATGAGGTAAAACCGTGAAAGACGCAATACAGGTTCGTGGATTAAAGAAGAGTTATGGCAATAAGATGGTTCTTAGAAGTCTTGATTTTCAAATCGAAAAGGGTGAAATTTTTGCTCTGCTCGGTGTAAACGGAGCAGGAAAAACAACAACGCTTGAATGTATCGAAGGTCTAAGAAAATATGATAGTGGCACAATTATGGTGAACGGTAAAATGGGTATTCAACTACAGTCATCCTCTTTACCCTCCCATATCAAACCGATGGAAGCGGTAAAGCTGTTTGCAAAATGGAATAATACAGAAATTGATTATGACATGCTTAACGCTCTTGGAATAAGAGAAATTGAGAAGTCGCAATACATACAATTATCCACAGGACAAAAAAGACGATTACATCTTGCTCTTGCACTTATCGGTAACCCTGATATTATTTTTCTCGATGAACCGACAGCGGGACTTGATGTTGAAGGCAGACTATCGCTCCACAAACAAATCCGAAAGCTCAAATCACATGGAAAAACAATCGTATTGGCAAGTCACGATATGGCCGAGGTAGAAGCCTTATGTGATCGCATTGCCATTTTGAATGATGGGAGTATCGTTTTTTGTGGCACAGCTTCAGAACTGACAGATACGCTTGGAAGAAAATATTTCATCCATTTAAGAACACAGGCAGGAGACAAATCTTTTGAAACCGATAATATCGAGGATGCATTGATTTCATTATTGAGCGAGCTAAAACAAAAAAAAATCCATGTATTGGATATTAAGGTTGATCGTGGCACGCTGGAACAACATTTCATCGAAATGGCAAGGAGGGACGCAGAATGAACGGGTTTTTATATAGCCTGGCATTACAGTGGAGATTAGATATGCGAAGTAAGACCCTCCTAGTTACTTGCTATATCGTTCCGCTTATTTTCTTTCTTTTAATGGGTAGTATTTTCACTTCGGTTATGCCCGAAATGGAAAACACGCTAATACAGTCTATGATTGTAATGAGTGTTTCAATGGGAGCATTTCTCGGTTTGCCACCTTCGTTGATTGAGGCTTACGGAAGCGACGCAAAGAAGATTTATAAAACAAATGGCGTTCCTATTTATTTAGGACTTGTTACCATGTTTCTCTCTACATTTGTCCATTTGATGATTACATGCATTGTGATAGTGATGCTTGCCCCTATTTTATTTGAAGCAATTCCACCTACTCAACTTCCGTTTTTCTTTCTTGCACTTGCCATATACATTCTCGTATCGCTTAATATCGGGAGTATACTAGGGCTTATTGTAAAAAATCAGGCGAAGCTGACGATGATAGCACAACTCGTGTTTTTACCCTCGATTATGCTTTCTGGGATTATGTTTCCTATCGACTTACTGCCCGATTTTCTTAAAGTAATGGGGCATGTTTTCCCTGCTTATTGGGGGTATCGTTTGATGTTGGATAACGGTTTTTACCTTGAAAATCTATGGCCTTTAATTCTTGCATTTTGTATAGCGGTAATTACATTTATAATACTTTTGAATAGGCAAAAATCCAAGTAGTTTGAGTTATACCAGTCCTAATATAACATAAAACCTATAATTTAACTGCTTTAGTCGCAATATATGTTTTAATATTAAGATTATGTAGTCTGCCAGAACCATTCGTATCTTCATATAGATCAAGCAATGTGAATCCCGCTTTTAACTGTCCCCCAATCTGCTCTGTCATATTGTGAGAAAACTGCATTCCCGCATCTTCTTTAATCATATATTCTAGAGAAGCTTTATCTTTTAAAGGATTAAAAGGCATTCTCCAAATAATTTCTCTTTCTTCACTATCTACAATGTAATTTATTTCATTATTTAAACCCGCAAGTAAAATGCCATTCTTTTTTAAAACTCTATATGCTTCATTAAAAACATGTTGCACATCTTCAACATAGCAGTTGGAAACTGGATGAAAGACAATATCAAATGTTTCATTATCAAAAGGCAATTTCTTTGTTATATCACCTTCAATTGCTTTGATAATATAACCCTCTCTTTCAGCGACTAATAACTCATTTTCTATTTGCTTTAGAGAGTAATCAATAACCGTACAATCTGCCCCTAGCGCATTAAATATTGGCATTTGTTGCCCCCCTCCTGACGCTAAGCCCAGAATTTTCTTACCTTGTAAATCCTCAAGCCATTCATGAGGAACCGAGACAGTTGGAGTAAGAAAAACATTCCATTTTCCTTTTTTGGCTTTGATATATCCATCATGTGAAACTGGCTTCCCCCATTCCCAGCCTTCCTTAACCCATCTGTCAATTGTTTCTTTGTTTATATCCTGATAAGCTTTCATTATTTTTATTTCCTCTCTAACAAAATATAAATTTTATTATCCGACATAACTTTTCATATATTATAACAATGTTCCAACAGAATTAACACAAAGTATCTCATAGTATATCACTTTATTCTGAAATATGATATAATTAAGAAAGCAATTCAGCAAAAAATATATTTCTAGCAATCGCTATATGATTATAAAAGCTACATCCTAAATACATTATATAAACGGAAGGCCTAAAATTATGAAAAAGCTGCTTGCATTAATTATCAAAGATATAACATTCAACAGAAGAAATTTTATAATAACATTTATAGTAATCACCGCATTAATCTTTATTAATGCCTCCGAATATGGTGATGGTGGTAATAATATTGTAAACTACCTATTTTGCTGCGGGGCTGCTTCAATTATTGCTGCTCCAAGCTCGTTTGGAATTGAAGATGATAAGAGCACGAGAAGTTTTCTATCTGGCCTTCCTGTATCTCAGTTCCTTATTATAATATCTAAATATATATTAGCAATAATAGCGTCACTTATATTTTCTATTCTCGGTCTGTTAGCATCTTTTATAGCTAATGATCCGGTTCCACCTATATGTATTCTAATTCCAATATCGATATCTATTATAGTAGTGAGTATACATATGTTTGCATTTTATAAATGGGATATGAATGTTGCCATTTTTGCTTCCTGCTCGGTAATAGTTCTGCCACTGCTATTGCCAAAGAAACTTGATGAGATTGTTATACAAAACGATGAGATTACACCAGCTTTAGTTATTACCATTTTTATTATTTCCCTAGTAGTTTCAACGCTACTATCTACAATCACTATGAAAGTGATTTTAAAAAGAAGGTAGGTTATTATGGATAAGTTGTTACAAATCAAAGATATATCGCTTGAGTATAAAGATTTTAGGCTTGATAATGTTTCCTTTTCATGTGAGCCTGGAGATATTATTGGTCTTATTGGAATAAATGGTGCGGGAAAGTCCACAACGATTAATGCCATCCTTAACATCGTTGAGCCTGATTCAGGATTAGTGACATGGAAGGGAAAGGAAATATCAAAAAGTAATATATCAAAATTTAGAGAGGAAGTTGGTTTTGTTGGCGAAAACATCTGCTACTATCCGCCCATATCCCTGAAAAAAATATTGGGTTTTATGTCACGTATATATAGTAATTGGGATAATGAAAGAGCTTCGAAACTAATAAAACTATTTAATCTTAATACTGCAAAGAGGATGCGAGAGCTATCAACAGGTATGCGAGTGAAGTTCAACTTACTTATTGCAATGTCCCATAATGCTGATATTTACATTTTGGATGAACCTACTTCTGGGCTTGATCCACTAATTCGTAAAGAAGTTCTAGAAATACTATATAACGAGGCAAAAAAAGAAGGTAAGGCTGTCATTATTTCATCACACATCACCTCAGATTTAGAAAAGATAGCCGATAGAGCTGTTTATATTGTAGACGGAAGAATCGCCGAAGATATAGCTCTCAGTGAAGTTAGCAATAAATATGCTAAACTAATACCTGAATCTGCAAATGGCACTATATCACTTGAAAGCGTCTTATACTATCTCCAAGGTGAGAGTACCACTATCAAACGGGAGCAATAGAATGAAAACAATCTCTATAATAATCAAAGATATTTCTTTTTCATTTATATGGCTTTGCATGGGAATTGCAATCACATTGGCATCACCCATCTATGCAATTAACTCAAATCTGCATTTGCTTTTACACGCCCCATTCGCCTTTTTCTGCGCTGTAATCGGAGCTAACTTATTTCTTTCAAGAGCATGTTATATTGATGATGAGTATGAAACAAAGATATTTAACAAAGCTTTGCCTCTTTACGACTATGAAAGAGTAGCATCCAAGTATGTCATGAATTTCCTTATACAGTTTTTACTAATAGGATTTTCTATTGCAATGTGTACCTTAATCGGAATAAATTACTCTTTTATAGTAGTATTCGCATTTATTTCGCTTAACCTTATATATGATGCAATTTACCTATTCATTTTTCACTTTATCGGGATTAATGCAGCACAATATACTTTAGTCGCAATAGGTGGTTTAGGAATGGTAATTTATTTACTTTTTATTAAGAATTCAAACCATACAATCAATATATCCTTAGATGATTTTTTGTTTATAATTGCTCTTATTATTTCGTGCTTAATTTATATTATCTCCGCATTGCTTAGCTGTAAATTCATTAAAAAATAAATTTCATTCTACAATTTTATAGAAAATCCTACATTTTTCTTGTTTAAAAGCTTCAACAATATCTTCTGTTGCCCATATTATTGGAGATTGTGTATTTCCCTCACCAAATTCTATATCACTGCGGTAAAACGTATTTGCATTTAGATTTTGTTCATCAGATTCAATCATACGGCATGGCCACGGATGGTGATGTCCTTTGCTTCTTTTGCAATAAGCACAGGTTCCGTTGTCAATCACTCCATAAGTAACCTTGCCTTCGTATTCAGCTCGCACCTGTTTTGCTTTTTCAAGGTCAAATGATGCAATATTGGTAAATCGGCAAATATAATAGCCTTCAGATTTTTTAAATGGTATAAATTCAATTCCATTCATTTCGTGCTTATTATATATTTCGTAAAAATGCCGGCTCGCAATATTCACACCGTCATATGTTGTAACAAAGAATTTCTTTTTTCTCCACTTCACTGTTTCCGCGACTTGAAATATCGCTTCATCACGATTAAGTACCATTTTACAATGCGGGCAGAGTTTTATATCCGGCTTTGATTCGCGTCCCAAATATAAATAGTCAGCATCGTCTCCGTCAATATAGTAATACTTCATACTTTTTTCCTCGTTCATATGCATAAATTACACTTTATAGCAAAACAAATCGCTATACACATTCAAATCTAAATGCATATAGCGATTTTGTCAACTTTATTATAGCTCTTGCGCTTTAAACTCAGCGTATCCTTCGTAGTAGTAGCTATGATCTATGCCCTTCATATATATCTCACGGTCGTTAATATCATCTATCAAAGCTTCACTTAGTATATGCTTAATCTCAATATCCTTGATAGGGCTTCTCTCCATAGCCATAAAGTAATCTTCCTTATCGACCATGCTCCAGTCAATCACCTTGCCAATTTCCTTCTTAAGCATCAAATCAAGCCATATTCTCATGCTTCGACCATTTCCTTCTCTGAAAGGATGTACTATGTTCATCTCTACATATTTTTCAACGATTTTATCAAAGCTACCTTGCGGCATCTTTTCGATATTCTCAAGCGATACCTCTAGGTACATGACCGGTGCAAATCTGAAATTGCCCTTTGATATATTGACATCTCTCAGCTTGCCAGCGAAATCATATATGTCCTCAAACAGAAACTTATGGATAGCAAAAAGTGCCTCACAGCTACCTGGTTTTAGCTGATCAAAGATATTCCTGTCGAACAGCTCAACAGCCTTCTTTTTGCTTATCTTCTCTTGCGCTTTAGAAAGCTCCACGGAATCTGTTATCCCCAGCTTATTCTCCAAAGTCATGAGATTCTCCATTCTATTACGTGCTAGTATAGCTTCGCTCCTGCCGGAATTCTGTTGCTTAGCATGATCAGGTTAAGCTTCTCTTCGCCCTCTTCATCGTGGATAGCTGATAGAAGCATTCCGCAAGACTCTATGCCCATCATAGCTCGTGGTGGAAGGTTTGTAATTGCTAGAAGCGTCTTTCCAACGAGTTCCTCTGGCTCATAGAAGTTATGAATTCCACTTAAAATTGTGCGGTTTTCGCCAGAACCATCATCGAGCGTGAACTGAAGAAGTTTCTTTGATTTAGGTACTGCAACGCATTCAAGAACCTTAACAGCTCTGAAATCCGACTTTGAGAAGGTATCAAAATCAACCATTTCCTCAAACAGTGGCTCTACCTTAACCTTTGAGAAATCAATCTTTTCCTCAGCTTCCTTAACCTCTTCGCTCTTGCCTTCGTTCTTCTCCGCACCGATTGGCTTCATTGTAGGGAAGAGCATTGCATCTCTTATGCTTGGAGCATCTGCGATTAGCATAATGGCTCTATCGATACCGATACCTAGTCCACCTGTTGGCGGCATACCAATCTCAAGAGCATTTACGAAGTCCATATCCATAGGATGAGCTTCGTCATCGATTCCAAGGTCAAGCTGCTTCTGCTGCTCAGCAAAACGGTTGTACTGGTCGATAGGATCGTTGAGCTCTGAGAAAGCGTTTCCGATTTCCCATCCGTTTATATAGAACTCAAAACGACGAGTGATTCTTGGGTCTTTAGGGTCACGCTTTGCTAGAGGTGAAATGTCTACTGGGTGTCCTGTGATGAAAACAGGTCCATCCAGGTAGCCAGGAACATCTTCGCAGAACTCATCAAACATCTCTGCTATGAGCTTACCACGTGTCAATCCCTTTACATCCTCAGGCTTCATACCCTTTGATATTGCAGCTTCCTGAGCTTCCTCATCAGTATCAATTTTGCTGAAATCAACACCTGTTATCTCCTTAACAGCATCTGACATATCTAGCTTTCTCCATGGAGGAGTAACGTCGAATTCCTTACCCTGGTACTTGATAATAGGTGTGCCATTTACTGCCATAGTAGCCTTGTAAATGATCTGCTCAGTAAGCTCCATTACATCTTCCATGTCGCTGAATGCCATGTAGCACTCCATGCTGGTGTATTCAGGGTTGTGATTTCTGTCCATACCCTCGTTACGGAACATCTTACCCATCTCGTAAACTCTGTCAAGGCCACCAACAATTAGTCTCTTTAGGAATAGCTCGTTAGAAATACGAAGCTTCATATCGAGGTTCAAAGTGTTATGGTGAGTGTTGAACGGACGAGCATTGGCACCGCCTGCGATAGTTGTCAAAATAGGAGTATCAACTTCTAGGAAGCCGTAATCGTCTTCTAGAACAGACTTAATCTCTTTGATGATGCGAGCTCTCTTGTAGAAAGTTTCTCTCACATCTGCATTCATGATAAGGTCAACATAACGCTGACGATATCTGAGGTCCTGGTCCTGAAGACCACTCCACTTATCAGGGAGAACCTGAATTGATTTGCTCATCAAAACAAGCTGCGTAGCGTGGATGGAAACCTCGCCTGTGTTTGTCTTAAACACCTTGCCGACAACTCCGACAATATCACCTATATCGTAGGTCTTAAACCACTTGTATTCTTCCTGTCCTATGTCATCTCTCTTGATATATGACTGGATACGACCTTGCTTATCCTGAACATCGATAAAAGCAGCCTTACCCATGATACGCTTGCTCATGATTCTTCCTGCGATGGAAACCTCCTGGTCCTCCATTGCATCAAAGTTTTCTTTGATGTCCTTGCTGTGTGCAGTTACGTCCCACTTTTCAACAACGAAAGGGTTTCTATCTGCATCCTGCAAAGCCTTTAGCTTCTCACGTCTTATCTGTCTTTGTTCGCTTAGATTTTCTTCAGTCTGATTAGCATCTCTATCGATAACCTGAGATGTGTTAGTGTTACTATCGTTCTGACTCATTTTCTCCACCTTACTTGAAATTTATTTCTCTATTGCAAGAATCTCGTAGTGTATCATTCCATCTGGAACAAGGATTTCAACCTTGTCACCAACCTGCTTCTCTAGCAAGCTCTTTCCTACTTCTGACTCATTTGAAATCTTCGCAGGCTCAGCAAAAGGATCTGACTCAGTAGAACCAACGATGATGAATTTGTTCACTTCACCGCTATCCACATTCTTTACTGTAACTTTAAGACCAACGTTTACACGGTCTGCAGTGATTTCATTTTCGCTGATAATCTTTGCATTTCTTAGCATCTGCTCAACCTTGAGGATTCGCTCCTCAACCTCAGCCTGCTCTTCCTTTGCTGCATCGTACTCAGCATTCTCAGAAAGGTCACCGTAGGATCTTGCCTCTTTTAGCTTCTCAGAAACATCCTTTCTTCTTACTGAAACCAGCTCGTCTCTTTCTGCTTCTAACTTATCGTAACCCTCTTGGGTCATCAAAACTACATCTGCCATTCTAATCTCCTTTTGCTTAAACTATGCATCCTTGTTGGATTCAACAAAGCGTTTTATCTTCATACCCGTTGTCTTGTTAAAATCAGTCTTACGGATATTTAGCTTTTTGATCTTTTTAAATAGTGGTAGGCGCTCATTTATCTTATCGATTTCGCCCCATACCAGATTCTGTGCCTGCTCGTCTGTGTATTCCTCACCTAGCACTTCCTTGACCTCTTCATCGTCTAGGGTTACAGTTGCAGCGATTGTTGTGTTATTTACACCCTCGCCTTCGTTATCGCCCCAAACCATAGACTCAGCGATGTAAGGAATATGTGAAAGCTCATACTCTAGCTCTTCTGGGAAAACGTTCTTGCCATTTTCTGTTATTATAACATTCTTTTTGCGTCCTGTTATATATATAAAGCTATCTGTATCAACTCTTCCAAGGTCACCAGTGTGGAACCAGCCGTCCTTGAGAACTTCATCTGTCGCTTCCTGGTTATTATAGTAGCCGAGCATTACATTCGGACCATTAAAGCAAATTTCTCCAATACCATCTTCATCAGCATCTACAATCTTAACCTTCATACCAGGTAGAAGATGTCCTACTGACTCGTTCTTCATATCCTTTTCGACGTCTGGGTTTAGGGCAGTCATAGGAGAGCACTCCGTTAGTCCATAGCCCTGAACTGCGATGATTCCTAGGTCATTGAAGAACTGTAGAATCTTTGGATCTATTGCTGCGCCGCCCGATATCAAAACTCGCATCCTTCCGCCAAACACATCTAGAATGTCCTTCGCAAGCTTCTTTGCAATATTGATATTCAGCTTCTTGGTCTTCTTGTTCAGCTTCATGAGCTTTTCGAGCTTCTTGTCCTTGCCCTCGCTCTTTGCTGTCTTCCAGATTTTCTTGTATAGAGTTTCTATCAAAACCGGAACGCCTAAAAGCATCGTCGGCCTTATCTCTTGAAGGTTCTTCGTTATGTACTTTAGGCCTTCACAGAATGCGATGGACGCACCCTTGTAGAGCGGCATCAAGAATGCACATGTGCACTCGTATGTGTGATGTACCGGAAGTACTGAGAAAAAGATATCCTCAGGATATACCTTTAGGATGGTAGGTGCCATCATAAGGTCATCTACGATATTTCTATGTGTTAGAACTACGCCCTTTGCAAAGCCTGTTGTTCCTGAAGTGTAGAGAATTACCGCAGGATCTGTTCCTAGAACCTCTGCATCGATGAACTGCCTATCACCTAGCGCAATAGCATTCTTTCCATCCTCGATAAGCTGTTTCCAAGAGTAGATTATATGTTCCTCTTCTCCCTGTTCCTTATTCTTATCCTTGCGTTTTCTTACCTTCTCCTTAAGCTCTGTTTCCTCACTATCCAAAGGTCTTAGACTTCTGTTCTCATCGATATCGAGGTTTATTAAGGTCTTGAGACTTGTATCTCCATCCTCTCTTATCTGCTCAAATATCTTCTCAAACTTCTTGCTATAAAGCACTGCTGAAACATCAGCATCCTTTACAAGGTTCTTTAGCTCCTCTGCGCTTAGCTCCTTATCTAGAGGTACTGCAAGACCTACGCCTCCAGTTACTGCAAGATATGAAGTTTCCCACTGATAATACGTCGTTCCTATTATCGCGATACGCTTACCCTTGAGTCCAAGGTTTATCAAAGCGGTTCCAAGTCCATTTACATCGACCTGAGCCTGCTTATATGTTATCTGAGTGTATTCCTCGCCCTTGTTGAACTTTTGATGGAATGCATGCCTATCTCCATAAAGCTCAACACTGCTGTTGAACATGTGCTTGATATCCGTTATAGGTCTTCCATCCTTATATCTTAGGTATGGATCTATGCTCTTTCCGATGTTATCAATCAGCTCTTTAGCATGCTTGCGGTCCTCTGCCTTCTTTTCTATGAAGTCTGGGCTTCCCTTCTCAGCAGCACCTTCGACGAAGTTTCCGTATCTCTTAACCTTACCCGTAGTTGTCATAGCAAATCCATTTTCTCTGATATTGATTCGCTTAATTGCCTTGTACGGTGGCAAGGTTTTATTTATCTCATCGACTAGCTCGCGGTAGAAGTGGTAAACATCGCTACTGCTCATCTTGCCGCGCTGCTCCTCTAAAAGCTCGTAGTTTGGCTGAATATCAGCTGTAACGATTACATTTCCGACAGTGTTATCCGTCACGCCGTGGACTATGGTCTCCTTGATAAGCTCGTTTTCCTTTAGGACTGCTTCAATCTCTTCAGGGAAGATGTTCTTTCCGCCCTTTGTTACGATTACTGTTTTCTTTCTACCTGTAAGATAGAGGAAATCGTTAGAATCTAGATATCCAAGGTCGCCCGTATGAAGCCATCCATCTTCGATAACCTCATCTGTCGCCTCCTGATCCTCGTAGTATCCAAGCATTACAGATGGTCCTTTAACTACGATTTCTCCGATTCCGTTTTCGTCGGCATTATCTATTCTTACCAGAGTTTCTGGCATAGGTCTTCCTACTGACCTTGCTATACTGTAATTATCCTGGTTTACAGCGATAATTGGTGCATACTCTGTCATACCATATCCCTGAATCATCGGAATGCCCATAGCCTCAAAGGACTCGGTAATCTCAGGATCCATAGCTGCACCACCAGCGATGAATAGCTGCATGCCGCCACCGAAGGCCTGATGAACTGGCTTGAAGAGCTTACGTATTAGGCTGCGATTATTAAAGAGCTTTAAACGGCGTGAAAGCGCAATTGCGTTTCTTACCTTTTCGCCTTCTCCACGGCCTTCTGCTTGCTTCATTATGCCCTTGAAAATCTTCTCAAACACTAGAGGCACGCCGACCATACAGTTCGCCTTAACCTCGTTCATGTTTTTCAAAATATATTTGATTCCCTCGCATACTGCGATGGTTCTTCCCTGATAAATTGTTACCCAGTCGATTGTATTCTCATAGGTATGGTGGACTGGAAGAATTGATAAGACAACGCATCCCTTACCTAGGGTTACACGCTTTGATACATTAACAACATTTGATGCAATGTTCTTATGTGAAAGCATTACGCCCTTTGATTTTCCTGTCGTTCCCGATGTAAAGAGAAGCGATGCCATCTCTTCAGGATTGATTTCGGCATCAACAAAGTCTCTAACTCCCTCACTTAGAAGCTTGTTTCCTTCCTCGATTAGGTGCTCAAGTGAAAGGACCTTCTCGTTTTCGCTCTCAGACATAGAGATGAAATACTCAATTTCGCCTGGATCATCAAATAGTGGCTTTATTGTCTTTTCCATTCTCTTTGAGAAAACAATTGCCTTTGCATGAGACCTTTCAATCAAACTCTTTAGCTCATCCTGAGGTAAGTTTTTATCCAAAGGAACAATTACACCTACTCCACAAACAGTTGCAAAATAAGTTAGGAACCAGTGGTAGCTAGTCTCACCTACAACAGCGATCTTGCTTCCCTTTAGACCCATATCCATGAGCTTTGTTCCTAGAGCGTCTACATCGTCCTTAACCTTGGCGTAGCTAATAGGCTGAAAAGTTCCGCCTGGCTTGTCCTTTTCTAGAAATGCGGTATCATCCTTAAACATCGAGCAGCTGCTTACAATGATGTCCTTAAGGTCCGTTACTTGTCTAACAGGATGTTCCACACCGTCGTATTTCGCTTTATTCATCTTTTCCCTCCAGCTGCAACTTGCAATAACCTTAAACTCTAAACTATTTCAATACTACCTTTAGGAATTTCTTCTTTCCCTTTTGTATTAGAAGCTCACCGTCCTCAAAATCAGCCTCGGTGACATTCTTCTTTGGATCCTCCACCTTCTTGCGATTCAGTGAAAGTCCTCCCTGTTCGATGGTTCTAAATCCATCTCCGTTGCTCGTCACAAGTCCGAGCTCCTTTATCAAAGATACTAGTCCCTTGCCTTCTCCAGCAAAGACAGCTTTCTCAAGCTCCACAGTAGGAACATTTGCCACAGCCTGACCGCTGAAAGCCGCGCGAGCAGCATCAAGAGCCTTCTTCGCCTCTTCCTCACCGTGAACTAGCTTTGTTACTTCGTAAGCTAGGATTTCCTTAGCCTTATTTATCTCAGCGCCCTCTAGAGAAGCAAGTCTTTTAACCTCATCCATAGGTAAGAAGGTTAGCATTCTCAAGCACTTTTCTACGTCTGCGTCGCTGACATTTCTCCAGTACTGGAAGAAGTCGAAAGGACTTGTGCGGTTAGGATCTAGCCAAAGCGCACCCTTCTGGGTCTTGCCCATCTTCTTGCCCTCGCTCGTTGTGAGAAGGGAGAAAGTCATGCCGTAAACCTCTTTACCCACCATTTTTCTGGTGAGGTGAACTCCTCCGATAATATTTGACCACTGGTCGTCACCGCCGAATTCCATGCGTACATCAAAGTCTCTAGCCATAACCATAAAATCGTATGACTGCATTAGCATGTAGCTGAACTCAAAGAAAGTAAGTCCGCCCTCGCGCTCCATACGCTGTTTAAAAGCCTCAGCTCTAAGCATGTTATTAACATTGAACTTTGATCCGACCTCTCTTACGAACTCAACGAAGTTTAGCGGTCTAATCCACTCGCCGTTGTTTACAGCTATGGCCTTGCCTGCCTCAGGAGTCTTGTTCTCTTTACCAGGGCAATATACACCCTGATTTCCCTCATACTTCCACTCCTCGTCAAACTCAATGAACCTATCAAAGAGCTTCTTGAACTGGTTGCAGTTGTTGTCGATTTCCGCAACATCCATAACAGTACGCATATCTGAGCGTCCTGAAGGATCTCCAACCATTCCAGTTCCGCCACCTAGCAAAACTACAGGTGTATGTCCAAACTTCTGCATGTACATGATTGCTATAACCTGCATGAAGTGGCCAACATGTAAGCAGTCAGCTGTAGGGTCAAAGCCTATATAGAACTTGATTTTCTCTTTGCCTAGAAGCTCGCGAACAGCATCCTCGTCTGTGCACTGCTCGATAAATCCTCTCTCCTTGAGAACATCAAATACATTATCGTGTTTACTAATATTATCAGGTATAAAACTCTTCATTCCCACTGGGCTCCTTAATTTATTTTGTTCCGTAGAGTCTGTCTCCAGCATCTCCAAGACCTGGCAAGATGTATGCTTTCTCGTTTAGTCTCTCGTCCTTAGCAGCGATGTAAATATCAACATCTGGATGTGCATCCTGAAGAACCTTGATTCCCTCTGGAGCTGCAATTAGGCACATGAATGTGATGTCCTTACCACCGCGCTTTTTGATGAAGTCGATAGCTGCCGAAGCACTTCCACCAGTCGCAAGCATTGGGTCAAGAACGAAAATTCTTCTCTTCTCAATATCAGCAGGAAGCTTGCAATAATATTCAACAGGCTCGTGTGAATCAGGATCTCTGTAAAGACCAACGTGTCCAACCTTTGCATTTGGAACTAGCTCAAGCATACCCTCAACGAATCCAAGACCAGCTCTCAAAATTGGAACGATAGCAATATCCTCACCCTTGAGCATATTAACCTTTGTCTTGCACATAGGTGTCTCGATTTCAACCTGCTCTAGCTCTAGATCTCTAGTTGCCTCAAAACCCATCAAAATAGCGATTTCCTTAGCTAGCTGACGGAAGTCCTTAACATTTGTCTCCTGCATTCTCATAAGTGCAACCTTGTGCTGAATTAGCGGATGGTCAAAAACATATATCTTACCCATTTTTCTCTCCTACTTTGTATATTTAACTATTAACTTTATTAACTATCCAAATGCGATGCAATCCCTAGAGCGCATCTAGCTGAGCAACTCGTCTTGCATGTCTTTCCTGTGTGAGCCCAGCCCACTCAGTATCTAGCCAGATGTCAACCATCTTGCAAGCCTCTTCAGGCGTAGTCATTCTTCCACCGAAGGCTAGAATATTAGCATTGTTATGCTCCTTTGCCAGACGAGCGATTTCCTCTGAGTAACAAAGTGCACATCTAGCGCCTTTTGCTTTATTTGCAGCCATGGAAATTCCCACACCACTTCCGCAGCATACTATACCAAGGTCAGCCTTGCCTGATGCAACAGCATCTCCGCAAGCCTTTCCGTATTCTGGATAATCAACCGCCTCACCGTCATTTGTGCCGAGATCCAAAATCTGAAATCCTCCGCGCTCCTGAAGATGCTTTTTGATTGCGTTCTTTAGCTCATATCCGCCGTGGTCAGCGGCCATTACCATTATCATATTATCCTCCTGACATTGTATCCTGCCGACTTTAACATTCTATTCATAACTGAAAAGCCAAGTCCCTGTTCGGGAAGAGCCTCTGCCAAAATCACATCGACTCCGAGTTCGTCAGCCTCTCTCAGCTTTGCAAACAATTCGTGTGCTGCTAGCTTCTCGTCTGTGAAGCTCAGCTTAAATACGGATTTCCCTTGCTTCTCAAGTTCCTTCGCCTCAGCATCCATGGCTTTTCTTACAGAGCCAATTTCTCCATCAAAGACAATCATCTCTGCGCAAGGTGCATAGTGCTTGTACTTCATTCCTGGTGATCTAGGGTGAAAATCCTCATCCGTAGGCGTCCCCGTATCTTCTACCTTCTCAGGATCTAATATATTCTGAGGTCTCTTGAAAAGACTTTGGTCAACGGCAACTTCCCTTCCTAGTGCCTCAGAAAACATCTCTTGGGTTATAGCTCCAGGTCTCAAAATCATAGGAGTTTCACATGTCATGTCTATGACTGAGGACTCTATACCAAAGTCACAGTCATCCCCACAAATAATTCCGTCGATTCTGCCGTACAGATCGTGTATCACATGCTCTGCAGTTGTCGGACTAGGTCTTCCCGAGATATTTGCACTAGGGGCCGCTATCGGACAGCCCGATTCTCTTATAAGTGTCCTTGCCACCTCGCTCGAGGGAAGTCTCACTCCCACAGTATCAAGTCCACCTGTTGTGACATCTGGAACTATGTCCTTACGCCTAACAATCATCGTCATCGGCCCTGGCCAAAATGCGTCCATCAAAGCCCGCATATCGCTATTTATATCATCCGTAAGCTTTGCTATCTCGCTTGTCTCTGCTATGTGAACAATCATCGGATTATCTGAAGGCCTTCCCTTTGCCGCATAAACCTTGCTAACTGCTTCGCTATTCAAAGCGTCAGCTCCAAGTCCATAAACAGTCTCCGTTGGAAATGCAACTAGCCCTCCATCTCGGATTATATCCGCTGCAGCCCTTATATTTTCAATTGTATCGTTAAATAACGATGTTTTCATTAGGACTAATCCTCCAAGTAGCTAAAGCTTAAAACGCCTTCATCTTCTCAGCCTGATCGTTTGTGATTAGGCCATCGATGATCTCGTCTATATCTCCATCAAGTATAGCATCAAGTCTATATAGAGTCATTCCAATGCGGTGCTCTGTGCATCTTCCCTGTGGGAAGTTGTATGTTCTAATACGCTCAGATCTATCTCCGCTTCCTATCTGGCTTCTACGTTCAGCAGCAATCTCGCTCTGCTGTTCCTGAAGCTTAAGGTCATAAAGTCTTGACTTAAGTACCTTGAAAGCCTTCTCCTTATTCTTAATCTGCGACTTCTCATCCTGACATGTTACAACAAGTCCTGTTGGAACGTGGGTAAGTCTTACCGCAGAGTCAGTTGTGTTTACGCACTGTCCACCGTTTCCGGAAGCTCTGTAAACATCGACTCTTACATCGTTAGGATCAAGAGCAACATCAACGTCCTCAACCTCTGGAAGCACAGCAACTGTAGCAGCTGAAGTATGGATTCTTCCCGAAGACTCTGTCTCGGGAACACGCTGTACACGGTGAACACCGCTCTCATACTTGAGCCTTGAGTAAGCACCCTTACCCTTGATCATCATAACAGCTTCCTTGATTCCACCCATACCTGTGTCATTTATTTCTATGATTTCAGTCTTCCATCTGTGACGCTCTGCATATCTTGTGTACATTCTAAGCAGGTTCTGACCAAACAAAGCAGCCTCTTCGCCACCTGTTCCAGCTCTAATCTCGAGGATAACGTTCTTGTCGTCGTTAGGGTCCTTTGGGATTAGCAGAATTCTAAGCTCATCAGACAGAACCTCGATTTTCTCCTCGTTGTCGTTCACTTCTAGCTTTGCCAAATCCCTGAGCTCCTCGTCATTTTCGGTCTCTAGGATTTCCTTAGCCATGGCGAGCTCATCCTTAGCCTTCTTGTATTCTTCGTATTTCTTTACGATAGGCTCCATCTCTCCCATATCCTTGATATATTTCTGCCAAGTAGGCTGGTCAGCAATCACATCAGGATCAGAAACCTTGAGAGACATGTCCTTGTATTTTTCCACTATGAAATCCAATTTATCAAACATATTTATCATCCTTTTTTCGCGATTTTTCGCTATTTACTAATCATTTTCTAACTAACTATTGTAACACATTACGCCGTATTATAAAAGAAAATTAGCGTATTTACTTACAAAAAAGACGCTTGCGATTAGCCAAGCGTCTTAAATCAAAATCTTTATTTAATTTTGCTACCAAAGCGTGTTTCCATGCTCCATATATAAAGTTCCTAGAACCTATGAACTAACCTCTCCAGCCTCTCTTACTTGGGTCTGTCAAATCACCAGCTGCATAGAGCAAAGCATTGCAGATTGCAGCAGCGACATTGCTTCCGCCCTTGCGTCCTTTTGCAACAATTGCGGGAATTCCCTTCTCCTTGCATAGCTCAAATATTTCTTCCTTACTCTCTACAACATTTACAAATCCAACAGGTACGCCGATTACAAGGCTTGGTCTGAAGCCTTCTCTGATAAGCTCAGACAGCTTGATTAGTGCAGTAGGAGCGTTACCAACTGCAAATACAGCGTTTGGATACTTCTCGCTCGCATAACTTACAGATGCAACAGCTCTAGTAGTTCCATCAAGCTTCGCTTTTTCTGCGATTTCAGGCTCTGCCATGAAACAGAAAACCTCTCCGCCTAGCTTCTTAAGAGTTGGCTTTGTTATTCCAGAAAGAGCCATGTTCGTGTCAGTGACAATAGTAACTCCACTAGACATGATTTCGATACCCTTTGATGTAGCATTCTCAGTAAATTCAAGGTTTGTACCATAGTCAAAATCTGCTGAAGTGTGAATTACTCTTCTCACAACAGGCATATCCTCCTCTGAAACTACGATGCCTCTTTCGGCCATCTCTTCCTCGATGATTTTCATGCTTGTGCGCTCAATATCCGCAGGTAGTAGGTGTTTGTATTCCATTTCTTATCTCCTATCTTAATCCCATTATCTTATATATTTTATCAAAATCCATCGCCGCTCTAACTCCATCTGCCAAGATGTCATATTGCTTTTCGACATAAGCGCTGTGCGAAATAGGCGCAGCCTCGCTATATTCGATGCCCTTGCGGTCACATAGATATTTTACGAGTTTTTCAGTGAGCTCTCCCGTATCAAAGAGTCCGTGCAGGTAAGTTCCGAAGTTGGTACCACATGCACATCCATCGTCCTTGCCGTTTTCGAGTGTCAAAAATGGATCGCCCTTTACGATGCTCTCGCCCATATGAATCTCATATCCATCTAGCTTTGCACCCTCAAAGTCCTTAGCCTTGACATCAGCTGTGAAACGCGTTCTAGTCTTTAGGTTTGTGAAGGTCGTCTCAGTCGGAAGGAGTCCCATTCCGTGCATTTCTTCAAGATCGCCCTCAATGTGATGAGGATCTGAGAGTTTTTCGCCCATCATCTGATAGCCACCGCAGACTCCTAGCACAGGTGTTCCAGAGCTTGCAAGCTTTTGAATTGCTGATTCTATGCCGTTTTGACGCATCCAGAGAAGATCGTCCATGGTGCTCTTTGTTCCCGGAATTATAATCATGTCCGGATTGTGAAGCTCCTCTGCTGACTGGACGTACCTAGCACCGATTACCTCGTGTGCTTCTAGTGGTGCAAAGTCAGTGAAGTTTGACATTCTAGGAATCCTTATAATCGCTATATCAAGAGGCTTAACCTCTGATTTTGCGTTAAGTCTTGGCGCAAGCGAGTCCTCATCATCGATATCCACTCTTATATATGGGACCACTCCAAGCACTGGAATTCCAGTCTTTTCTTCGACCATCTTAAGCCCTGGAGCCAGAATATCTATATCGCCGCGGAACTTATTTACGATGAGGCCTGCAATTCTCTTTTGCTCATCATCGGTCAAAAGCTTAACCGTTCCATAAAGCTGTGCGAATACGCCGCCCCTATCTATATCTCCTGCAAGAAGCACTGGCGCTCCTGCAGCCTCAGCCATTCCCATGTTTACGATGTCGTTTTCCCTAAGGTTTATTTCTGCCGGACTTCCAGCACCCTCGATTACGATGATGTCGTTTTCCTCAGCAAGCTCATTGTAGGCCTTCATGACCTCTGGCATAAGCGAATTCTTGTACTCGTAGTACTCTGTCGCGGTCATCTGTCCGCGAACCTCGCCAAGCACGATTACCTGACTTCCGATATCGCTTGATGGCTTGAGCAAAACGGGATTCATGCGCACATCAGGTTCAATTCCAGCCGCTTCCGCCTGCATTACCTGAGCGCGTCCCATCTCCATGCCATTTCTGGTAACATAGCTATTAAGTGCCATGTTTTGACTTTTGAACGGCGCAACCTTGTAACCGTCCTGCTTAAAAATCCTGCAAAGCGCTGCACAAAGCAAGCTCTTTCCTGCACCTGACATCGTGCCCTGAACCATTATACATTTAGCTTTGCCCACTATAGCACCTCCTTCATCGCCTTTAGCAATATGTTGTTATCCTCACGTTTTTTGAGTCCCAGTCTAAACCAGCCAGGTCCCAAGCCACTGTAATTTTCACATCTTCTAAGCAAAATACCCTTGGTCTCAAGCTCGTCTGCAAGTCCTTCCCTAGCGTGAAACAAAAGATAGTCTGCCTCGCCATAGACCCTGTCAATTCCCATGTCACCAAGCTCTCTTACGACTCTTTCCCTTTCGGATTTTACAAGCCTTCTAAGTTCTGATACATATCCTACTTCTCTTAGCGCTGCAAGTCCTGCATTCTCAGCAAGGCTAGAAACTGACCATTCCTGACCAGCTTTTCTTATCTTTTTCAGGAGATTTTCATCATAGCAAAGGCAGTATCCCAATCTAATTCCCGCCATCGCATAAAGCTTTGTAAAGGACTTTAGTATAAAAAGATTATCAAAATCCGCTAGCATTTCCCTCATAGAGTGTTTCTCAGGCTGATCTAGGAAGTCATTGAAGCATTCATCGATTACGAGAAGCGCTCCCACCTCTGCGCACCTTTCTAAAACCTTCTTAAGCAAATTCCTTGGCGTTGTTACACCTGTTGGATTGTTCGGCTCGCAGATGAAAACAATTTCTGTATCGGCTTTTATATGCTCAATAAATTCCTCCGTCAGAGAGAATCCATCTATCTCCTTTAGCTCAAACTCCTCTATCTCAGTGCCCTGCAGTTCCATAGCCGCCCTGTATTCAGCAAATGTTGGTGCAGTAATCAAAGCCTTGCGTGGCTTTACAGCTGCTACAAGTCTAAAAATCAGGTCATCTGCCCCATTTCCGCAAAGGCAGCTTCCATCTTCGACATGCTCACGCTCTGCAATCGCCTTGCGAAGTCTTCTGCAAAGCGGATCGGGATATCTGTCTGCTGTTTCAAGCGTCTTTATGACTGCTGTTTTTATCCCTTCTGTAAGTCCAAGAGGACTCACATTTACAGAGAAGTCAAGAGGCTCGTATCCGAATCTCTCCTCAAAGCCTGCCCAGTCACCTCCGTGAACGAGCCGCTCCGGCTTCTTTTCTCCTATATTTACCTCTTCTCCTACAAATCTGTCGTTCCTCATTCAAATGTCCTTAGTTGATTATTTCTGATGTGCTTGTGTTGTATTTATACGGGTCGCAAGTGTCGTGCCAATTACCTCACGAAGTGAATCAGCAAATGTATTCCAACAAAGCAAGCCGTTGCAAGTAGCGATGCGGCAACCATCAGTTTATTTGCTTTCAAAATATCTTCAGCTTCTATCTCCCTAGTCGCATCGCCTATATACGGCTTGTCGTAGTATTCGCCGAAATAGTACGCAGGGCCCGCAAGGCGAATGCCCAAAGCGCCGGCACACGCCGCCTCGGTCTGGGCCGAGTTCGGGCTGGCGTGATTAAAGCGGTCGCGCCTCCAGATTCGGTAAGCTGATTTGAAGTCGCGACCGATTAATGCGGCGGCGGCGACAAAGAACAGAGCCGCCAGCCGCGCCGGCGCAAAGCCGCAAAAATCATCAAGTTTTGCGGAGGCTCTGCCAAAATCAATATATTTTTTGTTCTTGTATCCTAGCATGCTGTCCATTGTGTTGACAGCCTTGTATGTTAGAGCAAGAGGAGCCCCGCCTATGGCGAGATATAGAAGCGGCGCTAGGACACCATCGGCGAAGTTTTCAGCAACAGTTTCAACAGTTGCCTTTGTTACGCCCTCCTCTGTAAGCTCACTTGTATCTCTTCCAACTATCCTGCCCACGGCCTTTCGGGCCACAGCAAGTCTATCATGCTTTGATTCAAAGCCCGCTGTAGCATCAATACCATGCGAGGTCTCTTCTTCAGGTTTCTTTTTCGCTTTGCTTTCCTTACCCGTTAAGCACCTGTAAACATTTTTGCTTTCGGATACGAGCCCTTTTATCGCAAGACTCTGGAATCCCCAAAACACCTGAACTGCAAGGAATAGCCAAGGACTTATGAGCCATGCTAGCACGCTTATTGCTGTAGTAAATATCAGCGTTATCAAAACCACAGTTGCAGTTAGAAGCTTACCTGCTCTTCTCAAAGCCTTCTGCCTTTCGCTATCGCTTAGCTCCTTTTCATCAATCCTCTTACGCAGCCAAGCCTCCAGCTTGTCTATAAGCTTGCCAATTATTACAACAGGGTGCGGCAGCCAAGATGGGTCGCCAAACAGCAAATCAAGCAGAACGGCACCGACTAAAATACCAGTAAAAATCACTTTTTGCCCCTTCTTCCAAAGGCAGCCGCCTTCTCAACAAAACGAGCCGCAAGCCTAGGCTTTCCCGCCAAGTAAAGGTGCGGAAACCCTGCGTAAAGCGTATCAGTCGCAAACGCACAGCGATAGCTCCTGCCACCAAGCGGCTTAGTAGCCAGTAAATCAGAGCCTGGATCTAGCGCGTCCCAATAATGGAATTCGTGCATCGGAACCTCTTCACCTGCTCTGAACAGGAGGCTATCCTCCTCTTGACTCAGGAGCGAGTATCCAAAGCGAACGAGCTTCTCCTTGTTAGTCGCAGCTCCTTTAAATATTCCAACCTGCTCGTATATATCACCATTTTCATCTTCAAGCGCATCGCAAAGGTATAGGAACCCTCCACACTCGGCAACCGTTGGAAGACCGGATTCTATTGCAGATTTAATGTCTTTTAGCATATCTTCATTTGATGAAAGCTCACCAGCAAAGATCTCTGGATATCCTCCGGGAAGATATAGTCCGCTTATGCCTTCAGGAAGTTTCTCGTCATGCAAAGGGCTGAAGAATATAAGTTCAGCGCCCTGTTCTTTCAGAGTGTCTAGGGTCTCTTCGTAGAGGAAGCAGAAGGCATCATCGCGCGCAACGGCAATCTTCGTTTTGGCATGACTTTCCTGGCCATCCATAGTGCAATCCTCACCATCTTTGGCATGGCTTTTGCAAATTTCTATATCACCTGACTCAGCTACCGAGCTATCATCACTATCCTTCTTGTCCCTATCACATAGCTCCTCAAAGGACTCAAAATCAAAGCTATCATCGAGCGCTTCTGCTATCTTTTCTATTCTTTGATTTAAATCCGAAATTTCTCCTGCTGTATAAAGACCTAGATGCCTGCTCGAAAACTCAGCACCTTCAACATAGGGAAGGCAACCTAGGAGCTTAACTCCTGTTTCGGCCTCAAGTACAGGCTTTAGTCTTTGATAGAGCATTTTGGAGCACTTGTTCAATATGACTCCAACTATGTGGTGAGGCTGTCTGAGCGACTTTAATCCTAGGATTTGAGCCGCGATTGAAAGACTTGCTCCCTTTGCATCAATGACTGCAATTACAGGTAAATCAAGGGTATCAGCGACCTTCCAGGCACTTGCTTCATCGCTTATTCCGCCCAGGCCATCAAAATAGCCCATTGCACCCTCGCAGATTACGGCAGTCTTGCCTGCGCTATACCTTTGATAAAACTCCCTTACTCTGTCAGCAGAGGCGAGGAACAAATCTAGGTTATGCGATTCCACACCCATAACCGCGCGATGAAACATCGGATCTATATAGTCTGGTCCACATTTGAAGGAGCCAACCTCATATCCCTTCTTTTTCAATAACGAAAGAAGGCCAACAACGACGCTGGTCTTTCCACTTCCCGACGATCCTGCAGTTATAAGACACTCTATCATAAATTACTCCTATCTCACGGGAGTTCCCATGACTATAAATATAGGGTTTCCACCTATCATCATGTGAAGCTTTCCTACTGGCCTATCATTGCTAAAGCTTACCTGAGTGATGCTCACATCATAGCCAAGCCTTGCAAGCTCTGTACTCGCCTCTCCAAGACTTTCAATAGCAATGGCAGAGATACAGATTCTCGCTTCGCTATTCTTCTCCTTTATGAATTCCAAAATTGGACTCATATTACCCCTAGTACCACCGATGAACACAGCATCTGGTGCTGGCAGTCCCTCTAGTGCCTCTGGCGCCTTACCCTCAATAACCTTGAGATTCCAAGCACCTAGCTTTTTTCTATTAATATCAATTAGCTCACAGCCCTCTGGCACGCATTCGATGGCGTAAACCTTGCCTTCACTTGCAGCAAGTGCCATTTCAACCGATACGCTTCCAGTTCCCGCTCCGACATCCCAGACGGTTTCTCCCTCTTTGATGCCTAGCTTTGATAGAATTACGGAGCGAACCTCCTGCTTTGTCATAGGAACCTTGCCCCTTGTAAAGGACTCATCGTCAAATCCCGATGTACGTCTTGGCTTAATTTCAAGCTTTTCGCAGAGTATAACCGCAAGTGTATCAAAGTCCTGATCAACAAAATCAGAAGCTTTTCCGTGCCAAATGTGCTCATCGCTATATGAGAGTCTTTCAGCTATTGTGACTTCATGGTCTCCAAGACCAGCCTCTGTTAGCTCCACGCAAAGGTTCTTTGGCTTTAGTGCGCCACCCGTCAAAAAGTAGGCTGGTTTTCCCTTCAGCAAAGCTGTAACTGCACTGCAATCGACTCCATGAGCCGAGAACAAATTCCAGTCGTGCCAAGGTCTCTGAAGCCTTGCAGAAAGCATCTGAACGCTTGAAATCCCAGGAAGCACCTGAACCTCTGCACCCTTTCCCTCAAGAAGAGGAAGCAGGCTTCGGCATCCCGAATAAAAACCTGAATCTCCACTGTATGCGATGGCTACGCTTTTTAGCTTTTCGTCACCTTCAGCGTCTATGACCTGCGCAATTTCCTTTGCTAGAATTGCTGGCACCTTGCGAGCCTCAAACTCATCACCAAGGTCCTCTAAAAGCCTTGGTGCACCAATAATCAAATCTGCATTTTTCAATGCTTCCAAGGCTACAGCCGTAGCGCCTTTGCTAGTGCCACAGCCCATGCCTATAAGATAAATCTTCATTTCATCCTCCTGCAAAGCTCAAAAAGCTCATCCGCGGAAAGTCCCTCTTCCTTTGGCCTTTCGATTACAAGTATAGGAACCTTGCATTTTTCAGCTGCAGTCAGCTTCTCATCAAAGCCTCCCGCCCTTCCACTATTCTTTGTAACCATATAATCTATGTCAAACTGCTCTATCAAAGCGATATTAAGCGACTCCACAAAAGGTCCTTGTACCGCTATAATGTTGCGATGAGGAATCTCAGCCTCCTCGCAGAGCCTTATGCTATCGCCTGTTGGAAGCACTCTAGGATAAAGTCTTTCAGGACCCAAAACCATGTATTTGTGAAGATCCTTTGATCCGGTAGTGAGCATGATTCTGCCCTCTTTTTCCCGGAGCCAATCAATGGCTTCCTCAGTGGTTTTTACACTGATTATATAGCTTGATTCATCCATACCAGTCTCTTTTCTTTTGAGCCTATAATATGGAATTCCTGCAGCCTCACAAGCCGCGCGAATATTTTCTGTAGCAATAACTGCATACGGATGAGTAGCGTCTATGCAGAGATCGTGCTTCAGCATTAGCTCACGCATTTCCTCCTCGGTTTTGCGCCCTACGCTAACCTCTATGCCTTCAGCCTCGCCCTGCTCCTCGCCGCCATATTCAGTAGCCACATAAACACTTACATCTATTCCGATTTCCGCAAGTCTTTTTGACATCTCGCGACCATCGGAAGTGCCGCTAAACAAACATATCTTCATGCTTTTCGTATCCTCTTGGTGTTACCATCTTACCATCTACAAGCTTTGTCTGTGATGATCCGATAAACACTGTTGTAAACATATCAATAGGCTCATTATCAAGCTCCTTGAGTGTGCAGATTCTGTACTCTTCACCCTCTCTGCCGATGTTCTTAACCCAGCCGCAAACCGTGTCTTCACTTCTGTGCTTGAGCATGATATTGCAAGCCGTTGTTAGATGCTCAATACGTTTCTTTGATCTAGGGTTATATAGACATGTGATGAAGTCTCCCTCTGCCGCAAGCTCTAGTCTCTTCACAATCAAGTCCCATGGCGTCAAAAGGTCTGAAAGTGAAATTACGCAGAAATCGTGTCCCACTGGTGCTCCAAGCACCGCTGCACCTGAAATAGCTGCTGTGATTCCTGGAACAACCTCAACCTCAACATCCTTATAGCTGTGAAGTAACTGGAGCAAAAGGCCCGCCATTCCGTAAACACCAGAATCTCCACTGCAAACCATGGCAACCGTCTTTCCTGACTGAGCTGTTTCTAGCGCCCATTTGCAACGATCAATCTCCTTCTTCATCGGTGTAGTAAAAGTCTCCTTCTCTGGAAACATTGAAGTTATAAGTTCTACATACACCGTATATCCACAGATGACATCTGACTTTTCAATAGCGCAAATCGCCTCTTCAGTCATCATTTCTTTTCCACCCGGTCCTAATCCAACCGCATAAACTTTTGTCATTTTACAATCTCCAATCTAAATCAAGTGGCGCCGTAGCGATCGCCATAGTCACGCCATTTTTCGCCATTTTCCTATTTACAATTACTCCGCCAGAGCCGCAAATTGCGCTTCTCTCACAGACATTATCTACTCCCGTTATCTTGCGAACGAAGTCTGACCCTGAAAATTCCCCTTCTACTGCAGATAGCTCATCAGCCGAGAAAGTCTTAAATTCTAGCCCATGCTTCTTGCAAAAGCTGATAAGCCCCTCTTCATCCTTCTTTAGGTCTATACTACATACAAGGCAGATCGCATCAGGTGATATACCAGACTTGCTCATGAATTCCTCAAAGCATTCCTCTATCGCAGTCTCAGGAGTTCCTCTCCTGCACCCAACTCCAAGATAGGCAATCTGCGGAACTGCAACAAGGCACTTTTCATTAGCATTTTCTATCTTTGATTTATCTATGCTTACAAGCACATTAGGTCTCTCATCAAAGCCAGCTTCACCTTTGGTATTCTCCATCTCGCTATCGTTTTGACCACTCAAAACTCTGAGCTGCACATTCTTTGGCACCTGTCCAGCAATCTCGTAATCGCTTACGAAATCGACCTTTTCGCCTGCAAGCAGTGCCGATGATATAACTACGATTCTATCAGACCTCAAAATCTTACAATTATTCTTCTTTGTCCAAAGGTCAATCGCAAATACGCCTTGAACATCGGTAGCCGTTGTTATTACTGGATTTGCTCCAGCTATTTCAGCAACCAGATGCGTCAGCTCGTTTCCACCACCTAGATGTCCAGAGAGAACAGATATCGCATTGTTTCCCTTCTCATCTATAACAACTACGGCAGGATCTTTGACCTTGCTCACCACATGGGGAGCTATCGCTCTTATGGCAATGCCCATAGCTCCAACAAATATCAGAGCATCAGCTTCCTTAAAGCCAAGGCTGGCAAAATCAGAAAGTGAAAGTGGTTTTCCACATCTTGAAGCCTGAGCATCCATCCCTTTTTGATTGAGCCCGCCAGCTATCTTTTCCGCAAGCGACTGACCATTGTCCGTAAAAGAGATTAAAAAGACCCTCTTCACTTGCTTGCCTCACGATACTCTGTTGTGAATTCTGGATGGTATAGCAGGCTGCGCTTGTACTCATCTCCTAGGAAGTCACCTACCATGATAAGTGCTGTCTTTGTTACGCCGTTCTCCTTTGCTGTCTGAGCAAGAGTTCCTACTGTACATCTATAGCTTCTCTCCTCTGGCCATGTAGCCTTGTAGACTATAGCTGCAGGTGTGTCCTCAGTATATGCCCCTTTTAGTAGCTCCTCCTGAACCTTATCTAGAAGCGATGATGATAGGAATATTACCATCGTTGCTCCAGCCTGTGCTAGAAGATGCATTTTCTCCATCTCAGGCACAGGTGTACGCCCTTCCATTCTTGTAATGATAACCGTCTGAGTTACATTTGGAAGCGTATACTCAGCATTTATTGCTGCCGCTGCTCCACAAAAGCTTGAAACTCCCGGTGTATACTCGTATGAAATCTGAAGCTCATCGAGCAAATCCATCTGCTCGCGTATTGCACCGTAAAGACAAGGGTCACCTGTGTGAAGTCTAACAGTCATTCTTCCCTGCATTTCTACACGCTTTATTACGTCTATAACCTCTTCGAGTGTCATCTTTGCGCTGTCATAAATCTCACAGTCCTCTTTTGCCATTTTTAGCAAAGCTGGATTTACCAAGCTTCCAGCATATATTATACAGTCAGCCTCGCCAAGTAGCCTCGCGCCTCTAAGCGTTATTAGATCCTCTCCACCAGGACCTGCTCCAACGAAATTAACCATAAATTCCTCCTTAATTCCCATATATCATAAAGTACATACCCATTTACCCTGCAGCCTTGCAGTATTCAGCAAACATCTATGTAGCAACCAATCAAATTCTAGTATTCGAGTTTAATGTTAGCCTTTTTCTCGCTATTCCACTCGTCAATAATCTCCTTAGCCCCTTCACTAACACCTAGAAGTCCGTATTCATTTGAGAAAGTACAAACCCCTATTTTTAGCTCATCTTTGACTCTTCTATTGAGAACCTTCTGAATGGATGAAACTATGCTCTCCATCACTTTTTCTCTCATATTTTCCTTGTCGAGAATCTCTATACAAGCATCTGTCGTTGCCGCTTTCATTATCTCTCTGCCAAGCTCTCCGCTTCCGCCACACATTATCGTATGCGCACAGAAAATTTCCTTACGGCAATCTGCACTCCTTGAGTGCGTATTCATGATTGAACCTGCAACCTTGACCATTTTTCCGATATGCCCTATAAGAAGAACTCTCTCAAAGCCCTCTGCAACCGCCATATCAAGTGCGTCCCCTAGGAAGTTAGAAAACTTAACGCTAGGTATTCCATAGGTTTCCACGTGCTCATTTGCAACAAAGCTTTCGCCGTAGTTTCCTGGTATCAAAATCAGGTCCTTAGATTCTACAGCAGCCTGTCTCATCGTCACCTCAATTGTAGCAACCAGAGCTTGCATGCTCATCGGCTCAACTATTCCAGATGTTCCTAGGATAGATATTCCTCCCTCTACTCCTATCATGGAGTTAAAGGTTCTCTTAGCTGCCTCAATGCCTTCAGGCACCGAGATTATAACTCTAATTCCTCCCTCATAGCCGTAGTCCTCGCATACGCTTTCTACAGCCTCTTTAATCATACGGCGAGGCGTACTGTTTATTGCAGCATTGCCAACAGGCTGGTCTAGCCCATGCTTTGTTACTCTTCCTACGCCCTCTCCGCCGTCAATTTCAATCTCTTTATTGTCTATCTTTGATACCGTCGCATATACGCGTATTCCGTCTGTTACATCGGCATCGTCTCCTGCATCCTTGATGATGCAGCTCCAAGCATCACTTCCATCCATTCCGAAATCTGCTAGCGGAACATCAACGCGTATACCCTTTCCTGTCATGAGTCCGACAGTTTCAGGGGCCTTGCCACTGAGCATCAAAATAGTAGCTCCCGTTGCAGCAAGTGCCGCACAGGTCCCTGTTGTGTACCCACAGCGCAATTTTTGATTTCCTGAACGCAGGTAGTGTTCAAATCCCATGAGAATCCTCCATGCCTAGCTTTTTCTGTTTATGCAAGCCTTTGCTCGCTCTAATATTATACCCTAGTATGCTTTTATCTAGCAGATTTTTTCTTTTTTGTACGTCCTAGTCCAATGATTATACCAGCTACCAAAACAACTCCTACCACTGCACATAGAATTACAACAGTGTAATCCTTTTTTACTGCTCCCTCAGGTAGTGTGTCTGCTAGGAAAACTATCTGGTGGTCATACCATTTCTGCTTTCTTTTGCTGAAGCTTGTGCACTCTACAGGTGCGTTTAGCTTATCCACTGAAACCTCGTAGGTATACTTATCGTCTACGATTTTAAACTCTGCGTACTTTGACTCGTCAGCCTTAACAGCTTCTTCGCCTGTTCCCATGAAAAGTCTTAGATATCCCTTTCCATTAAGCGTCAAAACTGCAGTCATCTTGCCATCTTTTACAGTCAGCTTTGCTTTTATGATATTAAACATTGATGAATCGCTTTCAACTTCGATGTCATATGTTCCGTCTTTGATGTCTTTTCCAGTAAGCTCCTTTAAATCCGGATTTGATACGTCTGTTCTAGCTCCTTTTTCGCTGTCCTGTGCGACCTGGTCGCTAGTCGACTTTGTCTCTGCGTATACGTCGTTCTTAAAAAGAACAGCCGATGTTTCGAGAACACCGGCTGTTACAACGCAGAGAGTAAGTAAGAAAATTACTAGTTTCTTCATTTGCTCTCCTTTAAAATTCTTGCCTAAATTTTTTCGAATTCATCTTATTTGAGTGAATCGATAGCTGCCTTTAAATGCTCTAGATAGATTTTCTGGATGTCATAATTCTGTCCTAGTCCTCTTAGAACTGGCTTAACTTCAAATCCTGCTGCCTTGAACTTTGATACCCAGCTATCTTCCCCATCGCCAGCCATATCGTTGTTTGCGTGGTCGCCTGCAACTACCATAAGTGGCTGAAGGATAACTCTCTTGTATTTTCCGCTTTCCTTTACCTGTGCGATAAGATCGTCAACTGAAGGTTTAGCCTCTACTGTTCCTACGAAGTAATCATTGTAACCAGCTGCCTTTAGTTTCTCCTGAAGTGTTGCATAAACCTTGTTTGAATCAGCTTCTGTTCCGTGGCCCATGAAGCAGATTGCTGTCTCTCCATCAAGGTATTCCTTAGTATCGTTTGTGATTGCTGCGATAACCTGCTTGAAGTCTTCATCGCTTGTTAGAAGTGGCTTGCCAAGAGCAATCTTATCGAACTTATCCTTGTACTTGTCAAGTTCCTTCTTAAGATCGTTATACTCAAGACCGTTCATAAGGTGTGTAGGCTGAACAACTAGAGTCTTAACTCCATTTGCAACAGCTCTATCAAGTGCCTGCTTTACATTGTCAATCTCAATATTCTCTTCCTTCTTGAGCTTGTCGATTATGATCTGAGCAGTGAACGCTCTGCGTACCTGATAATCAGGGTAAGCTTCTCTGATTGCATCTTCAATCGCACCGATTGTCACGTGTCTGCTGTTGCTGTAGCTTGTACCAAAGCTAACAACCAAAATTTCCTTATCGCTTGAAGCTTTTGCATTGCCACTGTCCTTCTTCTCTCCGCATCCTGTCAAAAGCATTGACATTGAGAGAACCGCGATAACTACTACAGATAATAATTTCTTCATACATTCCTCCTATTGTACAAAAAAGCGAAACAACTAAATAGGGATACCTCGCCCTAAGCAAAGTATCCCCGTAATTTATCAGTCAAACTCATAAAATCCAAGACACCAATTACTCGTGGCGGTCATCTTACAGTCTAGGCAGGTCTCCTGGCTCACGGCATATATTATCACACCTTCCCACATCTTTGGATGCAGTGGCATCTGTGTTTTAACCGTTTACAGTGACGAGTTCGCACAGGATTTACACCTGTTTCCCTTTTCACTAGAATTGCTCAAGTCTTTGATTTATATGTATCAAATTTATATGTATCAAAGCGAGATTTCTTACTAGCACCTAAACAAATATTAAGTTGTTTATATTAATATACAGATAATATCATTTCCTCGATAATTTTGCAATCACTTTGTCATTTAATCACAAAACTTAAACCACGTAAAAAGCTCTCCCAAATGGAGAGCTTCGTTTCTTATGTGTATAGGTCAAATTAGTCGATATTGTACTTGTTCTTGAACTTCTCAACACGTCCACCACGGTTGATGAACTTCTGCTGACCTGTAAAGAACGGATGGCACGCTGAGCAAACTTCTAGTCTTAGCTCTGGCTTAGTAGACTTAGTTACAAATGTGTTTCCGCATGCGCAAGTTACTTTACATTCCACATAATCAGGATGGATTCCTTCCTTCATGCTTGTACCTCTTTCCTGCTCAGGTCTCCCCGTGCATATATTTACTGATATTACAGCTCTATTATTGTATCACAGCAATAAGGGCTGTGCAAGATAGCAATTATAAAAATATTTTCTATTTGTTTTTAGTAAGGCTTTGTCTCATAGGATTTTAAACAGATATTTATTTATATTATTTTTTGAATTTATCACTATTTATACATACAAGAGTAAATATAACAATACCTCCAAAAACAACCCATGGAAATACGATAGCGATTATATTATTAATATATAGCCCAAAATCAAATGCTAATAAACAAAGAGCCATTCCTGTAAGAGTTTTACTAATAAATCTACCTATTTTCTCCATATCATAGACATTTCGTTCTTCGACTGACATAGTGTTAAACCCTGCTAATAACCAAAGTCCTTTGCCTCTTTTGAGAAAAAAGGCAATTATAATCAGTATTATGGCAAAAACGATTACAGGTATATATTGCATTTTATCCTCCAATCCGCCAATCCATTACTACTTTGACTTCTTAGCAAAGACAATTCTATCTCTATTTGCTAGATCCTTGAGCACCCTTATCGATGTGAAATCTCCGTTTCTAGATAGAAGCCCGCTCACAGCTTCGCCCTGATCATGACCTATCTCGAGCAGTAAAACGCCGCCCTTTCGCAGGTGACCACCTACTCCGCTCACAATTCTCTCATAGAAATCAAGTCCGCTTTCTCCACCATCAAGTGCGGAAAGCGGCTCGTGTTCACAGACCTCTTTCTGCAGAGTCGGGATTACTGAAGACTTGATGTACGGAGGGTTAGAGATAATCATGTCAAACTTTTGCTTGCGGAATTGCTTTGAAAAAGGCTTAAAAAGATCGCCCTGCTCAAACTTCACGGATTTTGCAACACCGTGCTTTTGCGCGTTCTCCTTGGCTACTTTGATTGCCCCTTCACTGATATCAGAGCAAGTTACATTAACCTTATTAGCAATTCTAGCTAGCGAAACACCTATAGCACCGCTGCCTGTACAAAGATCAAGTATATCCCATTCCTTGCGCTTTACATCCATGTCCTCCCCGCGAAGAGTTCCCGTATTTATTATCTCTAGCGCATCCTCAACGAGCGTCTCCGTATCCTGCCTTGGAATGAGCACGTTTTCGTTCACTATGAACTCAAGGCCCATGAATTCCTGGCTTCCCATGATGTATTGAACAGGCTCTCCCTTACTTCGTCTATCAATCAACTCAAAATACTTATCGCAAAGTCTATCCTGAAGTACTTCCTGATATTCTAGGATGATTTTTGAAAATGGAATGTCCATCATGTAACAGTATAGAATTTTGCAATCACGCGTGGCATCTGCGATATCGCTGTCCATGAGCTGCTTTTCACCCATGGTTAACATTTCTTTGACTAGTAGACTCATTCCTTATTTCCTTCTCGCTCTATATGTCTTTCCTCAATCAAATTTGCATCCTTGTCGCAAATTCCCTCAATATAAGGTGTTTCCTTTGGTACTAGAACCGCCTTCATTGAGGCTATTGCAACCTCTAGCTGCTCATTTGTCGGCTCCTTTGTTGTCAGCTTCTGAAGAAGAATTCCAGGCATGCTCATCATCTTAACAAGCGTTCCATCGCTCCTTCCTGCCCACTTGAGCACCTCGTACGAAAGCCCTGCAACAACCGGTATCAAGACAATTCTTGACACTATTCTCATCAGCAGATTAGGCCACCCAAGCATAGAGAACAAAATCAAGCTTATGACCATAACAAACATCAAAAAGCTCGTTCCACAGCGCGGATGAAGTGTGTAAAAGCTCTGTGCATTCTCAGGCGTTAGCTCAAGTCCATTCTCAAAGCAGTGAATAGTCTTGTGTTCCGAGCCGTGATACTGAAATGTTACGCGAATGTCCTCCATCTTACTTATCAAAAGTATATAGCCTATGAACATCAAAATTCTCAAAAGTCCCTCAGCGAGGTTGAGCAAAATATGATTCTTTGTCACCTTACCTAGCAAGTTTACGACCACGGTTGGAAACAGCACGAAAGCAAGCACGCTCACAGCGATTGCTATCAGAACCGAGCAATAAATCATCAAATTCCAAATAGCCTTTTCTCCAAAGTGTTTAACTAGCCATGACTCAAGCTTACCAGGCTTTGCCTCTTCAGCAGCCTCAGCGCCTTCCTCGTCTATCGTATATGCCTCAAGCACATCAGCTGAATATATTAAAGTCTTCATACCTATGACCATGGAGCTAAAAAACGAAACCACTCCGCGGACAATAGGAATCTTGGCCCAGCTTCCGATAGGCTTTATTGGCTGAGTCTTTATGTGAATTCTGCCGTCGGGAACACGCATCGCAATCGCCATGCGATCTGCACCGCGCATCATCACGCCTCCCATTACAGCCTGTCCACCTATGGCAGTAGGGCAGGCATCCTTCAAAAAAATCTTACTTAAATCCATTAAATCCCCTTACATGTATTTCTTCTGGTCCTGTCCTAGGATCTTCTTAATAACCTGAATGAAGTTCTTGTTGTTCGTTGTATTTGCAAGATTATCTATGATAATCTCTGAAACCTCATGCGGATTTACATTTGATAGAGCTCTCCTCATAGTCCAAATTGCCTCAAGCTCAGCCTGAGTCATCAAAAGATCTTCACGTCTTGTGCCAGACCTATTGAGATCAAAGGCAGGGAAGATTCTCTTCTCAGAGAGCTTGCGATCAAGATGTAATTCCATATTACCTGTACCCTTGAATTCCTCGTATATAACATCATCCATTCTAGAGCCTGTCTCAACAAGAGCTGTTGCAAGTATTGTGATACTTCCGCCCTCCTCAACATTACGAGCAGCTCCAAAGAACTTCTTAGGCTTGTAAAGTGCACTCGGATCAAGGCCACCGGACAGCGTTCTTCCTGAAGTTGGCTCAACAAGATTATATGCTCTTGCAAGTCTAGTGATACTATCTAGCAAAATTACTACGTCCTTCTTGTGCTCAGCAAGTCTCTTAGCTCTAGCGAGAACCATCTCAGCAACCTTGACGTGATGCTGAGGTCTCTCATCAAAAGTGGAATATATTACCTCGCCGCTGCTAAGTGAGCGCTTCATATCCGTTACTTCCTCAGGTCTTTCATCAACTAAGAACACGATTAGCTCAACGTCAGGGTGATTTTGCTCTATGCTGTTTGCTATTCTCTTTAGAAGCGTTGTCTTACCAGCCTTTGGCGGTGCGACAATAAGTCCTCTCTGACCCTTTCCGATAGGAGAAATCAGGTCGATAAGTCTCATGGAAAGGTCCTTTGATGTTCTCTCAAGCGTGAGTCTCTCCTGAGGGAATATCGGTGTCAAATCCTCGAAATCCGGCCTCTTTATGGCAATTCCAGGCTCTTCATCGTTTACTGTCTTAACATAGAGAAGAGCACCGAATCTCTCACCATCATTTGGAAGCCTTGAAATTCCGCACACCTTATCGCCCGTCTTAAGGTTAAACCTTCTAATCTGAGTTGGTGAAACATAGATATCCTTATCACTTGTAAGGAAGTTATTGAATCTCAAAAATCCAAAGCCGTCCTCAGCAATTTCAAGTATACCGCAAACCTCAGGTCTTGGCCTAGAATCGCGTATTTCCTTTGCTGTAAGCTTTTGCTCGGCATCTGCATCAGAAGCCTCTATATCATCGATTTTCGGCTCAATAGCATCCAATGAATCGCTACTACCTTCCTTGGAAGCAGTCTCCTCAGCCTCTACAGCAGGCATCTCCTCAAGCTCCTCAGGCTTGACCTTGCGAGGTCTTCCCCTCTTCTTAGGTGCAGGAGCACTCTCTTCTTCAGTAAGCTTTTCCTCGATTGCTTCACTTTCAATCAAAATTTTACTCTTTGCCATAAATCAAAACCTAGGCTTACGCCTCCCTTTCTGACACAAACTCATCGCATATATTAAACTAATCAAAACTCGTCTGGAAATACACGGTCTGAACCGACCGCTCAAAGGTAATAATATGATTCCTAATTATATTACATTTGAAATCAAAATGTAACCCCAAAATTCAAGTAGAAAGCGTGCAAAAATAAAAAACTGCCCCACCAAAGCCATCAATCTAGCTTTGATAAAGCAGCTATAAATTCATATATTTTCTCTGAGACTACTTTCCTCTAGAACTCAGCACTCTTAGGAGTTCTTGGGAATGGAATTACGTCTCTGATGTTGCTTACACCTGTGAGATACATTACCATTCTCTCAAATCCAAGTCCGTAGCCAGCGTGCTTAACACCACCGTACTTACGAAGATCTAGGTACCAGCTGTAATCCTCAGCATTAAGACCAAGTTCCTCCATTCTATTTATGAGAACGTCTAGACGCTCCTCTCTCTGGCTTCCGCCGATGATTTCACCAACGCCCGGAACGAGAAGGTCGCAAGCAGCAACAGTCTTGTTGTCGTCGTTTACTCTCATATAGAACGCCTTGATATCCTTAGGATAATCTGTTACAAACAACGGCTTCTTGAAAATCTCCTCTGTCAAATAACGCTCGTGCTCTGTCTGAAGGTCTATTCCCCACTCTACTGGATACTGGAATTCCTTACCTGACTTCTGAAGAAGTTCAACAGCCTCAGTATATGTAACTCTACCAAAGTCTGATGAAACAATGCCATGTAGACGCTCTAGAAGTCCCTTATCAACAAATTTGTTGAAGAATTCCATCTCCTCAGGCGCATTCTCAAGCACATAGTTGATTATGTACTTAACCATAGCCTCTGCAAGCTGCATGTTATCTTCAAGGTCAGCAAAAGCGATCTCAGGCTCTATCATCCAAAACTCTGAAGCATGTCTTGCTGTGTTTGAATTCTCAGCACGGAATGTAGGTCCAAATGTGTAGATGTTTCTGAAAGCCATAGCGTAAGCCTCACCCTCAAGCTGTCCGCTTACTGTAAGACCTGTGTGCTTTCCGAAGAAATCCTGACTGTAATCTATCTGACCCTCTTCAGTTCTTGGAATATTATCTAAATCAAGCGTTGTGATCTGGAACATCTCGCCAGCACCCTCAGCATCGCTACCTGTGATAATTGGTGTGTGAGTGTAAACGAAGTTCTGATCCTGGAAGAACTTATGAATAGCATAAGCCGAGATTGATCTAACACGGAAAACCGCTGAGAACAGGTTGCTTCTTGGTCTTAGGTGAGCAATCTCACGCAAAAACTCTACTGAATGACGCTTCTTCTGAAGTGGATAATCCGCATCAGTGTCCGCCTCTATCAAAACCTCCTCAGCCTTAATCTCAAACGGCTGCTTCGCATCCGGAGTAAGCTCTAGTTTTCCCCTTACGCAAAGCGCAGCTGAAACCTTGGCCTTTCCTATCTCATCAAAATTAGCAAGCTTATCTGCCTCATAAACTATCTGAACAGGTGTGAAAAAGCTACCATCATTCAGCTCGATAAACCCAAATTTATTGGAATTTCGATTAGTTCTTACCCAACCTCTAACCGTAACTTCCTTGCCCGCATATTCTGCTGTGTTTCTGTGTAATTCTCTTAGCTGAATTGACTCCATATCTTTCCATCCTTTTAATTTATTTGATTATATCGTTCATCAAAGCATCTTAGAATCAAAAATCCCACTTTGCATGATAAACATCCAATCAGTGGGATTTATTATAGCACAAAAGCAATGGTCCTGCAATTTATCACAATAAGAATATTACTTGGCTTTTTCTTTTTCTGTATATAGCATCCAGTAGCTAATTGGAAGCGTCACTATCAGTATTATCGCGATTACCCTAGTTGCATACATATATTGATTAGCTTCGTTTGTAGGATTCAGCAATTGTAGTATTATCGCTGTTATCGCAATTATGAAATTTGGTACCAAAACGCATACCAATAAGAGTTTATTGATTTTATTTTTATGTTTCACGACTAATTCACGAAGTATAAATCCTGACACTAAAAGACTCATACAATAGATTGGATTCGCTAAGTTTGTAGAACCTCTTTTAATCAGCCATATGAGCACCAAGGAAAACGCGAATCCTATATACTTGCTAAACTTTTCATCAAGTTTTTTTAAAGTATTCATTGATCTACCGCCTTTCTATCCTCTATTTAAAATAGACATTAGAATAGATATCTTAACAACATACCTAAAATTAAACCGGCAATAAATATTATTACGTACTCGATTTTCTTCTTCCTACTCATAGAACCACCACCTATCTAACTTGATAATATCCCCTATATTCAGAAAAATCAAGTTTTTTTTGTGGAGCTATGATATAATATCAGGTAGAAGGATTTTACTAGGTTTAGCTAAAAGACAATAAGACATTCAAAGTATTGAAAAATGCACATTTTATTTGAAAGTTGAGGAACTAAAATGCTATTTATTGAAATACTTGCGAACGCTGCTATCTTATATCTGTTTTTAATGTTTTCAATTCTTTTTCATGAACTTGGGCATTTATCAGGATATAAAATTACAATTAAATCTAATGACTGGATTATTCAACTGGGTACAGGAAAAGAGCTTTTTAGCACTAAGCGTCTAAGATATCATGCAATTCCTATTGGTGGTGCGTTTTTATTTAAGCATGAACTAAAAACCAAAAAAGAACAGTTATTAATATCTGCAGGCGGACCAATATTTACAGCAATATTGCCTATTCTATTATTTATTTTACAAAGACACCCACTTGGATATCTTTCAAATGATGCTATTGTTTGGATGCGCAATTACAATTTGTGGATGCTATTTTTTTCACTTATTCCAATGAAATACCCAGCTTTTTTAGGAATTGATGAGGTTAAGGTTAGCGATGGAATGGCTATATTGCATGCGCTACGCAATAACAATAAAGATACAAAAATATAATAGTACTTTAAATTATCGTGTGGGTATATAAATATTACTTACAAGTAGCCTGCTATTCCGAAATTCTATAGTTATCTAACCTGCAATGCTGATTTTCTCCCCGCTTGTATTATCCTTCAAAATCAACTTGAACTCGTAGCTTCCTTGTCTGATTTCCAAGACCGTCTGTCACAGCACTTATATTATTAGCAGCATCGTAGGTGTAGCTTGCAGTTAATGCTCCTGCTACATTGATTATTTCTATTGAAAATATCTGTGCTTTAGTTCATTAGTTCATAAGAGCTAAGATGTCGTTCGCGTTGCTTATTTGGTCTATATTGTCTATGCTAATGCCTTTTATATCTGAATCTTCAAAATCAACATCTATATCGTAAGGCAGATAGTCATTTGCTCTTAAGAACTTAACTATTTCAAACAGCTTTTCAGATTCTTCTTCTTTTGTTCCGGCTTTTTGCACTTTAATAGCAATGTAATAATCTTTTTTATATAAATTTTCTATATTCTTTAGAGTTGGCTCCTGATAAGTTTTCCAAGTATAGTATGCCATTCCATCGACTTCAACAGTTGCACCTTCCCCCCACTCTTTTTTCACGACAGGTGAGATCTCTTCTCCCATTTTTTTAATTAATAGTTCTCTTAAATAATTATCCCTTTCAACATATTGTTTAATTTGTTTTAAGAAAAATCTATGTCCAGCTTTTAATTCAACCAGAAATTCTAAACCGTTTTTCTCATCAAGAAACCTCATAAAATAGCCACTGCCATCTAAGCTTGCACTATATCCTCCTGATATATATTTGGGTTTAAATTTATACTGTTCTTCAATATACTGTTCTGCATTGCTTCTAGCACTCCTAACATTCCAACTGAATTTTGGTGTGTAAATATACATAGCAATGCACGCAACTATTATCACTATTATTTTAAATTTTGTGATCCGAAATATCTTCTTTTCCATTATTTTCCCCTTTTGCAAGGTTTTTTCTGGTATTATCAAGATTTGTATTGATAGGGCGACAAATGAAGTTACCGCTTCAGTTCCCGCACCCTGAACGATATTCATAAGCCTATGAGCTTTATCATATCTATATCTTGTAACATTGACGAGTGGATCAATTACAGCTGCAATATCGCCGCCCTCTGTTCTTATGTATCTTGTCTGATTTCCAAGACCGTCTGTCACAGCACTTATAATATTAGCAGCATCGTAGGTGTAACTTGCAGTTAATGCTCCTGCAGTGAACTCTTTAGTGATTCTGTTCATGGAGTCATATTCAAATGACTTCTCTACTTCTCCTACCTTCCTTGATAAGAGATTTCCGTTGTTGTCATACGAAAAACTTTTTACCAATCCTGCCGCATCAATTATCTATGCTTAAAATATATGCACTTTAGTTCATAAGAGCTAAGATGTCGTTCGCACTACTTATTTGGTCTATATCTTTCATGCTGAAGTGCGTGATTTCACCATCTTCAACTTCATAATTGACATCAACATACAGTGGCAAGTAGTTCTTTTCTTTTATGTATCTAATTACTTCAAATGCTTTTCCTGCTTCATCTTGTTTTTTATCTCCTTTTTTTACATTAATATTTATTGCATAGCTTTCTTTATAATAAGATTCAACCTTTTTTATATTTATTTGTTGATTAAAATCCCAAGTTCTATCAACATCAGCATTCAATACTGTATTTACAGATACCTTTGTTCCCTTCCCCCACTCTTTTTTTACAACATGCGAGATTTCTTCTCTCATATTTTTGATTAGAAACTCTTCTAAATAAGTATCCTTTTCAACATATTGTTTAATTTGTTTTAAGAAAAATCTATGTCCACCGTCTACTTCTACCTCAAATTCTATACCGTTTTTCTCATCAACAAAGTCCAGAAGATAGTGACTGGCATCTAAGCTTGAACTATATCCTCCTGATATATATTTGGGTTTGAATTTATACTGTTCTTCAATATACTGTTCTGCATTGCTTCTAGCACTCCTAACATTCCAACTGAAATTTGGTGTGTAAATATACATAGCAATGAATGCAACTATTATCACTACTATTTTAAATTTTGTAATCCGAAATATCTTCTTTTCCATTATTTTCCCCTTTTGCAAGGTTCTTTCTAATAATACGATTGATAGTGTAGCATATTTAGACAGGCTTTTATTAATACGGCTTTAACCCTTGTCTGATTTCCAAGACCGTCTGTCACAGCACTTATATTATTAGCAGCATTGCATGTGTAGCTTTCAGTTAATGCTACTGCCACATTGATTATCTCCATTGAAAATATCTGTGCTTTAGTTCATAAGAGCTAAGATGTCGTTAGCACTGCTTATTTGGTCTATATTGACTATGCTAATTTTTTTATTAATATCTGTACCTGTATAATCTACCCTTATATCGTAAGGCAGATAGTCATTTGCTCTTAAGAACTTAACTATTTCAAACAGCTTTTCAGATTCTTCTTGTTTTGTTCCGGCTTTTTGCACCTGAATATTTATTACATAGTCTTTTTTATATCTGTTTTCTATATTCTTTAGAGTTGCCTCCTGATAAGTTTCCCAAGTATAGTATGCCATTCCGGTTACTTCAACAGATGCACCTTCCCCCCACTCTTTTTTCACGACAGGTGATATCTCTTCCCCCATCTTTTTAATTAATAGTTTTTCTAGGTAATCATCCCTTTCAACATATTGTCCAATTTGTTTTAAAAAAAATCTATGTCCACCGTCTACTTCTACCTCAAATTCCAAACCGTTTTTCTCATCAAGAAACCACATAAAATAGTGACTGGCATCTAAGCTTGCACTATATCCTCCCGATATATATTTGGGCTTAAATTTATACTGCGCTTCAATATACTGTTCTGCCTCACTTCTAGCACTCCTAACATTCCAGCTGAATTTTGGTGTGTAGATATACATAGCAATGAATGCAACTATTATCACTGCTATTTTAAATTTTGTAATCCGAAATATCTTCTTTTCCATTATTTCCCCTTTTTCAAGGTTTTTTCTAATAATACGATTGATAGTGTAGCACATTTAGACAGGCTTTTACTAATACGGCTTTAACCCTTGTCTGATTTCCAAGACCGTCTGTCAAAGCACTTATATTATTAGCAGCATCGTAGGTGTAGCTTGCAGTTAATGCTCCTGCCACATTGATTATCTCCATTGAAAATATATGTGCTTTAGTTCATAAGATCTAAGATCTCGTCTGCACTGCTTATTTGGTCTATATTGACTATGCTAATTTTTTTATTAATATCTGTACCTGTATAATCTACCCTTATATCGTAAGGCAGATAGTCATTTGCTCTTAAGAACTTAACTATTTCAAACAGCTTTTCAGATTCTTCTTGTTTCGTGCCGGCTTTTTGCACTTTAATATCTATTGAATAGTTTTTCTGATATCTGTTTTCTACATTTTTTAGAGTTGCCTCCTGATAAGTTTCCCAGGTTCTATTACCACCTGTTATGACTTCTACTTCTACTTCTTTCCCCCACTCTTTTTTCACAACAGGCGAGATTTCTTCTCTCATATTTTTGATTAGAAACTCTTCTAAATAAGTATCCCTTTCAACATATTGTTTAATTTGTTTTAAGAAAAATCTATGTCCAGCTTTTAATTCAACCAGAAATTCTAAACCGTTTTTCTCATCAAGAAACCTCATAAAATAGCCACTGCCATCTAAGCTTGCACTATATCCTCCTGATATATATTTGGGTTTAAATTTATACTGTTCTTCAATATACTGTTCTGCATTGCTTCTAGCACTCCTAACATTCCAACTGAATTTTGGTGTGTAAATATACATAGCAATACATGCAACTATTATCACTGCTATTTTAAATTTTGTAATCCGAAATATCTTCTTTTCCATTATTTCCCCCTTTAATCTAAACTAATTTGTTCATAATACTCATCCTCATTTACTGCAGTATTTTTAAAATATTCTTGCATTTTGCTCATGTTAATATTTGGTAGCGGGGTTTCTACGTATCCCTTTCTATTTAGAAAAACTTTAACACTCTCACCTGACTCAAGTTTGCCTCTCATAAATAGATCCATGGTCTCTTGTGTACAATTTCGAGATCTCAAGTTATATAATTTGTTTGGACACAAATCTTTTCCCTCATATTTCTTATAGTATTTATTATAAAACCCTTGCAATCTTTTTCCTTTTTTTACAGAGTTTGAAAAATCTCCCTTTACGTATACTGCCTCGTGATACTCACTGTTATCCACACCCATATGATCATTTTCTTTTAGATAAGCGGTCACATCACTCCTGCTACCATTGAAATTCCCATAGACGGGCTTTAACTTTACAGTATTCCCCCAGTAGAAGTAATACCATGTAGAGTCAGTATCTTGAAAGAATCCACCCATATGTTCTACCCCTGTAAATCCAAATGTTTCAACTTTTTTGTTAATCAAAATAGCATCCATTCCATTAAGATCCACAAAGCCTACCGGATCGTTATGGCAGTACGCATACTCGTTAAGGCTCCTTGGCTGCTCTACTCTGCCCTTTATGACATCTCTTCCCATGAAGCGTCCTATTTCCGGCATATATTCTCTCGCCTGTGCAAATAGTGTATCGGAGATATCATCTCTCATGTATCCTGTAAAGCCTATAGGTAGTTCGCCGGTTGTTTCAGGTATCTTGATTGCTTCAGGTATTCCGAATTCATCATACGCAGAGGTATGTTCAGCAGCTCCTATTACTCTCTCCGGTGTTCCTAATCTGCCGGATAAGATTGCTGCTTTACCTGCCATTACCGGCTCGTTACCAAGCCAAGTATAGTCATCTGATTTGCTATGATTGCTCATGTTGCTTTGGTCGTCTATCTTGATGCTCTCAAGCAAATTGTTATACATCTTAGTCTGGTCAAGGATGTAGTCTACTTTTCCTGCCTCTGTAACTCTTGATACTCTCATTCCAAGACCGTTATATGCATACCTTGCAGTAACTGACTTACCACCTGCATTCTTTACTGCCTGTATGAGCCTGTTATTTGCTCCGTATGTATAGTCTACAGAAACGCGTTGTTGTGCACTATCCGTGTGCTTATGTATAACATTGCCTCGTTTATCGTACTCAAAGCCGGTAGCACCATGCGGAGTGTCTGCTCTCATGAGCTGATTTGCTTTGTTGTAAATATACTCTGTCTTTGCTCCTGCTTCATATAGGATGGTTCTGTTTCCGAAAGCATCGTAGGTGTAGCTTCTGAGCAGGCTTCCGTCCTTCACTACCTCATTAAGTCTTCCTATCTCATCGTATCCGTACTCGTAGTTTCCTGTGGCTTCAGGCATACCTTCTCTCTTTTGGCTTGATGCTACCAGATTACCTATTTGGTCATAGCTATACTCGTAGGAATCTATAACTTTACCGCTCTTCTTATTTACAAGGCTTGCCAGGTATCCACATTTATCGTATGTATATGCTGTCTCAGCAGGACCTACTGTCTTTGATACTATTCTTCCGTAGGCATCATATGAAATGGAGGCAGCATTTAATGATTCCGGTTTTATCGTAGATGTAGCTGTTTCTATACCGGTGAGCAGTCCTCTATCATCGTATAAGTACCTGACGTTTTTACCGTTAGCATATCTTATGGATGTTCTGTTGCCGGAATCGTCATACTCATAGGAAACCTCCCTGCCCTTGTGGTCGGTTATGCTTCTTTCCCTTCCGAGGATGTCTCTATCTATCTTGGTTAGTCCAAGCGAATCCCTTATCGCCTTAAGCTGTCCGAGAGCGTTATATGAATACTCTATCGCCTCGCCGTCTGTATGCGAAATACGCGAAATATCTCCAAGATGCGTTCTTGCTATCTCGGTTCTGTTTCCGTCCATGTCCGTCTTGGTCTTGATAAGACCTTTACGGTCATATTCATAGCTTTCGGCATTACCGAGTGCATCCGTCATAGATGTTACTCTTCCGAGGATATCTCTTGCATATGAAGTAATTCTTATGCTGTTATGCTTCTTGTTGAGTTTTAGAACTTCTTCGGCATCTTCAAGAAGTTCTAAATTGATATCTTCCGCTTCAGTTCCTGCGCCTTGAACGATATTCATAAGCCTATGAGCTTTATCATATCTATATCTTGTAACATTGCCGAGTGGATCAATTACAGCTGCAATATCACCGCTCTTTGTTCTTATGTATCTTGTCAGATTTCCAAGACCGTCTGTCACAGCACTTATATTATTAGCAGCATCGTAGGTGTAGCTTGCAGTTAATGCTCCTGCAGTGAACTCTTTAGTGATTCTGTTCATGGAGTCATATTCAAATGACATCTCTACATCTCCTATCTTCCTTGATAAGAGATTTCCGTTGTTGTCATACGAAAAACTTGTTGCCACTCCTGCCGCATCGACTACCTCTTTTAATCTTCCGGCTGCATCGTAACTATACCTTATGCTCTTACCTGCACTTCGTTCTTCGATAAGGTTTCCACGTAGGTCGTATGCATATACGATTTCTACGCCCGTTGGGTTTATTGACTTTATCTTTTGACCTGCTAAATCGTATTCATTTATCCATTCACCACCGAGAGCATCTATGAATTTGGTTTCGTTTCCGAAAGCATCGTACTCATAGTATTCTGTGCTTCCGTCCGCCATCGCTGCCGAGGTCATGCGATTCATCTTGTCATACGTATACTTTGTAAGGTATCCTTCCTGATCTCTAACCTTGCTTATGTTGCCACAGGAATCGTAAGTGTAACTGATCGTTGAATATGATGCATCTGTGATATTAGTTAGGTTTCCCTCGGCATCATATCTACACAGGGTCTTTGCACCTGTCGGATCTTTGATCTGCTCAATCTGCCACATCTTGTTGTAGTAGTATTCTGTCCTACTGCCATCTTTATCAATATATGCAGATATCTTATTCAGCTCGTTATATTCGGCAAATTCTTCATTGCCATCATAGTCAACAACATGTATGAGTTTTCCGCTCTCGTTATAATCAAATGTCCTTGTGTCTCCAAGAGGATTTACACTTGCGGTCAGTTCATTTCTTGCATTATAACTGAACTTCTCCAAGTTGCCGTTAGCGTCAACTGTAGAAATAACCCTGTTTAGATCATCGTAGTTATATTTGCTTATATTACCGAGTTCATCTATAACCTCGGTTATGTTTCCTCTATCGTCATAACCTATTGTAAGGATTGTATCGTCCGGATTTATGATTTTCACCGGAAGCTTCTGCTCGTTATATTCATATCCGGTGGTCCTGCCTAGTGCATCGCTTGAAGATACTAGATTATCATTGTCATCATACTCATTTTTCGCTACGACTTTGCCATTTACTTCTACCGAAAGCAGCTTGCCTGATGCAGAGTACATAGCCTTAATGACATCTCCCGCAGGTGTCTTCTCTAAGGTCACATTCCCTTTATCATCGTATTCATACGATGTAATGTTTCCATTCTTGTCGCGTAGCCTTATTCGATCGTTTGCATCATTATACGTAAATTCCTCATATCCGCTCTTATATCTGGACACGGTGCTTCGGAATTTATCATCGTGTTCATAAATAGTTTGGCTGCCATTTTGATGAGTAGCGATAGCCTTATGCCCTATCTCATAGTATTGAATCCTTATCTCTCCACCATCTGGGAATATCTGTTTGGTAACCCTTCCGCTTCCATCGTATTCATTGATAAGGTTTACGGTATTTCTCGCATTGATGACGGTATACATCTTGCATAAATCGTTATACTTGAACGAGTACACACTACCCATTTCGTCATGAATTTCAGAGAGAACATGCATCTTGCCCGTCCTGCTGAACTCGTCATCTATATCTTCATACTTGAGTTTAATGCTGCGCCCGGAGAAGTCAGATACCTTGGTCACGTAAGACACTCCATCTTCAGCGACATCATAATCAAATATGTATCCTGTACCGAATTCTGTGCTGAGCTTTTTAAGCTGCAATTCATCGTACTCAAACAGCACGGCTCTGCCTTCACCTGTGAGTTTCTTGAGACACCTACCTATATCATCAAAGAAGAATTTCTCTTGCTTTTCGTTAGTATACTTATATGCGTATTCTACGCCTTCTAGGTGCTGAATTCTTCTCGAAGTGAAACCGTCCTCACTTACATACCTATCGCCTTTTAGTATGTAGGTCTCCTGCCTACCGCTGTCTGTATTGACCACAATCTTAGACTCATAAATCGTGAGTTCATTCCTATAGTTATGAGTCCAACCGGCAGATGCGAATCTCCTTTTGAAGTTATCCACACTGTTATATGTGAGTTCCAAAACGAGCGGAGTTGCGCCGCTTGTCACAAGAAAGTTCTTGCGGTACATGTAATTTCCGGTAGCCATATTTACCGGATCGAGAGCTTCAATATTGAGTCTTATATCTCTTGTTAATGCTTCTATCTTTTCCCTATTCTTGTCAAAATTAAGGTCTGACGGTTTAAACATACCTGTTTTACTATCAAAATGCTTATCTTTGCAGATTATATTTACATTGTTTTTGATAGACTCAATGAGTCCGTTTACTTCTTCGTAAAGCTCTTTCGTTTGATCTTCAAGTACATCCATTTTATTTATCTGTTCTTCTATTTTTTGAATCTGTTTTTTATATAGCGATTCGAACAATGTGCATTTAGGAGAGGCAAACCCAAGTACTAAGTCAATACCTAAACTGTTGTCCTTATCCATAATTCTTTCCAACTTTTTTATTTCACTCTTAAGTCCTGCTATTTCCTTATATAGTTCAGATTGGTTAGTTACACCCATAGAAGTTTCCATAAATATGTTATTAAGGATTGCATCCATAAGCTCTATGTTTCTTCCAATTAGCAATTCACATACACTATTTAAATCGTGAATCAGCTTTTTGTACGTCTTGGTAAAATAATCCTCTACTGCTTCAAATCCCTTTCCTTGTAGAGTTTTTCCTTTGCCGCAATCCTCAAGCATATTATCTATCGCACGCTGAATAGAGGTAGTGTTTTTCTTAAGTTCATTTATATGCGTATTCATCTCATCAAGCATACGCTTTGCTGCTTCCTTGCCAATTACTTTGTTTCCACTTGACATATGTTCGTTTCCTTCTTATCTTTTAAGCTTACTATTACCTATATCTTCAAAATGAACCGTTAGATAACTTGCAACTTTCTTGTCTTCTTTCTTCCATACATCTGCTACTCTGGCAATATTAGCACAATCCTTCTCCAAATTATGCTGCAATCTCTTTTTAATGGCATCTAATTTCTCATAGCACCTTTTAACATCTGTAATTGCAGTATACCCTGCATCAACTTGTCCATTAGTACGGTTTAAAGATATCTCTTCAATTTTTGCTGCTTCTCTTCGAATTCTCTCCGCGTGATCTTTAGCCAGTGAATTATTTACAGCTATATTTTTACTCATATCAATAGCCTCTCCTCATCTTCATAAGCTCATCTTCATACTCACGTTCTTCTTTAAGGAGCCTTTGAATAGCACGTCTTCGCTCCTCAATTCCGTCTTCCGCATCACTTATCAGTTCTCTGTATAAGGCTTCCCTTTCCGCATTTAGTTCCGCTACCTCTCTACCGAACTCTGTTCCGGCCCAATACAGTAGCCGTTCCTCATTAAAGCTATCGTACATATATTTCAGTTCGCTTATCTCATCAATAACTTCATTTATACAGGCTTGCTCCCTCTTGTTTAGAGAAACTTCATCCTGTATTTCGCGAAGGCGCTTATCGATTTCAGCTCTTTTGTCTTCTATACCTCTAGCTTCCATTCTTCTACCTTTCCCACATTCATAACCTACCGGTATAATCAGCTAATTACCAATTAATCTCCCTCTTCCACGTCTGAGAACCTTCGCAAATTATTGAACTCATTCTGAATATTAATACTCACTATACGACTATTCCTGGAATAGGGCCTCTTTCAGCTGTTGTAATATACTCTGAATTTTGCCAACTTTTTATTTCACTATACGATACTTTTCAGTGAAATTCAATAGCCGGAGCATAAACTCCGGCCTTATCTTTATTTCCCCATATCCTCCATATATCGATAAAGCAATTCTACAGAACCAAGGTTCATTCGGTTAAAAACATCCGCATAGGTATTAAGTGTGATATGAATATTCGTATGCCTATCCGGTTCTTAAGAAAAAGCATCCCTTTTTACTATAAGTCCTTTTGTACGGCATTACAGAATCAGTACTTGGTCTGCACGTATCAAGTGAATATTTTTCATTTCTACGCTAATGTTTTACCACGAATTGCTGGTGTTTCATATGTTTTATGACATAGAAAAAGCCCGAACCGAGGTCTCTCGGACGAGCTTTGTCTACAGTCTGGACGCTACCTTTCGGTAGCGTTTTAATTTTACTATATTTCAGCTTACGCTAGCGCTGCTGTGATGATTGACATTGTGTAGATTTCCTCTGCGTTGCAACCACGCGATAGGTCGTTGATAGGAGCATTTAGACCCTGAAGAATTGGGCCGTATGCATCGAATCCGCCAAGTCTCTGAGCAATCTTGTAGCCGATGTTTCCTGCTTCGATTGAAGGGAATATGAATGTGTTAGCCTGACCTGCAACCTTTGAGCCCTTGCACTTTGTCTCTGCAACAACTGGTGATACTGCTGCGTCAAACTGTAGCTCACCGTCGATAGCTAGCTCTGGAGCCATTTCCTGAGCCTTGATTGTAGCGTCGTGTGAAAGCTTAACAGTGCCGCCCTTTCCTGAGCCCTTTGTTGAGAAGCTTAAGATTGCAACCTTAGGGTCGATGTCAAAGATCTGAGCAGTTCTTGCTGTTTCAACTGCAACCTCAGCTAGCTTCTCTGCTGCTGTGTATGTTACATTGCCTTCCTTGTCAACTGTGTCCTGATAATCGATGTTGATTGCGCAGTCACCCATAGCTAGGCGTTCATCTCCGCGAACCATGATAAAGCATGAGCTTACAAGGTGTGCACCTGGCTTTGTCTTAACTAGCTGAAGAGCTGGTCTTACAGTGTCAGCAGTTGAATATGTAGCTCCTCCGAGAAGGCAATCTGCCTTACCCATCTTAACTAGCATAGTTCCAAAGTAGTTTCCGTGACTTAGCATTTCGCAAGCTTCATCCTCTGAAAGCTTACCCTTACGAAGCTCTACCATAGTAGCAACCATTGCATCCATCTCTGCATAGTTCTTAGGATCTAGGATTTCACAACCTGAAAGGTCGTATCCGTGAGCCTTTGCTGCCTCATCAAACTCAGCCTGAGTTCCTACTAGGATAACCTTTAGGATGTTCTGCTTTGTTAGCTTTTCCGCTGCATCCATAACTCTCTTGTCTGGTCCGTCTGGAAGCACGATTGTGCGAGGTGTTTCCTTTAGCTTGTCGATTAACTTATCAAAAATATTCACTTTGATTCCTCCCATCAAATGTTAGTTGAATTCATACCCAAATATTTTACCACAAAATCGTCAAACTTTCAAACCTAAGCAGGCGATTTCTTGCAGATTTGAACATTCTCTGATTCCATCCATCAAAGCTCGACCTTGTCGATAATGCCTTTTAGTTTGGAAATCGTCACGCCGTAGTTCGTAACAGGAACCCCGGCAGCCCTTGCCTTTTCTATACGGCTCAAAACATGAGCTCTATTGAACATACAGCTTCCACACATGATTATGAGGTCGTAATCTAGCTCTTCAGGAAAATCCAGTCCCCTCGAAAAATCTATGCTCATATTACCGTATTTCTTTCTCAGCAAAGCAGGAATCTTCACCCTGCCTATATCCTCTTCGAGCGGCGCATGCGTACAGGCCTCCGAAATCAAAACCCTTGAATTCTCATTAAGGGCGTCAATTGCGGCGGATCCCTTGACTAGCTCCTCGATATCTCCTTTTGATCTTGCCATCAAAATGGAAAATGACGTGATATTCGATTCTTCAGGCTTTAGCGCGTAAACCTCTGCAAACACCTGGGAGTCCGTGATTATGAGAGCTGGAGGATTTTTTAGAAGTTCTAGAGTCCTCTTCATATCTTCAGTCTTACACGATGTAATACTGCAACCCAAATCGAGAAGTGCCCTCATTGTCTGCACCTGCGGAAGAATAAGTCTTCCCTTTGGTGCTTGAATATCCTGTGGCATGACGAGCAAAACAGATTCGCCCCCAAAAAGAAGTCCCTCTAGCAGAGGTCTATCTCCACTGACATCATTTGCTGCCTCTCTTATAGCTTCTATGACTGCATCCTTATCAAATGCTACGTATCCCTCTGGAAGCTCTATATTTACTGACGCATCGCCTAATTGCGAACCATTAAAAACCTTGATTAGGGGCTTTTTTCTTGCCGCCAGAGCCGAAAGAAGTCTCTTGTTTTTTTCGCCCCTCTCAACGTAGATATATATGTCGCATTCATCTAAAACCTTGCTCGTGCGCTTCATCCTCTGTGCTCCGAGCTCACTATCATCCTCAAAACCAGCCGTATCGATGAGCGTCGATGCTCCAACGCCCTGAATTTCCATCGGTTTATATACTGGGTCTGTGGTAGTTCCTCTGACCTCTGAGACCAGCGAAGCACTTTGACCGCTGAGAAGGTTTAGCAGCGTAGATTTTCCCGAGTTTGTATCCCCGAATATTCCTATGTGCACGCGGTTTGCCTTAGCAACACCTTCGCCCTTAAAATCTAAAATCTCTTTCTCCATCTTCAATCTTCTTTAGGAATTTCCTTGTCTTTTCAATAACAGCAGGGTTTGTTATGGTCTTCATTGATTCTTCGATGACCTGATTTCCCTTTGCCTTTATCTCTTCGTCACCATAGTCTTCGATGTATTCCTTTAAGGTTATCAAAGCGTTCGGATGACAACAGTTTACTATCTGTCCACTCTTTAGAAGGCTCATGAACCTGTCTCCAGTTCTTCCTTCTCTATAGCAGGCTGTGCAGAAGCTTGGAACATGTCCTAGCTCAAGTAGCCAGTCTATAACGTCATCGAGTGGCCTTGTATCTGAAATATCAAATTGTGCGGACTCTTCCTCTATATCTTTGATATAGCCTCCGACAGCAGTCTTTGATCCTCCAGAAATCTGGCTAATGCCAAGCTCCAAAGCCTTACGTCTCATTTCGACGCCTTCTCTTGTGGATATAATCATTCCTGTGTAAGGAACCGAAATTCTTATTAGCGCAATTAGCTTCTCGAAAATCTCATCGTCAAGTGCATTTGAAAACTCGCTTGTATCAATATCATCCGCTGGGCAGATTCTTGGCATTGAAATCGTATGTGGTCCAACGCCATACTTTGCCTCTAGGTGCTCTGCGTGCATCAAAAGTCCTACGAGCTCATAGTGATAGCTCTCTAGTCCGTATAGAACTCCAAGTCCTACATCATCTATACCGCCGTCCATGGCTCTATCCATAGCCTCTGTATGGTAAGCGTAGTTCGCCTTTGGTCCTGTCGGATGCTGACGCTCGTAGTTTTCCTTGTTATATGTTTCCTGGAATAGGATATATGTACCGATTCCTACTTCCTTTAGCTTGCGGTAGCTTTCAACATCAGTTGCTGCAATGTTTACATTTACTCTTCTAATTGAGCCGTTTCTATGCTTTGTATCATAGATGGTTTTGATGCTTTCAATAACGTACTCTAGTGGATTGTTTATCGGATCCTCGCCAAGCTCAAGCGCGATTCTCTTATGTCCCATATCCTGAAGTGCGATAACCTCTGCACGAATCTCATCCTGTGTCAGCTTAAGTCTAGGTATGTTCTTATTCTTAGCATGGTATGGACAGTATACGCATCCGTTTATGCAGTAATTTGATAGATAAAGCGGTGCGAACAGTACGATTCTATTTCCGTAGAAGCGAGTCTTAAGCTCCCTTGCAATCTGCTTCATCTCAGATATTATTTCTTCGTTTTCACTATGTAGAAGTACAGATGCTTCTCTATGTGTAAGCCCCTTCAGGTTCCTAGCTTTCTCCAAGAACTCTCTCTGAAGCTCAATATTATCCTTATTTTCTCTTCCATATTCTATCGATGCCAGAATCTCAGCGTCGTTAATAAATTCCTCCGCCTTACTGCTCTTTACATCGTATTTTATGGCTTTTTCATTCTTTATTTCATTCACTATAGTCACCCCTGTCCATCACCAGCTCTGAGCCGATGCTTTCAAATATTTTACCTAGCTGTTTCAGGTTTTCTGCCGCCTCAACCTCAAAACAAGCTTTATCGTTATATAAATTGTATTCTCTTCGTCTATATGTCGGTGTTAGGTTTGGCATATATACGTTTGCTGCAACCTCTATCGCTCTGTCTCGAGCCGTCTTTGATAGAGTCGCAAGCGAAGTAGTCGCTGGAAGATTTGCATGTGGAAACATTACCCTCAAAATCGCCAAAATAAAGACCGTAAGCTCAGCTGATCCGCTCGCCTCGTTCTCAAATGGCGTTCCGCTAGCTGGAACAAATGGCCCTATGCCTATCATCTCTGGATTTAGCTTTCGCAAAAACAAAAGATCCTCTGCGATGTTTTCCTCCGTCTGATACGGACTTCCTACCATTATGCCTGAGCCCGTCTGAAACCCTAGCTTCTTTAGGTCCTCTAGCATATGTAATCTGAAATCCTGATCCATATCTCTTGGGTGTAACTTGTAGTAGTGCTCCTTGTCCCTCGTTTCATGCCTGAGAAGGAATCTGTCTGCACCTGCCTCCTTGTATGCCTTTAGCGTCTCAAAAGGCTTTTCTCCAACCGAAAGCGTTATCGCAGTCTGCGGGTTAATCCTCTTGATTTCTTTGATAACCTCTATGAGAGTCTTATCTGAAAATCCAGGATCCTCACCGCCCTGTAAAACAAAGCTCTTAAACCCTAGCTTGGTCCCAAATCTAACCTGTTCATAGATTTCCTCTGCGTTAAGCCTGTACCTCTTCGCATTACGATTTGACCTTCGGATGCCACAGTAGTAGCAGTCGTTTCCGCAATAGCTTGAGATCTCTATGAGCCCTCGCACATACACCTTGCGGTGGAAGTTTTCTACATGTATTTCCTTTGATATCTGAAAAAGCTCGTCCTCAATCAGCTCCCTATTCTTAATGAGCTCGACAAACTCAGCCTTTTCGAGAGTTCGATCTGTCTGTAATTTGCGAAGCAGCATCAAAATATGTTCTTTTTTCTCGTTTCGTATCATACTGCCTCCTCTACACATATTGATTCCCCTCCGAATAGGAATTATAACATATTTATTACATCATAAAACATTGTGGCAGGGAAAAATTCTATAAGGAATCAAAATAGCTTAGATGGCGTGGTGATAAACGATTGACATATAATTAAATTGTTGTATTATTTGAAATATAGATAGAATTACGAAGGCGCTCGGTAGCTTATTTATTTTAGAGAGGTGATTTTAGTATGTATGCGAATAAAGATATACTTGCAAAAGACGAGCTCGGAAATGTATGGAAATTCGACAATCTGTCATGTACTTTTGGGTCAGAAACCATTAGCTATACTATGTTTAAATATATAAAGTGGTTTGGCACAGAATTGACCCTATCACAAAATGGTAAAACCCGCATATTTTATTTTGATACAGCTACTGATGCTGCACACATTTCAGAGATTATCAAATCAGTCTCTCAAAACCCAGAAAAATACGCTAGAGTGAGTAGTCCTGAGGATGACTATTTAGAACATGCCGATATGCGCGGGCTACTCGTTGAAACCGTAAAACATCAGCAACGTATTGATAAGAATATAAAGACAATTACAACCATACTATGTGTTTGGATTATAATCGTTATAGTTTCACTTGTTATTAGTTTATTAGCTTACTTTAGCGCAATATATAATATATCAACATTATATGGCAACTATAACGGCACCCAGATTGAAAATATTCGCGAATACAACCAAAACGAAAACCAAAATAATGATCCATATGAAGACGAGGACACGCAGTCAGATGAGGATTATAATTTGGACAATAACTAACTATCAGGCTTAAGCAATGGAAGATTAAGCATACATATTTTGTGAACTAAGGAAAAACCCTGTGCAAGACAGGGTTTTACTTTGTCATTTTAGGTATCTCCTAAAATATTTTTCTACTAATTCCTTGTCGTATCCATCTTCACCTCTCCAGTAGGTTGCATATGTCCAGTCGTGCTTTGATGGCTCTCCCCTGTCATATGACTTAGGTGCAAGGATTCCTATACATGCTAATATCTCTATTATGACGCTTCTCTCGTCTTTATTTGCCTTCAGAATAGAAACTTCTGCAAGCTTATTTCTGAGCGCTCCCGGATGGTCATTATCCTCACAGCTTGATACAGCTTCGAGTATAGCCTTTAAGATTTCGACATCTTCTGCCGTTGGTTCCGGAATGTCCTCTTCAGCAAATCGCTCTAGATCAAAAAGAATATACACTAAGTTTCCTTGACGAACACCGCCCCATTTTATCCTTTCGAAATTTAGGATGTTGAGATCTTCATTTGTATATTTTTCTTGCCCTATGACCCCGTACTTGACATCACGACAAACCCTGCAAGTATAACTCACACGCGTCACTTTCCCATTTTCGAGAAAACGTCCAGACTCAACAGGGGTATACTTGTGTTCTTTAAAAAGCTTTGCAAGATAGTAGGATGCTGCTGCACTTCGCCAGTCCAGCCTCCTTGTAGACAGGCTACATAAAAAGGCTTTCACGACTTTCTCCATACTAATCGCATTTGCTAGCTTAACGATTCTTTTTATGCAATCATTATGTGAGATTGTAATAGGATCAAACATAAGACCTTTTTCCTTTGCATAAGCAAAGTCCTCTGGCGATGTGTATATCTCATTTTGTGGCTTCCACCCACTGGCCCAATATCTGTTAAATAGTATTTTCTTTGCTTTTTTGTCCATGTTACACCCTTTCTTCGTTTTACATTACACCTTATTCTACCTCAGTTTTCTTTACAAATCACTATTATGACGGGATATTCTTTTCGGCAAACTACATCTTGAAAGAGGTTTATCATTTCATCGTGTTTGCTCGCCGTTTTTTAATTTTTGAAAAAATATGTTGTTTTTAAATTAAATATCCTCTATACTCAATTTGGAACGTTCAAAAATATGTTAGGCAAAGATTATTATTGTTTAAATTTAGGGGATTAAGGGTTTATTTTCGCCAGTTATATTTTATTAAGAAAGGATATATATATGAAAAATATAATGGAAAAGAAATGGCTGTATGTAGTTATCTTGGTAGTGGTGTTCTTTGCTGGTGTGTGTGTAGGGGTGCTTGGAGCAGGAGGAGACGACCATGGAACCAATCGACTTTCGTATAATAGCGGCACTTCTGATAACACTAAAAAGGAAAAGGCTAGTGAGTCAGATTCATCGCAGAAGAAAGAGAGTTCTAAACCCGCTACTCCTTCAACACCATCTGTCCCAACAGAATATAAATCAGCACTCGCAAAAGCAAAATCTTATTCTGATTTTATGCATATGTCAAAGCAGGGAATCTACGATCAGCTTACATCCGAGTATGGGGAGAAATTCCCTGAAGAAGCAGCACAATATGCTATCGATAATTTAAACGCTGATTATAATAAAAACGCTCTCGAAAAAGCAAAAGATTATCAGAAAAACTTGAATATGTCTACTGAATCAATAAGAGAGCAGCTTACATCTGAGTACGGCGAAAAGTTCACGGAAGAAGAGGCTGATTATGCAGTTTCCAACTTACCTCAATAGTTGAGAATTAGATACTTATTTTATATTGCAAGTAAAACTTTGGTTTCAAATGTAATTTTTATTATATTTACTTTAAAGAAAGGAATATAGAAATGGCAACAGAATTAACACAAGCTTTAACGTGGACATTCATATCTGAATGCCCTATCCCAGGAGATATCAATAACATGCTCGTTGATGGAGAAAACGCCGTCGCAGCATATAAGACAATGAGAGACGTTGCAGTATTTACTAACAAACGACTCATCGTTAAAGATGCGCAAGGACTAACTGGTAAGAAAATCGAGATTTACTCTTTGCCATACTCCTCGATTGTGATGTGGTCTACTGAAAACGCAGGAAAGCTATTAGATTTAAACGCTGAAGTTGAACTTTGGACTAAAGCTGGACATATCAAAGTTAAACTAAGCAAGAATTGTGATGTTCGTAAATTTGATGCGCTTATAGCCAAAGAAGTTTTATAATTAGGATTTTAATCAAAACAAACGGCTGAATGCAACGATTTTTCACTGCGTTCAGCCGTTTTATATTAATGCTATATTTGCTCTTGCTCGATATCATATCTGACTCTAAATTCTAATAGCTCAACAACATATGCTGGTGGGTTTCTTTTCTCTGTTTCCCAATCCTGAATAGTTCTCACTGGAATATTGTACTTCTTTCCAAAGTTTGCTTGTGAAAGTCCTGTAAGCGCTCTTATTTCCTTTATTTCCATTTACCTTCTCCTATTTAGATTTCATACAACAATCACTAAAGCCTTGCACGCCTAAATAGGTATGCAAGGCTTTTTCTTTTGGAGCTTCCGAGCGGGATCGAACCGCTGACCTGCGCGTTACGAATGCGCTGCTCTACCAACTGAGCCACGGAAGCGTATAAAAGGAATATGGCAACCCCCTGAAACTAGCGATTTGCCACATTACCTTAATTATTTTACTACATCATAAGAGCATCCGTCAAATGCTAAATCGAATCTACAAATTCCACGATATTCGCAATATGTACACGGAATCTCTTCTCCGGATTTCTTCGGCCTTATGTCGATATTTCCACCTACCAAATCCTCGCATAGCTTATCAGTTACGGCCTTAACCTGACCTTGCAGCTCCTCAAATTCAGCTTCACTCAAAAGAGCCTCTGTCTTCCTGAACTCTCCGTCCTTCTTCTTTGATAGAGCAATGACTTCGGAGCTTTCCTCAAACTCACCTGCTATGTTCTTGATAACCTCTGGTTCGTCGACGAGGATTCCCTTGAGCTTAAACTCACCCTTGAGCTCCTTTGATATCATCTCAGTAATCCCTGAAGGTCTCTGTCCGCTAACATCGATCTTAGGGTCTGATATTAAGAAATAGAATACTCCTGCTGGCTTTCTGCTCTTGCCCTGCGCAGCTGCAAGGTAAAGCATTAGCTGAAGTCTATATCCTGTTCTCGCCTCAGTCTTATCAAAGCTCTCGCGCCCCGTCTTATAGTCTATAATCTTTACGCGGTTTCCTGGAAGAAGATCCACTCGGTCTATTTTACCCTCTATAAACACCTTGCCAGCCTCAGTCTCAACCTCAATTGGCGGAAACTGTCCACACCTGCCGAAGCGTTCTTCGTAGTAGCTCTTTTCTATCTTTCCAACTCTAGCTTGCTCAACAAGCTGCTTGCATACCTCAAAGCAAGCGGTTTTCGCTCTCTCTAGCCAGTATTTTTCGCGATTTGAGTTCTCAAAGATGCCTTCTCTATACTTGTGAGACACAGCCTCTATGTAATTATATACAAGGTCTCTGAGCTCGCCATTCCCTATAGTTGTCCAGCAGTCCTCTTCGCTTAGGTGCTTAGTCACATGCATTATCGTCTCGTGGTATAGGTCACCGATTTCACGAGCAGATACAGCAAATTCTCGCCTTTCCTCAGGCCTTAGACCATAGCTAACAAAATGTGAGAACGGACACTTGCTGAATTTTTCTATGCGAGAAGGACTGAGCGAGTAGCTGGCAGCTGACACATCAAAGCTTGTAATCTCATCATTTCTGCGCTCGCTATATAGTCTTTCTACAATCTCAGCAGGAAGCTTGCTCTGCACATTCTCAAATTCAAGACCTTCTTCGATGCGCTTATATAGCTCAGCTTCATTTTGCCTTAGCCACTCAGAAACGAGACTCCACCTACTATCAATCTTACCCTCGTACTTGAAATCCTTAAGTGCCTCCGTAAAATGCCTTACCGTATTTGTCTTTCCACCTAGAATTGAAACTAGCCTTCCACTGGTGATAACATCCTCTTCTTCCCTAATTTCCGGGAACATCGTTAATAGGCGTTCTACGATTTCTGACCTTCTTATCTCTGCACCATCACCATCCGCCATGGAGTAGCCGACCCAAAGATATTCCTCAGGCCTCGAGAAGTTTCTATAGATTGCAAGAGTCTCCTCCATCTGACGCACGTCCTCGCTGCTGTTTTTTACCTCTGCAGCACAAGTTATGTGCTTAAGCTCACTGTCGCTGAAGAGCTGGCTCTCATTAGCTTCTAGAGGTAATATGCCCTCGTTAGCGCCAAATATCAGCATGGCCTTAACATCGCCACACCTTGTTCTCTGCATGGTTCCGAGCAAAATTTCATCTGAAACAGGAGGTACAACACCTACCTCCATCTGCAAAAGTCCTGCCGTCAAAATAGCCGCAAATGTCTTACCACTGAATCTCTCATTACCCATGAGCTCAATAATCTGCTCAAATGCAGAAATTAACATAGGCCAGGTCTGCGTAGTTTCATCCGCCTTGCTCTGCATGGAGTGCGAGCTGAGGCTTTCGACAAGCTCATCTATACGGGATCCAATCTCCGCCTTATTTATCAAAAAGTCAACATAGGCCTCTATGAACTCCTTGTTTGTCTTACTGCTCTTATATATATTCTTAAAGCCATCGAACACCCCTGCAATCTGCTCTCTAATCTCATTAAGCCTTGCAAGGCCCTCATCTCCATATTCAAAGGCTCCCTTTGTAAACGGCGAAAACCACTGGTTTCCACGAACTTTGTACTTTATGGCATAGTTTTCTATGAAATCAACATCCTCTTCATCTATTCCAATAAAGCCTGTCTTTATAACCCTGAAAACATCAAGCGCTCTCATGCTACTGCTTACAGCCTCTATCAAAGATACTACAAAGACCGCTATCGGTGATGATGCAATAGCTCTCTTTTTGTCTGTAAATATTCCTATACCGTACTCCTGAAATACTCGCTTGAGAACCTCTGCCCGCTTTGTTTCATTACAAATTACAACTATATCCTTATATCTAAGTTTCTTCTCCTCGAGCAAATCGAGAACAAATGAAGCCGCAGATTCAGCCTCGCTGTATATATTATTGGCTCTGACAATCCTTATGCCACAAGCATATGCACCCTCTTCATTAAATGGCGAAAATAGTGACTTCTCTATAGCCTTAATCCCCAGTGCTCGCTTGCAAAGCTTTGTGTAAGGGCTGCCCTTGCCGAGATCATGAACCTTAAACTCAACGCTTGATTCCTTGCAAAGCTCTATTAGTCTATCACTCATGTTGCCCGTTATCTCAAATATTTCCTCATCCTTGCAGTGCTCATCGTAGGTGAAGAATATGTTGACCTCCTCAGCCTGCCTAATTATAGCTGCAAGCATCTCCAGGTTTCGATTAGTAAAGCTATCAAAACCATAGATCCAAACGGTCTTTCTCTTTAGGCTTTCGGCCATATCTATTCCGGCCGTGTATAGCCTTAAAAGGTCTTCTGCATCCGTATATTTATCCCTAATACTGTTCTCGTATTCGTCAAATATTAGCTTGATATCAGATAGCTTTCTCCTAGTCAGCTCATCGACTTCAGAAGCTTCATCATCCATTGAGTCTATTACAGTCTGTATGTCTAGATTTGCCTGCTTTGCCTTTGATATAAAGTCATTAATAGACTCTAAAAATCCCTGCTTTTGGACAACGCCGCCAAATACCTCTAGCCTATCCTTCTGCTCTGAGAGAATCTTGTACAAAAGCATATATCTTCCATACTCGTCGATATACATGTGCGGACTTCTGCCCGTCTCTTCGAGCACATTGCTACCAAACTTGGAAATTGCGCTTATTTCAACATCGAGAAGCACATCAGTATCCATGCGGCTCATGGCCTGCTGCTCGGCAACTAGAGTGTACTGGTCAGGCACGATAACTAGAGTCTCTTTGCGAGACTCCTTTATCTTTCCGTATATAAAGCTTTCCTTATCAAGCGATTCTCTGCTTCGATAGATATTTAGCATATCTTCTCCTTAATCAAAGGCTAAAAATTATAGTTTCATTGTGAGAGAAACCTTGCCCCTCTCCCTATCTATTCCGATTATACGAACCTTAACTGTATCACCAACGGAAACGACGTCCATCGGGTGTTTTACAAACTTATCGCTTAATTGCGATACATGTACAAGGCCATCATTCTTAACACCTATGTCAACAAAGGCACCAAAGTCTACGACATTACGGACAGTACCGCTCATCTCCATGCCTTCCTTGAGGTCCTCGAAGCTTCTAACATCATTTCTAAAAACAACTGGCGGTGCATCTTCTCTAGGATCTCTGCCTGGCTTACGAAGCTCAGCAATGATATCCTTGACTGTAAACTCACCTATTCCAATGTCTTCAGCCATCTTACGCACACTCTCTTTCTCAGTCTTGGCAGGGTATGCTGACTTGATCTTATCGTCTATAACCTGCACTCCACCCTTAATGTCGTTTTCGGAGATGCCGATTTTCTTCATCAAAATTCTGCTAACCTCATACGACTCAGGGTGCACTGATGTCGAATCAAGCACTTCTTTGCCATCGCTAATGCGAAGGAAGCCTGCGCACTGCTCATATGCCTTAGGACCTAGCTTTGCAACCTTAAGAAGCTGCTTTCTGTCTGTAAACTTGCCGTTTTCTTCCCTGTAAGCAACGATGTTCTTTGCCACGCTGCTGCTGATTCCTGCAACATAGGAAAGAAGTGATGGCGATGCTGTATTTAGGTCAACTCCAACTCTGTTAACGCAATCCTCGACTACTGCACCAAGCGCTTCACTCAGGTTCTTCTGGTTCATATCGTGCTGGTATTGACCTACTCCTATGTGCTTAGGGTCTATCTTAACCAGCTCTGCGAGCGGATCCTGAAGCCTTCTTCCAAGTGACATCGCGCCTCTTGTCGTTACGTCAAGGTCAGGGTATTCCTCGCTTGCGAGCTTTGATGCTGAATATACGGAAGCTCCGCCTTCGTTAACAATAGTGTACTGAATCTGGTAGCTATTCTTCTTTAGGAAGTTTGCAACCACCTCCTCAGTTTCTCTCGAAGCTGTTCCGTTTCCTATTACAATTACATCTATCTTGTATTTATCAATGATTTTCTTAAGCGTTCTCTCAGTACCTGCGATATCGCACTTAGGCTCAGTAGGATATATTGTCGTGTAAGCAAGTAGTTTTCCGGTCTCGTCGATTACTGCAACCTTGCAGCCCGTTCTAAAGCCTGGGTCTATGCTGATGATTCTCTTGCCACGCACCGGTGGAACCATAAGAAGCTTTTCGGTGTTACCCGCAAAGACCTTGATTGCCTCAGCTTCTGCTCTTTCGGTCAAAAGATTTCTCATCTCTCGCTCTACAGATGGCGCAATCAGTCTCTTATATGCATCTTCTATAGTCTCGATAAGTAATGGCTTAAAGATAGAATCCTGCCTGATTACCTTCTTCTCGAGCAAACGGAGTATAGAGTCTGCATCTATGCTCACCTTAACCTTGAGCTTACCCTCCTTCTCACCACGGTTTACTGCAAGAACTCTATGGTTTGGAATCTTGCATATTGCCTCATGCTTACCGTAGTACATATCGTAAACGGTCTTCTCCTCAGCATCGACAGCTTCAGTCTCTATGAGCCCATGCTTATAGTATCTGTCACGAACCTCGCTAATCAAATCGGCGTTATCTGCGATCATCTCAGCGATGATATCGCAAGCGCCCTGAATAGCCTCTTCTGCTGTCTCGACTTCCTTCTCGGGGTCAACAAAAGGTTCAGCTATCTTTAGCACATCTCCGCTCTTATTCTGCTGCATGTAAATTATAAGTGCAAGCGGCTCAAGGCCCTTAGCCTTGGCCTTTCCTGCTCTTGTGGTCTTCTTCTGCTTAAAAGGCTTATACAGATCCTCAACCCTCTGCAGAATCTCAGCTTTCTCAATCTCTGCCTTTAGCTCATCTGTAAGCTTACCCTGCTCCTCAATACTGCGAAGAACCTCCTGTTTACGCTCCTCGAGCCCTCTTAGGTATCTGAGCCTTTCGTCGATGGCACGAAGCTGCTCATCATTTAGTCCTCCCGTAACATCCTTTCGGTATCTTGCGATAAAAGGCACCGTGTTACCCTCATCAATCAGCTTAACCGCCTGCTCAATCTGTACCTTCTTGACACCGAATTCCTCGGTAAGTTTTACAATAATATCCATATAAATCCTTTTCTCTATTGATTTTGCAAGATGCTGTAGAGCGCGACACAAGTCCCCTACACTCGCACCAAGCAGATTTTACTAACTACCCATATATTATACTAGAATCAAAGCCATTTGTGGCAAACTTTCCGTTTTCCCCATACTAAAAAACGACCGGGATTTGCATCCCAAGTCGTCTTCTGAAGTTGGATTTACTTTAAAAAGCTTGAAACGAAGGCCTTTGTTCTTTCGTTTTGTGGGTTTGTAAAGATCTGCTCTGCAGTTCCTTCCTCGACGATTTTTCCATCGGTCATAAATATAACCTGATCAGAAATCTCACGAGCAAATCCCATCTCATGTGTAACGATAAGCATAGTCATTCCAGAGGAAGCAAGCTTTTTCATTACATCTAAAACCTCTCCGACCATCTCTGGGTCAAGCGCAGATGTTGGCTCATCAAAGAGAATAATTTCCGGTTCCATCGCTAAAGCGCGCGCTATGGCAACCCTCTGCTTTTGACCTCCTGACAGGCTTTTAGGATAAGCATCCTTCTTGTCAGCAAGTCCTACTATTTGAAGAAGCTTCATCGCCTTCTTATTTGCTTCCACCTTGCTCATTCCTTTGACATTAATAGGTGCTGCTGTGATGTTCTTTAGCACTGTCAAGTTATTGAACAGGTTGAAGTTCTGAAAAACCATAGCGGTCTTAGTCCTAACAGCTCTGAGGTTATTTTCTGTAACAAGCTCACCATCGATGTATATTTCCCCAGAATCCTTTTTTTCCAAACCATTTATGCAGCGAAGCGTCGTGCTTTTTCCAGAGCCAGACGAGCCGATAATAGAGGTGACCTTGCCCTCCTGAACGGAGAAGCTAACGTCATCTACTGCCATTGCACCGCCAAAACTTTTAGTTAAATTTTTTACCTCAATCATCTAATCTGCCTCACATTTTCTTCCAATTGTTTTCTAATGCACCAACCAGCTTTGATAGCGGAATTGTCATCAAAAGGTATACTAGCGCAGCGCCTATATACGCCTCAAAAGTGTTGTAAGTTGAAGCATTCCACAGCTGTGCACTTCTTAAAATCTCTATGACACCAACATAGGAAAGCACTGCCGTCTCCTTAATCATGGTTACAAACTCGTTACCAAACGAAGGTATAACTATCCTTAAGGCCTGTGGAAGTACAATTAGTCTATTTACTTGAGCCTTTGTCATTCCAATTGATAGAGCCGCTTCACGCTGACCCTTATCAACAGCCTGTATTCCCCCACGAATAACCTCAGCCATATATGCAGCACTGTTTAAGCCGCAAACTATAAAAGCTGGAATTAGAAGTACGCTCCACTTGAAATCTACATTGTGTTGCTGTAGAAAGTATGGTATTCCGTATGCTAAAACTAGCGCCTGAACTATCAGCGGAGTTCCCCTTACAATCTCAATATATATTCCGGAAATTACCTTTAAGGGCTTTTTTTCCGAAGTCCTCATCAGCGCCAGTACTAGTCCAAGAAGTACGCCTATAACTAGTGCAAAGAAACTCACACTAAGCGTTATTGGCAAGCCTTTCAGCGCAACTAGAAAGCCCTCAACATATAAACCCATACTTATTTTCCCTCAAACCACTTCTTGTATAGCTTCTCGTATGTTCCATCCTTTTTGATGTTTTCAAGACCCTTGTTGATCTTTTCTAGAAGTTCTTTGTCGCCCTTTGCTACTGCAAAAGCATATGACTCAGCGTCTAGAGTCTCTCCAACCGTCTTGAATGCCTTGTTTGCCTTAACTGCGCGGTCTGCAACTGGCTTATCGATTATCAAAGCATCCACGTCGCCGTTTTTAACCTGAAGAAGACATGTATCTACGCCGTCGTTAACCTTAACATCTTTGATTTTGCCCTGTTCCTTTAGCTCATTTGCCTTATCTGCACCTGTTGTACCAATCTGAACTGCAACAGTCATATCTGGAGTAAGGTCATCGATTCCCTTGATAGTTGTGTTGTCTGATTTTACTAGAACTGCGTTTCCGCTGTCATAGTATGTATTTGAGAAATCAACCTTTTTAACACGATCTTCGTTTGCAGTCATGCCAGCAGCGATAACATCACAGTTCTTAGCGTTTACTGCCGGGATAAGAGCATCAAAGCCAAATGACTTAAACTCAACATCAAATCCCTGATCCTTTCCGATGGCCTTCATAAGGTCCATATCAAAGCCTACGATGTTTCCATCTGCATCTGTTGTATCAAATGGTGCAAAGGTCGGCTCCGTACCAACAACATAGGTTTTCTTTTCCTTGTTATCATAATTCTTCTTTTTTCCACATGCTGTCACTCCGACTACCATTGCTAGAGCGACTGTAAGCACTACTGTTTTCTTAAGTAAATTCTTTCCTTTCATTTCGCGTTCCCCTCTCAAGTAATTTATACTTATTCCTTAAATAGAATTTTTATCACAGGGTAATTATACATTGTCATTTATAATTATGCAAGCATTATTTTATATTTTTCTTTTTTATGTATAGAGTTTTTTTAAAGCTTTAGCATTTCAATACATTACAAGGATAAAGCACAAATAATGATTAAAAATATTGTTATTTTCTACTTATATTAATAGTTTGAATCTATGTGTTTTGAATAATGAGAAACAAGGTGAATTGGTTAGTCTCATCTATGCTATAATGCATACTAATAGATAAAGGAGATGATTTATATGAAAGACAGAATTCTAGAGGTTCTAACCAAGCTCGTTGCCTGCGAAAGCATCAGTAGCACGCCAAAAGAGCCGTCGGCCTCAGTATATGTCAATGATTTTATCAAGCAGATACCCTATTTCCAGGAGCATCCTGAGCTATGCGGTGCATATGAGATACCAAACGATCCCTTTGGACGCACGGTCCCATACGCACTTGTTTTAGGTAAAAGCCCAAATACCGTAATTCTTTCAGGGCATATAGATGTAGTTTCTACAGAAGTTTACGGTGATGCAGAGCCACTTGCCTTCACACTAGGCCCTGAACTAGAGGCTAAGCTTGCTACTAAGGATTTGAACGAGGTTCAGAGAAAAGACCTTGAGTCAGGCGAATGGCTTTGGGGTCGCGGAGCAGCTGATATGAAGGGCGGTATCGCAATTGCCATGGTTCTCTTAGAGAAATATGCAAAGCTCGCCCAAGAAGGTAAGCTAGAAGGCTCATACCTCTTCTCTGCAGTTGCAGATGAGGAATGCTACTCAGCAGGAATGAGAGCAATAATGCCAAAGTATCTGGAGCTTAAGAATAAGTATTCACTAAACTTTAAGCTTTTGATAGATCCAGAACCAGCATCTGAGGATGGCCCTGCACAGGTTCTCTCGCTAGGTTCAATCGGAAAGACTATGCCAGTTATTATGACTCAGGGAGCCGTTGCTCACATCGGTCACTGCTATAACGGTATGTCATCACTCAACATGCTAGCCGGAATATACCAAAGAACGGGAGGTAGCCTAGAGTTCGTCGACGTCTATAAAGATGAGTCCTCAATGCCACTAAACTGGCAATATATGAGAGATATCAAAGAGACCTACGATGTTTCTCTACCGTTCCGCTCAAGCGGATACATGACAGTGTTGAGCTTCAAGACAACTATTTCTGAGACACTTGCAAAGCTAAAGAAAATCTGCGTTGAAGTTTTTGATGAAGAGGTTAATAAGCTTAATGCTCAGTATCAGGAATTTAAGAAGCACAACCGCTTCGAGACCAAGGAGAAAATCTACTATCCAAACTGCGTCTACACGGTTTCTGAGCTATGCGACAAGCTGCGCGAAAAGGACGGCGCTGCCTTTGATGAGTTCTACAATAAGCTCTACGATCAGGCTAAGGATATGGTTGCCAAGGGAAAGAGTTATCCAGATGCTACCATCTACCTTATGGATAAACTTTTGAGCTATGCTGACATAAAGCAGCCAGTCGTTTTGATAGGAATGGCTCCACCATATTATCCTGCGACTCACAGCGACCAGATTGAAGGCCGCGAGGGCTACGGAAGCAAGGTTTTCGAGTTTGCTAAGAAACTTTCAGAGGAGAAGTTTGGACAAGCTTTGACATCTGAGCACTACTTCACTGGAATCTCCGATAACAGCTATACATCAATTCCAGACCTAGACTTTGATGAGATAACAGCTAACTACCCTATGTGGGGAAGCGCATACAGCCTTGACTTTGAGGCGATCAAAGAAATCTCGGTGCCTTCTATCCTATTCGGACCTATCGGCAGAGAATATCACCAGTGGTCGGAACGCGTTAATAAACGCAGCCTCTTTGAGGTTATGCCAGAGATGATTCAGAGCGTTATCGAGTTTGCTTGGGAGAACTAGAGCTCGCTTTGATGTAAGAAGCCAATCGGCGTTTGGGCAGGCTAGTGTTTGCCAGTAAGATATTGTTTTTAAGAGTCAATTTAGGGCTCTTGAATATATGCATTTAAACAATGGGAGGAAAAAAATGAACGAATATGTAAGAAAGCGTATTGAGGAAATGTCCATCGACTTTACTTCAGTGCAGAGCGTTGTCGACACAGAGGGCGAAATCGTTATGGCGGAAAAGATCTACGACACCATGAGCGAGATTGATTACTATAAGAAAAACCCTGAGAAGCTTTACTACATCGACCTTAAGGACGATTTAATCGGCAGAAAGATTGTTGTTGCAGAGCTTAACGGTGAGAAGAAGCCTTCCGATAAGACTATCGTTCTCATCGGGCACTTTGATACAGTTGGTATTTCCGACTACGGCCCACTTAAGGAGTACTCAACTCAGCCGGCAGAGCTAATTGAGAGATTCCGCGAGCTAAAGCTTCCTGAGGAAGTAAGAGAAGATCTTGAGTCCGGAAAGTACATGTTCGGTCGTGGACTCTTTGATATGAAGTCTGGTGATGCTATCATCATCGCTATCATGGAAGAAATCAGCAAGGACCTAGCAAACTTTGAAGGAAACCTAATCTATGCTGCAGTTTGCGACGAAGAAGGAAACTCAGGCGGAATGCTTAACTTCGTTCCTCACCTTGTTAACCTCAAGAAGGAAAAGGGCTATGACTACATAGCTATGATAGATACAGACTACATGGCACCTGCATTCCCAGGCGACCCAATGAAGTACATCTATGTAGGAACAGTTGGAAAAATCATGCCTACATTCTACATCGTAGGTAAGGAAACTCACGTAGGTGAGTCATTTGATGGACTAGACCCTAACCAGATTGCATCACAGCTAACACAGAGAATCAACCTAAATCCTGAGTTCAGCGATACAGTTGACGGAGAGGTAACACTTCCTCCTATCACACTAAAGCAGAGAGACCTCAAGACAGAGTACTCTGTACAGATTGCTAACAAAGCTGTTTTGATGCTCAACTACGCAACTCACGACTCAACACCTGACCAGGTTCTAACAAAGATGAAGAACGCAGGTCATGAATGCTTCCAGCAGGTTGTTGACACACTAAACGAAAGATATGCTATGTACTGCGACATGGTAGGCAGAGAGTTCAGAAAGCAGCCATGGGTTGCAAGAACCTTCACTTACGACGAGCTATACAAGGCAGTTAAGGCAGAGCTTGGAGACGAGCTAGATGCAAAGGTTGCAGCTTACATCGAGGAGCTAAAGAAGGATACTACTATTGACGTTAGAGACAAATCACTTAAGATTGTTGACTTCGTTCACGATCTATGGTCAGATAAGGACCCTATCCTAGTAGTTTACTTCACACCACCTTACTATCCACACATCCATGTTGATGATTCTACAGCAAAGGGCAAGGCTCTTATCGATGCAGTAAACGGTGCAGTTGCAAGCGTTAAGGCTGATCCAGCATTCGATTATCAGCTAATCAGCAAGAAGTTCCTACCTTGCATTTCAGACCTAAGCTACGGTGCAGCTCCTAAGGATCCAGCAGTAATTGAGAGATTCGAGCTAAACACACCTGGCTACGGCGAAGGAAAGATTTATTCACTTCCACTAGCTGATATGCAGGTTCTTGACCTACCAGTAGTAGACATCGGAACTGTAGGAAAGGACGCTCACAAGTACACAGAGAGAATCGAGACAAGATTTACATTTGAGTACACACCTGAGCTAGTTTATCAGACAATACTTAACCTACTAAAATAGGATAAACCAAAGATTTTGAGGAGATCAAAATGAGAGCTCACGCAGACAAACTTTTTATAAACGGAAAAATCTATTCGATGGAGAAAGAGGGCTTATGCTATGAAGCCCTAGCTATCAAAGATGGCAAAATCGCCTTCATCGGTGATAATAGGAGCGCGCAGGCTGACTTTGATGCAGATGAAGTCATCGACCTTGGCGGAAAGGTAATGCTTCCTGGCCTTGGAGATGCTCACCTACACTTCTTTGCCTACTGCCAGACCTTCACAACAGTGGATCTTGGCGGAGTTAAATCAAAGGCAGAGGCCCTAGAGCGCCTCAAGGCGAAGGCAGCTGAAACACCTGAGGGCGAGTGGATTAGAGGAAATAACTTTGATCAGTCAAAATGGAACGACTGCGAGGATGAGATTCCAACAAGACACTGGCTCGACGAAGCGAGCAAAAAGCATCCTATTATGATAAAGAGAGTTTGCCTGCACACTGGAGTCGCAAACACACTTGCCCTAGAAAAGGCAGATATAGGCAAGGGCTATGACTTTGGTGAAGGCGGTGTTGTAGAGCTAGAAGCAGACGGACATCCAAACGGAATCCTAAGAGAACAGGCAACAAAGATCTTTGATGACCTAATCCCTGATCCAACAAAGATTCCAGAGGTCAAAACCGAGCTCATGGATAGAGCCTTGGCAGAAGCCTCTTCAGTCGGACTCACTGCAATTCATACATATGCAGCCGATATTTGGAAGTACACCGAAAGCTTTGATGACTACCTGAAGCTCGATCACGAAGGAAAGCTCCCTCTCAGAGTTAGCATCTACCTCGACACATTGTATAACAAGCCATATCTGACCAAGAGAGAAATGGAAAATCCATACCTCAAGGTTAGATATGGTGGATATAAGATTTTTTCTGACGGTTCACTCGGTTCTCGCTCAGCCAAGCTTTTTGAACCTTACAGCGATGCTGCTGATACTGATGGACTTCTCGTTCAGACTCAGGAAGAGCTAAACGAAAAGATGCTCACTGCATATGAGATGGGACTTCAGCCAGCGGTCCACTGCATCGGAGACAAAGGACTTGACTGCGTTCTAACTGGTGTCGAATATGCCCTTGCAAAGAGCAGAGAGCACGGAATGACTGAAGCAGAACAGGCAAATCGAGATCCGTTCAGAATTATTCATGCGCAGATGGCAAATCCAGATTTGATTGAGCGTATGAGCAAGCTTCCTATAATAGTTGATATTCAGCCAATCTTCCTAGCTACTGACCTCCACTGGATTGAGGAGAGAGTAGGAGCCGAAAGAGCAGCACACAGCTATCAGTGGAAGACTTACATAGAAAAAGGTCTAAGACTTTTAGGCGGCTCAGATTGTCCTGTCGAGAGCTTTTCTCCATGGCACGGAATCTACGCAGCTGTTACCCGCAAGGACCTAGAGGGATATCCAGAAGCAGGCTATCACCCAGAGGAAAAGATTTCTGTATACGATGCACTCTGCATGTTTACTAAGAATGTTCCTTATGGAACTGGTCAAGAGGACTACCTCGGAACGCTAGAGATAGGAAAATTCGCTGATATGGTCGTTATTGACCGCAATATCTTCGAGATTCCTGAAGATGAGATAGCAGATATCAAGGTTGAATATACCTACCTTGCAGGTGAAGAAGTCTATAGAAGAAATTAATTTAGATTTTTTCTGTGGTGAAGAAACACAAATCGCTTAACTACAGATGAAATACACTATGCGCAAGTTATATCAACATTTACTTATTAAGAAAGGAGAAGCATATGTTTATAATCAATGCTTTAATTGCCTTTGGTAACTGGTTTTGGGGAATTCCAATTCTAATTTTACTTGGATGCGGTGGTCTTTATGTAACAATCAGAGTAGGATTTCTGCAGTTCCGTCACTTCGGATATATCTGCTCACAGACATTTGGTAAAATGTTTGCAAAGCCAGAGACCGATGACGGTGTATCACCATTTGCCGCTGCTTGTACAGCTCTAGCATCTTCAATCGGTGCTTCAAATATCGTCGGTGTTCCAGTAGCTATTGCTCTTGGTGGCCCTGGTGCAGTATTCTGGATATGGGTTATGGCATTCATCGGAATGGCTACAAAGTACACCGAAGTAACTCTTGGCCTAATGTACAGAGAAAAGAATGAAGCTGGCGATTTTGTCGGTGGTCCTTACTACTACTGCAGAGGACTTGGCAAGAGTGGTATCGCAAAGAAAATCGGTATCTTCTTCGGAACATTTTACGCTTTCGGACTTATGATAGAACTTATTCCATCAATTGCTTCACAGGCTGCATCTGTAACAAAGCAGGGTATCTCACTAGGAATTCCTGAACTTCCTATCGCTATCGCTGTAGCAATTATTACAATCATTGTTTGCATAGGTGGCGTAAAGAGAATCGGTGATGTTTGCGATAAGCTCGTTCCAGTGATGGCTATCGTTTACATGCTAGGTGCTTTAGTAATCATCGTTAAGAACTTTAACCAGATTCCTAACGCATTTGCAGAAATCTTCGGATCAGCATTCACAGGAAGAGCTGCTTTCGGTGGATTCGCAGGAGCATCTCTAGGTGCTGCACTAAGATGGGGATTTGCTCGTGGATGCTATTCAAACGAAGCTGGTATGGGTACTGCTCCTCAGGGACACGCTGCTGCTAACGTAGATCACCCTGTAAGACAGGGACTCTGGGGCGTATTCGAAGTTACTGTTGATACAATCATCGTTTGCACAGTAACAGCTCTAGCAGTTTTGGTTTCAGGCGTTTGGACAGAAAAGGGAATCGATGCAGGTGCTCTAGCGCAGGCTGCATTCAGCAAGAACTTCAACCCAACATTTGCTAACTACTTTGTAGCTATCTGCGTATTCCTATTCGTACTTTCAACAATCATCGTTGTTACATTCTACGGACAGAGACAGGCAGAGTTCCTATTTGGTATCGGATTCAGCAAAATCTGGGTTTGGGTTTACATCATAGCAACTATAGTAGGTGGACTAGGAATCGATCTAGGCGTACTATACTCACTAACAGACGCGTTCCTAGGACTCATTATCATTCCAAATATGATTGCTGTAGTTCTAATGGTTCCACAGGTAAAGAAGGCTCAGGACGAGTTCTTCAACACTCCTGGAAAATACTATCTAGCAGATAAGGCTGCAAAAGCAGCAAAGAAAGCTGCTAAATAGTAGGCTACAAGATCAAAATATTTTAAAAACCTTCTTTTGAGGTTCACTAATCAGTATATACTTGCGCAATAAGGCGGGAACGCGTTCAGCGTTCCCGTTATTCAATCTTTAGTTATTATTCTTTAGGAGAACGCTTATGTTTATACTCAGAGCTATTATCTTAGTACTCGCACTTTTTATGGGTGTATTTTTCACCGTCTTTGTACTTACAGCGATCGAGGCGAAGTCACCAAAATTTGAGGTTCTCTCCCGTCGCATACACAAAGCACTTCCAGAAAAACTCTGGTTAGCATTTTTTATAGGCTCACTCGCAATCTTTTTGTTCATATTTTACAAACTCACAGGCCTAGAATATGTGCGAATCGGGATATTTACAGGTTTAATATCGGGAATATTCCTCTACTTCCGTGCAGGCCCTAATATTAATAGGGAAGAGATGGAAAGAGACGCGCAGAGAAAAGGAGCAAATCCAACAGGGTTCCTGAACTTTTTCCAGGGTCCTGATAAGAGTAGCTATCAAAACAAGAAGCCCGCGAAAAACAATCCTTACAAGAGTAAGAAGAACAAAAATAGAAAATAATTTAAACTACAAAGGACTCAGAAAGCATGCTCTCTGAGTCCTTTTGATTTATCTCTGATATATTAGATATCGTCTCTGTTGATTGGGCAAGACATGCAGCGTGGACCGCCTCTTCCTCTTGAAATCTCAGCTCCTGGTATAGCAAGAACCTTGACGCCCTTCTTGTCGAGAAGCTCATTTGTAACATAGTTTCTCTCGTATGTTACAACAGTTCCTGGCGCTATGCAAAGCGTATTTGAACCGTCGTTCCATTGCTCTCTCTGCGCAGCCATCTTATCGTCTCCACCGCATCTGATTAGCTCTACCGCTGGAAGGTTTAGAATAGACTTTAGAATGTTTGTCAGAGTGTCTGTAACTGAGCTATATTTAACCTCGCCGTCTCTATCAAGCTCCATTTCAAATAGCTGAAGTGGTGCCTCAATCTCAGGATGTATGGTGAACTTATCGTAGTCTACCATTGTAAATACCGTATCGAGGTGCATGAAAGCACGAGTCTTAGGTATATCGAATACGATGACACGCTTGAATTCAGAGTTTCCTAGCAGGTTGCGAGCAAAGCGCTCTATAGCTGCTGCTGTAGTTCTCTGGCTTAGTCCAACTGCTACAGTTTCTTTGTTCAAAACTAGGATGTCTCCACCCTCGATAGCATAGTCTTGATCGTAGTCGTACCATAATCTGTTTTCGCCGCCTGAGAAGTCCTCATTATACTGGTACATGTACTTGAGAAGTAGTGCTTCTCTACGTCTTGTACCTGTGCTCATGTGGTGAATACTCAGTCCGTTTCCTATGCATGCGCCTGGGTCACGAGTGAAGTAAAGGTTTGGCATAGGGTCTAGGTAGAACGGATAAGATGAAGAAATGAATTCAGCAAATGAATTCGACTTGAAGCTTGGAACTTCATCCTTCTTAACGCCACTGATGATCTTTGCAACCATCTCCTTAGTTGGCATCTCGTTCAAATAATGGAAAACCGCCTCACTAGCAAACTTGCTGTTCATATGGCTATCTGCGATGAACTCCTTCAAAAATTCAGACTTAATCTCTGGATTTGCAAGGGCCTTAGCAGTCTCGTCTACGTAGTATACCACTTCTACGCCGTTGTCTCTTAGCACCTGAGCAAAAGCATCGTGCTCCTGCTGTGCAATCTTTAGGTATGGTATATCATCAAAAAGCAATCTTGCAAAGTTTTCTGGAACTAGGCCCTCAACCTCATAGCCAATTCTATGAAGAAGAACCTTGTTCAACTTTCCAATCTCAGAATAATTGTGTATTCCGGGTCTCATAAATTCCTCTCTTTTCTCTATATCAATATCTTATATAACTAAGATTGTAACATTGTTAAAAAATTCGTCAAGCTATTCATTTTAATATGCAGCTTTGATGTGGTATACTTTTATCAAAGAAAGATATATTGAGGATGACTTATGAAGAAAATCTTACTCATTGCAACAGGTGGAACGATTGCTTCTGTTCAAACCGAAAATGGGCTAAAGCCTGCGATTTCACCAGAGATGTTGCTCTCATACATTCCTAATGCCTGCAGTAAATGCGACATTGAGGTAAAACAGATTTTTAATATAGACAGCACCAATATCCAGCCCGAGCACTGGATGCTCATAGTTAGGGAAATTGAGGCGAGCTATGACAGCTACGATGGCTTTTTGATAACGCACGGAACGGACACCATGGCATACACAGCCTCTGCTCTTTCCTACCTGATACAAGGAGCATCTAAGCCTATAGTTTTAACAGGTGCTCAGAAGCCGATTTCAGACGAATTTACCGATGCAAGACGCAATCTCAGCGACAGTATCAACTTTATACTTAACGGCGGTCTTAACGGCATTTTTATCGTCTTTGACGGTAAGGCAATCTTGGGAACGAGAGCCCGCAAGGTCAGAAGCAAAAGCTTTGCTGCTTTTGATAGCATAGGCTACCCTATAGCGGCTTTCATAGATGATAACAGGATAATCAAATACCTTGAGGCACCAGCTGTCTCAAGCGAAGTGCGCTTTGCTCCTTCGATATCTGATTCCGTCTTCCTTCTCAAGCTGATTCCGGGAATTAGACCTGAGATTCTCGCTTATCTAGGGGAGCACTACGACATCATTGTGATTGAAAGCTATGGAGTTGGTGGTATACCATTCTATGACAAGAGAAATTTCCTAAACGAGCTTCGTGCTTTGACTGAGAAAGGTAAAATCATCGTTATCGCAACTCAGGTTATGCTTGAGGGTAGCGATGCCGAAAAATATGAGGTCGGTGCACTTGCACTAGACAGATACAATGTTTTGCAGTCCTTTGATATGACTGTAGAATCCGCTGTGACAAAGCTCATGTGGCTATGTGCAGAGCACGAAGGCTACGAGGAAATTAGAGATGGTTTTTACAAATGTATTAACCACGACCTGCTCTACGACCCTAAGAACTAGACAGGTATTTGAAAGCTAATAACTTAGACAGACGCCTGACACACTTTTGCGTCCATGTAGAATAAATTGGAGGAAACAATGGAATTAAGTCAAGTAAAAGAAAAACTACTTAAATTGCAGAGCCGCCTTAGCGCATACGCACACGCTATGGAAAGCATCAGCTACGACGGACAGACCGTTGCCCCAAAGGGCACAGCCGAAAACCGCGCGCACGCTCTTGCTGTGCTCAGCGAGGAGGAATATCTAATCAAAACAGGAAGCGAAACTGTTGCTCTCCTCGAGCTTCTAGATAACAACAAAGCTGTTTTGACCGAAGAGGAAAACCGCATGGTTCAGCTCATGCTAAAGGACATCCGCCGCATGCAGAGCATTCCTATGGACGAGTACATCGCCTATCAGGAGCTTGTTGTAAAAGCTGAGGATGTTTGGGAGGATGCTAAGAGAAACAATGATTTTGCTTCCTTTGCACCATACCTAAAGGAGATCTTTGATACAAATATTAAGTTTGCAAAGTACTGCGCGCCAGACAAGGCACCTTATGACTACTGGCTCGGAGAGTACGAGGACGGCCTCACCATGGAGGTCTGCGATGAGTTCTTCTCCAAGCTAAGGGAGAGAATCGTTCCACTAATCAAGCACATATCAGCAAGTGAGCAGGTTGATGCATCATTCCTAATTGGTGATTTCCCAATTGCTAAACAGGAAGAGCTCTCTTACTACCTAATGAAGCTCTTAGGACTTGACCTAGCGCACTGCGGACTTTCAACAAGCGAGCATCCTTTCACAACAAGCCTAGGCTCACATCTAGATGAGCGAATTACAACTCACTATATGGAAGACAGCTTCGTTTACTCTATGTACAGTGTAATCCACGAAAGCGGACATGCTCTCTACGATACAGGAGTTGATGACAAGTATCTATATACACTTCTTGATGCTGGAGTTTCCATGGGTATCCACGAAAGCCAGAGCAGATTCTACGAAAACCTCCTAGGCAGAAGCAAGGAGTTCATAGAGCTTGTACTTCCTAAGCTAAAGGAACTTTTCCCTTCACTAAAGGACGTCACAGCAGATGCGCTTTATCGTGCAATTAACAAGGTTGAGCCTTCTTTGATCAGAACAGAGGCAGATGAGGTAACATATTGCCTCCATGTCTTGGTAAGATACGAGCTTGAGAAAAAGCTTATGGCTTGCGAAATTACTGTTGACGAGCTACCTGAGCAGTGGAACAGGCTATACAAGGAGTATCTAGGAGTTGATGTTCCTAGCGACAAGCTAGGCGTTCTTCAGGACAGTCACTGGGCTGGTGGTGCAATAGGCTATTTCCCATCATACGCCCTTGGATCTGCCTACGGTGCTCAGCTTCTATCAAAAATGGCTGCCGAAGTTGACGTCAAAGACGCTCTATCAAAGGGAGACTTCTCAGAGATAAACGCGTGGAACAGAGAGCACATCTGGAAGCACGGAAGCCTCTATCGCTCAGATGAGCTACTTGAAAAGGCGCTTGGCGAGAAGTTCTCAGCCGATGACTATATCGACTACCTAGAGAAGAAATTTAAGGAAATATATAAATAGAAAGGACGGCAAAAGCCGTATAGGAGAGAAATCATGTTTTGCTTTAATCATTTTAATTTCAATGTTTTAGATCTACAGCGCAGCCTTGAGTTCTACGACAAGGCACTTGGCCTAAAGCCTGTTCGCGAAAAGCACGGAGAGGACTTCACTCTAGTCTATCTCGGTGATGAAAAGACCGGCTTTCAGCTAGAGCTTACATACATGCACGACCGTAAGGAGCCATATGACCTGGGGGAAATCGAGTATCATCTTGCTATGGCTACTGATGATATGGAAGCATCTAGAAAGCTTCACGAGGAGCTTGGATGCATTTGCTTTGTTAATGAGGATATGGGAATCTATTTTATAGAAGATCCGGATGGATACTGGATTGAAATCGTTCCCCAGAAATAATAGCTAATAAATTATAATTCATTGATTGGAGAAAAAATGAGAATTAAAAAACCCAAAAATCATATACTAAACCCATTATTCCAATTTCTTGCCATTACATTCGGTGCTGTTCTCTTTGCGATAAACCTACGCACCTTTATCCCTGCTGGAGGCCTTTATCCGAGTGGCTTTTCTGGAATTGCAATTCTTATTCAAAGGATTTGTGACAAGTACTTTGGGTTTGGCATCCCATTCACAGCCCTATACATTCCGATAAACCTTATCCCTATCTACATAGGCTTTAAGTATATCGGCAAAAGGTTTACACTTTACAGCCTCTATGTAATCACACTAACCAGTATTTTGACCGATACCATTCCAAAGTTTGTCATTACAAATGATATGCTTTTAATCTCAGTATTCGGTGGTATTCTAAATGGACTTGCAGTTGTCGTTACACTTCTCGCTGGTGCAAGTGGTGGCGGTATGGACTTCATATCGATATTTATGTCAGAGCGTAAGGGCAAGGATGCATGGAATTTGATACTGCTTACAAACTCAATGATTCTGCTAACTGCAGGCTTCCTTTTCGGCTTCGAAAAGGCACTTTACTCAATTATATTCCAGTACTGCAACACGCAAATCATCAAGTTTTTCTACAGACGTTATCAAAAGCATACACTGCTCATTATCACCGATAAAACCCAGGAGATTTACGAGCAAATTCGTATCGTGACACACCACGATGCAACCCTATTTGTCGGTACGGGATGCTACGAGGGCGCCGAAAGAAAGATGCTTTACTCGGTTGTAAGTAGCGATCAGGTTTCAACTGTAATTAACATCATAAAGGAAATAGATCCTAAGGCCTTCATAAACTCTCTCAAGACTGAGGAGCTAAGTGGCAGGTTCTATAAACAAAAGAAGAGATAGGTAAAAGACGAGGGCCAGTGGTTCTCGTCTTTTTGCTTGTATTGCCTTAGCAGTGGTTCATCAAGCGATAGAGAGATGAACAATTAACCACCGGCTAAGCCGGTGGTTATGATTTGATGGAAATTATATATATTATTAAATTTAGGCTTGATTCTCCCCCACGAAGAGTTATTATATAATTAAGAATAATTAAATACGGTTCTTGGATGTGATTTTATGTATGCGAGGTAATTGTCATGAACACGGAAAAAATCGTAAAATACATGTTTTATTCACTATCAGCAGTGATAATGGTTGCAATTATACTTTCTATAATTGTACTTATAACCGGACATACCTTGTCTATCAGTGGCTCATCACTTAATTACATTGTCTATATACTGATATTTTACTTGTCCGTTTCACCCGTACATTTTATATACCGCTATCGAAAATACAAACCTGAGCAAAATCTAAATACCTATATTTCTGCAAGAAAAGCCTTGGTTATAACTTCTCTAATTGCGCTGGATTTAAATGTATTTACATTTGCATTCGTTGTATATGCCATGTATCACCCTGAGCTCTCGCTCCCGATACCTTTTGATCCCAACATTTTGTTCATATCATGTTTTATCTCTATAATAGCCTGGGGCATTTCTTTAGTCACGGTTATATGCAGTTATTTTGTATTGAGGAGGAGAGGCTAATTATAAGTATAGAGTTATATTCATCAATATATTTACCGTATTACTATATACTATTTCTATATTTTACCTTTAATTCTAAAATACGTTTATACATACGATCTGTACGAGATTGCTAATACAAATAGTCAGATATCTAAATTGAAAGCCAGGGAGGTGATTCCAGTGTACAAATAACATAAATTTAGAACTAAATTATTCCGATATTTGAGAGGTGACGTTATGATCAACAATATACTAAAATCAATGAAAATTATCTTTTCTTGTATTCTAATAATTGTGATGTTTACTTTTATCACCATACCATTCACATTTGCTGGCGAAAGTCAAAACTCAGATTTATTTCTGCCTAATGAGAGTGTAAATAGTTATTGCGAAAGACCTTTTCATGAAACCACTGAGAAGGAAATTAAAAATGTTATATACGATCAATACTTATGGCCGATTGATTTTTATGATTCAGGATCAAACGAACTAAACGAAAAACGTCTAGATGTATTCATTAGATATGAATCTGATAGTAAAACTGAAATTTTTTATATTATAGGATACGGTGGGGATTGTAATGCTACAGAACCAAGTAAGATAGAAATCTTTTTACGTCATGTAATTGTATAGATACGAGGAGCTTGTCATGAACACAGAGAAAGTCGTAAAATACATGTTTTATTCACTGTCAGCAGTGATATTAAGCATGCTGATATTATCATACTCTATAATCGAGCTACATCTTGCGTATTTATGGATTGGGGATATTCTGGAATTCATATATAAGCATTGTTTCGTTTATATATCAATATTTTATATGTTCATCTTATCAATGCATTTTATATACCGCTATCGAAAATACAAGACTATGGAAAATATAAATACCTATATTTCTGCAAGGAAAACCTTGGTTATAACTTCTCTAATTGCGCTGGATTTAAATGTATTTACATTTGCATTCGTTGTATATGCCATGTATCACCCTGAGCTCTCGCTCCCGATACCTTTTGATCCCAACATTTTGTTCATATCATGTTTTATCTCTATAATAGCCTGGGGCATTTCTTTAGTCACGGTTATATGCAGTTATTTTATAGTAAGGAGGAAATAAGTCATGAGAAACAAAGCAAAGATATTCTCTATAGCTTTAGTCCTTATAATTGCAGCTATCTTAATCTTTGTCATTTATGGCAAGTCTTCGAAGGCCAAAGTCTCAAACAATTTCCGCGAAGACTACCTCAAGATTTCTATGAAGGCAATTCAAACAAATCCTGAGCTTGTCACTGTCAGTAAGAAGGATAAAAATGGCGAATTTAAGGATATAACCGCTAAGTTCTATATCGATTACATAACGGATATTCAAGAAGGTAAGTTTGACAAGGCTCTAAAGCTGCTTTCTGACAAGGATAATTACAGTATCTATTTTGAAAGTGGTCACACTGACCTGAAACCTCTTTTGGTAGAATTTCGCGATGGCTATGAAGAGGCGGGAATCGGGAGAATCTTTCAATATATCCGCGAGGCAAAGGAACAAAATCTAAAGCCGGTAAAGCTTAGTGAAGAGGAGGAAGCAATAAAAAATTTTGCTCATGTTGTTTTTAACTTTAACTACAAGGACAGATACACAAAGTACATAGATAATAAAGACAAATACTATGAACAATTTAAAGATGTTGCAACGAAAAACTGCATAGAGATGATGAAGCTTGAGCATTTTCCTTATGAGATTGAGGAAATATACGGTGCAGATAAAAAATCCAGTGTATTCATCAAAGTTAAACCAGGCCCGGGTGGTGATTATATCGCTATAAGCTACCAGTTGCGAGACGGTACGGTTTATAAAATGACTCAAATCTTCGAAGCAAAGTGTAAAAAGGTTAATGGTAAGATGCTAGTCGATGAATTCCAAGAGCTTAGTACTGTTTGGAATGAACTATAAAGCAAGAAACACGTAAAGGAGAGTAATGCTCTCCTTTTATACTTGGTTATATGTATTATTACAGATATTTTCTTACTTCCCAGAATCCGCCTCTATTTGCTCCGTGACGTACCAAACGCCCCTCTTCACGTAGAGACCTAATTATTCGCTCAACCTGACGACTAGATAATTTAAGTTTATCTGCAATTTTTACTGCACTCAGTCTTGGATTATTATCCAGAAGATTCAAGATTTCCTCTTCCGTTTCTCCGACATTTTCTCCGACATTTTCTCCGACATTTACTGCATTAATTAGAATATCTTCTAGCGCAGACTTTATAATCTCTAGCATGAACAAAACAAAATCATTTGCATTTTCATTCTCATTGGAAGCTCCTATTGCATCATAATATGCCTGCTGATTATCGTGAATTAATGATTCTATAGGTACCCATGCAAAAAACGGCTTCCATTTCGATAGAATTAAAGTATGCCACAATCTTCCGGTTCTGCCATTTCCATCAAAAAACGGATGAATAAATTCGAATTCGTAGTGAAATAGGCAAGATTTTATTAGTGGATGTAAATTGCTTTCTTTAAGCCATGTAAACAAATTTTCCATCACTTCTGGTATGTAATTTGACGGAGTTCCAGCATGAATCAACTTTTCCCCATCATACACGCCTGCATTCCCACTTCTAAACATGCCTGACTCTGTTATTAAGTCTTTAGTCATAATTCTGTGAGCTACCAATAGATCTTCTATGGAATAAGGGTTCAGTCTATCGAGCTTCTCATATATCTCATATGCATTTTTTACTTCCTTGATATCTGATGGTGGTGCTAGCACTCGCTTGCCATCAATAACATCTGTCACCTGCCCTATAGATAGTGTATTTTGCTCAATTGCAAGCGAAGAATGTATCGTTTTAATACGGTTTTCTCTTCTGAGTATTGGGTTTGTGTTCAAACCTTCATATACAGAAATTTCTCCACTCAGTTCTGCAATTTCAGCAGTGAGAGTTGCTATCTGCTCATTCATTTCAAATGGTGGTTTGTAATTTTTCATTATAACTCCATTTTTTTCTTATATCTATTTTTGCTAGATATGTATTTGCACGGTGCTTTACAATCTACGTAAGGACTTTCGAGTAGAAAAAATTTGATCTATCATAATTAATTTGTTATGAATAGGATAATCTACAGATCCTCAATCACTTTAAATAGTATAACACAAAAGGAGAGCAATGCTCTCCTTTTCCTATCGCTTAAATACGATTTTACCTCCAACAATTGTCATGACTGGAAGGATATCCTTAATTTCATCAGGATTTACCGTGAAGATGTCCTTATCTAAAAGTACCATATCAGCTAGATATCCTGGCTTTATGCGGCCTTTGATGTCTTCCATAAATTCGCCGTAGGCACTCTCTATGGTGTAGGCATCTATTGCCGTTTCTACATCAACGCACTCTGCTGGATAGAATCCACCCTCTGGCCTTCCTTGTCTATCTTTTCTAGTCACAGCCATATAGATATTAGGGAATGGATTGCAGTCCTCAACTGGGCAGTCTGTACCGTAGGACACGTGCGCACCCTTCTTTGCTAGACTTCCGAAAGCATATGAGCTTGAAGCTAGCTCTTGCCCAACTAGATTATCTACGATTTTCATATCATAATCTAGGAATATTGGCTGTGCAAAGACGAGAATGTTCAGCTTTGCGATTCTGTCAACGAGCTCCTTGCTAGTAACCTGACAGTGAATTAGGGCATGTCTCAGCTTGTTTTCACCGTCTACAAAGGCTTTCTCGTAGCTGTCGATTGTACGCTTTACGGCCTCATCTCCGATTACGTGAGTAACCACCTGAAGCCCGTGCTCCTTTGCAATTTGGCAATATTCATCCATATCCTCAACACTTATCCACTCAAGTCCGTGGTCATCTGGATTTCCAACATAGCCGTTAGTCATCAAAGCGGTTCTGGCACCGAGGCTTCCGTCCTTAAATAACTTAAGTGGTCCAAGTGTGAGCCACGAATCCTTAGGATAATCACCCTTAGCATACTCTCCATTCTCAAGGTACTCCCTGAAATCCTCAAGTCTATTGAAGCAAACCTGATGCCTATATCTGAGCAAGGCCTCTCCCTTATCGTAGATATCGTGGAAGAGCTTAAATGCTGCAGGTCCATCCATAAAGGTCGTGCCCACATCGTTACTCTGAACGCTTGTAAGCCCATGTGCAACCGCATATTCCATGGTCTCAATCAGGATTTTGCGTCTCTCCTCTAGCGAAAAGTCCGGAATAAGACGCTTTGCAATATTACAGCCGTTTCCTGTGAATATTCCGTTTGGCTTTCCGTCCTCGCCTACAAGGTAGTCACCGTCCTTGAACAGCTCATTGTTCGCCTCAATATCGAGCATTTCTAAAAGCTTTGAGTTTGTTGAAATTATGTGACCGCAAACTCTCTCAAGAACTATAGGATATTCCGTGCTGATTTTGTCGAGGTCGTTTCTATCTGGAATCCTGTCACCATCTGTGAAGTTATCCTGATTCCAACCAATAGCGTGAAGTCCTTCTTTGACGTGATTTGGATGAGTGCTTGCAAACTCCCTGCATATCTCAACCATCTCATCTATCGAAGTAACGCCTTCTATCATCGCCTGGTTTTGCGTCTCGCCAAACTGCATGAAGTGCAGGTGTGAATCGTTTAGTCCGGGTATCAAAGTTCTTCCTTCACAGTCAATCAGCTCTGCCAGGCCGCAAGTTTCGTCGCTCTTTGATGCTTCTGCTTTGATTTCCTCGTTAGATCCAACCGCTACAATTTTGTCATTCTCAATCAAAACGGCCTCTGCAAAGTTTCCTCTTTCAACATAAACCTTTGCATTTAATAAAATTTTACGCATTCTGCTTCACTTCTTTCTTAAGCTTCTGGTCAAATATAAAGTAAACAACTGCACCGATTGCTGGAACTACAAGTCCTAAAGCTCCATTAACCGGGTCCTCCATAACTCCCTGGACGAGAAGTCCGATGAATACCAAAGTAACAATAATTACTGAAACAGGGTAGAACCAAACCTTGTAAGGACGCTCGATATTAGGATACTTGTGTCTCAAAATAGGTAGTGCAATGATAACCATAACGTTAAATACCATTCCACTGATTACAACTAGATTTGTTAGCTGATCTAGATTTCTCAGCAAAACTAACGCAACTGAGAGAAGGCACTGAACGATGATTGGCACTGTTGGGACCTTATGCTTAGGATGTAGCTTCTTGAAGCTCTTGAAGAAATGTCCCTCTTCAGCCATCGCATAGTACATTCTTGGCTGAGCTAGAGTCATTCCGTTAAGCGTTCCAAACATAGCTAGAATCATACCGATAGAAACTATAACTCCACCTGCATTGCCTAGAAGAGTCTTAGCAACTGCTGTACCTAGATAAAGATCTTCCTTTGCAATCATGTCTACGATTGTCTCGTGAGGTAAAACCTTCATGATTGCGAAATTAAACAGCGTGTATAGGAGCGTAACTCCACCGATTCCGATGATTATTGCTAGTGGCATATTCTTCCTAGGATTTTTGATTTCCTCAGCAACCGTATTTAGGTTTGTCCATCCCTCATATGCCCAAAGTGCTGCAACAATTGCTATTGCCATCATTGAAACAACATGAGTATTGTTTTCAGCTGCGTATGTTGCTGCTGAACCTAGTGATAGGTCAGGGCTTACTTTGCCTACAAAAAGCGCTACACCCATTACAATTGCAATAGGTACAAGCTTGGCTACCATAGAAAGGCTCTGAACCACCGAAGCAATCTTTACCCCGATTAGGTTATAGATGGTTGTTCCTATAATCAAAACGATGGCTGCTGCTTTGATACCAAAGTCACTTATATCAAAGAACGACTTAGCAACGTTCATCAAAGCGATTGAAACGGCAGCGATAGAACCTGGTCCACCAATTAGCCAGTCTGTAAAGCCTGCCATAAAACCTACAACCGGGTGGAATGCCTCATTTAAGTAGATAACTCTACCACCAGCCTTAGGCATCGCTGTTCCAAGTTCTGCATAGCAAAGACCTGCAACGAGTGAAATAACACCTGCAAGTAGCCAGCAAATTAGCGCTAGACCACTATTCATTCCCGTCCTCTGAAGAACGTATGACCCTAGATAGAATATTCCAGAGCCAATCATGATTCCGCCAATAATACTGATTCCACCAAATACGCCAATCTCTCTTTTGAATTCGGTTTTCTCAGATGTCAGCGAAGATAATTTCTTATCATCATGCATAAAAATTCCTCCTTAATCTGCATACTTATAAAATTAAAAGTGCCTTAGATAACCAAAGCACTTCAAACTACTTTTCGTGAGTATAACCCATTTTTTGTGGCATGTCAAACAATAGTTAAGCTCGAAAATTAAGAGTTTTTTATTCAATAAGCAGTATTAATTAAGATTTTTAATTATATTTATGCATTGCGCTATTTAATTTTGTATTTCCTTGATTTGACCTATACCGATATGATCTTGCTCGCTCTTATAAGCTCCTTTATTACCTCGTTTTCGCTTTCCCAAAGCCTTCTGGTTTCATCGTAAAACTCTAGCTTGCCTTCGCTCAAAACCATGGTTTTTTCAGCCATCATGCCTATTGCGTTCAAATCGTGCGATATGAAGATAAGCGTCATGCCGTTCTTATCGACCATTTTCTTTAAAGTCTTCATAACCTCAAGCTGCACTGGTATATCTAGCGCTGATATTATCTCATCAGCAATCAGAACCTTAGGCTCTGTTAGCATCGCTCTGCAAATAGCCATTCTCTGTAGCTGTCCTCCCGAAAGCTGCTCTGGATAGCGCTTCAGCAAATCAGGATCAAGCTCACATTGAAGGAGAAGCTCTTCAATTTTTCCTTTAACTGTTTCTTTGATAGGCTTCGACGAACATGACTTATCAGTCGACTCCTTTGCACTTTTACTGAATTCCTTCTCGTATCTTATGGCGACTTCATTAAGTGACTTTTCAAGAGTCTGCCTTGGGTTAAAGGCTGCCTTTGAGTTTTGAAAAACCATCTGTATGGGAAACCTTGCCGTATCTCTTCTTCCTTTTTTGATTACGGGCAATGCTTCTTCTCTAAAAAGCACCTCTCCGCTATCAGCCTCCATGATTCCTACTAAAATCTTGGACAGGGTTGATTTTCCGCTTCCTGATGCACCTGCTATACCTAGGGTTTCACCCTCGTTTAGACTAAAGCTAATATTGTCTAAAACCTTGTGCTTATCAAAGCTCTTATCTATGTTTCTTGCCTCAATTATCCTTTTATCTTGCTTACTCATTACCTTTATATTCTCCTCGTGATACGAGTTCCTTTGACGCCTCTAGCAGCCTTAGGCCTTCATCGCTTTTAGGCGATGTAAAGAAGTTTTCAACGCTTTCAAGCTCTACAAGCTCACCCTTGCTCACTATAGCTATATTGTCGCACAGCTTCTTAATCATGCCAGGACTGTGGCTTACATAGATCATCGTTAGGTCATGATTTTCGGCTAGTGTCTGCAAGATTTCCAAGGTGTTCAGCTGATTTATTACATCAAGGGCAGACGAAGGCTCATCAGCTATCAAAAGCTTAGGATTCTTCACCATCGCCATTACAAAAACTGCTCTCTGCCTCATTCCGCCTGAAAACTCTGCAGGCAAAAGGTTGAGCTTTGATCTGTCACTTCCTAGACCAAGCTTTTCAAGCCATTCTATGGCAAGCTCCTCGCAATCACTACCTTTGATGCCCCTAGTAAACTCTATTTCCCTGCAAATTTGATCCAATACGCCAACGTAGGGATTCAGTGCGTTTATTGAATCCTGCGGGATGTAGCTTATGTACTTCTTGAGAACCTCCCTGCGATCGGCTTCATTAAGCTTGTTTAGGTCGTATTCACCTAAGACCTTGCACTCACCGACTATTTCCCAATTTTCCCTAGGAAGGCTTCCTAGGATTCCCTTTATCAAAAGGCTTTTGCCGCCTCCCGAACTTCCCGTAATACCAAGCCTATTGCCGCGGTATAGCTCAAAGCTCACATTTGATAGCTTATAGTCTTTGCTTAGCTCTTCATCCTTTGCTGACCTTCCAAAGCCCTTAGCTTTAGGCTTGTTTCTATGTATTATTCCAAAATTTTTCAGAGAAAGTATCTTTTCATCCATCAAAACTTAATCATCCTTTTCTAGCTCACCTAGCTTTGTTCCAAAACCTCTATTATCCATGTTATTAGCTGTATTTCTTGTCCTTCCAATCATCGAACATGTAATACATAAACAGAGATAATGACAAAATTCCTAAAGTCGGCCAAAGTATCAAAATAGGCTTTTCAACTATATAAAATCTGTACTGATAAAGCATGCTGCCCCAGTCTGGAGTCGTTATATCAGAGCCAAGACCGATAAAGGTCAGTGACGCATATGCGAGTATTATATTTCCGCCCTGGCTTGCTAAAACTGCCATTATAGGTGGCAGGTTATTCCTCAGAATATGACTAAACAATATCTTATGCGTAGGCGTTCCTAGAAGCTTTTCAGCTATTATGAACTCCTCGCCCTGCATCTTTCTGGTCAGATTCTCGCTTTGATAAGCAAAGGTTCCAATCCCGTATATTCCAAGCGCCATACCTACGGCAAACGGTGAATTTCCAACCGTCATTATCACAATGAGTGCAACGATCAAAGAAGGAACTACCATGGATATATCGGAAAATAGCCTAACCAAAATCCTTATATTTCCCCCAAAGTATCCGCTAACGGTGCCTATTGTGCATCCGACTATAACAGAGGTAAGACAGGCTGAAATGAGCACCGTTATCGTTCTGTTAAAGCCAACGACCATGAGAGCAAAAATGTCTCTACCAAGATCGTCAGTTCCGAGGAGATGTGCGCTGCTCATAGGCAGGAATTTCTGGTCAATGTTTACCATCTTAGGGTTTTGCGTTGGAAGTAGCGAGCAGATGATTACTAATGCCATCAAGATGCTTCCACCAATTATGAACTTTTTCATGATGACACCTCCCTCTTAAGAATCCTACCCATGATAAACTCAAAAACTATGTTAACTAGGAACATCCAAATGACCAAAATCATTATATAGCTTTGAACCATGGGGTAGTCTCTTCTCGATATGCTATCTATCAAAAATGTGCTGAGTCCCGGAAGCGCCATTGCAAATTCAACTACTGTTGCTCCACCTAGTACCGATGAGAATTTTGATATAGCGATGGAAAAAAGTCCATATAGCGCTGGCCTGCTTCCATATTTAAGCAAGGCCTTCTTGCTATCGTAACCCCTTATTGTGTAGTACTGCATGAACATGCTTTCAGCCGTCTCTTTGAAGTGCACCCTAACTGCTCTTGACATAGGTCCAATCATTGGAAAGGCAACAAAAATAATAGCGACAATAATACCCGCAGGTGTTACATTCGTGAAGAACTTCATTATTTGAAGCTTTACGCCAAGGAAATATATTGTAATCAAAATCAGCAAGAATACAGGCACCGTCTGACTCATCAAAGTAAGAGCCCTAGAAATATAATTGTATTTTCCCTTATCATCTAGTGATGCCTTATATCCTATCCAAAAGCTCAAAAGCATAGCGAGAAGTATTCCGCCCATTCCAAGGCCAAAGGAAAGAGGAAGTCTTGAAATTATCTCAGACTTAAGCGAGCTCTGAGTCAAATATGACTTTCCCCATTCTCCTGACAAAAAATCCTTCATCCAGCTAAAATACTGCTGAACTAGGGGCTCATCAAAATGATATTGCTTCTCTATAACTTTGATGTTCTCCGCCGTCCTCGGAAGTCCAAGCCGATTCAAGGTTATGTCCACTGGAGAACCTGGAGTTATTCGCACAATGGCAAATGCTACAATGCTAGTTGCGAAAAACACAAGTATCCACTTTAAAATTAACTTTACATATTTATTCATATGTTTCATGTCACCCTTTAAATAAGGGGATGTAGCACAAAATGCACACCCCCTTGTTTTACTATTTAACTTTTAGAGTTGAGTTTACAATGTAGTAATCTCCGTTCCAAAGCTTATAATCCTTCAGTTTATCAGATACTGCAGCATGCCACTTAGGATCCATTGTCATCAAAACTGGTCTATCCTTTAGAATCTGCTCCTGCGCTTCTATTGCAAGCTTATCAATGTTCTCAGGATTTGTTTCACTACCCATTTTGTCAAGAATTTCATCTGTTGTAGCTGAGCTATATGACATGAAGTTGTTAGGTCCACCTGTTCTGAAGAACTGGTTCAAGAAGTATACTGGGCTTCCAGCTGGGGAAGGATGCTGTGCATATACAAGGATATCAAAGTTCCTAGCCTTTGTAACCTTTGATATATCGTCTACAACCTCTACAGTTACCTTGATTCCTAGCTTTTCTAGCTCTGAAGCTATTGTCTGGCTGACCTTTGGAAGATCTGGCTTTGAGCTATATGTCTTAATTGAAAGTGTAAGCTCCTTACCGTCCTTTGTTCTGTACTTTGCGCCGTCTTCAAGCTTCCATCCAGAGTTATCTAGAAGAGCCTTTGCTTCGTTTACATTATATGTAGCTGCTATCTTTGCATCAAAGCTGTTATATCCTGCAAATAGTCCTGTTGGAATTGTTCCACCATCTAGAGTCTTCTTGATAGCCTCTCTATCAATACCCTTGTCGATAGCTTCTCTTACAGCCGGATCTTTAAGAATATCATTTTCTAGATTTAGGAATGTGTAGTACTGATATGCAGCATCAAAGTCTATTACATTCTTCTTTTTGTCCTTTAGCTCCTTTGCGATTTCGCCTGTCAAACCGAAGGCTAGGTCAACCTCTCCTGACTCGTAAGCTAGCTTAAGAGAATTGACATCCTTGAAAGCCTTGATCTTTACAGTTGCAGGTCTCTCACTTGCATCTGGATAATTTTCGTTAGGCTCTAGAGTTACTTCACTCTGTGCCTTTAGCGCTTTGATCTTGAATGGACCTGTAAATACATACTTATCGCCAACCTTCTTATATACAACATTAGTCCACTCACCTAGAATTGACTTTAGGTCAGTTGTTGCTCTTTCTGTCTTCGCAGTCAAAGTGTAATCTCCAGTAACCTCAAACTTGATTACACCAGCTGAAGCATTTGAAAGCTTATTCTTTTCCTGAATCTCATTTAGACAAGCAGCTAGTGCCTTAGCATCAACCTTGCTTCCATCAGCAAATTTTGCGTCCTTTTTCATTGTGATTACCCACTCTGTGTCGCTCTTTGCCTCTAGCTTGTCCACGAATCTTGACTCCATGCTTCCGTCTTCCTTCTGCATGAATACGTACTCAGAAATTCCGTGGCTTGTGATCGACCATGCATTTCCGCCATCAAGTGGATTATCATCTGTAATTACCCATGTCTGACCGACAGTTATAGCATTGTCGCTAGCTCCCTGTCCGCATGCAGTTACAATGAAGACCATTGCAAACATCATGAAAACAGCCAAAAACCTTTTCTTCATAAATTCCTCTCTTTCCTAGCACGCGATAGCGTGTCCATTTGCCGAATAAAAAAACCCGCTCAAAGGCAGGCGAATACTGCCCTTCCTTTATCCTCGTAAAATCCGGCGATATCGCAACGAAGCAGGTCTTCTGACTTAGGCATCTACACCCTTTACCTTCCCAGATTTATATCCAGTGGATTACAAAGAGCTAAACCATCACAGCGACGGGATCGCGTAAGAATTACACTTACTTCCCTTTTAATCATAGTAATATGAACTCGCGTTGCTTGAATTATTCTTTTTTACAAACTTTGTTTGTTATCTGTATTATATACAAAGGCGAAAGTTTAATCAATATATTTTAGTGTATGTGTAGGGTGATTGGGTATTAGGTTTATTGATATGCGAGTTTATGTATAAAAAAGAGCCCCTATGGGGCTCATATATTTGTCTCATCAGTCACGTGGCACAACTAGTATCCTTATTGCATTTAGCACTGCCAAAATCAAAACGCCTACATCGGCAAAGATTGCAAACCACATATTTGCTATTCCTACAGCTCCAAGTATTAGGCATGCTACTTTGATGCCTATGGCGAAAACTATATTTTGCCTTACAATGCTCATGCACTTCTTTGATATTTTGATGGCTTTGGAAACCTTTCTTGGGTCGTCATCCATAAGCACAACGTCTGCAGCTTCAACGGCTGCATCTGACCCCATGGCTCCCATGGCAATTCCTATGTCTGCACGTGATAGAACAGGTGCATCGTTTATTCCGTCTCCAACAAAGGCAACCGCATCCTTGCTTGATGACCTAGAAGCCATAAGCTCCTCTATCTTATCTACCTTATCTCCTGGAAGAAGTTCACTATATACCTCGTCTATTCCAATGCTCTTTGCCACTTCATTTGCAGTGATTCTATTGTCGCCTGTGAGCATAACCGTTTTTCTGATGCCTTCGGCTTTTAGCTTTGAAATAGCATCAATCGTTTCTTCTTTTACTAGGTCAGAAACTACGATATATCCTGCATATTTACCATCTATTGCAACATGAATTACTGTTCCTGGCTCAGTAACATCGTCACACTCAAGCGATATGCTCTTCATCAGCTTTGCATTACCTGCGTAAACATCAAATCCGTTAATTTTTGTTCTAATGCCATGTCCTGCAAGCTCCTCTGAATCCGAAACCTGACAGTCATCCTCTATATTCGCTGCATTTCTGAGGGCTAGCGCTACCGGATGCTTAGAATACATTTCAGCGTGAGCTGCATAGTGAAGCAGCTCCTCTTCGCTCATGTCCTTTGCTACAACCTTTGATACTGCGAAGACTCCCTTTGTTAGAGTTCCTGTCTTATCGAATACGACAGTCTTAACGTCCGCAAGCATCTCCATATAGTTTGAGCCTTTGATCAAAATTCCCTGCGAGCTAGCGGCTCCGATTCCACCGAAGAAGCTCAAAGGAATGCTGATAACTAGAGCACATGGACAGCTTATTACAAGGAATGTAAGTGCTCTATAAACCCAGACGCTCCATGCTGCTGGATTTCCCATCATCATCAAAACCACAGGTGGTAAAATTGCAAGCACTATGGCACTGAAAACTACTGCTGGAGTGTAGACTCTAGCAAACTTAGTTATGAAGTTCTCAGATCTAGATTTTCTTGAGCTTGCATCCTCAACTAGCTCCATAATTCTTGCTACAGTTGAGTCACTGAACTCCTTAGTCGTCTTTATCTTAAGAACGCCGCTGGTATTGATACAACCGCTGATTACCTGATCACCAGCGCAGACATCCTGAAGCATGCTTTCGCCCGTCAGAGCGCTAGTATTTAGGCTTGATTCGCCTTCTACAACCACACCGTCGATAGGAACCTTCTCACCAGCTAAAACTGTTATCACCGTGCCGACCTCTACGTCCTCAGGATCGACCTGCTCGAGCGTATTTCCCACCTCTATATTTGCGTACTCAGGCATGATATCTATCAAATCGCTGATGTTTCTACGACTTTTGCCAACGGCATAGCTTTGGAAAAACTCACCAATCTGGTAAAACAACATTACGGAAATCGCCTCGAGGTAGTCATCCCCATCGATGAATGCGATGATGAATGCTCCTATTGTCGCGATGGTCATCAAAAGATTCTCATCAAATGGCTGCCTGTTAATTATACCTTTGAAGGCCTTGATAACTACGTCATAGCTGACAATAATGTATGGCACCACATAGAGAACTAGCTTTATAATTCCACTTGATGGAATAAAGTAGACCGCTACGGTGAGCACTATCGATACTAAAATTCTTATCAAATTTTTCTTCTGTTTCTGATTCATAATTGGACCTTTAGAATAATCTAACACTACCTGATTTAAATGTAAACTTCGCAGTCACTCTCTACTTTTTTGCAGCTCTTTCTAACTTCTTGCATTACAGCACTTTCGTCTGCACCATCTTCAAACTCAACCTTCATCTTTTGCATCATGAAGTTGATGTTTGCATCCTTAACTCCAGTTGTATTCTTAGTAACTTCTTCCATTTTGTTTGCACAGTTTGCACAATCCACTTCGATTTTGTAGGTCTTTTTCATGGTATTTCTCCTTATTTAATTAAAAGTTCCCTTAATTGTTATATCTATTGTACCCAACTTTTGTCTAATTTAACAGAGGAAATTTGATTTTTGCTTGAAAATTTTGTTCCATCTCTCTATACTCATATTAACACCCTTAATTTAAGGAGGAAATCATGAAACACGATGAAATCAAAATACCACACGACCACGGTCAGGATTACGAAAAGCTCCTAGAGCAAATGCCTGATTCAGATACAATTAAATCCGTTTCTGATTTATTAAAGCAGCTCTGCGATCCAACAAGGCTTCGTATTTTCTGGCTTCTATGTCACTGTGAGGAGTGCGTTATAAATATTGCTGCCTTCATGGATATGAGTAGTCCTGCGGTTTCACACCATCTAAGACTTCTCAAGACAAGCGGGCTAATTGAGTCTAGACGAGACGGCAAGGAGATGTACTACAGCGCTGCAAAGACTGACGCAGCAAGTTCTCTTCATCGCATAATCGAAAAGATTGCTCACTTAACCTGCCCTGGCTGTGAATTTCAGGAGCATCACGAGCATCACAATCACCACGAGGATTTATAGAGATTAGCGCTACGCCTTGGTAATTCCTAGGCTTTGCGTGCGTAAATATAGTGAATATCAAAACCGCTGACTACTTCTTGCATTCAGCGGCTTTTTATTTGCCTCATCGCCAAATGCCTAGCATCTGGTCCTTTATATATTAATTTTTATCTCTCTACCTGTTGATTTGTGCTCTATGCACTTAACGCCTGAAGCCTTGAACATTAGTTTTGATGCCTTTGTTGCAGACTCATCTGCGTACTTGTCGCTACCATAGACAACGGTCTTGATTCCTGCCTGAATTATTGCCTTTGCACACTCGTTACAAGGGAAGAGCGTAACGTATAGCTTTGCTCCCTCTAGACTTCCGCCTCTGTAGTTAAGTATCGCATTTAGCTCTGCGTGTGTCACATAGAGATATTTGATTCCAAGAGCATCATCTGAGCTTCTATCCCATGGAAACTCATCGTCTGAACAGCCCTTAGGAAAGCCGTTATATCCCATAGATAGAATTTTATTGTCTTCGCTGACTATACACGCACCTACCTGAGTGTTTGGATCCTTGCTCCTCATGCCCGAAAGCGCTGCAACGCCCATGAAATATTCGTCCCAAGTTATGTAATCTGTTCTTTTCATCTTCAATCTCCCTTATCAAAACTGCTTCTTTGATAAACTTTAATATGAACGCTGAGGATTTTCAAGTGGAAATTGTGAAAAACTATATCTCCTTTGCCTCATCTGCTCTTCTCAGCAAAATATCTATTATCTGCTGATACTCGCCAAGTCCCTTGAGTATGCACTCCACATCAAAGCCTGCCTCTCTAATCATGATCTTGC